>Ga0164308_10000425_pt1 | contig 23356 bp, 19 predicted proteins | sample Whisoiple_246_MG_FD_109983 | JGI IMG/M metagenome (GOLD analysis project Ga0164308, IMG submission 109983) | Soil microbial communities amended with fresh organic matter from upstate New York, USA - Whitman soil sample_246_MG | ecosystem: Environmental > Terrestrial > Soil > Unclassified >...
AGTACCTGCGGTCGTACCTCGAAATGCATGATGTCGACCGCAGCTTGACCTGGATGCAGGTCGGTGTACTTGCCCCATTGGAGCTGGGGGTCGCTGACGAGGGCCTCGAAAACCTCTGCCGGGATCGAGATGAAGCCGCGCTGCTGGATGTCTCGCAGTCCGCTCACGCCGCCAAAATGCTTGGCCATGTCGTCGAGGATTGCGAACGCCTTTTGCTTTTGCGGATCGGCGGGGGTCGACTTGCTCTTTCGAGACTGCTGCCATTCCTCCAGGTAAGCGTGCAGGACTTCTTTGGTTTGCGCGGATATCTGCAGCATTTTGGCGTAGAAGCGGCGTGCTTTCTCGAGGTCGTCGATGTCCTCGATCTTGGGCACGTCAGCGAGCCATGAGCCGACCAACCTGAGCGGCGTGGGCGCTGGCTGCAGTGGATTCTTCTTGGCCGCGTCCTGCGCGCGAAACTCGAGCAGCCGCTCGAGCACGGCCACCTGCGGCGCTTTGAGGTGCGGATTGGTCGAAGAGTCGACGTCGATAGCAGCACCGAACATGTGATTGCTCGGCCGGGAGCCTAGCGGTTGGGGCCTGAAGGAACCGACGTAGCGCAGCATGGTGGCGTCCGGGTTGCCACCGATGCTGCTGTTGAGCTTTTGGTTCACTCTGTCGATGATGGCCGCGAACTTCTTGTGCATGCCTTGCTGCACGACTTTGCCTGCCAATCGGACACGCCCGGGTTGCTCCATCTCGATGATGAACTTGTGGGGTTCGCGGACCTTTGCTCGAAAATAGATGGGGCGAAGCTGCGCGTAGAGTGCCCCACCCCCGCGCTCCTCGAACTCTTGAAATTGCGCTTTCGCGAAGCGTTGGATCTCCAGATACTCGGCTCGCACCATCTGCTCATAGAGCTGGAACAGGATGCTGAGCTCGGCCCGCTCGGCTTCCCAAAGCTTTTCGGTGACTTTCCGCCACTTTTCCGCCTCCTGACGCTTGAGCTGTTCGAACTCCTGCGCCATCGAGGACGGTAGAGGCGTAGTGGAAAGTGGCGCAGGTACGAATGGTACCGGCGAGGGCGCGTTCGCCTCCTTGATCAGCCGCTCGAGCTCTTGACGCTTCAGCACTTCCATCTGCTCCGAGAGCGACGCAGGCGGCTCCAACGGCAAGAAGAAAGCCTCCGGCGTTGGCAGCTTGGTGAAGCGAGGGATCTCCTTGAGCGGCAGTGGCGGGCTGGCCGGCTGCCCCGTTGATTGGATCTGTTCGCTCGCCTTCCTCAGCTTCGCAGCGTCGAGCTCCTCGTGAAGCTTGCGCAGCGGGTGCTGCGTCTGGAAGGAATCTCGGTAGAGCGTTATCAGCGGATCGCCCATCTCACAGCCCCGGCTCCTGAATCTTCACGCTGCTCGCGGGCTCACCGAAGCTCAAGTTGAGCGAAGTCTTGGCCGCGTCCGATTGAATCACGAGCGCCGGCTCTCCGCTCTGCAGGCGCAGATTCTCGAGTTTCATCTTTTCGATTTCACAGCGAAGCTTCTCGATCTCGAGCTTGCGGGTTTCGAGATCGAATTGGCGCTGAATTTCCAGATAGTCCTCGGCTCCCGAGCATATCCCCAGGGTGAGATCTGCGTACACTCCCTGCGTGGGGATGGTCGCGCTCCAGCTTTGGACGGGGTTGGTCACGTCGCGCACCTCGGCCAGCTTTGCGCCGACATCGCGGACGAAGTCGGTCACGGCGCCGGCAAAGGCCGCGGTCGTGATGCCTTTGAACGGCCCTGCGCTCGCAATCCTATCGCTGGCGATCTCGGGCACGTCCATGCGTGGCGCTGCTCTGCGAGCCGGACGGGGCCGCGCCAGCCGCACCGGCCGCGCAGGCTGCGCCGGTTCCGACGCTTCGGCAAAGCGATGGGCAGCGATATCCAAGGCCGTCGCCCTATCTACCCCCGAGCCCGCGATGCGGGATGCCAGCTCGCTCGGCGAGCTCGGCAAACGCGCGTACAGAAACTCCAGCAGGTCGGCTTCCTTGCCCGCGATGACCTCGTAACCCCAGCGGATTTGGCCCTTCTCGTCGGAAGCTACCCAACCGTCGATGGGCCGAACGAAGCGCAGCACGCCGTCTCGAAATGCGGTTCGCGCGAGATCGGTGATGGGACTGGTCGCGGCGTCGGCAGCCGGCACGGCCCCGAGGTAGAGCTGCTTGCTCCACAGCTCGTGAAGCAGCTTGATGGGGCTGAAGCCGTTCTCGTTCACGAAGGCGTTCACCCAGCTGGATGACTGAGAGTAGCGAATGAGCTTGCCGAGCGTGAGCGAGCTCGCGGGAGCCACGGGCGGTGGCTCTCCAGGAGACGGAGTGAGGGGCTCAGCGGACGAAAGCTCGAGATCGCCGAAGCGAAAGGGCGGGACTTGGAATTTGGGCCGCTGACCTTCGGGGAGCATCGCCATCACCCCGGGCATCAGCACCAGGCGCTCGTCGCCCAGCAAGACCTCGGAGACCAGATCGGCTTCGGGACCCAAGATGGCGAGCGGAACTTTGGTGAGCGAAAGCGTCACCGCGTAGCGCGTTAGCACCTCGTAGTAATTCGCGTTCAGGGTGTGCGCTTTGTTGATGTTGCGTAGCTTGCGCGTCGTCTTGGATTCCGAGCCAGACTCACGTGAAACGGCGATCTTTACTTTGTGACTGGCCTTGTATTCGCTCGTCGCCTGCTGCGACCGATCGCGCGTCTCTTTCGCGTGCTCGGCCTGCGTCTCCTTGACGTTTTCGGACCAGCCCGCCTCGATCGAGGCCGAAAAGCCGAAGCCGCTGTAGCCGGCCTTGCCGTTCAGGCTGGTATTGGTGGTCTTCTCGCCGGTCTCGGAGACCTCGCTCGAGCTGGTGGTCGTGTCCTTGATGTCGCTGACGTTGCGCTGCTCGACGCTCTCTTCGCGATCTTGCTGTGTCTTCGACGTCTCCCACGTCTTCAGCTCGAGAGTGAGCTCTTCGTCCGGCATCAGCGACACCGTGTACAGCAGCTCGCCCAGCCCATAGCCCGCTGGCGTCCACTTCTGCTCGTACTTCAGGATCAGGAATAGATCCCAATCGAACAGCTCGCCGCCGGCCTCGTCGACGATCACGCCGCCCGGCAAGCTCGCGTTCGCGAGCTTCACGTATTTCTGCGTGTACACTGTCTCACTGCGATCGACATCGGACGTCAGCGTAAGCTGCGCGGTATCGATATTCGGTCGACACAGGCGCTCGACCTCGAACAACTTAATCTGCGTAGGGTCAGCCATCTCTCTCCTTCATTCCGAAACCGGCCATGTACAAACCGCGAACGATAATCGGCGTCGCAGCCACCCTGCAGTAGGTATTTTGACGCGTGACGGGTCTCGCCAGGGGCGAGATCCTCGAATCGATTGAGCTCCGTCGAGCATGCCGCTTCGAAGGCGCAACTCCAGGTACGAGCAACTGAGGCACGTGCGCCGTCCCCGATCCCCCATCGTCAGTGCGGACACGATTCGGGAAGCAGATCGCGCCTGACGCTTTGGACCGGGCCGCTCGAGAATTCTTCTAGTACCCGCAACGGCGCCTCTGAGTTTGGCGCTTCCGCTTGTGTTTGGTTAGCGGGCGTTGCGCTCCAAGTTCGTCGCGTAGCTCATTGTCAATCGAACAGCACTGGGGCAGTGCGTAGGGTGTGAAGTTGCGGCGTGTTGGAAAGAACGTGCACGAGAGCAAAGGCCGGCGACCGTCCGCTTCAAACTGAGCGCCGACTATCGAGTGAATTAGAGCGCAGAACCACCTGACGCGAGCACCTGAAGCAACCCTCTCCGCCGCTGCAAAGCGCAACGACCGCGCGCTCACGGCTGGCTGCGCGGGCGCTGGCCTGCACTTTCTTCCTATCGCCCCAGGAGCGCACGAAGGCAGCATTTACGATGCTGTTCGGCGTCCGCTTGGAGTCCAAGCCGTTTTCTGTTGAAGTAGCTGGATGATGATGGTGTCGCATTCGAATCAGATGCAGGCGCGGCATTTGTTGACGGCATCGTTTGCGTTGAGCAGCATCCTCGGTGGCTGTGCGCTTCAAGGCGCCGTGCCGCTCAGCACTGCCGACGATGAGCCGGGGGCCGTCGACAGTGGGCTAGGTCTCAGCGCCTATACGGCCGAGTACAGTTGGGAGCAAAGCCAGCCATCCAAGAGGATGCTGCCGTCCAAAGGGAACGCTTGTTTCTTGACCGGAGTGCACGGCAAATTTCGCGGCACGTCTGAGATGGTGAAGATTTCGAACGTGCGTGGTTACTACTACTTGACCGGGATTTCGAAGCAAGTGGGCGTCGGTGCAACGGCGCGTTGCTTTGCCTACGACGCGAAGAAGGTCGTCGCTACGCAGTTTCACGAGTCGAGCGCGACGAGCGATTTGGACTTGGGTGTTCATCGCCTATGCGCACTGAGCCGGGTGTCGGGTGACTTCGAGGGCGCCGATGAGGTCAAGGTTTACCAAGCGGGCGACGGCCATTGGTTTTTGCAGGTCGTTGCCTCCGGATCGGGCATCAACGGAGGCGCCCTGTGCTTGGACGAGGACCCAGCAACGGCCCTTCACGCCAGTCGCGAATACAGCGTGCAAAGTGGAGAGCCGTTGATCGTCGCCCGCGATTTGCCCGAGCACAGCGAGCCGACCGAGCCACTCAAGGGCCCTGCCTGCTTTTTGACGAGCATGGCCGGCAACTTCTCGAGTCGCGATGACGGGGTCGAGACTTACGTGGCCTCTGCCAAGGGAGCGTGGAACTTCTATCTGCGCGCAAAAGGTTCCGAACCCAGCGTGGCGGCGTCGGGCGTTTGCCTGCGTTAGGCCCCTGAAGCGAGGAACCCGCCAATTGCACGCTCAGCAGGCCCGCGAACGCCGCGGAATGCACGGTGCGCAACGCGCAGTGTGCTGAGGGAACAATGCGGGGCTGGCCGGACCCCGACGCCGAAGGCTTTGCCGACCCGCGACGGAGCTCGCGACCATCAAAACTTCTCGGTTAAGCAACGGTGGTGCGCGTGTGCCGCGGCTCGGCGCTCTGGCCGGGGAATACGGCGGACGGTGGGCCCACGATCGGGCAGCCCGTCACCCATTCAGGACGGTGAGTTGATCGTAAACCAGAGCGAGCGACGATCGCCGCAGAAGCGACACCGCACTTTTAGCTCTCGCACTCGAGATTGCCCGGCTGAATGCGCCTCGTGCTCAACCACCTCGAAGTGACCGCTACAGCGAGGGCAGAGCGTGCTTTCAGCCCTGGGCTCGATAATGGCGGCACTCGAAACCTCGACCGGGCGGGTGCGCGTTGCCCCCCGCTGAAACTCGAATAGCTGCTGACGCGCCCGGACTAGCCGCTCGCTCAGCACGCGCGGGCCCAGATCGGCGGAGGACTGTGGGGACTTGAAGCGGGCCATTCGAGTGGACCCATCCTAATTAACCACCGCCAACGCGGGTTTCAAGGCAAGCGCTCGGGAACTTGCTCCGCACTCAACCCGGTGGGGGACGCCCAAGCAGAGGGAGCCTGCTGCCTCCACCAGCAGAGCCGACGCCGGACGCCTGAGTTCACTGCACACCCAAAGTGCCTGCAGCTACCGAGCTCGAGGCCGAGCGACCAAGTGAGTACTACGAGGTGGCTCAGCCCGTGAAAACTTGCCTGGAGCGACCGCTCAGATGTCAGAGGGGCACTGGATGTTTTCGTAGCGGAAGTTGGGGTTGTCGGCCGCGGCGTACCAATCCACGAACCAGATGCAGCCTTTGCGCAGATCGCCGTCCGGCAGGAGCATGCACTTTTGGCGTACGCAGTCACGCTTGGCGGCGTAGCCGCCAGTGCAGCCGGTGAGAAAGCCGCCCTGGACAGGGCCCAGATCGGAGGAACTCAGCTTCCATTGTTGGGTGCAAGTGTTGGCATTTTGGCCGACGCCGCCGCCCGGAATCATCATGTCGAACTGGTTGCCGGCGACGTCACCACCCGTGTTGCTGACCTTGACGATCATGTGCTTGCCGGCGAGCGCCTTGGAGCCCGGATCATTGGCGTTGAATTGGCCGGTGCCGGTGAACTGCAGATGATAGCAAGTGCCGCATTGCGGGTTCGGAACCGCGACGTAGCCGTAGGAGACGTTGTCGCCGATCGCGCGGGGCGCTTGGCTGTAACAGGTGTACGCGGAGCCGCCGCTACACGCGCTACCACCGCCGTTCTGCGACACGCCGTCGGAGCCGCAGGACTTGATGTTGCCGTTGGTGGAGCAGTGCGGCTTGCAACAGTCCCAGTAGCGACTCGCCCACATTACTTTGTTGGACGTGCTGATGGTCGGCAGCGCCGGCCCCGGGCCGAGCCCCGTGCTGAAGCCACCCGCGCTGCCACCGCCCGCGCCGTTGCCGTTGCCCCCCGAGCCGTTGCCGGACTTGCACTTGCCGCAGCTCTCCAAACAATAGCCCGCGCCCGTCAGCCAAGAGGCATCGCAGTTCTTGGCCGTGCCGGGCGGATTCGACGCATCGAATTCGGGCCAGATGGAGCAGGGTTCGTTGGCGTGGTCCGGATCCGGGATCTGTTTGTCGGTGCACGGCGGAGCCGAGCCAGCCGTGCCGCCGCTGGCCGTCTGCCCGGCGGCGCCGCCTGTTGCGGAAGGGCCGCCGGCAGAGGCCGGGGCGCCGCCTGCGCCCGCAATCACCGTCGATTGTCCGCCCGATGCGGAGACGCCAGTGCCCGCGCTGCCAACGCTGGCTCGGCCGGCGTTGGTGACCAACGCTCCGCTCGCCCCACCCGCGGCGTCACCGATGCTGCTATCACAAGAGCTCAGCGGCAAGACGAAGAGCATGCCCGTGAAGGCAAGGCTGAAGGCGTGGCGCGGCTTAAGGACCAACATCTGAATTCGGTATCATTTGAGCGCCGTCGAGGCGAACAAGATTCGTCGTTGTAAAAATCCAGTCCCTGTTTTTCGCCGGCTTTGAGATGCGTAAAAAAATTGCACGCGAGAGCGGGCCGTCTGCGGCGTTAAACGCCGAGAATTTAGCGCCTGCTCGTGCGCGCTCCGGGTACGCGCGGCCTCGACCTCAAGGCTTGCGGGGCTTCACGGCGGTGGGTCGCTCGTCCGTGAATTGCGCAGGAACCTTGCCGATCCTCGTGATCTCGCTCTCGTCGTGCACGTTCGAGCCGGTGTCGCTCGGGCCGATCACCTCGATGGTGTGGACGCCGATTTGGATGCGGTCGCCAATTGCCAGCCGATGCAACCCCTGAATGCGGCGGCCATTGACGTTCACACCGTTACCGCTGCTCAGATCTTGAATCGCGGCGCTCGCATCACTGACGATCACGCGCGCGTGCTCGCGCGAGATCTGCGGGTCGTCGAGCACCAGATCACACGTGGATTTGCGGCCAATCGTGATCGAACCGGCGCTGAGTAGCAGCGTGCGGAACCCCATCTTGAGCCGCAAGAGACGGTTGCGCGGGGGGCCGTTCTTGGATGAGCCAGATCCGGACGAGTCCACTGTCTTAAATCTAACACGATCGCCGACGAACGGCGCGTCAGCCGGAATTTTTTGGCCCAGGTGGCGGCGCCTCGCGCGCTTCGCGTGGGCTTTCCGGGCAAATGTCGGAGGTTGTCAGTCTTCGAGCTCGCACAGCGGTCGAGCTCGTTCCGCTCGTTTGCGCTTTTTGGCCTCGGTTTGGGGCGCGGGGCGGGCTCGCTCGGCGACCCCATGGTAACTTGACAGTGATGCTCAGGATCGTTCGCTGTGCGCGTGCGCGCCGGCGGTCGTCGCAGCCCCGTGTGGTGAGCACGGGAGGAGTGAGGGCGCCGCTGCACCTCACGGCGGCGCAAGCTCTTCTCGGGCGAATTGCAAAGGTGAAGGGGCATCTTACCCTTAACTGATCGATGACTTTCCGGTTCTCGACTTGCGTGCTGCTGACAGTTTCGTTTTCCAGCTCCTTCTTCGGCTGTGGATCGGACCAGCCGAGCGCTGGAAAGGAAACCGCTGGCAGTGGCCCGGACGCGGTCGGGGGAGCAAGCGCGCAGGGAGGCAGCCTCGGGGTCAGTGGCGCGGCGGGCTCTGCGTCCAGCGCTGCCGGTACGAGCGTGGGCGGCGCTGCCGGCGCGAGCAGCGCGGGAGAAAGCTCGAGCGCCGGTCGGAGCTCGAGCGCCGGTCAGAGCTCACAAGCCGGTAACGCGAGTCACGCCGGAACCGCGGCAGGCGGCTCTGCTGGGCAGCCAGCCGCCGCGGGCGCCGGCGGAATGTCGGGCAGCGCAGGCAGCGCGGGGAGCGGCGGCTCGAGTGGCACCCTGCCGAACGTCACGGTGTGGATCGCCGGAGACTCCACGGTCGCCACGGGTGGCCCGTGTCCGATCGGCTGGGGCGGTCAATTCAAAGCGCTCTTCAACGGCAAGGTCGCCGTGACCAACAGCGCAGTCGGCGGCCGCAGTGTACGCACTTGGCTGTATGACGTGCAGGACTCCAAAGACAGCAGCGGTGAATGCAATCTGGCCAAGGACGCGCAGGGCAACCCCACGCTGCAAGCACGCTGGACCGCCATGCTCAGCGGTATGAAGAGCGGGGACTATCTATTCATCCAATTCGGCATCAACGACGGCGATTCCACGTGCCCGCGCCACGTGGGCGCCAGCGCCTTCAAGACCAGCTACGGACTCTTGGCACAAGCGGCCAAAGATCGCGGCGCGCAGCCGGTGTTCGTCACTCCGGTCAGCCAAATCGCTTGCAGCGGCAACACGGTCAGCAAGGGCACGCGAGAACCCTACGTGACTGCAACCAAGGAGGCCGGCACGCAATACGGTGTGCCCGTGATCGACCTGAATCTACTGAGCACGACGCTCTATCAATCACTCGGCTTTTGTCCGATCCCCGGCGGCAGTGACGTGAGTGCTTCGACGACTGGTGCAGTCGGCAGCTTTTTTTGCGACGATCATACGCACTTCGATACCCCGGGTGCGGTGCAGATCGCGGGGCTAGTCGCCAAAGCCGTGCGTGACCAAAAGCTGGGGCTCGCGGCCTACCTCAAGTAGCGACGCGCTGAATGAACCAGAACAGCCCGAACAGCGTCACCCCGAGCGACAACCAACGGGGCAAACGCGAAAACCTCCCGAGCGCGCTCAGCCGCCAAAATAGGGCGAGCAGCACGCAAGCGACCGCCAATTGACCGAGCTCGACCCCCAGGTTGAAGGCCAGAAGTCGCGCCCCGAGTGAGGGGCCCAGCGCGCCCGGCTCTAGCCCGCGCAGCGCGCTCGCAAAGCCGAGTCCGTGCACCAAACCGAAAGCGAACGTCAGCAACGAGCGACTCAGCCAGCGCCCCTCGGGCTCCCGACCCAAGAACAAGTTTTCGATCCCGACCAGCACGACGGTGGCGGCGATTAGCGGCTCTGCGATTCGTGAGGACAACCTGATCACGTCGAACGCAGCGAGCGCCAGGGTGAGTGAATGGGCCAGGGTGAAGCAGCTAACCAGGATCGCTGCGGTGCGCCAGCGGCGACAAAGCACGAGCAGGCCCAGTAGAAACATCAGATGATCGGCGCCGCTCAGGATGTGCTCGAAGCCCAGCCGCAGAAAACGGGCGAACGTGGGCACGGGCGGCGTCCCAGGTGCTTCGCCCTCATCGGTAATCTCCAGCTCGAGGCGCGTATCGTCCGGGCTCAGCAGCTTTTGTCCCAAGAAGGTGCGCTGTCCGGTGACCGTCAGCACCACGCCCGCGCCGGCCCGCAAGCCCTTCAAGCCCACGGCCTCGAAGCGCAATGGGCTCGCTGCTGGGCGCGCATAGAGGGCTCGCATCTCGAGGTCGTCCTCGGCGCTCAGTGACAAGGAAAGCGAGCGCAGGGCCAGCGGCTTTCCACCGGCGCTGAGCATGTAGTATGCGCGAGCGCAGCTCTCGAATCGAGCGCGAGCTGGCTCGAAATCTGCTCTCGTGAAGCGAGCCCTGGACTCCGCTTCGACCAAGCAAATGCGCGCGGCCGTCTCCAGAGAGAGGGTAGTGTGCAGATTCAGACCGCGCTCGTCGACGTGTGCGTCGCTGGTGATCTCGAAGGGGTCATGGGCGCTCGCGCGAGGCGCCAGCAAAAGCCCCAGGACGACGCACGAAAGGAGCGTGATTCGGCGCACGGGACTCAGCACGGAAACGGCACTACTTGACGGTGATCGCAGGCGCCGGCGGGGCGACCATGCCGGCGCCGATGTGAAAGCCAGGATGCGGGGGCTGATTGTACGCGGTTTGCTCGGACGTGACTTGCATCCGATACTGCGGATCGTGCATCAACGTATAGATGCGGCGCGTCGTCGGTGCGGTCGTCGTGTAGATACGAAGCGCGCTGCTATCGCTCGTGCGCCAGACCACTTCTTCACGCCAATCGCCAAACAAGTCGGCGGTCAGGCTGGGTGTGGACTTCGTGCCGTTGTTGGAACTGACCCCGGCCGCAGTCAAAAGGCGAGTGGTCTTGCCGGCAGCGTACTTGTCGATGTGATTGGCGTCCTCGAGCTCGCGTGTCTCGTCTTCGTCCCAATAGACCAAGAAGTTCTGGGAGCCGGGCGCTGCACCCAGATTCGCGTTGCTGGTCGCCGAGAACAAGCCCGTCGTGCTGGAGGCCCAGACTTCTCCGCCCGGATTGGCGGCGTCCACGTCATCTGCCACACAGCGCCCGGTATCGGCGCCGTTGATGGGCCCCGCTTGAATGATCGCGCAGGTCTTCGCGTCGCGTACGTGATAGGCCGGGTGGTCGCCGTCCTCGTTGCACATGAAGAACTCGAGGCCAGGGCGCGACGGGATCAAATCTCCGACGTGCTCGGCGTCACCATGGCCGTAGCCGGTCGAACATAGGCCCGCGCCGGTGTTGTCGATGGCCGCGGCGCCGTACATGACTTCTTGACCGGGATCGTCATCGACGTTGGCGACCGTCATGCTGTGTGAGCCTTGCCCGGTGTACGGGTGACCCGCCGCGTCCTTCGGCGTCACGTTGCTGTCGAATTTCCAAAGCTGGGTCAGCTTTCCGTCGCGCCAGTTCCAAGCTCCGAGCGTCGCGCGCGTGTAGTAACCGCGGGCCATGATGAAGCTCGGCAAGCCCGTGGAGTCGAGGTATGCTGCGCTGGACAAGAAGCGGTCGACACGATTGCCGTAGTCGTCACCCCACGAGCTCACGGTGCCGCGCGCTTGATCGAAAGCCACCGTCGCCAACTCCGCTCCGGTCTGACCGTTGAACACGGTCAGGTACTCCGGACCGCTCAGAATGTAGCCGTCCGAGTTGCGGTAGATCATGCTGTCGGTGTCGTTGGCAGCGGGACCGAGGTGCAGGAATTGACCGGTGCCGTCCTTGGTTCCGGGCGCGGTTTTCACGGCCATTTCCGCTTTGCCGTCGCCGTCGAAATCGTACACGAGAAATTGCGTGTAGTGAGCACCCGCGCGAATGTTCGGCCCGAGATCGATGCGCCACAAGCGCGTGCCATCGATCTTGTAAGCGTCCATGAACACGTTCCCCGTGCAGCCAGCCTGGGAGTTGTCCTTGGCGTTCGAGGGGTCCCACTTGAGAAAAATCTCGTACGCGCCGTCGCCGTCCGCGTCGGCAGGACTCGCGTCGTTCGCGCTGTAGGTGTAGGCCTCGCTCGCGGTGGGACAGGAAGCGGGAGTGGTACCGCCGGGGGGGACTTGCAGCGGGATGCTCAGGTACTGCTGAGCCAAAACCTTTGCCGTCTCGGACACTGCGCCCTCGACGCCAGCGATCACCGCACGCACGGTGTACGTCGACGAGCTCCTGCCAACTCCCTCTCGATAATTGTCGCGGTTGGTCACGTTCGCGACCTTGGCGCCGTCGCGATACACGTTGTAGGAAACGTTGCTCGGCAGCGCTGGGTCGTATTCGAAGCCGAACATGCGCCAACCGACGTACACACCGTTGCCCGTGGTCACGGCCACCAACCCGCGATTCAGGCGCTCCATCCGATAGAAGCCGTTGCCGCCGGTGTTCCCCGTACTGCTCGTGGATCCGCTGGCGCCCGCGCTCGCGACCACGCCGCCGCTCCCCGCCGATCCGGCAGTCGCGGTGCTGGCGCCTGCGGCATTGAGTGCGCCTGCGAGGCCAGCCGAGGCGCCGCTGCCGCTTCCCCCCGCGCTAAACGACCCTGCGCTGCCGGGGGCGCCAGCGACCGGCTGCGGGGTTCCCGCAGCGCCGGCTCGATTGGCGGGAACGGCTCCTGCAAAGCCGGCCGAGTCGACGTCAGGATTGGGGCCAGAGGACGACCCGTTGCCGCAAGCCACAGCCCAACCCAGAAGGGCGGACGCTGCCAACCAACGGCGTGTAACGGCGGCGCCGAGAACGTTGCTCATACTCGAAAGAGGGGAGGTACTCAAAAAACCTTGTCGCCGACAAGGCGCGCCGGCCTCGTCCCCTGATCAAAGGTGGTTCAAACTCTCTCAGGCATGGCAAATGGAGTGTCCGAGCGCGCACTGCGCCTCGTGCGCGCGGCAACCTGCTTCGCGCTGTTGACCGGCTGTACCAGCGCTACCGACGCACCTGCTGAACAAGCAGGCGGAGCCGCTGGCCTGCGCGGCATGGAGGCGATGGGCGGCGCCAGTGGCAGCGGGGTGACGAACGGCGGTTCGAGTGCGGGCGCACTCTTCGCGCTCGGCGGCAGTGCGCCGAGTGCCGGCGCAGCGAACAACGCCGGAGTAGCCGGCTCGGTGAATACAGCGGGGAGTTCAACGGCGGGCGGCGGCGGGGTGACAGGCTCGACGACCGGCGGGCGCGGCGGTAGTTCAGGCGCAAGTGCGAGTGCAGGCTCGAGCGGAATCGCGGGCGCCCCGGGCATGGCAGGCGCGGCGGGTGCCGCGAACCTACCCGCCTTGAGCGTGTACATCGCCGGCGATTCGACGGTCTCGGACTACACCCTCGATCCACAAAACCCCAAGTCTCAGGCGGGCTGGGGACAGATGCTGAGCGAGAACTTCAACTCGAAGGTCAAAGTCCTGAACAAGGCGGTGGGTGGCCGCACTGCGCGGCGCTTCATCCAGGAAGGTTCGTTGGCAGCCATCCTGAAGCTGATCCAACCGGGCGACTATCTGCTGGTTCAGTTCGGTACCAACGACAGCAACACGACGGCCAAGTACACGATCGACGGAGTGGAATACCCGTACCTGGCTGCTGCCGAAACGGACTTCAAGACCTACTTGCAGCAATACATCGACGGTGCGCTCGGCAAAAAAGCCATCCCTGTCTTGGTCACGCCGCCACCGCGCAACTCCGCCTACTGCAACGGGCCTCGCTCGCTCGCCAACTATGGGCAAGCGATGATCGAATTGGGCAAAGCGGACAGCGTCTCGGTCGTCGATTTAGGCTTCAAGACGCACGCACACCTGACCGCGGTCTGCCCCAAGCCGACGACCGGCGCTCAAGAGCAGTTCTTCAAGGTGAACGCCGACCAGAGCATCGACGGCACGCACTTTCAAGAAAACGGAGCGCACGTGATGGCTGGCTTCGTAGCCGACGGGCTCGCGGAGGCCAAGCTCGGCCTGAGCGGCTATCGCAAGCCGTGAGCGTGAAACACGCTCAGCGCTGCGCTTCGAGCGCGCGCTTCGCCAGATCTCGATATTTGCCCTTCGGGAAGCTCGCTAGGTAGCGCCGCGCGTATTCAGCCGCGCGCGGATCGTGCTGGGCAGACGCGGCCTCGATCGACAGCGCGAGCGCATCACCCGAGAGCGCACCGCGCGGATTGGCCTTGAGGTATTCGTTCAGCAACGCTTGGGCGCGCGCCGGGTCACGCTCGGTGCGCAGCGCTTGAATGGCCTGGACCACGTGCGTTGCGTCTTCACTCGACTCGGAGCGCAAGCGCGCATTCTTCGGCGTGGAGCGGACCGCGCTGACGGCGGGCTCGGGCAACGCCAGTTCGACTGGCGCGGCCGCGGGAGATACCGGCGCGGCTTCGCGGCTGGAATCGAGAGGAGCGCTGGCGGGCTTTGGCGCGGCCAGCGAACGCGGCCGCGGCGGACTGGTCAGCGTGGACTTCGTCGTGCCGGGGAACCCAGACAACCCCAAGAAGCCGGAGCCATGGAGCACATAACGATGACCCAGCTCTGCCATGGCGGTGCCGCTGACCAACAGCGCGGCGATCGCGAGCGGGCGCAGCCAGAAGCGGCCGGCGCGGGCACGCACTTTGAACCCGCGCTCCAAACGCACCCAGATGCGGCGTTTGCGAAAGGGATCCACCTCGAATGGTGCGGCGCTGGAAAACAGCTCGGACAATTGACGATCGCTGTCATCCAACTGAGATTCGTCGATTAAGCGCTTCAACATCCGGGCCTCTTTTGCGCTCTGCTCTCGTGCTTGGCGAGCGAGACCTTCAGCTTCTTGCGTGCCTTGTGGATACGCGCCCAGACCGTGTTCACCGGTACCCCCTGGATCTCGGCGATCTCTTCGCCGCTGTAGCCGTCGATTTCGAACAGCACCAGCGCTGCGCGCTCGGTCTCGTTCAACTTGGAGAGCAGACGCTCGAGCAGCACGCGCTTCTCCTGAGTCTCGAGAGAATCCGCGGGGGACGCGCCGCCTTTGCTGAGGCTCTCCGACAACGGCACGCTGCCGAACATCAAATGCCTGACCCAGAGCAGGCGGCGAAAGTCCCGCACCCGGTGGCGGGCTATTTGGTACAGCCATCCGGCCACGTTTTGCCCGTCGAAGTCGGGCAAACGGCGGTGCACGACCAAGAACACGTCCTGGACCAAATCTTCACGTTCGGCTTCGGGACCACCCATGGCTCGAATCCAGCGCGACACATCCGAAAACCAGCGCTCGTAAATGACGCGAAATTCCAACGACGAGCTGGCAGGAGCTGCGACGACGGCTTTTTCAGCGCTTTCCACGGGCCACGGCTCGGCCTGGCTGGTACCGGACATCGCTGTTTCTAGGGGCTCTTTCAAACGAACCTTCCGGAAAAGGTAAAGTGCCCTGCACGATGGCCATCGTGGGACTCTCGCGGTTCCACTCAGGGTATCCTGTTCCGGTTCGCACTGCCATGCGTGTTCGCCTTCAGCGCTTACTCTTTGCCCACGTGCTCGGCCTTTGCGCGGCAGTGTGCGCCGTGCCCGCGCATGGCCAAGTGCCCGAGAAACATGAACTCTCCCTGCCCGCTTCGGGGCCTCCGCCCTTCGTCTTCGGCAATGTCGAGTGCCCGGATCCCAAAACGGTACAACAGGCGGTGTTGAATCTGATCCCGCCGGAACGTTACACGCTCTTCGAGCGCGGCGTGCGAGTCGAGCTGGAGGATATGGGCGAAAGCTACCGGGTCACGGTCTGGAAGGATGGTGCGTCGGTCAAAAAGAGCTACGCCGATCCAGTGCGCGAATGCGACGGTCGCGCGCGCTTCGCCGCCGTGTTCACGGTGCTGACGTTGATGCCTCCGGAGCTGGGCCTCGAACCAGTGGTCGAAGACGAGCCCAAGCCGTCGCCCGCGACGATACCGGCGGTGCCGGCGGCGGTTGCGTCGCCAACGGCAAAGCGCACTCCGCCTCGGCCATCTCTCGTGCATCTCGAGTTGAGTGCACTCTACGCTTCTGCACCGGCGATTCTCGAAGCACCAGCCATGCACACGTTCGGCGGCGAGCTGCGCGTGGCGGTCGGCCGTGGCGCCCTCTCGGGCACGCTGTCGGTGGCCGCGAATACCCGTTCCCAGTTCGAGCTGGACGGGGTGCAGGGCGAGCTCAGCCGGTTGCCGATCACGGCCGGCGTGCGATTGCGGAATGAGTTCGACTCGTGGTCGCTGAGCACGGATCTTGGCCTGCTGGTGGTGCCCGAGCGCGTGCGCGCGACCAACTTGCTTACCACACACACGCTCCACTCGGTCGATCTCGGGCTACGCTTCGGGGTCCAACTGGCCCGCCGATTCGGCCCACGCTTTGCGCCTTTCGTCGGCACGTTCGCCTGGTTTTCGCCGGCGCCCAGTGAGCTCTCGGCATTGCCTCAGGGCGTGATCGGCAACGTTCCTTACGTCTGGCTCGGGGGCGCAGCCGGCGTATCCTTCGGATTGTAAAGCTGATGCACCGCCGCTCCTCACAACGTTCCGCGCTTTGCAGCGCGCTCGCGCTGATGAGCGTGCTCTCCACCGCATGCAGCCCGACGCTCGACCTCGGCAGCAACCTGATGTGGGCGACCAACCACGAGTCTGGCGAGCTCGATGACTGGTACGCCGACGGCAAGGGCGGGCTGCTGCTCGACAAAGCCCATAGCACCGTCGAAATCGCGGACGGTCCCGCCCACAGCGGGCGCTACGCGCTCGAGCTGACCGACTTGGCGAAGAGCGATACGGAGGGTCCGGGGATCTATCGGGAGTTGCAGTCGCCGCCGGACGCTTACTACAGCGCTTGGTACTACCTGCCACGGCTCTATCAGACCAACTCGCAATGGACGATTCAAAAGTTTCGCTCACGCTCGGACACCGACGCGATCAGTCACGGGCACGATCTCAACCTGCGCACGTTGCCCGGGGGTCAAGTCGTGCTCTACGTGTTCAGTCACGACGCAGAGTATTTGCAGGCGCCCTTGGCGGATCCACCTGCCTTCGTCCCGGTCGAAACTTGGTTTCACCTCGAGGTCTTTTACCGCCCGCGTGCCGACGAGACTGGCAGCATCCTGGTCTGGCTGGACGATCGCCTGGTCTACGATTTGGACGAGCGGCGCACGACCGGGTCGGACGACGTGCTCTGGAATCCGTGCAACATCGGTGAGGACATTCAGCCCGCCCCGCCCGTCTTGTACTTGGATGACGCCGCCATCAGCCTGGTACGAGTGACCGCGAGCGGCACGTTGTTTTGAGCTCAGTGGTCGGTTTGCGACAAATTCGCCGGCACGCGCGCGGGCATACGGACGGGCACACCGTCCCCGAGCTGACCGTCGTTTTCTCGTTCCGAGTGATCGAAGAGCACGCTGCCCGCGCTTTCATCGAACGTCAGGGCGAGCACGAGCCCGGCCTCGGTGTTGCTGAAACTGCCCGAGAACTCGGCGCTGAGCTGTTCGGCGGTGCGGGCGACCTCGAGCACGTGCACTTCATCCAACCGGCCTTGGAAGAGATCGCGCGTGCCGTCCAGGGTGCCGATCCAACAACTGGTCGGGGTGCGCTTGTCGGGTACCTCGGTCGAGCTAGAAGCGAGCACGCCATCGACGTACAGCTGATTGGTCGTGCCATCGAAGGTGTACGCGGCGTGATGCCACTTGCTGGTCGTGATTGCCGTCTTGGCGATCAATTGTTGTCGGTCACCGTACACACGCCAGGCACCGACCAGACCCTGGCGAATTCCGAACTCGATCCCACTGTCGAGGTCTTTGCGCAACGTGAGAAATGCTGCACGCTCGACCAACGTATCCACCCGGAACCAAATCGATAGCGTTTGTTCGTGCCAACCATCCGGGAACTGTGCCGTGGCACTCGTCGCGTAGTCATCTAGGCCATCGAACGACAGCGCGAAATTTTGCCCAGAATCTTGGAACTGGCGCTCGAGCTGATGCGGACCCGTGTCCGCGCCCGGCTGGGTACAAGCCGGCAGCACTCCGAGTGCCAGCAGGGCGCCGAGCCGAGCGAAGAGAGTCAAGCCAGCGGCCTCAGTACGGAAACCCGGGCACGCTCAGCCCGACCGAGTATACGCCGCGTTGTCCTTCGGTGCCCTGGGCCGTGATGTACAGCGTCTTGTGATCCGTTCCGCCGAACGCAACGTTGGTCGTGTTGCCCGCGCCGCTCGCGAGCTGAATGGTCGTGAGCAACGCGCCCGCCGGCGAGTACACGCGCACGGTGGTCGCGCCGTTGCCGGTCACGAACAAGTCTCCCGCGCAATCCACAGCCATCCCGTCACCGCCGCTGCCGGCCACGAAGTCCGAGGCCGCGCTCAGTGAACCGTCGCTCATCACAGTGAACTTCTTCAAACCAGCGTTGTTCGCGCTGACGTACAGCGTCTTCTCGTCAGGCGAGAGCGTCACGCCGTTGGGAGGCATCGGCGCATCCGCGATCGCGCTCACGGTGCGCGCCGGGGCCGGGGTGACACGATACAGCCGTTCGGCCCCCTGCGGATTGGCGCTGTTCTGGTAGCTCGGGTCCGAGAAGTAGATCGTGCCATCGCTACGGATGGCCAGATCATTGGGCGAGGTGAAGCGCTTGCCCATGTACATACTGACGAGCGGTGTGGCGGCCCCGCCGCTCAAGGAGATCTGCGAGATCGACCCGTCCTTGTGAACCGCGGCGAGCAAGTGGCCACTGCCATCGACGGCCAAGCCGTTGCTGCCTGCGTCAGCGGCAAACACCGATACCGCTCCGCCCGGCGCGACCTTCAGGATGCGCGACGGGGGGGCCATGTTGCTGTTGGTCATTTCCGAGAAGTAGAGCGAGTCCCCGATCCAGACCGGGCCCTCCACGTTCGTCCACGCGTCTTTGTTGAACGTGTCTGCGGGCGGTGTGCCGGCGACTTTGGTCGCCATGCCCGTTGGCGGCGTGAAGGTGAACGGTCCGGCCGGGCACTTGTAGGCCACGCTTCCGCCCCCGGAGGAGCCGGCGCTACCTGATCCCGCTCCGCCTGGGGTCCCGGCACTGCCCGGGGTGCCTGCGCTACCGGCGCCGCCCGGAGTGCCGGCGCTGCCCGGGCTGCCCGCGCTGCCGGGATTGCCCGCGCTGCCCACGGGCGCACCGCCAGTTCCACTGCCTGCGCCGCCTGCCAAGGTGCCGTTTCCGGCAATGTTCCCAGTGCCGGCGGCTGGCATGGCAGGTGCGCCAGCGCTAGCGGGTGCGCCGCCCTTGTTGCCCGAAACCGGATCCGGATCGCTGCTCGAGCAGCTCATCGCCAACAGCCAGACAGACGCACACGCTAAGCACTGCTTCATCGAGGGTTCTCCGTGCGCGGGAGGATGGCGCACCGAGAGCAGCGTAGCTCATTGTCGCCGGACTGGAACGGCTGCGGGCAACAAAATGTTGCCGAAACAATCCAGCGAGTAGGGAAAACTACTTTCTGAAGGCAGCACTCACTGTCCGGCGATGCGCCGCACCACGCTTGCATGCGGGCTGCCGGGGTAGCGCGCGAGGAAGCTCCGTGCTTGGGCGGCGGCCAGTGCGTGATTGCCCTGAAGGTCGAGTGTCTGAATTTGAAGCACCGCAGCTTCTTGTGCGAACGGCCCGCGCGGAAAACGCTGACGGTAGCTGCTGAGCGCCGCAGCCGCGGCCTGGGCGTTGCCGGAGGCGATCCCCGAACGGGCGGCATCAATCAGGCGCAGTTGCTCGCTGAGATCTGCACCGCTGTCCGCGGCCGTGGTCCTGTTCAGACGCTTACTGGTCGCGGCATCGACGTGGGCGTCACGACCGAGCGCAACGGGAGCCGGAGCTGGAGAAGGAGCTGCAGCGGGCGGTGCGACCACCGGGGGCACTACGGATGCCGCGGACGCGGGCTGTGGGTTGGAGAGAGGCTGCACTCGAGGCTGAACGGCACTCGGCTGGTGAGCCAGACCCACGAACAACGCCAGCACTCCCGCTGAAATGACGACCAAACCGCCGGCTGCTTTCAGCAGCAACGCGCGGCGACCGACCGGTGCCACCAACACCGGGGCCGGCGCGACCGCGGGCAAGCCGAGCGCAAGCCGTACGCGCATGCGTTGCTCGGCGGACGGCGATTCATTGGCCACTGCATCCAACAAGCGTCGCTCGAGCGGGGTGGGCTGATCGGGGGAGACCAATTTCAAATCGCTCATGACGTTTTCGGTCCAGATTTGAGCTGTGATTCGAGCAGGGCAACTGCGGCTCGGAAAGCCTCACGCGCTCGGCGCAAGCGCGATGCAGCAGTGCCCACCGGAATTTCCAGCAGCGCCGCCACTTCCGGCATGGTCATGCCTTCGAGTTCGGAGAGCACGAACACGGTTCGGAGATCGAGAGTCATGCCGTCCAAAATGCGCTGCATGGAGTCGATCGCGCGCTGGTGATCGAGCAGCTCTTCGGGGCGCCCCGCCTCGGAGCGTCGAACATCCATGTCTTCTTCCAGCACCCAGCGGCGCTCGGAACGGCTTTGGGAGCGCGCCACGCGCAGCGCAGTGCCAAACAAAAACGAGCGCTCGCTGCCCAGCTTGATGTCATTGACTCGTTCCGCTGCTACCAAAAACACGTGCTGCGCGGCATCGTCGGCGCCGCCCGTGCTCAAGCCCAGGCGTCGCAGCAGGCGCCAAATGAAGTCATGGTGCTCGTTGAACATCCGCTCGAGGCGAGCGCGAGGCAAGGAGGCCTCACCGCGCATCGGCTCCGATGGATTCGAGACCACGAATTGCAGCATACCGCTCATGCACTCCAGCCGTAATGCGGCGGCGAGAGTTTTCGATCACCGAAAAGTGAAACGAACGCCGATCCCGCTGGAAAAATAGAGCGCGGGGGTTTGCCACGGCTGATCTTCCTCGAAACCGAAGCTATCCCGAAGCAAGGTCGCGCCCAGCGCAATATCGGCAACGATGTCAATCGCTTGCGAGGCTCGCGCAAAGAGCAAGCCGGAGCCGCCCAGCGCGCCGTACGGTCGGGTGCGCTGTTGTGGGTTGTTCGCTTGAGAGCCCCGGGCATTCAGCACCCCGCCGCCCGCGAACGCGCACGGACGAAACTCCAAAAACCCGCCCGCGAGCCGCAAGGGACAAACCGATAGCGTGGCCAAGCTGAGGGTGAAATTCGCTTCGGCGCCACTGCTCGAAGACAGCCCGCGGCGTTCGACATGGCTGAGCGCGAGCCGAAACAATGGCGTGAACCAAGAAGTGGAGCTGGACGCGAGATCGACGAACACTGCTCCGCCGAGGGCCGTCGCTGGCAATGCGCTCGGCGCTACATTGAACGCAGCGCCGAGCGCAACCAGGGTCCTCTCGCGCGGGGTCGCTGCGGGCAGCGGTTCGCGCTTCATTGGCGCCGGCGTCTGTATCGCGGCGGGCTTGGGCGGAGCAGCGCTGGCACGCGGGCTCTCCTCTTGCGGCTTGGTTGGCTCGAGTAGCGCTTGCGGGTCGAGCGAGACCACCGCAATCAGCGCCAGGCCTTCTACCGCTTCCGAGCAAGTCGTAAAGCGGACGTTCCGTTGGCTCGCGCGGCCATCCTTTTCAGCCAGCCGCAGCTCTCCGTGGGTGGCCTCCCCTTCCCTACGTATCACGATCGACAATTGTCGATCGTGCGGGCCCTCGTCGATCAAGTGCACGTGCGACGATCGGCGTCCGACGCTGCGTCGAAAGTCCGCAGCAGTAGGGCAGCCATCCGGCGCGCGGTACGACAACAGCGTCGGCCCGAGCTCCTGAGCGTGCAGACGACGTGAGCCCAACAGCAAAACGCTCAGCACGACGCAAGCGCTGAAATTGCGAACCGTGCGCTCGTGCATCGCGTCGACCAAGGGGACCAGTAGAGCATCAACCCCGGTGCGGTAAAATGGGGCGGTTGCTGGCTGCACCGCGTGAGCTACGCTGCGCGCCGTGCAAGCGCTCCATTCGTCACCGTCGGCCAAACTGACGCCGCAGCGCGCCGCGTTGTTGCGCGGCGCAGGAGGCTTGCTTCGCGGCACAGCCGGCCTGCTTCGCGGCTGGCACCTGCTGTCGCTCGATGCACCCACGGTGGCGGTCACCTGGTGTATCGCCTTCTTGAGCGTAGTCGGCGTGCCACTTTCGCGGCCAGCCGCACACGGGCCCGTCACGTTTTTATGTCTGGCGACTTGGCTCTGCTATGTCGGGGACCGCACGCAAGACGCGCGCTCTTCGCGCGAGCCCTCGGAGCTGCGCGCCCGGCACCACTTCTACGGTCAATGGTGGCACTCTCGCCGCGGCTCGCTCATCACCCTAGTCGGCGTCGCTGCCCTTGCCTGCACCCTGACCGGTCTGTTCGGCCTGTCGCTGCCTTTGTTCGTCGATTACCTCGCACTCACGCTGACCTCGTTGCTTTACTTCTTGTGGGTACACTCCGGCCGTGAGCGCCGCGCGCGTGTGCTGGCCAAAGAGGCCGCGGTAGCGATCATCTTCGCTCTCGGCTGCATCTTGCCCGCATGGTCCAGCGCGTCGATCCCGTTGCGGTCGCAATTGGCCCCCGCGGGCATGCTCTTCGCGCTCCTGTGCTGGCTGAACTGTGTCGCAATCGAGCGTTGGGAAGGGCGAGGTGTGGTCGGAGTGCGCGCGCATCCGACGACCCAGTGGGCGGCGCGCCACCTGAGCGCGCTGCTCATCGCCAGCACCTTGGCTGCCGCGACGCTCGCGATCTGGCGGCACACGGTCGGTCGCCCGACGGCGCTCGCCCCCTACCTTGCCTGCGCATTCTTGCTCCTCGCCGCACTCGAGCGCTTTCGCCTCCGCCTTTCGGTCGCCTCCCTGCGCATCTTCGCGGACGTTGCGCTGCTCACCCCGCTACTATGGTTCGCAGCCAGAATCTCGGGGTGATGCTGCCCGCGGCGGATACTCCGCCCCCGAAGTTCGGTCGCCTCGCTCGCATCTACGCTGCCCTGGAATGGCTCAGCTTCGGGCGCGCGCTCTCGCACCGACGCCAATGCTTCCTAGCCGATCCGCGAGTCACCGGAGCGCGCCACGCTCTCGTGCTCGGCGATGGTGACGGCCGTTTCACCGCCGCTCTGTTCGTTCGAAACCCGCTCATCCAAATCACCGCGGTCGACGCCAGCAGCGAAATGCTCGCTCAACTCGAGCGCCGCGTCCGCGCCCAGACTCCCAGCGCGCGCCTCGATCGAAAATGCGTAGACGTCCGCTCCTGGCCAGTGCCCCACGCCAACTACGACCTGGTCGTCTGTCACTTCTTCTTCGATTGCTTCACCACTCGAGAGTTGGCGAGCTTGATCGCGCGCGTCGCACCGGCGCTCGCACCCAACGCACACTGGCTAGTGTCCGATTTCGCAGTTCCTCGCCACACCGTTTGGACTCCGCTCGCCAAGGCCCTGGTGCGGTTCTTGTACTTCACATTTGGGCTACTTACCGGGCTCGAGCTCACTCACCTCCCCGACTATCAAAGTGCGCTGACATGCGCGCAATTCGAGCTGAGCGCGGAGGAAACGGCGCTCGGTGGCGCGCTGCGGTCCGAGCTCTGGCAACGCGTGTCGGGAAAATGCGCGCGTTGATTAGTGGTGAACGGGAACTTCCCCGCGGACTCCCGCACAAGCAATCGCCAGCCACTCGCCTGGAGCTCCCTCCCGCTGTCAGCGCGCGAACGTTGTCCGCAAATAGGGCAAATTCATTACTAATACGCAGCTCACGGTGAGCAGCCGGGCAAGAGACTAGTAACGAAGCGGTCGCTTTTCCGGCGGCCCCGAATACAACCATCGCACGACGGACGCGGAGGTCGTGGCTTGCATTCGCGGTGCAAGAGCCCACTTCCCAGTTCGAAACGTCCGAACCTGCCCATCGCGATCACCTCGGCAGTGCATCGCGCCTTGGAGCGCGACC
>Ga0164308_10000426_pt1 | contig 23353 bp, 23 predicted proteins | sample Whisoiple_246_MG_FD_109983 | JGI IMG/M metagenome (GOLD analysis project Ga0164308, IMG submission 109983) | Soil microbial communities amended with fresh organic matter from upstate New York, USA - Whitman soil sample_246_MG | ecosystem: Environmental > Terrestrial > Soil > Unclassified >...
CGAGGACGGGTACGGTCTCCAGCTTCGCCTCCGGCTCGAACCCGAGGTCCGTCACCCGGCGCTGCGCCTCGAACTCGACCCCGGGATCGGTCTCCTTGTGCAGTGCGACGGCTATGCCGACGGTGTACTCGATGGACCAGCCGCCCTTGGCCGACTCCTCCCCTGCCCGGGAACGAAGAGGAATGTAGCACTGGATCCGGTCGAGGGCGGCATGCTGCAGCAGCCCTGTTCCGAGATCTCGCTCGGCCGTCCTCGGTGCGATCGCCGCGCCGAGAGACTTCAACCGCAGGGACGGACAAGGGTCCTGGTCGAGCCGGTACCCGTGCATGTCCGGACGCCGGTCGCCCGGTCCGTGGACCGACAGCGCCGCCGTCCAGAGGACCGACGCCATGGCCATACCGCCCAGACCCCACAGCCATGGCTTTCGGTGACGAGGTCCCCCTGCGGCATCTTGGGCGAAACCGTCCATCACCTCGCGGGTACCGGCCGCGCCGAGCTCCCCTGCCATCTCCGGCTCGGAAATCATTGCACCTCCTCAAGCCGCGCCTCCCGGCCCCTCATGGTAGACGCGGCGTCCCTTGTGCGGCCGGGCGGACCGATGCTGTGGTGTCGCCCGGCCCGGGGAGATCAGGCGTAGGGATCGAAGGGGATTCCGGCAGGACGGGCCTTCTCCAGGTGGGCGCCGAAATTCCCGTCCTTGAGGCCGAAGACCGCGCTGCCGAAGTTCGCCTGCACCAGCTTGTCCCGCAGGCCGGCGGGGTAGCCGTTCCACCCGACGAGGGTGGGGAACCGCCAGTCGTGGTAGTGGTTCTCCGGCGGTTCGTCGTTCGAGTTGGCGGGGCGGAAGCAGTGGGTTCCGATTCCGTCCTTGTGGTACACGACCTTGGGATGGGTCCCGTCCCATCTGATCTGGTCGCGGTTGTAGATGTCGAAGTCTCCGTGGGCGGAGGTGGACACGTAGCGGGCCTCGTTGTTCTGGATCCAGACGACGACGTGCTCCCAGTCGTGCCGGTGCCCGCCGAGACCGCTGCCGGCCACCGCCTGGTCCTTCTCGAAGTAGAGCCCGTACATCACCGCGCACCAGCCGTTGTTGCACAGGGAACGGGAGTAGCCGTTCGTGTTGTCCAGATCAACGGCGTCACGGCAGCTGCCGTTGACCGCACCTGTGGTGTTGAGGCCGGGAGCGATGGTTCCGTCGGGGCCGATCGCCGGCGTCGGATAGCAGCCGTCCGTGTCGTAGTCGAACGCCGGCTGATAGGCCTGCTCCATGGCGTCCGCGGAGGCGGGCAAGGCCGCCGGCGGGGCGGCGAACGCGCTGCCGGCGGTGGCGACGACCAGAGCGACGGCACTGGTGACGACGAGTATGCCCTTGCGGATCGGGGCGCTGCTTCTCACTGAGTCCTCCCGGTGGGCGCGTGTCTGTGGGGGGCACGCGGCTACGCCTGGCATGCCCATCGCAATCACTTTGAACCCTGTGAACGAACGCCTGCTGAAGCCGAGTTGGCGAAAGCACGCCGGTGGAAGTGACGTCAGCCGACGGGTGGGCAGGGCCTCGCGGGCAGCTGTCCGCGCTCAGCGCCCGCGGGCGGCAGCGGGGGCGGCCGCACCTGCCGTCCCCGCCTGCGCGGCCTTGCCCGGGCGCAGGGTCCACGGCACCGGGTCGGTGTTCGTCAGCCACCCCTCGGCGATCAGCCGGCGGATCACGTGGATCCGCAGTTCCCGGGACATCTTTCCCCAGCCGAGCGCCTTGCACAGCTGCTTGACGGAAGGCCCGTGGCCGTGCGCCGCACGGAACGCGGCGGCGGCCTCGGCCGCCGCGGGCCCCTGGTCGGGATACTTGGCAGCCCAGACACCGTAGGCAGTGCGCGCCTTCTCGCCGAACTGGGCGGGAAGGGCCTTGCGCATGAACGCCTCCGACACCCTGGCCGTGGACAGCGCGCACTCGGGGCAGCCCTCGACGGCCTCGACATGGCGTCGCAGGGCCACGCTCGCCCGATCCTTCCACTCCTGCCAGCTGGGCCCTTCCTCCTCCGGCTCGTCACGCGCGCCGGGCCGGACATCCGGCAGGGGCCGCATCCCCGCCAGATGACGCACCGCGTCGGCCAGCAGGTACCTCTCACCGTCGAACTCCCGCAGGAAGCCCTTCTCGAGCAGCTCCGGCAGGGCGGCCCGGCAGTGGTCCGGGAGGTGGGCGGGCAGCGCGCCGTGCTCATCGGCAGGTCCGTGGGCCGCCAGGAACAGCGCGGCCAGCCGAGCCGCCGTCGAGGTCTTCTTGACCGGCTTGGCCGACAGGGTCCTGACGGTCCAGCCCGACACCCGTGAACGCATCACCTTGCCGAAGGGAAGCCGTGCGTCCGGCCGGCCCGCGAGGTCCGGCACGGTCACGCCCACGGGGGTCACCATGTCTCCGCCGAGCAGCGCCTCGTGCCCCTGCCAGCCCAGGGACGCGAAGGCGGTGACCGCTCCCTCCGGGTCGGCCAGGCGGAGGGTGCGCACATCCTGGCCGGTCAGGTTGCCGACACCGGACCGTGCGGCCCGGATGGCGACGACGGTCGCGAGGAGCTGCGCGTCGGCCGTCGTCAGCGGCAGCGCGCTCACGTAGACCAGGAGCGCGCGTGCGGCCTCTCCCTGGTGGGGCGTCAGCAGGAAAGGCTTCGGGGCCACCACCGGTACGGCCGGGGCGAAGGGTGCGTTGAGGGAGGAGGACACGCCCTGCACAACGCGCGCGGAGACACGAGGTCACCGTCCGCGCCGATGTATGTCCGAAAGCGATCGTCGGTGAACGATATGAACGCAAACGCGAGGCCTCTGGCCAACGGCCCTGGCGTGACTAGCATCAGCCGCCATGCACGTGAGCGAGTACGCGACCGGAACTGTCATCACCGCTTCTCCCCCGAGGCGGCGTCCACGCGGAAGGCTGTCCGCCGTGGCGGTCGGGGGTGCCGCGGGGATTCTCGCGGGCTGCCTCGTCAGCCCCGCGCAGGCCGCGACGGCGGAGGAAGCACCGGCCACCGTCGCCTGCCCGGCGGACCTGGCGGAGAAGGCGACGTGCTACTCGGGCCAGGACTCCCACGGTGCCCACTACACCGTCGCCGTTCCCCGGTCGTGGAACGGAACACTGGTCCTGCACGCCCACGGTGGACCCGGCCTGGGCGAGGAGTCGGACCCGGAGCGCAGCGGCGACGACCTGGAGCGCTGGTCGGTGATGGTCGACCAGGGTTACGCGTGGGCCGGATCGGCCTACCGCCGGGGCGGATACGGGACGAGGATGGCGGCCTCGGACACGGAGAATCTGCGCCGGCTGTTCACCGAGAGGTTCGGGCGCCCGAGCACCACACTGATCCACGGGCAGTCCTGGGGCGGCAACGTGGCCGCGAAGACGATCGAGATGTACGGCTCGGGCGCCGACTCGCCCTACGACGGCGCCCTGCTCACCAACGGTGTCCTGGCGGGTGGTTCGCGCGGATACGACTACCGGGTGGACCTGCGCGTCGTCTACCAGTACTACTGCCGGAACCACCCGCGCCCGACCGAGCCGGCGTACCCCCTGTGGATGGGACTCCGTGAGGACTCGGCGATGACGGGTGCGGGGCTGCGCGCCAGGCTCCAGGAGTGCACGGGGTACACCTCCCCGCCCGCCGACCGGACACCTCTCCAGCAGCGGAACCTCGACGACATCCTGGCGGTCACGAGGATTCCCGAGCGGACACTCGAGTCGCACCTCACCTTCGCCACCTTCACGTTCCGCGACCTCGTGCGACGCGTCGGGCTGCGCAGTCCCTTCGGCAACAGGCAGGTGCGCTACCGGGGGTCGCACGACGACGCGGCGCTCAACGCGGGGGTCGAACGGTTCGACGCAGACCCGGCGGCCCGACGAAACCTGTCCTACGACAGCGATCTGACCGGCGCGGTCTCCGTCCCTGTACTCACCCTGCACGCCATCGACGACCCCACCGCCTTCGTCGAGCACGAGTCGGCGTATCTCGACAGCCTGGAAGGAGCCCACCGCGACCGGCACCTCCTGCAGACCTTCACCCAGGAGAGCGAGCACAGCGGGCTGAGCACGGCGGAGTACGCGGGCGCCGTCTCGGCGTTGTCCGGGTGGGTCCGCACGGGGCACAAGCCCACGGCCGCGTCCGTCGCGTCCTCCTGTCCCGCCTTCGACGCGGTGTACCGGACCGGGTGCTTCTTCCGGCCCGGCTACCGTCCCTCCGCCTATGCCTCGCGGGTGAACCCACGTCCCGGAGCCACCCACTGGCCCGCGATGACCCGCGCCCAGGAGTGGCGGTGGAGCCGCCTCGGGGACGTCGGCATCGCGCCCTGACCGCTGCCCTGACGGTGCATCCAGAGATCGGGCCCTGGCACTGCCCGCACCGGGGGGCCGGCCGAGCCGCACGGGCTCCGCGGCTCGGTATCGTCACCGCATGGCCGTCCTCGAACGTCTCCGTCCCGATCACGCTCCCGCGCTTCTCGCCTTCGAGCGGGAGAACCGTGCGTACTTCGCCGCCTCGATCCCGGACCGGGGGGACGACTACTTCTCCGGATTCGACGTGCGTCACGCCGGGCTGCTCACCGACCAGGCGGCGGGAATGCTGCACTTCCACGTTCTGGCGGACGACGACGGGACGGTGCTGGGGCGCGTCAACCTCGTCGACGTCGCCGACGGCTCGGCGTCACTGGGGTACCGGATCGCGGAGCGGGCCGCCGGACGAGGGCTGGCCACGTCGGGAGTGCGCCAGGTGTGCGCGCTGGCCGTCGCCGACTACGGCCTGACCTCCCTCCGGGCCATGACGACGCTGGACAACACGGGGTCGAGGGCCGTCCTGGCCCGGACGGGATTCGTGGAGGCGGGCCGGACCACTCTGTCCGGGAGGCCGGGCCTGCACTTCACCCGTCGTCTGACGGACGCGGACCGCTGACCCGCTCCCCCGCGTACCGCACACACCGGTGGCGCACCGCGATGCGGTGCGCCACCGGAGACCCTCTTCGCGGGTGATCAGTCGTTGTCGACCTGCTCGTCCGTGATGGTGCCCTTGGCGGCGTCGATGTCGAAGGTCGTCTTGTTCCAGTCCTTGGAGACCACGTCGACCTGCCAGACCAGAACGTTGCTGTCGTTCTCGTCGAGGCCCATCGAGGTGACCCAGCCCGGCTGCTTGTCCGTGGCGACCTTGGCCGCCTGCTGGGGTGTCTGCGTCGCCTTCGAGAGCTGGTCCGCCAGCTTCTGCTTGTCGGCGTCGCTCTGGTCGGCCTCCGGTGCGGAGTCGATGACGTCCCCGGACACCGCGTCGATGGTCACCTTGTGAGCGGTGCCGTCCTTCTCCGCGACCTCCGCGATCCACTTCGGACTCGTGGAGCTTCCGCTCGGGCTCGGGCTGCCGCTCGGGCTCGCGCTGGCCTCGGGGCTCGGGCTGGCGGAGCTGCCGGACGGGCTCGGACTGCCGGAGGCGTCGTCCTCGTCGTCGAGGCCCTCCAGGTCCAGGTCGGTCAGCTTGCCGCCCGACACCTCACCGACAGCCGTCGTGGCGGCCGAGTCGAAGGTGACCTTGACGGTCGACAGCAGGTCCTTGCGCTCGGTCTGGTCCTCGGTCAGCTTCGCCGTTCCGGAGGGGCTGCCGGAAGGGCTGGTGGTCTGGTTCGGAAGGACCTTCGCAGCCTCGGAGGTCTCCGCGGCGGTGTCGTCACCGCTGTTCTGACCACAACCGGTCACAAGGGCGGCGGCGAGAGCGACGGCGCACAGGGCGCCGCCGGCGACACGGAGCCGGTGGGTGCGCGGGGAAACGGTCTGGTTTCGACGGGGCTCAAATCTCATGCTGGGATGCCTAGCCGCCTCCGTGAACAGTCATGTTGTCCGACAGGGGGGTGTCACCCGTTCGACGGCACCGTCCGCCCATTCGGCGTGTCGCGCGGCCGGGAGGCTCCGGACGTGCGGACGGCGCCGGTTCGGCAGAACCGGCGCCGTCCACGGGAGCGCGCGTCCTCAGGCGGTCAGCTGCACGTCTGCGGGGCCGGGCGACGCCGCCGACGGCACGGCGTGCAGCCGGGCCGCCGCGGCGGCCAGGGCGTCGGGCACGGCCCTCGTCCCCGTGGTGACGCAGAGTGTGTAGGAGACGTCCTCGAGTTGACGCCTGCTCTCAGGAGTGCCGAGCCGTGCATGGGTGCTTCGCAGGGTCTCGTAGCGCGTGACGAGATTTCGCAGCGTTGCGGGATTGGCCATCAGCACGGCAGTTCCTCTCCACAGGGCGGCCGGGAGCCCGTGGGCCCCGCGCCGACGAAGTCCGATCGCGCCGGCGGTGCCGCCTGGCGTCACGGCCCGGCCGTGCGAAGTGGTCAGCACGCGTCCGGTCCCTTGCACACGATGGTCGCCCCGCCTCACCCATTCCGCATCCCCAGACACGCACGGTCACCTGCCCGTTCCCTGAGCGCCGCGCGCTCCGCTGGGAAACAATGGAGATGACGGGCGAGCGGCCACTGCCGCGCCCGGTCGGGAGGTCGGTCATGGATTACCCGGAGAGTTACGAACTCATCTTCCAGGCGGGCGGCGCCGAGGACGACGTGGTCGTCGTCCATCTCACGGCACGGTCCGGAGCCGGCGGGTACCCGGTCTACGCGGACGAGACCGGAATCGTGCGTGCCGAGATCAGCGAGCGCGGCGAGGTGCGTATGCAGGCGAGCGGGGGCCATCAGGTCCTGGGAGCACCGCTGCTCGCCCGGCCGCTGGGCCCGCCCGCGTCCACCCGCGGCACCGCCTGAGCGCCCGAGATCGGAGCAGCCACCACAACTGAAGTCCGTTCATGCCCACTCTTCGCCCGAATGTGTTTACTTTCCTGACGCGCGACCGTAGTGTGCCCGTGAAACCACAGACTCGGGCACGAAACGGATCCGCAACCACATGTACGCACCGGAGCGACAGCAAGAGATCCTCCGCATCGCCGGCGAGAGCGGGCGTGTCGATGTGCCGTCCCTGGCCGAACAGTTCCAGGTGACCGCGGAGACGGTACGGCGTGATCTCAAGGCTCTCGACAGGGCGGGGCTCCTCCGCAGGGTGCACGGTGGTGCGATCCCGGCCGGGCGGCTCGGATTCGAACCCGATCTCGCCGAGCGCGACACCGTGGCCGCCGACGAGAAGGACCGCATCGCTGCCGCGGCCCTCGCCGAACTCCCGGCCGAGGGCAACGTCATCATCGATGCGGGCACGACGACCGTCAGACTGGCGGCCGCCGTGCCGATCGACTCGCGGATCACCGTGGTCACCCATGCCCTGCCGGTGGCCGCCCGCCTCGCCGACCATCCGGGGATCGCGTTGCACCTGGTGGGCGGCAGGGTCCGGCACCGCACCCGGGCCGCCGTGGACGCCTGGGCGCTGAGCGCGTACGCCGAGATCAACGCGGATGTCGTCTTCCTCGCCACGAACGGCTTCTCCCCCGAGGCCGGACTGACCACCCCCGATCTGGCCGAGGCCGCGGTGAAGCGTGCCGTGATCGCGGCTGCCCGCAGAGTGGTGCTCCTCGCCGACTCGGGCAAGTCCGGTCAGGAGCACTTCGCGCGCTTCGGCGACCTTTCCCACGTAGACCTGCTGATCACCGATACGGGGCTGAGCCCCGAGGACGCCCGGGCCATCGAGAGCCGGGGCACGGAAGTGGTACGCGCATGATCCTGACCGTCACCCCCAATCCGAGCCTGGACCGCACGTACGAACTGCCGGGGCTCACGCGTGGCGCCGTCCTGCGCGCCACCGCGGACCGCGTCGACCCCGGGGGCAAGGGCGTCAACGTCTCCCGGGCGGTCGCCGCGGCCGGCCACCGCACCGTCGCCGTCGCGCCGTTGGGCGGGCCCGAGGGCGCGCTGCTGGCCCGGCTGCTCGGTGAACACGGCATCGAGGCCGCAGGCGTGCAGATCGCCGGCAGCACCCGTGTCAACGTCACGCTCGTCGAACCCGACGGCACTCTCACCAAGGTCAACGCGGCGGGGCCGGAGATCACCCCGGACGAGGCCGGACGTCTGCTGGACACGGTGCGGGCCCGCTCGGCCGGCGCGGACTGGATCGCCTGCTGCGGGAGCCTGCCGCGTGGGCTGTCACCGCAGTGGTACGCCGAGCTGGTGGCCCGCAGCCACGGTGCCGGTGTCCGGATCGCTCTGGACACCTCCGGCGCCGCGCTCGTCGCCGCGCTGCGTGAACGGCCCGATGTGATCAAGCCGAACACCCAGGAGCTCGCCGAGGCGGTCGGCCGGCCGCTCACCACGGTCGGCGACGCGCTGAAGGCCGCGCAGGAGCTGCGCGAGCTCGGCGCGCGTGCGGTGCTCGCCTCCCTGGGTGCGGTCGGGCAGCTGCTGGTGGAGTCCTCGGGAGCCCACTTCGCCGGCGCCCGGGTCGATGCCGTCCGGAGCGATGTCGGCGCGGGCGACGCCTCGCTCGCGGGATTCCTGTCCGCGGGCGGGACCGGTCCGGGTGCCCTCGCCTCCGCCGTGGCGCACGGCGCCGCCGCCGTGCAGCTGCCCGGAAGCGCCATGCCGACGCCCGCCGACCTCGACCTGTCCGCCGTGGTCACCACCGCGGACGTCCCGGTGGACCTGGCCCTTCCCGTGCCGGCCCCATGACCGCACCACCCCTGTCCGGCCGAACGACTGCCCCGTACCCCCGCACCCGTCCCCGGACGGTCCACGAGCAAGGAGCCCCGCGATGAGTGAGCTGATCACCGCGGAACTGGTCGATCTCGACCTGTCCGCCGAGACGAAGAGCGAAGCCGCCCGTTCACTGGCAGAGCGGATGGTCTCGGCCGGCCGTGTCACCGATCTCGACGGCTTCCTCGCCGACGTGGCGGCCCGCGAGGCCCAGATGCCGACCGGTCTGGACGGCGGCATCGGCATCCCGCACTGCCGGAGCGAACATGTCGCCGCGCCGACGCTGGCCTTCGGCCGGAGCCGGAGGGGCATCGACTTCGGTGCCGCGGACGGTCCGGCGGACCTCGTCTTCCTGATAGCCGCGCCCGCGGGTGCGGACGACGACCACCTCACCATCCTGTCGAGCCTGGCACGGCGGCTCATGGATCCCGGCTTCACCGACGCGCTGCGGGCGGAGGCCGATCCCGCCGTGGCGGCGGCACTGGTCCGCGGCGAGGAGGCGCCCGCGACGGCTCCGGAGCCCGCGGAGGCCGCGACGGAGAAGACCGCGACGGCGGAGCGGACCGCCGCGAAACCCTTCCGCATCGTCGCGGTGACCTCCTGCCCGACCGGTATCGCGCACACGTACATGGCCGCCGAGTCCCTGGAAGCGGCCGCACGGGCCCAGGGGGTGGTGCTGGACGTCGAGACGCAGGGATCGGCGGGGTTCGAACGTCTGGACCCGGCGGTGATCGCCGCGGCAGACGCCGTCATCTGGGCGCACGACGTCGATGTACGGGAGAAGGGGCGCTTCGGCGGCAAGCCGGTCGTCGACACCGGGGTGAAAGCGGGCATCAACCGGCCGGCCGAGCTCATCGCCGAGGCCCGGGCCAAGGCGGAGCGGGGCGAGATCAGCGGGATCGCCGAGGACGGTGCCGGGCCGGCCGAAGGTACGGGCGGCCCGTCGGGACCCTCCGGACACTTCGGTGTCCGTCTGCGGACCTACCTGATGTCCGGCGTCAGCTACATGGTTCCGTTCGTCGCGGCCGGCGGACTTCTCATCGCCCTGTCCTTCGCGATCGGCGGCTACGAGATCGCCGGTGCGAAGTCGGTGGCCGACCACTTCGTCTGGGGTGAGTCCGCCAGCTGGGCGGCGCTGCTCAACCAGATCGGCACCGCCGCGTTCGGCTTCCTGGTCCCGGTGCTGGCGGGGTACATCGCCTACGGGATGGCCGACCGTCCCGCGCTCGTCCCGGGATTCGTCGGCGGCGCCATCGCGCTCACCATCGACGCGGGCTTCCTCGGAGGTCTCGTCGCGGGTCTGCTGGCCGGTGCCGCGGTGATGGCGATCCAGCGGGTGAAGGTGCACCCCACGCTGCGCGGCATCATGCCGGTGCTGGTGATCCCCCTGCTCGCGTCGATCGCAGTGGGCTTCCTGATGTTCATCGTGGTCGGTAAGCCGATCGCCTCCCTGCAGAACGCTCTGACCGACTGGCTGAACGGGCTGTCGGGCTCCAACGCGGTCATCCTCGGCGTCGTCCTCGGCCTGATGATGTGCTTCGACATGGGCGGGCCGCTGAACAAGGTGGCCTACGCCTTCGCGGTCGGCGGTCTGGCCGATCCGACGCCCGGCAGTCTCAAGGTCATGGCCGCCGTGATGGCTGCCGGCATGGTGCCGCCGCTGGCGATGGCGCTCGCCACGACGCTGCGCCGCAGTCTGTTCACCCGCACCGAGCGGGAGAACGGCCGGGCGGCGTGGGTGCTGGGCGCCTCGTTCATCACCGAGGGCGCGATTCCCTTCGCCGCGGCGGACCCCCTGCGGGTGATCCCGTCCGTGATGGCCGGAGGGGCGGTCACCGGCGCCCTGTCCATGGCGTTCGGCTGCACTCTCCGCGCCCCGCACGGCGGCGTGTTCGTCGTCCCGCTCATCGGCGAGCCGTTCCTGTACGTGCTGGCGATCGCCGTCGGCACCGCCGTGTCCACCGCTCTGGTCGTCGTACTCAAGGGCATGCGGCGAACCCCCGGCTCCGGTGCTCCCGCCGACGACGGTCCGGCCGTCGCCGTGGCCGCCTGAGCCCACATCCCGCCCGGACCCCAGATCCCCTGGAACCAGGAGTGAACCCGTGTACCAGCGCACCGTTTCCGTCGGCTCCCGCAGCGGCCTGCACGCCCGTCCCGCCTCTCTCTTCGTCCAGGCCGCCATGCGGCAGCCGGTCGCCGTCACCGTCGGACGTGAGGGCGACGCCCCGGTGGACGCCCGGAGCATGCTGTCGGTGCTCGCGCTGGCGGCCCGGCACGGCGACCTCCTGGTGCTGTCGGCCGTCGGTGACAGCGCTCCGGACGCCGTCGAGGAACTGGCCGGCCTGCTGTCCCAGGACCTCGACGGCAAGGACTGAGATGACGGACACCTGGGATCCGGCGGGCGCGGGCGTCCTGCGGCTGCCGACAGGCCGGCTGATCCGCGGGCGCGGTCTGCGACACCCGCTCCCCCCGGGACCTGAGCCGACCCTCGCGGTCCATCTGCTGGGAAGTCCCCCGCCGTCGGTGACCTGGGAGTCCGTGTGGCTGCGCTGGCCCGACTTCCGCCTGCCCGCCGACCGTGCCACGGCGCGCGCGGTACTGACGGAGGCCTGGAACAGGGCTCCGGTCGAGCGGGTCGAGGTGGCCTGCTCGGGGGGCAGGGGACGCACGGGCACGGCACTGGCCTGCCTGGCCGTGCTGGACGGGGTTCCGGCGGCGGAAGCGGTCGCCTACGTCCGCCGGAACTACCACCCCAGGGCCGTGGAGACGCCCTGGCAGCGTCGTTACGTGGTGCGCTTCGCGGCAGCCTGAACGGATGCCGCGAAGGCGGGGCGGATCAGGCCAGCGAGTGCGGAGCAGGAACCGTGGCTCCGCCGCCGGCGCGTACCGCCTCCACGACGCTCTGGTGGAGAGATCTGCTTTCCTCCTCCGATCGGCACGGCACCGGACTGCCGGCCAGTGTGAACCAGTCCGAAGCACCGCTGTACTGCACGGCTACCTCGGCCTGCCTCTCGGTCCACGTCGTGTGCACGGTCAGATCACCGCTCACGACACCTACCTCTTCGGTGCGCACTCCGCCGGTTCCCGCGAAGACACCGAGGGTGGTCCACGATGCCCAGTTCATGACGCGTCGCCTTTCGGGACAGTGACAAGCCTGTCAAGCGGACTTGTCTTGAGTATGGCACCGGGCACCATCACTCGCACGGGTGTGCCCGTGAGTATCCGTCCGGTGACGTCGGGATCCCGGGTCAGGGGTGCATCGACGCACCCTTGAGGATCTTGTCCACGCCGTTCCGCGGCCCGTGGACGGCCAGGCCCACCAGGTCCATGCTGTCCCGGCGCACCGCCCGTACCGCTGCCCGGTTGGCCTTGTCGTGTCCGGTCGCGAAGAGGTCCGAGGTGAAGACCGCCAGGGTCGCGCCACGGCCGACCGCCCTGCCGTGCGCGGTCGACAGGAGCTCCTTGGACCCGGTGAACACGAGGACGGGCTGCCGGAACATGGGCAGGTACGGGGTGTCGTCGGCGTCGGCGTACGGTTCGCCGATCAACTCGGGCACCTCTGTTCCCAGACCGCTGACCAGGAAGGCGGTGACGTTGAGGCGCTGCCAGGTCTCGAGGTCGTCGCGGAGCAGCACGGCGATCTTGGTGTCGAAGCGTACGGGTGCGTTGTCGTCGGTCATGGCCACGAGTCTGCCGAGCCCGCCCACCTGCCGTCTTGTACGAAGTTTGCACGTGCCGGTGCGTCCACGGGGCTCTTGTAGGCTCTGTCCATGGGTGCACGTCCGGACATCACCGCGTGGCGTCCGGATGTCGAGGGGATCGACGAGGTCTTCCACGCGCACTTCGCCGACCACGCCTACCCCATGCACACGCATGACGCGTGGACGCTCCTCATCGTGGACGAGGGCCTGGTCCGCTACGACCTGGACCGCCACGAGCACGGGGCGCCCAGCTCGGTGGTGACGCTGCTGCCTCCGCACGTCCCGCACAACGGTGTCGCGGCCACTCCGGGAGGGTTCCGCAAGCGCGTCCTGTATCTGGACACCGGGCAGATCGGCGCGGACCTCGTGGGGCGCGCGGTCGACCGGCCCGTCCTGCGGGACCCCCGTCTGCGTCACCGTGTGGACCAGCTGCACCGGACGCTCGCACGTCCCGGGGACGAGCTGGAGGCGCAGAGCCGTCTCGCTCTCGTCTCCGAGCGTCTCGACCGGCATCTGCGCGACGAACCCGCGGCCCCCCAGGCTCACGACCGCCGGATCGCGTACGCGCTCCGGGATCTGCTCGACGCGCGCTTCGTGGAGGGCCTGACGCTCCGCGAGGCGGCGGAGAAGCTGCACAGCCATCACACGCACCTGGTGCGCGCTTTCAGCCGCGAGTTCGGCATGGCGCCGCACCAGTACCTGACAGGGCGGCGCGTGGATCTGGCACGGCGCCTGCTGCTCGGCGGCATGCGCGTGCCGGAGGTCGCGGCCTCGGCCGGCTTCTACGACCAGTCCCACTTCTCCCGGCACTTCAAGCGCGTGGTCGGCACGAGCCCCGGCCACTACGCGCGCACCGGAGTCGCGGCCTTCACACGCTCCTAGCGGCGCTCCAGCGCGCCCCGGACGAACGCGGCCTGCCCCGCGTGCTGCAGGTCGTCGGCGACGACGCTGACCAGCCGCACGCCGAGGGTCACCGGCGGCGACCAGGCGTCGTCCACGACCCGGTCGAGGGAGCGGCCGTCCAGGTCCCGGACGAAGGCGAGAGTGTGCTCGTGCACGGCGTCGAAGTAGCCGAGGAGGAGGTCCGCCGATCCGACCTTCACGGACCCGGCCTGTGTGCTGCTGTGGCCGTAGCCGGTCGAGCCCTCCTCCAGGGGGAGCTCGAAGCGGGACGCCCACTCCTCGGCGAACCACAGCTGTTCGGTGCCCGCCGCGTCGGCGATGTGGTCGTCCTGGACCCGTGTGAGGTGCCACACGAGCCAGGCGATGGAGTTCGCGTCGTCGTCGAGCCGGGCGTTGAGGTCCTCGGGCGGGAGGCCCTCGACCGCGGCGTGTACCGCTTCATGAATGCGTTCGAACGCATCGACGAGAATGCCTGAACTGTTCATATGCCCACCCTCCCCGGTCCGCCGACAGGGCCCCGGCTGCGACACGCTGACGGAGCGGCCGCACGGGTGCGGCCGCTCCGTCAGCGGCGTGTCGGCATCCACCGGGGCGTCGTGAAGGGGTCAGCGCGGCGGATCGGCGTAGCGGACCGTGACCCTCTCGAATCCGAGGGAGCCCAGCAGGCCCTGGAGCATGGAGGTGGTGTTCTTCTCGGCGCGCTTCGTCAGCCCGCTCTCCTCGGCCGCCTTCCCGATGTGCTTGGCGGCCAGCTTGTTGACCGCCTGCTCGCTCCCGGGGTTGTCGGAGAAGAAGTCGCCGAGCCGGTCCAGGATGCCGCGCTGCTTGGACACGGCGTAGGAGCGGTCCGGATCCAGTGCGGGCTTTCCCAGCACCGCGTGGGGCAGCACGAGTTCGGCAGTGGTCCGGTCCTCGTTCACGGTCACCCCGTCGGCCCCGACGTCGCCGAGGTCGACGGACGCTCCGACGGTGCCCGCGCCGACGTACAGCGTCCGGGTGCCCCGGATCGCGTCGGGCAGGTACTTCGCGTCCTTCTCCAGGTCGACGACGACCTGGAAGTTCCCGGACGCGGCCTCGTACGCACTCATGTCCTGGATGGACTTGAGCACGGCGGGGCCGGAGCGGTCCGTGGTCTTCTCCTCGAAGAGGTCACCGAGCCCTGGCAGCAGGCTCAGCCGGGAGCCGAGGAACAGCAGGACCAGCGCCGCGGCGCATACCCCGGCGAACGGCAGACACCCTCGCATACGGCCGCGACGGTGCGGTGCGCTGCCCTGACCGGGGTCACCGGTGCTGTCTGTCCTTACGTCAGTGGACGTCATTCCTTCCGTGTGACCCGGTCGGGCGATTTCAGTCCGCCCGGGGACCGAATACGTCAGATCCTGTACGGGCGAGGGGTGTTGGCCCGTCGTCGCCGAACGTCCTCGCCTGCGGACCGGACGCGCGAGCGGGGTCCCGGCCGCCGGCTGGACGGCCGGCGGCCGGGACCCCTGGGTGCCGGGCGGTCTCACTCCAGAAGGTCGGCGTACGCCCCCAGAGCCAGTGCCACGTCGGTCTGCGCCCAGAACCGGTGGTAGGTGAAGACCGGGGCGGCGCCGCCGTCCAGGTATGCCTGCACCTTCGGCCAGTTCGGGTCGTCCTTGTAGAACGACCGGATGGAGAGGAACGTCGAGTTCTTGTCGACGGTGTCCCCGTTGGGCATGGCGCCCGTCCAGCCGCTGGGGACGTACACCGGGTCGTCGAACCGGTTGTAGTCGGCACGTGTCTCCGGCACCGCGACACCGGCGTCGTCCTGGTAGTGGCTCCACATGCCGTCGAGCAGCCCCTTGGCCGTGGCCTTCGCCGCCGCGTCACCGGACTTCGCGGCGTAGTAGGTCAGCGTCCTGGCGTACGCACCGGCCACTCCCACGTCGTTGGTGTAGTCGGCGACCGTCACATGGAGACCGGAGTTGGCGCCGGGGCTCGACGCGTTCCATGTGTCGGGGGCGCCGGACCACTTGAGGGTGGACGGCATGAGGTAGGTGCCGTCCGGATTGATGGTCGTCTCCGACAGCGCCCAGTCGACCCACTTGTCGAGTACGGCCTTGGCCTGGGCGTCGCCCGACTCGTGGTAGTACTCGGCGACGCGCTCCATGGACCACGCCTGGAACCCGAACCACTGGTTGGACGGCGGGTCGTGGTAGACGGGCTTCTCGTCGTAGTACATGCCGTGGAAGGTGGGTGTACCGGCCGGGGGCTGGGAGTAACTGCCCTTCCAGCTGTTGGTCGCGCCACCCGCGATGGCCCCCTCGTCGGACTGGAGCCACTGGTAGAAGTCCATCTGCCGGTCCAGGCTCTTGGCCCAGTCCTGCTGACCCGTGGCCGACTTGGGCTTGAGGTCCGCGACCGAGCTCAGCGCGTAGGCGGCCATAGGGTTCTGGTAGCCGCCGTGGGCGTGGCTGGATCCGATGCGCCAGGACCAGCCCGCCGAGGTGTCGGTGGCGCCGCCCCAGGCGTAGTACCAGGACATCAGGTAGTGAGCACTGTCCTTGCCGCTGCCGGCGGGGCAGGTGGTCGGGCCGACGCAGTTGCCGACCTTCTTGAAGTACTTGTCGAACATGGAGTAGCGGAGATAGTCACCCATCTTCGCCGCCTTGCCGACGGTCGCCGAGACCTCGCTCGACTTGCCCTGCTCCTTGGCCCAGACGTCGGCCCAGTAGGCCGCCTGCACGGCTCGGGCGTCCGCGTCCGGGGCGTTCGTGAACTTCCACTGCTTGGCGTAGGAGGCGTCCCCGGTGAACAGGTCGAGGTAGCCGTTCTTCCCGCCGTAGGTGAAGTTGTCGCAGGTCGGGTGGGTGACGGTCTCCCAGACCGACTCCTGCGAACCGCGCTGGAAGGTGTTGATGTACGACGGTCCGGTCGCGTTGGGGCCGGCCGAGCACTTGCCGGGTGTGTTCCCGTACCCGTAGACGTTGTCGACATCCTGGATCCAGTGCATCCCGTAGATGTCGTCGGTGCCGTACGCGCTCTTCAGTTCGCCCGCGATCGGGTCCGAGCCGGAGGTGGCCGACCCGTCGAGGACGGCGGGGTACTGGTTCGGTGTGTCGTGCTCGGGCGCGTAGGTGGCGGGCTTCGAGGCGTTGTAGAAGGAGTTCGTGGGCTGGTCGGCGTGGGTGGGGATCATGTACTTCTCCATGGTGGCCCACGCACCGTTGAACTTCGTCCAGTCCCCGGTGATCTTCCCGTACATCGCCTGGAGCCAGATCAGATAGCTGTACGCCTCCGACGTCGTCTCGTGGCCCTGGTCGGGAGCCTCCACGATCAGCGTCTCCACGGAGTGGTAGGGGATGCCCTCCGAGGAGAAGTAGCCGTTCGCCGGGTCGGTGATCTTCCCGTAGAGGTCGAGGAACCGTGCGTCGTAGTCCTTGGCGGCGGCGAGCTGGGTGACGGTGACCTCGGCCTTGCTGTGGCCGGGGGCCGTCACCGTGAAGGTCGCGGCTCCCGTGCCGGACGCGGCGGCGGCCACGGTGACCTTCTGCGGCGTGGACCAGTTCGACGGCGTGAACGTCAGACTCGCGCCGCCGGCGACGCTGAGTCCGGTGTTGCCCGCGGTGCGGGCCACCGTCGCGGTGACGCTGGCCGAGGGCGCGGTGGACAAGGACACGTTGAAGGTCCCGGACTTGCCCTGCTGTACGCCGAGTTGCGCGGGGGTCGCGACGACGGCGGGGCCGGCGACGACCGTGATGCCCGCGGGGGTGGACTCCGCCGACGCGCCGAGGCTGTCGTAGGCCCTCGCGTACACCGAGTGCGCACCGGCGGCGAGCCCCTGGGCGCTGTAGGTGTAGGGAGAGGTGGTGTCGGTACCCAGGAGGGTCGTGTTGTCGTAGAACTCGACCTTGCTGATCCCGGCCCCGTCCGCGGCTGCCGCGGTGGCTGCCAGCGGAACGGCGTTCCCGGCGGAGAAGACGGCGCCCGCCGCCGGACTCGTGAGGACGGTGATCGGCGGCTGATGGGCACCGACGCAGGCGGTGCCGTTGACCGCGAAGGAGGTGGGAGCGGCGTTGGTGCCGCTGTAGGAGAACTGCGCACCCGTCGTGACGGCGGCGCCTGCGGCGATGGAGCCGTTCCAGGCGGCGTTCTTGACGGTGATGTTCTTGCCCGACTGGGACCAGGTCCCGTTCCAGCCGTTGGTCAGCTGCTGGTTGCCGGCGTACGCGTAGGTCAGGGTCCATCCCGCGATCGCGGCGGTGCTTCTGTTGGTGACGGTGAGTTCGGTGCTGAAGCCCGAACCCCAGTCGTTCGCCTTGTAGTCGACACTGCACTGGACGGCGGCGGCCTGGGCGGGCGTACCGGCTGCGGCGGTCATTCCCAGAGGGAGGGCCAGCGCGGCCACCAATGCGGTCATCAAGCGTCGGTTTCCGGCTCCGGTTCTACCCGGTCTTCTCGGTAACCACGTTCTTCGTGCGCGTACCGATGGCATGCGCGGTACCTCCTCGCGGCTCGGCGACATGGGGGGCGTGCGGAGTTGAGCACAAGCCTTGAACCAGTGGGAGCGCTCCCAGCATGGGGAGGAGGAAAAAGAGAGTCAAGAGACTTGAAGAGTCGAATTATTTCGATGACAAGAGATGGGAACTGGTGTGTTGACCGACACCACTTGACGCTCTAACGTCAAGCCACACCAGTGGGAGCGGTTCCACCAGTCGACGTGCCGTAGGGGGCACGCCCGGTCTGCAAGGAGTCGCTCATGTGTCATCTCCCGCACGTGTCGCACCTGTTCAGACCGCTCCTCGGAGTGGTGCCCGACATGGCCGGCAGCACTTTCCCGGCCATGCGCACGGCTTCCGGATCCGTCCACGTACGCACGGTGCCCGAACAGCACCGCACACGGCTGCGACGGCGGATCTCCGGGAACGGGCACCGCGGTCGGCGAGGGCACGAACAGGACACAGGCGAACGGTGCGGGTTCCGCGGCGGCCTTTAGGCCTCCGGTACGGAACCGGGCCACGCGCCCGCTCCGTCCAGGCTCGACAGCACTCTCCGCACCATGGATCCGACCGGCTCCACAGGTCCGCCGGATCCCCCGTCCCTCGTGGACCGATCACCGGGAGCGGTCGTCCGAGCGACGAGCTCGACGACCGCGCTGTCCCCCATCCCCTGAGCGAGGAGTACCTGCTTGGCCCGATGACCACAGACCCGCGACAGTCGACGACGCCCCTGTGGGCAGAGGTACACGGCACCGGCCGCAAGGCGGGCACGCGGACCAGCCCGCCACCCGGTGGCGCCCACACGGACGCGCGCCATCCGTGAGGACCGAGGACGCCCGCGTCCCCGGCCTCATGGACCGGACCGGAATCCCCGCACGGACGGACCTGGAACACCTGGGACCACTCCACGGCCCCGTCCTTGATCAGCGACCACGACGGTTACCCCCACCCCGTACGGATCGGGCTGCGCGACGTTCGCGCGCCCTCTACAGCTGAGGAAACGGAATACGCATGAGCCGCACGAGCCGCACCAACCTGCGCCGATCCCGCATGGCGCTCATAGCCGCGGGAGCCCTCGTCGCCGCAGCCGCGGGCTCCGCCGCCGCGGTGGCGCCCTTCGGAGCCACTGCCGCAGCGGCGGCGGGCTGCACGGTCGACTACAAGATCCAGAACCAGTGGAACGGCGGTCTCACCGCTGCGGTGAGTGTCACCAACAACGGTGCCGCCCTCTCCAGCTGGCAGTTGCAGTGGTCGTTCGCCGGCAGTGAGCAGATCAGTCAGGGCTGGAACGCCACCGTCTCGCAGAGCGGCGCCGCCGTGACCGCGAAGAGCCTCTCCTACAACGGCGCTCTCGCCACCGGCGGCTCCGCGTCCTTCGGCTTCAACGCGTCCGGCAACGGCAACAGCACCGTCCCCGCGACCTTCAAGCTGAACGGAGTCACCTGCAACGGCGACTCGACGGGTCCGACCGACCCGCCGGACCCGACCGATCCGCCGACCGATCCTCCTGCGGGCAGCAAGGTGAACAACCCCTACGCGGGCGCCAAGGTCTACGTGAACCCGGAATGGTCCGCGAACGCGGCTGCCGAGCCGGGCGGCAGCCGGGTCGCGAACCAGCCGACGGGTGTCTGGCTCGACCGCATCGCCGCGATCGAGGGAGCGAACGGCGGGATGGGTCTGCGCGACCACCTCGACGCGGCCCTGGCGCAGAAGGGCTCCGGCGAGCTCGTCGTCCAGCTCGTCATCTACAACCTGCCCGGACGCGACTGTTCGGCGCTCGCCTCCAACGGTGAGCTCGGCCCCACCGAGATCGGACGCTACAAGACGGAGTACATCGACCCCATCGCGGCGATCCTGGCCGACTCGAAGTACGCCGGCCTGCGCATCGTCACCACTGTCGAGATCGACTCCCTGCCGAACCTCGTGACCAACGCGGGTGGCCGCCCCACGGCCACCCCCGCCTGTGACGTCATGAAGGCCAACGGCAACTACGTCAAGGGGGTCGGCTACGCGCTCAACAAGCTCGGAGACGCCGGCAACGTCTACAACTACATCGACGCCGGGCACCACGGCTGGATCGGCTGGGACGACAACTTCGGTGCCTCCGCCGATGTCTTCCACCAGGCCGCGACCGCCGAGGGCGCGACCGTCGACGACGTCCAGGGCTTCATCACCAACACGGCCAACTACAGCGCCTTGAAGGAGACCAACTTCAAGATCGAGGACTCCGTCAACGGGACCTCGGTGCGCCAGTCGAAGTGGGTCGACTGGAACCGCTACACGGATGAGCTCTCGTTCGCGCAGGCCTTCCGGACCAAGCTGGTCTCGGTCGGCTTCAAGTCGGACATCGGCATGCTCATCGACACCTCGCGCAACGGGTGGGGCGGGGCGGCCCGGCCGACCGGTCCGGGTGCCACCACCAGCGTCGACACCTACGTGGACGGCGGCCGTAACGACCGGCGCATCCACCTCGGCAACTGGTGCAACCAGGCCGGGGCCGGGCTCGGCGAGCGGCCGAAGGCCGCCCCGGAGGCCGGCATCGACGCGTACGTCTGGATGAAGCCCCCGGGGGAGTCGGACGGGTCCAGCAAGGAGATCCCGAACACCGAGGGCAAGGGATTCGACCGGATGTGCGACCCGACGTACACGGGCAACGCGCGTAACAACAACAACATGTCCGGGGCCCTGGGCGACGCCCCGATCTCCGGGAAGTGGTTCTCCGCCCAGTTCCAGGAGCTCATGAAGAACGCCTACCCGGCGCTCTAGGCTCCGCGTCGTCGGGCCCCGGGCGCTCCCCCGCCCGGGCCCTCCCGGCGACCGCGCCACCTGTCGAACAGAGCGCGTCCGCGAGCCATCTGCGCGGACGCGCTCCGGCGTGCCACCGGTTCGGCTGCGGGCTTCGCCTTGCTCGCGGTCTTCGACGTTCCGGCTGTCTTCGTCCCCGCAGCGGGCTTCGCCTTGGCGCCGGCCTTCGTCGTGCCGGCCTTCGTCCCGGTGTCGGCCTTCGCCTTTGTCACGGGCTTCGCGGCCGTGCCGGGCTTCGACCACCAGCCCTGCCTCGCCTTGTCGCCCGGCTCGGCCCCTGCCGGGGAACGCGGCGCGTTCTTCGCCGCCTCGGCCGCGGGCCGTTCGTCGGAGAGCGCGTGGTAGTGGTGACTGAGGCGCCGCCCCAGAATCGCGTACCCGAGGAGCGCTCCGGCGGTGTTGAGGATGACGTCGTCGACGTCGAAGGCCCGTCCCGCCACGAGCGCGCCCTGCACGAGTTCGACGACGGCGATGACCAGGACGGTCAGCACCGTCATCCGGATCATCCGCAGACGGCGCGGCACCAGGATCGGAAGCAGGACGCCGAACGGCGCGCCCAGCAACAGATTTCCGCCCGCCTGCTTGCAGGCGGCGAGGAAGGTGTAGTCCTCCGCGTACTGCCGCAGGGAGCGCCCCGGCCTCAAATTGGACGTCACGATGTCCTCCGACGCCGGTGACGGCGTGAGCGTCACCTTCGCCAGGACGACGGAGAACGCCACCAGTGCCACGAATGCCGCGGCCAGAACTGCCGCACGCAGCAGCCGTCGTCCCAAACTTCTGCGTCGTGCACTACGATCCGCCTCTGCTGTCATGGCGGAACGGATGCCCCCAACCCTGTCCGCCACACCCGGTATCGGGTGCGACGATGGGCGCATGAACGCACAGGAGAAGGACGAACTGCTGGCGCAGGCCGTGAGGCTGCGCGAAGAGGGACATCCCGAACAGGCCCGGGAACGTCTTCTCTCCCTCACTGCGGCGTTCCCCGAGGCCGTGGACGTCGCCTATCAGACCGCCTGGGTCCACGATGTGCTGGGTCTGGAGGCGGAGGCGGTCCCCTATTACGAGCGGAGTCTGCAGGACGACGGACTCGGGGAGGAGGACCGCAGGGGTGCGCTGCTGGGGCTCGGCAGCACCTACCGCGTCCTGGGCAGGTTCGGGCAGGCCGTCGAGACGCTCCGGCAGGGGGTGTCGGAGTTCCCGGACGACGGGGCGCTGCAGACCTTCCTGGCCATGGCGCTGTTCAACACGGGGGAGCACCACGAGGCCACGCAGCTCCTGTTGCGACTGGTCGCGGCGACCAGCGACAGTCCACACGTGCAGCGGTACCGGCCCGCCATCGAGCACTACGCGGCGGATCTCACCCGGACCATGTGAGGCGCAGGCCGTCCGGGAGCGGCGCCGCGCCTCCCGCTTCTCGAGCGCGGGCCGCCCGGATCCCGCCCGCGGCGGGCCAGGAGACAGAAAGAAGCCCCGGCCGGATCGGGGGAATCCAGCCGGGGCGGCTCGTGTGCGGAGGCGAAGGGCGACTGGTGTCAGGCCGTTCACCCCCACGTGTAGATGAACGATAAACCACCGTCCACCGTTCCCGGAAATCGCCCCACCAGATGTGATCCACGCCACGTTCGCGCAGGCCGGAGCGGCTCCGACGGCAGACGGGACACGGCTACGCCGACAGTCAGCGGGTCTCGCGGAACACGACGTGGCGGCCCGCGGCAGGGTCGAACTTCCTCAGCTCCAGCCGGTCGGGGTCGTTGCGCCGATTCTTCCGCGTCGCGTAGGTGTGGCCGGTTCCGGCCGTGGACCGGAGCAGGACGACAGGCCTGGTCTCACTGCGGGCCATGGGACCTCCAGACGGGATCCGACCCCGTTCCCGGAACTGGGAATGGGTGTCGTTTTCACTTCTGGTCGGCACAACACGCACAGGTGCGCAGCCATTCCCTCGGCAGGGGGACTCCCTCTCGTCCCGCGCGACCAGACCCCGAACACCCGGCCGACGAACCTTCGACCGCACCATCGGAAACCTTCCGCACCCTCTCCGACCCACGGCGACGGACGCCGTCGATCCGTGAGCCCGCACCACCCCGCATGCGCCCTGCTCCCGAGCCATGTGCGTCGCACGGAATGGCGCGCGCGGGCGCGCGCCGGGCCGCATGCGCCGGTGGACTTGCGTCAACCAGCCGCCAGGGGCAAGGGTGTTCGGCGGACCCCCGCTCCACCCCGCCGACGGCATATGCCAGAAGCAAGAACGTATCGAGTGTTGCCAAAGCCCTTACGGGGCCTTCGAGCCTGTGCAACAGTCGTGTTCGGTCCACCCCCACGAACCGGCCGTACCGCCTGTATCGGAGTACCAGATGCCGTCCCATCTGTTTGCGGACCCCCCCGCCCCACAACCGCCCGAGCGGGACGCCGTCGACGCCCTGATCAACCGGACCCGGCTGCTGCGCGGCGATGTGGACGCGGTACGGCGCGACGCCTCCGTCATCGACGACGACGATCCCCAGCTGCGCTGGCAGCGGGCACTCTGCGACCTCGCCGTCCATCAGCTGGACGACCTCGGCGAGAATCTGGGACAGCTGCGGGACGGCATCCCCGACATGCCTGCCGCCGAGCCCCCGGGAGACGGGCCCGCCCGGACGCCGGCCGGGCCGTCGACGGGCTCCTTGTTGAGCCGAGTGGGAAGCGCGGAGTGGAACCTGCTCACCGACGAGGTCAGCTGGTCCGACGAGCTCTGTCAGATCTTCGGCAGGGCTCCGGGCGTCGGAGGCCTGTCCCTCGACGAGCTGCCGTCGGTGCTCCTCGCCGAGGACCAGCCCCTCCTGACGTCCATGGTGACCGACTGCCTGGTGGACGGCCGGCCGATAGACG
>Ga0164308_10000428_pt1 | contig 23301 bp, 24 predicted proteins | sample Whisoiple_246_MG_FD_109983 | JGI IMG/M metagenome (GOLD analysis project Ga0164308, IMG submission 109983) | Soil microbial communities amended with fresh organic matter from upstate New York, USA - Whitman soil sample_246_MG | ecosystem: Environmental > Terrestrial > Soil > Unclassified >...
CGGGCTGCATGTACGGGACAGTGCGACCGACTCACACGTCAATGAGTGGCAGCGAGTGCGCAGGCGTTGGAGGGAGTCGACATGGATGCTAAGTTCGTGAGGCTTTGCACCGCCCATATCTCCGTTTCGTCTTCGTTCCGGCACTCGTACTCGCAGCATTCTACGCGGCCTGCGCGGACCCGCCGAAGAGGCCGAACAAGGGTGGCGCGGGCGCAAGCACTGGCGGGGCCATGCTGGGCGAGGCCGGCGCGAGCGATGACGGCGGCAGCGATGCGAGCAGCGGCGCGGGCGGCGCGGGAAGCGCAGGCCGTGGTGACAGCGCCGGCATGGGCGGTGAGCCCGATGCAGAAGGGGGCATGGGCGGCGAGGGCGGAGCTCCAGAGCCGCCGGTGGATCCTTGCAATGGCCTGACCATCGGTCACTCCAACCTCCCTCTGCCACCGACCACCGGCGTAGCCAAGCCCGCCGGTGCGCCCGGCGGCCTGACCGTAGTCAACTGGGCGGGTTTCAAGGGCGCGCTGTCCTACACGTTCGACGACTCGTTGCAGTCACAAGTCACCCACTACGAAGAGCTCAACGCGGTTGGCGTGCACGTGACTTTTTACCTGGTGAACTTCAACCTCGGGACCAACCCGATCTGGGCGAAAGCCGTGGCGGATGGTCACGAACTCGGCAATCACACCGTCAATCACTGCTACGCGAATGGCACGGGTTGTACCAGCCAGGGTACTTTCCGTGGCATCGCCGCAGAACTCGACGACAACACGACCTTTCTGAAATCGAAAGCCGGCGTGGCGAATGTCACGACGTTCGCCGCGCCGTTCGGCGATACGAACTGGGCGGAAGCGGCGAGCGAGCGATTTTTGGTGGCGCGCGGCGTCTCCGACAAGCCCGGAGTTTTGCCTAATGATTCGAGCACTCCGTACGATTTGCCGTGCCACATCCCGGTCGAGGGAGAAAAGGCGGTCGACGGTTTCAACCTCGTCAGTGACAACGTTCGAGCAAGTGGCTCTTGGCGCACGGTCTTGATGCACAACGTCGACCCCGCGATCGTCGACTACGGATATCACCCCGTCGCAATCAGCGAGGCTATCGCGGCCATGACTTACACCAAGAACTTGGGCGACGTGTGGGCAGACACAGTGGCGGCAGTTGGCTCTTACTGGCGCGCGCAAAAGGCACTCTCGACCGTCCAAGCGACCACGGTAGGCAGCGACAAGGTCTACTCGTGGAAGTTGCCGGCGCACTTCCCGCCCGGCATGTATCTGCGCGCCACCGTCACCGGCGGCAAGGTCAAGCAATGCGGGAGTGAGCTCGCTTGGGATGACCACGGCTATTACGAGATCAATCTGGACGCTGGCTCGCTGACTATCTCGCCCTGACCGCGGCGGTTTTCGCCCTGCACGAGTGACCGAACGCTCGATTGCGCGCGCCTGCGCCTAGGCTCGTGTGTGCGATAAGGTATCCACTAAGATTTGACGTACGACGTTTGCGTTTAATCGGCGCTGCAACCTGTCGTAAACTGCAGATCGCGTCGCGTGCTGCGCGCTATTTTTAACTGGAGGACGGGCTCGATGTCGTTACGTCGCTTGGGTTTGCTTTTAGCGTTACCAACCATGGTCGGACTTTCTCTCGCTGCGTGCGGTACCGAAGACGACGCCGCACCCGGACCTTCAGGAGGCACCGGCGCGAATGCGGGTGAAGGCGCCAATGGCGGAGCCGCCGCCAACGGCGGATCTGGAGCAGTGGGCGGCATGGCTGCCGAAGGCGGCATGGCGGGCAGCGAGCCAGGCCCAGGCCCAGGCCCCGGCCCCGGTGGCGCGGGCGGTAGCGGAGGCGACGGCGCGAGCGGAGAAGGCGGAGACGGCCCTGGCAGCGGTGGCGATGGCAATCTCGCGGGCGCTGGAGGAGAAGGCGGCCAGGCGCCGCTCGCGTGTCATACGGACCTGTTCAACTTCACTACCGACCCCGCCGGCTCGATGGGCAAATACTTGACGCCTGACACCGGACCCGTTCAGAGCTCGACGGTCGAGTGGAGCAGCCTCGAGGGAGCCGCCGCGCCGGGTGCCGGAAAGCTCAACGCGACCTTCGGCGCAGCGGGCGAACAAGCCCAGCTCAGCCTCTATTTGCCCAAAACGACGTGGACTTGCACGACCAAGCTGCACGCCAAGATCAAGATCCAGTCAGCGACCGACCTCAGCGCCATCAACGGAGTCTCGCTCTCGATCAACTCGGGGCCTTACGACAGCACTGGCCGCTACTCGTCGCAATTCACCAGCACGAGCAGCTTCGTACCCGACACTTGGTATGCGATCGAGCTGCCGTTTGCGACAGCCGGCTATCAAAGCCCCGTGAACACCTTGCCTGATTTCACGGACGTGAGATCCGTCGGTGTCATGTTGCAGACCAAGGCCACCGGAACCACGCCTACCCCCGTCACGCTCTACGTAGACGACGTCTGGGTCGAGTGATCGAACTTTAGAATCGTGGCGAGAGTTCGGACGTTCCCGAACTCTCGCCCCACAATCAGAAGGTCGCTTTCACCGCGGCCATCGCACCGTCGTTGCGCGGCGTAATCCCAGCTTGTACCGAAGAGCCGCCACTGCTGCGACCGGCAAAGTAGAAGGCTGCCGCGCCCACGATGCTGGCGGCGCCGACGCCCAGAGAGACGTACGAGTACGTGAACTTCTTGCGCACGGGGTCCACGTCATCCGGATTGCAGTTCGGGCTGCAACTCTCATTCATCGAGTTGTAGTCGTTCACGCCGCTGATGCGGAAGTAGGCGAAGCCACCCAGGGCAACCACGCCCACCCCGCCCAGCACGTAGGTCATCACTGGCACGCCGCCACTCGTGGCAGGAGCTGCAGCATCTTTTGCTTTCGCCTTCGCGTTCGGATCGGCAAAGGTCACCTCCAGAACGCGTGCTTTGTCACCCACGCGTGCGGTCTCGCTCAGGCGCAGCAGGCCACGCTTCGGATGGACGAACACGAAATTGTGCGGGCCCGGGTCGGCCGAGATGGGGCGACCGGTGATCTGCTCGGCGACCACCTTGCCGTCCATCTCCACGCGCACGTCCGTGAGTTCGCCTCCCTCGGCCTTGCGCGCGGAGAACACGAGAGTCGGCGTTTCCGTCTCGAGCGCGCTGTAGAAACGCACGCACTCTTGCACGATCGCAGAGTTGCATTGAAGCTGCGAACACTCGAGCGCCGCAGCTGCTGCGGCAACGTAGTGGCCAGCTAATTTTTCGGTCTGCGTCCGCTCGTAGGCCGCACTGCACAGTTCACCGGCCGATTTCGCCGCTGGTTCGCCCTCTGGGGGATGTGCGGGATCGCTGGCGGGCGGGACTGCGGCCGGTGCTGGGCTGGGGGTCGGGGTGGCTGCTGGCGAAGTAGGCGCTGCAGGCGCCGCAGGCGCCGGGCCCGCTGGACCTTTGGCGTAGGCGACGCTCGACGGCAACAGGCCGGCGGCGATCAGCAGCGCGGCACTCGAACGGCAGTGCTTTCTCAAGGCTTCCATGATCGTCCTTCGGTAAGTTTATGGCTTCTTTATGAAAGCAAGGTCATCGACGTACACTTCGTAAGTCTGGCCGGGCGCAAATCTGAATTGCACGGATACGAGCCCGTCCGGCTTGAACATCGTCGGCGCGGGCAGGGTGCCCGGCTCGAGAACGAGGTCCGCGAAGTTGACGGTGAAGCGTTGCCAACTCTGATTCACCTGCACGCCCTTGTTGTAGTGATGGTCGCAGGTCGTGCAGAGCTTCCCGCCCGGGTCGGTATCGATGTCGGGGAAGATGACTCCGAGAGTGAGCGTCGTCTCGGCGCGGGCCCAAAACGTCACGCCCGCGAAGGCTGAAGCGTTATAGGGGACCTTGTTTGGCTGCATGTCGGTGCCCATGCCGGAGCCCCAGTTCGTGAAGTCTTTGCCCTTGATCCGGAGCCCTTCTTTGCTCGGCCCGCGATTGATGATCGCGGTGTCGCCGGAGCCGACGCCCGTGCCGTCACCAAAGTTGTACCAACCGCCGACTCGACCGCCCAGCGCGGGTAGGGTGAGGTTGCCGTCTTCGAAGTCGTCGATGATGTCTTCGGCGGCCACGACCACGGTGTCCGCGATGCACTTGCCAGTCGTCGAGCTGCAAATCCAGCTCTCGCAATCCGCCTCGCTGTTGCAGTGCAGGCCGACGCCGCAGGCTTTCGCGCTGCTGGCGCACACGCCACCACAGTCCTTGTCACTCTCGTCCTGATTCTGGACCTGATCGCTACAGGTTGCTTTTTGGCACTTGTTGTTCGAGCAAATCTTGCTCTTGCAATCCCCGGCCTCTTTGCAGCCGATTCCGTCGCCGCAAGCATCGCAGGTCTCACCACCACAATCCGGGCCCGTCTCGTCCGACTCCTTGATGCCGCTCGTGCAGTGATCGGCACATACTTTGTCGTGGCAGTAACTGCCCGTGCAATCTGCGTTCACGTCACAGCTCACGCCGGTGTCGCACGGCAAGCACGGCCCACCGCAGTCGACCCCGGTTTCGCCTTGGTTCTTCAGCTCGTCCGTGCAGCTGGCGGCCGTGCAGTGGCCGTTCATGCAGTACTCGCTCTCACAATCCCGGTTCGCCTTGCAATCGGCGCCCTTCGTGCAGCGCTCGCACTTGCTGGTGCCGCCGCAGTCCACGTCGGACTCGTTCGACTCCTTCTTGCCGTTCGTGCAAAGATCGACGGGCGCGGATCCTCCACCGGCAATACTGGTCGAGTTGCCGGTGCCACCGTCTTCGACGGTACCGGAGCCGGAAGATCCACCGCCGCTCGACGAATAGCTGGCCGACAGTGAATCCAAATCGGGGGCGCAGGCAGATGCCAGATAGAGCCCAAGTGTGCAGGGGACGATTACTTTGAAGCCAAAAGACATCGGGTTCTCGAGTCCAATAGGTGGCAACGATGGGACGACGTGCGGTGACACGCGAGCCGGACGATCTACGAGACTAGCAGAGCCGGGGCTCTACATCGAATCGTTTACTCGCGAGCGGTGGATGCAGATAACCGTGTGTCAATCATACCGCCGATGTGCGCGTGTGTAGTGCGCGCGATCTGTCTCTTCGATATCGACATCGACATCAATAACAAGGGCGACTGTCGCGAGGTCTCTCGCGCACTCTTTCGACGCTCGCACGCGGGCCAGCCTCTGGACACACGCGAGCACGAGGTGAGCTACGGCACGTCGCGCGAAATGCCTAACGGCATTCAGGACGAACTCGTCGAATACCGTCTTTATCCAAGAAGATGGGGTTGTCGCAATTGGGCTTAGCCGGCGCGGCAGCGGCCACGGGAGCCGCCGGGGCGGGCGCAGGGGCGGCGGCCGGCGCCGCTGCTCCAGGCGCCGCTCCTGCAACCGGGCGGCCGGCGCGCACGACGTAGCGATGAGGCGACGCTGCGGCGGATGACGAGTCATTGGCGCGGGTACTGACGCGATCGATCGGCGCCAGAGTCAGCGCCACGGTGGTGTCCTTGCCCGCAGAAAACTCGCTGGTTGCGTTGGCGAAGCCGGGAGCCTCGGCACGCAGTACGTGCGCCTTGCCGTCCGTCGGAAGCAGCTTGGTCGTGGGGTTGGTCGGCAAGGCTTCATCGTCGAGATAAAGCTTTGCTTCGGATGGACTGGCTTGCAGCGTGACCGACACGCGCGTGGCGGCCGCACCAGCGGTCGGTGCCGCGACCTTGGCAACGGTGGTCGTTTCGGTCGCGCCCGGCGAATCAGCAGCGCCGCCGCGGCGGCCCCAACCATAGAAACTGACGGCACCGAGCAACGCAAGCAGAGCCAAACCGGCGATCACGCGTCGTTTGCCGCGCCCTTGCTCGACCGGCTCGGCGAGCATGGTGTGAATCGATTCCGAAGAGGAACCGCCGAGGGTATTGGACCCGCGCGCAGCAGGGCGCGGACGCTCGCGCGAGACCGACGAGTTGTCCGTCTGGATCAACGTGAGTTGACGCTCCACCAAAGCTTTGAGTTGCGCCCGCGTGTCAGCGAACAGCGTGGACACGAAGCGCGCGATCTCTTTTTGCTTCGCGGCGGCACCAAAACGCTCGACGTAAACTTCGAGGTCGTGTTGCAGCTCGATTGCGGTCTCGTAGCGGTCATCGGGCTCGCGCGCGAGCGCCTTCATCACGATGCGATTCAAATCATCGTCGCATTCGGGGTTCACGCTCTGCGGCGTCGGAATGTCCCCGCTGATGGCACGACGCATGATCTGGACGTCGGGGGTGTCCTTCCACAGTTTTACGCCCGTGGCGGCGGCCCACAACATGCAGCCCACGGAGTACAGATCAGCGCGCCGATCCACGGCACCACCGACGATCTGCTCGGGGGCCATATACGCAATCTTGCCCTTCATCACGCCGGCCGCAGTATGCGTGGACGCGGAGGTCGCCTTGGCGATGCCGAAGTCCAGCACCTTCACTTGACCGTCATAGGTCACGAACACGTTCTGCGGAGAAATGTCGCGATGGACCAGCTGCAGCGAGGCGCCCTCGTACCCGCTGAGCTCGTGCGCGTAGTGCAGGCCATCGAGCGCGTTGATGATGATGCGTAGTTGCAGCGCGAGAGGCATGGGGTTGCCTTCGGCTGCTGCCCGCCTCATGGCAGCCGACAGCGACTGGCCTTCGAGGTACTCCATCACGATGACGTGACGATCGCCCTCGGTGCCCACCTCATACGTCTGCACGACGTTCGGATGATTGAGCTGCGCCGCCAAGCGCGCTTCATCCATGAACATCGATAGCGCGTAGCCCTCGGTCGCGAGATCCGGCAGCAACGCTTTGAGCACGACCAGCTTGTTCACACCACCGGGACCACTCGCCACGGCGAGAAACACGTTCGACATTCCGCCGCGACCGAGCTCGGATAAAATTCGATAGCGTCCGACCTGCAACGTCGGGCGTTCGAAACTCAGCGCCTCTGGTTCGTTGAAGCGCGGACTGCTCGCGCTCGAAGGACTCGTTAGGTCGTTGGTTGCGGATCCGGAGCCCATGGTGTTAGAAGCATACAGCGCTGGGGCGCGCGCTGCACTCTCGCAACGCGCGAGTGAAGGAAAAACACGCGACCACTTCTGCACTCAATGTAGGTAGGAGGTCGTGGCTCCGCGCGCATGGACCGCCTGATTCAAGGCGTTTTCACGCAGCGTGCTGGCGCGACAATCAGCGCGCACACGCACCTGAACGGTTCGCCAGGGTGTCGATTGAACACGATGTGCGCGCGCGCGCAGTCGGTTCTCGCCATCGCTCTGCGCAACGCTTCGACCGCAATCGTCGCTGCCCCAAAGCCTACTCCGATCGAGTGTGTTCGCATGGTCGCGACACGGCCCTGACATCGACGATGTCTCGAGCGACGCGCGAGTAAACCGGTTGAGCAAACGCGACGCCGCGCGCACCGCGCTGCGAGTACGGTCCAGCACGGATGCGAGATCGCTCGAGGGGCGATATTAACAGTGACCATCGAAACTCAACAAGCTTTTGGAGCAGCGGCACGAGAGCGGCCGGCCCGAAGGAACGAGCTGAGCGCGCGGTCCGGGCACCCGCGAACGCCGCGTTTGTCCGTGCTTTGGGCGCTCAAGAGGCCCACAATGGGCGCATGGCCGGTCAGGCAACCGCATCCAGTGAGGTCGTCGACTACCGTCGTACGGCGGCGCTCCCCGGGATCGAAGTGCTCGACGCCCGGAGCTCCCCTAGAGAATGGCGCGCGATTCCGGACGGCTACGCGGTCGTGATCTTCAAGACCTGGCGCGGGCGCACGAGCACTCGCGGACAGACACACGTCGGTGAGCCTGGACTCGCATTTTGCAACACGCCCGGAGAGCCCCTGATCGGGACGCCGCATAGCGGTCCAGGCTCGTTCAATGTGCTCCAACTGTTGCCCGAGATCTTGGAGCAATGGCTTTTGGAACTACAACCCACTTCGGTCCGTCCCGAATGGGGCGCCGTGATGAAGGCGATCTCGAGCCCGTTGCGGCGTCATTTTGCCGATTTCTTTGCGCTCCTCGAGCAACGAGCCTCCGCAATGGAAGCGCAAAGCCAGATGCTCGAACTGTCCGAGCTGATGATCAGCGAGTTGATCCAGGGCGCGCGGCAACCGCGCCCTCTCACCGGGCCGCCGGTTCGCGGCGCCGCACGCATGCGCGAGTGCCTGAACGAGGAGGGGCTCACGGTAGATCTCGAAACCCTCGCGCAACGCGCTGGACTCAGCCGCTTTCAAGCCCTGCGCGCGTTCAAACAGCGCTACGGGTTACCGCCGCACGCCTACCAACTTTGCCTGCGCGTCAGCCACGCGCGCGGCTTGCTACGCGAAGGCGTTGCGGCCGCCGAGGTGGCACTGCGCTGTGGGTTCGCCGACCAAAGCCATTTCACCCGTCACTTCAAGCGCATCAATGGCGTCACGCCGATGCAATATGCGCGCGGCGCAGCGCCGAGGGGTGGCGGTCTCGACGGCACATTTCGAGTCGCGAACGATCCCGGCACACTCGTCCAGCGATCCGATCGCTGACCTCCGCAGCGAGCGGGGGCTCGCGCTCCCGTGCGTAGCTTCACGTTGAGTGCCTGCGCGCGACTTGCCGTATTGTCCGTGCGTTCGCCGCCGAAACAGCTCAGAATCGGGGCATGGCTGGTCAGACAAGCTCGTCCCCGGAGGTGGTCAGCTACCGACGCTCGGCCGCTCTCCCTGGCGTCGAGGTAATCGACGCTCAGCGCTCGCCTCGGGAGTGGCGGGTCATGTGTCCGGACTTTGCGGTAGTCATGTTCCGAACGTGGTGCGGCGGGGTGCACAGCCGTGGGCGCCTCCACGTTGGCGAACCTGGGTTCGTGTTCTGCAACACCCCCGGCGAGGTCTTGGTCGCAACCCCCAAGCAACGCGCTGGTTCGTTCACCGTGCTGGAGCTCAAAGCCGAGATCTTGGAGCAATGGTTGGCAGAGCAGCAGCCGAGTTCGGTGCGGCTCGACTGGGTGGCCGTCATGCCGCCCATCACGGACCGCTTGCGCTCCCAATTTTGCGAATTTTTCCAGGTGTTCGAGCCTACTGCCTCGGGTATGCACGTGCAGTCGCAGCTGCTGGAGTTGTCCGAGGCGCTGATCACCGAGCTCATCCAGGGGGCACGGCAACCACGTCCGCTGGCAGCCGTTCCGCTCCGGGGCGTCACGCGGATGCGCGAGTGCTTGAACGAAGAAGGGTTGAGCATCGATCTCGAAACCCTCGCCAAGCGAGCGGGGCTCAGTCGCTTCCAAGCCCTGCGAGCGTTCAAGCAGCGCTACGGTTTGCCGCCACACGCGTATCAGGTCTGCCTGCGGGTCAGTCACGCGCGCCGCTTGCTGCGCGACGGAGCTTCCCCCGCCGACGTGGCGGTTCGCTGTGGCTTCGCGGACCAAAGCCACTTCACCCGTCATTTCAAGCGGCTAACGGGCATCACGCCAGCGCAATACGCGCGAGCCCACGCGCGAGCGAACGTCAACAGCAGCGGCTCCTTCCCGATCGCGCACGACCCGAGTGCGGTAGTCCATCGGTCTGATCGCTAATTCTAGCGGTCGATTTCGAACCGGGAGCGGAGCGCCGCGCCGAACGCGGCGAGGGCGAAGACGTTCGAGGTTGCGCAGCTTTTGGTCATCGACTCGTTGCTGATTTGGTGGGCGCTTTCTGCTGTATTTTGCAGATTTTTGCCAGGCACGCGCGCGGCCTTCCCCGGCGGCCGCATGGCGTGACACGCGCGCCTGCGCTTTGATGCCAAGTATGACCTCACGACTCCTGCTCTTGAACGGTTCGCTGCGAGGCAGCGAGGGCAACACCGCGCGCCTGTTGCAGCGCGCAGCAGCTACCCTGCCCGAAGATTGGCAAGCCGAGGCGCTGTGTCTTTCGGATTATCAGGGCACGGTTCAAGCACTCGCCGATCGCTTGTCGACCGCCGATGCTTTCTTGATTGGCAGCGGGGTGTACTGGGGCTCTTGGGGCTCGCCACTGCAGCGTTTCTTGGAGGTGATCAGCTCCTATGAACTGTCGCCATGCTTCTTGGGCAAACCGGCCGCAGCGCTGATCAGCGCAGACTCGGTCGGAGGTCTGGACGTTGCGCAGCGGCTGCTCGGCGCGTTCTCCTTGTTGGGTTGCCTGCTGCCACCTCTCAGCACTGTCGTACTGTCGCGCGCAGCGTGCGCGGCCAGCGCAGCCGATCCAGAAGGTAACGCAGACGTCTGGCAGCTCGAGGATCTCGAGGTGGTCGTAAACAATGTGGTGCTCGCGCGAGCCTTCGCCCGGACAGCTTGGGCCACGTGGCCCGTGCGCCGACTCGCGCGCGTAGAAGGCGACTATCCGGCGTCTGGCCCGCTCACGCCGAGCCTGGAAAACTTCGGCTGAAGTTCAGTGGTAAAGCGCGCTCGCGAACCCCAAAGCCCAGCCTAGGTACAGCACGACCGTGCCGGCCAGAGCGAACGATGCAAGCGGCGCTGGCCGAGGGCCTTTGCGCAGCCGGCGAACGGCTCGAGCGTGTAGACCTGCCTCGAGTTCGCTGTCGACCGCGACAGCCGGCAACTTGCGCAGCCGCGCCAATAGTTCGTCGACCTCCGTCATTTGCGTACTCCGGACTTTGACATGACTTCGGCCGCTTCGTCGAGGGCTTCAGCCAACCGGGCGCGCGCTCGGCTAACTCGTTTACGCACGGTCACCTGGTCGAGACCCAAAACGCTGGCCAATTCGGCGTGAGTCAAACCTTCCACGCCGAACAATAGCAGCAACTCCCGGTCTGCCGCGCTCAGCTGAGCGAGCGCGTGCTCGAGTTCGGCCAGGGCCATTCCTTCGTCCGGACTCGCGCCCGTAACCGATGCCGTCACACGCAGATCCGCGTCCATGCGCAGCGCCGCTCTGCGCGTGCGGGCCTGACTGTGGAAAGCGTTGCGTGCGACGGTGAACAACCACGCGCGAAGATCCGAGTCGATGCCCAAGCGGGGCCCGGCCTCCGCCAAACGCAGGAAGGTATGCTGAAACAGGTCCTCGGCCAGCGCGCGCGAGCCCGAAAGGCGGACCAAGAAGCCAAAGATTCGCTCTGCGTAGCGCCGGTACGAAAGCTCGAACCCGCGCGGGTCGTGCCGCTGCAGCAGCGCCAGGGCGTCTCGATCAGGCGATTCGGTCATCTACAACGACAACGCCCGAAGTCCCCGCTTGTGACCCGAATGCCAATCGCTCCTGCACGGTCACAGTTCGGCGGTTCGCGCGTTTCCTGGAGCATGATGACATTGTTCCGCGAAGGCGGCTTCCCCATGTGGTTTCTCTTGCTATTCGGTGCGCTGCTCTTGATCGCGGGTGCGCGCTTCGCCATGCGTCCGGATACGACGCGGCTGCGCTTGGCGCTCGCCCTCGGTGCGGCCACGTTGTTTACCATGATCACCGCGATCAGCGCGGACCTGGCCACGGTGGGCCACCAAGCGCCGGACTACTTGGCGCGGCACCCGCAGACGACTATTGCGGTCGTGCTGCTGCAAGGCGTGGCCGAGTCGTTGAGCCCTGCGATTCTCGGCTCCACACTGTTGACGCTCGCCGCGTTGTTCCTGGCTCTGGGTTTCCATCGCGAGGCGCTCGAAAGGTGAACGCATCGAGCACTCGTGAATGATGAGGCCGCAATGATTGGTCACACTTAGTTGTCGTGTGATGTACGCAATTCCACTCTCTCTTCAGCGGCACCACGCTTGCATCGCAGTGATGCAAGGTGCCAATGAAGTCCTGTCGATGTGCACAATGCAACGTGTCCTCTGCGCGCTATGCCTGGGGCTTCGCCCTGCTGGCGCGTGATGGTTGGGCCGTCACGGACGGCTCCGACTACGCCGGCTCGATCGACGGGGCATGGCTCTGTCCAGCCTGCACGAGACGTCGCAGCTTGTTGCAGCCGGGTTTGGCGAAAACCGCCACGCCACCCGCTGCCAAAGCACGCGCGCGCTCGCGCGGCTTCTTGCGCATCCTGCTGGTCGATGACGAGGACATGTTGCGCCGTTGCACGGCACGGACGCTCACCGAGTTCGAGGTCGTGTGCGCCAATAGCGGCGACGAAGCCTTGGCAATCTTGGCGAAAGACACGGACTTCGATGCCGTCTTGTCCGACGTAATGATGCCGCGTATGTCGGGGCCGGAGCTATTCGCGCGCTGCTATCGCCACTATCCACGCTTGGCGCAGCGCTTCGTTTTCGCCAGCGGCAATCCCGAAAGCGCACGCCGCGAGCTGCAATGCGTGGTCGAAGAGCTCGGCGCTCCACAGCCGATCCTGCTCGCCAAGCCTTGCCCACGCGAGGGACTCTTGCTGGCGTTGTTCGCTGCAGCCGCTCACGGTGAGCCGCTTTCTGGGACCTATTCAGTGGTCGATGGCGCGCCCGTCGAGGTCACAAAATACCGGGGCTAACCACCACACTGTGGCGATCAGCCCCGCGCTCGCGCGCGCATAATCGCAACGACTGTGGACACAATTCGTGACGAACTTCCCACAGTCTCTGCAGTGCGGCAGTAGGTGAATTCAGACCGCAAAGCCGAACGCGCGCCGCACTTGCTGCATCTCAGGCGAGAGCTCCCCGTCTTCACCGCGCACCACCAGCGGGGGATCGACCGCGCATGGGTGCGCTTCCGAGGCGTGACGACAAGCAAAGAGCGAGAACAATGGCGCGAGCCCCGCACGGGGGATCACGTCCCGCACGCGGACGGCAGACAGCCCCGCGCCCGCTACCGCCGCAAGCGCGCGCGCCTTCTGCGGTGTCGGAAAGCAGAACACGAACCAGCCCGCGGGCGCCAAATGACGCTGACCAGTGCGCGCGTAATCACTCACGTCCCCGCGCAATTCGAAGCGGGCATGCGCCTTTTGCGAGTCGCGCGGCACGATCCCAGCCGAGATCGGAAAGTACGGCGGACTGCCAGTGATCAACGGGAAACACTCACCGGATTCGTACTCGCGGAGGTCTCCAAGCAGGGGGCGAACGCGCTCCGACAGCCCGTTTTCGACGATGTTGGCCAACAGTAAGCGGTGACTCACGGCTTGCGCTTCGATCGCCGTCAAGTGCGCGCGCTGACCCATACCCCACAACACCAGCAGTCCGACGCCACCAATGCCTGCGCCCAAGTCCAAATGACGAGCCACCGTTGGCGACACTTCGAGGGCGTAGGCCGCGGTCAGCAGATCGTCGACCGAATGACGGTGACCACGCGCGCGCTGGAAGATGAACCACTCGCCAGTCAACCCGTCGAGGGTGACGCTGTCACCGAACTCTCGTTCGAGCTCGCAACGCGCGCGTTCGAAATGCGGCGGCGCAATGCGGGTTCGTGCTACTTTCTCGGGCTCGTCCAACCCGGCGGGACGTAGACGGGTTCGGGGCATGCCACCAGCAAAATCGAGCTGCAGCGCGGCGCTCGGCAGCCCCCACGGCGCAGGCCCGAAACGAGAAACGCGGAAGGACTCAACAGCCGCAAAGCGTCACGCACCCGGGCACCCCGCTGCATTGAGCGCGGCAATTCTTGTCGCAGCTCGCGGCAGATGAATGGGACGGTTGTTGCACGAGCTGACAACGTCCCTCGGCAATGCCGGCGCATACACTTTGTGCGGACTGCTCGGAGAGCAGGGATTTGGCATCTAGACAGCTCGCCGCGCTGCCCATCGGACACAATGAATCACCACACAGACACTGCAGATCGATGCTGCTTCCCGCGATGCGATAGCCGCAATCCGGAAACTGATCGGGATCGACGCGCACGCTGGGACAAGAGGAAATGCCCAAGCACAGCGCAATGCCGGAGCTCGGATCGACCCCGCAGTTGAGTCCCGTAGTCGAACCGACGCTGCTCGAGCCTGCGTTCGACGCCCCCGGATTGCCCGCGTCCCCGCTATCGCCCGAACCGCTGGGTTTGCCGACCTGAAGGCACGACGACAGCAGCGACAGAAGCCCGATCGAGATCACACGGCGCATCACCGCGGATACTCGGCAAGCCGAGCGCGTCCGGCCAAGTTTTTAGCCTCGGGGGCTGGCCGCGGCATCGCGCGCCACGAAGTAAGCAACCAGCAAACTCCCGGCGAGCAGCAGAGAGGACGCCCAAAACGGCGCTCCGGGTAAGTGCAACCAGGTCGAGGAAATACCCAGCGCGAAGATCTGCGTAAACAACAGCGGACCTACCATGCCGGTAATACCGGACATGCTTGCCAGGGCACCTTGCAGGCGTCCTTGCGCGGATTGCTCGACGCGCCGGCTCATCAACGCCTGAAACGCTGGGCCCGCCAGACCCCAGATGGCGAGCAAGGGAATACCTGCGAGGAACCAGCCCCCGCTCGGCGCCCAGCCATATACGCCAAAGCCAAGCACGCCGAAGCCCAGGCCAATCAGCAAGGCTCGACGCTCTCCGAGGCGCTTCACCAAGGGACCCACGAGCAGCGCGGCCACGATCGTCGAGGCGACGCCGACGGCGGCCAAGCAAAAGCCCACGGTTCGCTCACCCCAATGATAGCGATAGTCGGCATAGAGCACGAATACGCTGGGCAACGAGTCGTGCGCGACGTTGTACAAAAAGGCCACCAGCGAGAGGCCGAGCAGACGCGGATTCGAGCGCAGCAGTGAAAGCGAGCCGACCGGGTTGGCCTTTGCCCACGAGAACGAGGCACGCTTTTCGGCCGGTAGGGATTCCGGCAAAATGAAAAATCCATACGCTGCGTTGGCCAAGCTCAAAGCGGCGGCGGCATAAAACGGCAAGCGCAGGCTGATCCCGCCGAGCAGACCGCCAACTGCGGGCCCTATCACGAACCCAAGGCCGAACGCAGCGCCCAGCATGCCAAACTTCGCGGCTCGCTCTTCCTCGGGCGTCACGTCCGCGATGTATGCGCCCGCAGTCGAAAAGCTCGCCGAAGTAATGCCGGAGATCAGCCGGCCCACGAACAACCAAGCCAAGTTCGGAGCAAGCGCCATCAACAAGTAGTCGAACCCGAGGCCCAAGTTCGAGAGCAAGATCACGGGTCGCCGACCGCGTCGATCCGAAATCGCCCCGAGCAGCGGTGAGAATACGAACTGCATCGCCGCCCACGAAAATCCGAACAGACCGGCGGCGCTGGCGGCCTGCGCCACATTGCCTTTCTCGAGCTCGATGATGAGCTTCGGCAGCACCGGAATCATCACGCCCAGGGCCAGCATGTCGAGGGCCACGGTGATGAAAATGAAGACGAACGCCGCACGCGTCGGTCCGGGCTCCGGTGCCCGTTTTTGCTCTGGGCTCGAAGCGGGAGACGCCGCTCCGGAAACCAAGGACGTCGAACTCATCGTTGCCCATGCTACACTCGAAGTACCGTGCAAATTCACGTCGGGTCGTGGCTTTTGTTGGGGGCGCTCGCGAGTTCGGGCTGCACCTCCCATGGCGGCGCCGTGCACGCGCAGGACCCAGCAACGGACCGAGCCGCGGCCGCTGCCCCCTCGGTGACGCAAACCCCTGCGCAGATTACGGCCCGGTCGACGCCCGCGATCGTCACCGTCCGCACCGAGGACGGTCTCGGCACGGGCTTTGTCGTCCGTAAAGACGGCTGGATCGCCACCAACTTTCACGTCGTGCGCGGTGCCACCGAAGTGACCGTGGTGTTTTCGGATCACCGCGAGTTCAAAGTGGTGGAGATCATGAACGCCAATCGTCTGCACGACTTGGTGATCTTGCGCATCGATGCCGGGGACCTACCGGTGCTACCGCTCGGCGACAGCGATCAAGTGCGGCCCGGCGACAGCGTACTCGCCATCGGGCACCCACTCGGCCTGGAGGACACGGTTTCCAACGGACTGATCAGCGCGGTGCGCGAGGTGCACGCCGGACTGCAAGTGCTGCAGATTTCGGCGCCGATCGCGCCCGGCTCTTCCGGAGGCCCGCTATTCAACGAGCGTGGTGAGGTGATCGGCGTTGCCACCGCGGTCAGTACGACCGGGCAGAACCTCAACTTCGGCCTGCCATCGAAGTATGTCGTGGATCTCGTCGCGCACCCGCACCCCATTTCGATGGAACTTTTCGCCGCAGCCATGCTCGCCATGCAACGCCAAGCGAGCGCGGGCCACGAGCGCCCGCGCAATATCCCCCATCACGAGCTGAGGTTGCTCAACGGCTGTAGTGACGAAAACAAGGAGCTGATATTCAAGACCCTGCAAGAGGCGATCGAAGTCGGCGCGCCACTCTTCAACCAGGGCAAGCTCGCCGCCTGCTACCACATCTACGAGGGCGCTGCGGCAGACCTCGCGCAGCGCCTGCCGCGCAGCTGCGGTGGCCCGAAACAGGCTCTATCAGTCGGGCGTCGCCGCGCGGCCAAGTTGAGCGATCCCGGGGATAAAGCTTGGGCCATGCGTGACAGTTTCGATGGTGTGCTCGAGCTACTAGAGCGTTCGACCCAGTAAAGCTAGAGTCGCCAGCACCATGCGCGGTGACGAACATCCGAAGCGAGCTGGGCTCCGCGCGAGCCGCGCTCAAACAATCGAGCGCTTGACGAACGGCTTTACGCGCGACGAACTCGGCCTCGAAGAGTTCGAAGAGCGCCTCAATCGGGCCTATGCCGCCGAAAGCGAACCGGATTTGGGCGTACTCGTCAGTGATCTCTCGGCCGAAACGCTGGCCGTCGTTTTCGACGCCCAGGTGGTGCCGAGCACGAGCCTGGCACTGTCGCCGAGCGCGTCGGCCCCGCGCGCTCTCGCAATCTTGGGCAGCGTCGAACGGCGCGGCCAATTGGCAGCGCGCGCGTCCGGCGCGCTCGCGGTGCTCGGCAGCGTCGTCATCGATTTGCGCGACGTCAGCATGCCCCCGGGGGTGTCCACCTTGCAGGTCTCCGCGGTTCTCGGCTCGGTAGAAATCATCGTGCCGCCCAACCTCGCGGTCGAGAGCGCCGGTGCCAGCATCCTCGGCTCGTTCGAAGGCGTTCAGCGGGTGCCGCGGGACGCGGATCCGGACCTGCCGGTGCTGAGAGTGCAGGGCCGCGCCGTTTTGGGCAGCATCGAAGTCCGCACGGAAGTTTCGGAGTCACGAAAGCCGCGCGCGGCGCTGCCACCGCGACGCTGACGCAGCCCGAAGCATTGAGCGCCCTCCAAGCTGCCCAGGCAAGCTCCAGACTTAAGTGCGTTCCAAGCTGCCCATGCCGGTCCAGGGCTTGTCGTTACTCTGAAACTGCAATTCCTTTCCCATGAACTGCGCCGTGAAGTGGTAGGCGACGCTCTGCGCGTCGTACAAAGTCAAATTCAGCTGTTCGTCACCCGCGCTGGTGACCTCGTAGCGACCACTTACATTCACGGCTGGACCGACTGCTGTGAACTGTCCCTGGTTGAAAGTGACAATCAACTGCCCCAACTCGGCGCTGAGCACCCCCTGCAGCGGCATGTCCAAGGGCACAGAAGGTGAGAAGCGCTGCAAGCGCCAGGAACCGCCTAGGCGCTGGTTGGCATTCGCAACGCTATCGGCGGGCGAGTGCGTCGACCCGCAGCCTGTGACGAACGGCGTGGCCAGGCAGAGCCCAGCCCAAACTAGGAGCTTCGCAGATCGGTGAGCCACGCTCGAACGATAGGCGTGCATCTGCCCCCACGCAATGAGGCAAGGGCGCAGACGTTCGCCGGAAACGAGCCCCTAATCAGCAAATTCGCCCTGAATCGCTGCATCCGCGGCACCCTGGAGCGACAGCCGTGAAAGGCATTCCGCCAGTATTCCCGGAAGGGGGGCACGCACGGTCATGCGCTGTCCGGTCTCCGGATGCTTGAAACGCAACGCGGCCGCGTGCAATGCCAGGCGGTTGAGCCCGTACTGCTCGCGGAACAGCCGATTGTGCTCGCCCTTGCCATACCGAACGTCGCCGATCAGAGGGCAAGAAAGGTGTTTCAAGTGGCGGCGGATTTGGTGCAGCCGACCCGTTTTGGGCGCTACGAGGACCAGTGCGTAGCGCTCGAACACCCCAAGCCTCCAGTACTCGGTCAGCGCGGGGACTCGCTCTTCGCCCGGCGCGCGCGGGACGGGGTGATCGATCACCCCGTGCTCGGGCGGGTGGCCGCGGGTGAGCGCAAGGTACCGCTTCTCGAGCGAACCGTCGGCGAGGCTGCGATTTAAAGTGCGGGCCGCGTCCTCGTTCAGTGCAAACAGAACCGTGCCACTCGTCCCTCGATCCAAGCGGTGCAGCGGATACACGTAGCGACTGAGCGCATCACGAGTGACGCGTAACAGATCGCGCTCGTCGTTGGCCCAGCCTCGGTGCACGATCATGCCCGACGGCTTGTCGACCACGGCACACGAATCATCCTGATACAGGATTCTCAGCGGCGCTTCGCCGCACTCCGCTGTCATTGATTGCAATTGCGACACGGATTTGAGTCAGCCATGACACGACGGTCATACTCGTTGCCCTGCACGATCCGAAGCAGATGGGCAATTTTCTGACGATCGCCCCGCTTTACAAACTGGCACGCGGGCTGCAGATGCAGAGTGAGAGATGGCAACGGCGTTTCGGGTTTTGCTCTGGGCTTTGGTGCTGATTGCGCCGGGTGGCATCTTGCTCGCGCCGTTGCTCGCCGCTCACGAGTTGCGCCGCCGCTCGGCCAACCGGGTGCCCGGCGCCGAGCCCCACGCCGCCGGCGAGCAGCTTTCCATCGCAGCTGCATCAGCCCGCTAAGCCGTCACGGACGCGGCTCGCAACTTGGCGAAAAAGGCCTTCAGCCGCGCTGCCCCGTCATCCCGGAGCACGCCCGAAGTCACCTCGAAGCGGTGATTGAGCCTCAAATCACGTCCGAGTTCGAACAGTGAGTCGAGCGCGCCCGCTTTCGGGTCGGTCGCGCCATACACCACTCGGCCAACCCGCGCGTTCACCAGGGCTCCGGCACACATCGGACACGGCTCGAGCGTGACGAAGACCGTGGCTCGTTCCAATCGCCAATGCCCGAGCTTGGCCGCGGCGCTGCGCAGCGCGAGCAACTCGGCATGCGCGGTCGGGTCTGCACGCTCTTCTCGACGGTTGTGATCGCGCGCCAGCTCGATCCCCTGCGCGTCCACCACGACGCAGCCGACCGGCACGTCACCGTGGAGGGGCGCTCGATCGGCTTCGTCGAGCGCTTGGAGCATCCATCGGCGGTCCTGCTCGTCCCGAGACTCCGGCTCATCGCGCGTTGGGATCGGGCCGCTCACGCGCGGGACTCTGACATGGGCTACCGGCTAGGGCGAGAGTTCACTCGGCGTATCCGTGCCCTCCGGCGTGTTTGCACTGCTACTCGGCAAGGCGCCCCCGGAATCAGCCACGTGAAAAACGACCTGTTCGGCCAGACCTGCTGCCAGTTGCTCGTCGCTGATCTGGCCAATTTTACGAGCAATCCGCATCAAGCGCTGCAGATAGCTGGTCCAAGCCGCGCTGACCTTACCGTCGGGGTCGAAGTGCTGCCGCTCCGGGTTCGGTAAAATCGAGGCGATGTACAGGGCCTGCCCGAGTGACAGGTCGCTCGGGCGCTTGGCAAAATAATAGTGCGCTGCGGGCCCAATGCCGTACACGCCCGGCGCGTACTCGATCACGTTCAGGTACAGCTCGAGCAGTTCGCGCTTGCTCAGCTCCTGCTCGAGCAGCTGCGTGAGCACGGCCTCCTGCAACTTCCGCCCGAGCGTCTTTTCCTTGCCCAGGTAGAGGTTCTTGGCAAGTTGCATGCTGATGGTGCTGGCGCCGCGAGCAAAGCGGCCTTTGATCAGGTTGTCCTTGATCGAGTTCTGAATGGCCTCGAAGTCGAAGCCATGGTGGTACGGAAAATGGCCGTCTTCGCAGACCTGCACGGCCACCTCCATATTCGGGGAAATCGCGTCGATCGGCACCCAGTCGGCCGATCCCGGACCGCTCTCGATCTCGATCGGCTGTTTGTTGGCGCCTTTGACCTCACGCTGCCAAACGTTCGCGAACCGACGCGGGCTGAGCTCGGGGGGCACTTGCTCGATGTGGCAATCGTTGGCCACGTTGAGGCGCACGCGTGTCTCGGCCGGATGCTCGGAGTTGAAGTCCAGCTCGGCCTTGATGCCAAAAGTGCCCGTCATGCGTAGCGACGCGATCAGCGGCGCAAAACCGCGCGGCGTCGCATCGAGGAATGCCTGACATGACGCCAGCGGTACGCCTCCCAACCAGTGTGTCTCCAAGGTGCGCTCGCTGCGCGTCAAACTGCCGCTGCCTCGCACGTGCACCTCACCGAGTGATAGCTCGCCATCCTCGAGAACGAGCTTGCTGCCATCGAGCGAGGTGCTGCCCTGGGCACGAAATGCCAGATGGATGCCGCTGAGTGGGGTCCGGGAGAGCTCGGGCCGCTCCACTGCTACGTTGTCCACCGCCCCACTACCGCTGAATGCCAGCGCACTCCCATCTGCAGCCAAGGTCACATCCCCGCTCGCCTGCAGCGTTGCCAATTCTACGCCAATCAACCCGAAATCATGCTCGCGCACGCCCAGGCTGCGCAAGCTGACCGGACCGCCGCGGAGACTCGCCCGAACCTCGCCCCGCTCAATCGGCAGGGTCAGTCTTAGTTCGAGCGGGGTGCCCGAGGCCTCGGCCTTGGGCGCGAGCGATAACTCCACCTGCGCAGCCAGCCGAGCGGCACGCAGGGTGCTCGGGCCGAAATTCAGGGTTTCGCCGCCGCGGCTGAAGCGCACACTCACGCCCTCCAAGTGGACGCCTCCCCCGTCCGGCAAGGAGCGCCCCGCCCAGGCAGAAAGCTCCGCCAAACCGGCGCGCAACTTGGGTCCCCGCAGCGGGTCTGGCTGAAACGGGGCGCTGCGTTGCTGGTGCGCCACCGGGTGCGGCTGCGGGGATGGAGCCAGCATCACAATCCCGATGTTCAACCCCTCCGCTTCGAGGCTCTCCAGTTGGCGCGTCGAACTCCCGACGCCTTCGGTGGATGGCGAGCGGCGAAACAGCGTGGCTCGAGGATGACGCGCTGCTAGCTCGAAGCCGGAATCGCGCAGCTGCGCCAGGTCGATCGCGATCGTCTCTCGCACGCCCTCGCGCTGATAGCTGAGGCCCCAAACGCGCTGAGCAGGCTCGTGTCCTCGGACGCGCCACACCCAATCAACGCCGTCGGCCGAGTAGCGAACGTCACTCGCATGGGCGTCCGCGTCCGGCGTCGAGCGGCGGCGGTACGCCGACCATTGGCGCGCGAGCTCCTCCGGCTCGCCCTCGAGCTCTATCAACGCACCGTGTACGGCGACGCGGGCCACGTTTAGCCGCCAGCCGAATCCGACTCTCAGCGCGGCGATGTGCGCCGTGGCCCCTGGCAATTCAGGCGCCCGCAGCGATACGTCGCGCAGCCAGATTCCGCCCAAGCCGGCGCGCACTTGGCCAATTTCCAGCTGTATCCCGCGCCGCTGGGCGGCTGCGAGCGCCCGCCCGCGCACGATTGGCCCAAAGCTCAGGAGTGTCGCGCCCAACAGCGCACTGAACGAGCCCAGCAAAGCGAGCAGCTTGGTCCGTCGCGGTAGGTCCGCGAGCACGCTCATCCGCGACTTTCGACCGCCGTCTGTGCTGGCCGCCGAACGCGCAGCTCATCACGCCGCGCAAAGCGCAAGCGCTCGACCAACGCCTCCATCGCCGCCAAGCGAATTCCGGTGCGCCCCGCTGCCCAGGGTTCCGTCGGCGTCGTACCCAGGGCCGCAAGATAATCCCCGAGCTGTCCGACGCGCCTACCCAGCGCGTGAATGGCTGCTTCACGCAAGTCCAACCGCGGCGGAATCGCGATGCCCTCGGCTCGCAACAGTTCCGACGCATAAAACCCCCAGCTGACCAGCACATCGCCAGGACGCAGGAATGCTGTCAGGCGCCGGGCGAAGTCCGCGCGCGATTCGCCGCCTTGAATCCGCCCTGCCACTAGCCTGCTGTGCGCCTCAAACGAAGGGGCGAGTGGCCCGCTCGGCGTTACATAAGCCTCGAATCGCTCTCCGGTCGCGGGTCGCACCGCCGCCCAGTGCACGACCTCGGGCGGATGATTCTCAGCGCTGCCGTACGGCCAAGCATTCGCCTCCCCGTAGCCAATGATCAAAGCCTCGGGTCGTTCGCTCAGCGCAGGCGCCACCAACGGCCGCGGTCGAGGCTCGGCCGAGCGCCGATGACGCGGCCGATGCTCGCGATTCACGAAGTCGAGCTGCGTCTCCACCATCGTATCGAACGGCTTGAGCAACTCCGGAAAGCCGTTCGGACGGCGCTCGAGCAAGGAGAGCGCGGCTTCCAACGCTTCAATCGTCGAGAGACAATGTGCAGCGGGTTCACGCCGAATCCGGTAACGGCTCTCCGCCGACGGCGCGAGGCCGTAGCGTGGCAGTGCTTGCAGGAGAGGATTGAGCTTGAACAGCTTGGAGGCTTGCCACCACGTGCCATCGATGACCACTAACGTGACGGGCCCCGGCGGTGGATCCCGCACGAGGTCCTTCGCGTCATCGCTCGGATAGAGCAGCACCGCGGGCGCATCGGGATCGCTGAGCGCGGCCTGAAGCGCGCGATCTGCCGCAAAGTCGAGCCCGACGTGCAAGGACGAGTTCGACAACGCAAGCTCCGCGATTCGCGCCGTATTGATGGGCACATCGCTCTCGCGCGGGTGCTGCAAGATGACGACCCGGGTCTGGGTATCGATTGGCTGCACCGCCGCGCAATAACAAACGCGCGTTGGCCGCCGACAGTCCCAACACATCTCACGCGACTCGAGCACGGCGCGAACATGGATCGCCCCGAGCGCCAATGCACTCAAAGACTCACTCCAACGAGTCTGAGCCGTCAGCAGCGGCCAGCCGCGTGGGCCGGCCAGCCGCCCCGTTCAATGAGCAAAAAAGAACCCTGACGATTGCTCGTCAGGGTATCTTTAGAAATTAGCCCGGCAGCGTCCTACTCTCCCACAAGGTCGCCCTTGCAGTACCATCGGCTCCAAAGAGCTTGACTTCCGAGTTCGAGATGGGATCGGGTATGGCCTCTTCGATATTGCCACCGGAAAATTTTGGGCGTCCACGCCAGCTTTTTGGTGCTGTATTGCGCTGAATTCACGATTCACCGAGCCCTTGCTAGAAGGCTCGGCCAACCGAGAGCTCGTTAAAGATTGATACTGACGAATCAGACAATCTCGCCCGGACTCTGGATACCAATTGCAATGTTTGCCTTAGAGAATAAGTCAAGCCGCACGGTCTATTAGTACTAGTTAGCTCCGCACATCGCTGCGCTTCCACACCTAGCCTATCAACCACGTGGTCTACGTGGGACCTTTAGTGCCTTGCGGCAGGGATACCTAGTCTTGAGGCCAGCTTCCCGCTTATATGCTTTCAGCGGTTATCTGTTCCGAA
>Ga0164308_10000430_pt1 | contig 23243 bp, 20 predicted proteins | sample Whisoiple_246_MG_FD_109983 | JGI IMG/M metagenome (GOLD analysis project Ga0164308, IMG submission 109983) | Soil microbial communities amended with fresh organic matter from upstate New York, USA - Whitman soil sample_246_MG | ecosystem: Environmental > Terrestrial > Soil > Unclassified >...
GAGGTCGGCTCTGTCGCGGCGAGGTCGGCTCTGTCGGGGCGAGGTCGGCTCTGTCGGGGCGAGGTCGGCTCTGTCGGGGCGAGGTCGGCTCTGTCGCGGCGAGGTCGGCTCTGTCGCGGCGAGGTCGTGGCCAAAGGCGGCAGCGGCGAGGCATCTGGCTTTCGCGTTTTTCCACGCTTTGCTGGCGCGGCCTTTGCTGGATGCGGGGGCATGGTGTTCCGAAGACTTTTGCCTTGGACAGGCACGATGACGCTGCTCGCTTGCGGGCTGCTTTCGCTACCAGCATGCAGCTCGGATTCGCCAACTCAACGGAGTGATGGCGATTCGAACAGCGCTGGGGCGGCTGCAGGCAACGCGCCCGGTCCGGGGGTCTGCGGCACCAAGGACGCAATGGGTGACTCCGATGGCTCCGGTGGAAGTCAGAGCAACGGGGGCAAGCCAGAGCGCCCTCCCGAAAGCTCAGTGGGCGGCGGAGCCACTCCGGCTGGGAGTGAAGGCGGTGCAAGTACTGCTGGCGGGTGCCCCGTGGCTGGAGCAAGTGGCGAAAGCACGAGCGGAGGCAGTGCCAACGGAGGCAGCGGCGGCATGGCCAGCGGCGAGTCGTTTACGAAGCGGGTGTTGGTCGAAAGCCTGGCGAGTCCCTGGGAAATCAGCTGGGGACCGGATGGCTGGCTGTGGGTGACCGAGCGCACGGGCAAACGTGTCGTGCGCGTTCGTCCGAGCGACGGAACGCGCAGCGTCGCCGTGCAGATCGATGAGGTGCGACAAGAGGGCTCCCAGGACGGCCTGCTCGGCATGGCCCTGCATCCGCAGCTCATGGCTGGAACGGGACAGGACTACGTGTATGTCGCGTACAGCTACGACTCGAGTGATGGTCCCCGCTTCAAAATCCGTCGTTTCACGTACGACACCGCGAGTGCCACGTTGACCGAACCGCGCGACGTACTGAGCGGACTGCCCGCCAGCACTGACCACAATTCGGGGCGTTTGTTGGTCGGCCCCGACGCGCGCCTGTACTACACGATTGGTGATCAGGGCGAAAATCAGTTCGAGCGAAAGTGCAACTTGGATCGCGCGCAGGAGCTGCCAAGCCAGGCTCAGCTGGACGCTGCAGACTATCAAACCTATCAGGGCAAAATTTTGCGAATCAATTTGGACGGTTCGATCCCGAACGACAACCCCGAGCTCAACGGGGTGAGGAGTCACATCTTCAGCTTCGGTCATCGCAATGCGCAAGGCATCGCTTTCGTTCCCAGCGGGGCGTTGTTCTCCGACGAGCAGGGCCCGAAGAGCGACGACGAGCTGAACCGAATCGAAGCTGGCAAGAATTACGGCTGGCCCTACGTTGCCGGGTTCAAAGACGACCAAGCGTACGTTTACGGCAACTGGTCCGCGGCTCCCCAATGCGAGCAACTGCCGTACAACGATTACACGCTGCCCGCGAGTGTTCCACAGCAGACGGAGACGGCCTGGAGCGACCCGAACTTCATGCCCCCGCTGCTGACGTTCTACACGGTTGAGGCGAACTTCAAGTTTCAAGATCCCAAGTGCGGGGGGAGCGCAAACATGTGCTGGCCGACGATTGCCCCCTCGTCACTCGAGTTTTACTCGGCAGGCCGGCGCGCACTCTCCGGCTGGACCGACTCGCTACTGATCACCGCGCTGAAGACGGGCACGGTCTACCGCGTACCGCTCGCTGTCGACGGCAAAAACGTAGGCAGCGAAGTCACGCCGCTGTTCAAGACGACCAACCGCTACCGCGATCTGACCGTGAACCCGGACGGGCAAACCTTCTACGTGATTACCGACAATCAAGGGCCGACCAAGAGCGTAGATGGCGGCGCTACCAATGCACTCGAGAATCGGGGCAGCGTCCTCGAGTTCAAGGCGGTCCCTCTATCCCCATAGAGCGGTCAGCGACTCAATACGATCGTTTTCCGGCGTCGGACGGGCCGCCGTCGGGCAGCGCGAGATGGAGCGTTGCGAACCCACCGCGTCCGCAAAATACGAGTGTCATCCGCTTGCATGCCCCCGGCGGAGATCGCCCGCGCATCGTGGCCCCGACCGAGCAGGCCGCCGAGCATCTAGCGATTCTACGACGCTGGGCCTACTCTCCAGACGGTGAACGCAAACCACGAGCATTGGATGCAACTCGCCATCGACGAAGGAGAACTCGCGCGCGGCAGCACTGGCGACAATCCTTGGGTGGGCTGCGTGATTGTGAGCCCGACTGGCTCGTTGATTGGACGGGGACATACCCAAGGTCCGGGCGAGGATCACGCGGAGATCGCCGCCGCACGTGACGCCGAGGTGCGGGGAAACAGCGTGGTCGGAGCGACTCTATACTCTACGCTCGAACCATGTTCGTTCCACGGGCGCACGCCCGCGTGCTCGAGATCGATCGCTGCGCGAGGCGTGGCACGGGTGGTGATTGGCATGCGCGACCCGCACCCGCGCGTCGATGGTCAGGGCATTGCCATCTTGCGCGAGGCCGGGGTGGCGGTGATCGATGGCATTCTCGAGGCCAACGTTCGAAAGCAGCTCGGCCTTTGGGTGATCGAGCATCACCCGCACGAACCACTCCGCCGCGCGCAAGCGTTGATGAGCGACGATTTAATCGAGCGCTTGGCCGAGATCTACGGCGTGAGTCGAGCTCGAGTTCGAGCCTTGCTCGAATCAACATGACACGAAGCATGACGAGTTCGTCATTCGCGAGTTCGAGGATTGCTGGGCTTGCGCGCAGCTTCTACGGTCGCGCGAGCTCATGCTTTCGAAAATCGCCGTCGCTTCGATCCGCTATCGTCGACTGATTTTGGCGCTACTGGTGGTGCTGCTTGGCGTAGGCGGCATCGCGCTCTCCAAGCTGCCGATCGACGCATTGCCGGACGTATCGAGCGTGCAGGTCGATATCATCACCCAAGCCGCGGGGTTGTCTCCGACGGAGGTCGAGCGCGCGGTCACGACCCCCATCGAAAACGCAGTCAACGGCGTGCCGCGCAGCCAGGAAATCCGCAGTATTTCCCGTGCCGGGCTGTCGTTGGTGACAATCGTTTTCAAAGACGGCACCGACGTCTGGTTCGCACGACAAATGATCTTGGAGCGGATCCGCTTGGTCCAGGCCGATCTGCCGCCGATGGTGAGTATCCCGGAGCTTGCGCCGGTTTCGACTGGATTGGGCACGATTTACCGGTTCGTGCTGAAGAGCGCCTTGCACTCGCCGATGCAGCTTCGCACGATGCTGGACTGGGAGATCATCCCCAAGCTGCGCACGGTGGAGGGCGTGATCGAGGTCAACTCCTTCGGCGGCGAATTGAAGCAGTTTCAAGTTCATCTCGACCACGATCAGCTCAAGGCGCGCGGTTTGTGGGTGGGCGACGTCGTGGACGCACTCAAGGCCGCACACGTGAGCGCCGGAGGCGGCTACGTGGAACGCGGCGAAGAAGCGCTGCTGATCCGGGGCAGCGGCCTACTCGTAGACGAGGCCGAGATCGGCAACGTGGTTCTGACCACTGCCGCCGATGGCACGGCCGTGCTCGTTCGCCACGTGGCTCAGATCAAGGTTGGGCAGGCCCTACGCCACGGTGTCGTCACGATGGACGGTGAAGGTGAAGTGGTGACCGGCATCGTCATGATGCTGGTTGGCTCGAACAGCCGCGACACGGTGCACGGCGTCAAAGCCAAGATGGCACAAATCGAGCGAGAATTGCCCAGCGGTGTCACGGTAGATGTCGTCTACGATCGGGCAGACTTCGTCTCGCGTACGCTGTCGACGGTCGCCGCCAATCTAGTCGAAGGCATCATCGTGGTCACGTTGGTGCTGGCGTTGTTCTTGGGCACCATTCGCGGCGCCCTGGTCGCGGCGCTCGGCATTCCGGTGTCGATGGCGATCGCGCTGATTGGCATGAATTTGTTCGGAGTCACGGGCGACTTGATGTCACTTGGTGCGATCGACTTCGGCTTCTTGGTCGACGGACCCATCGTGGTCTTGGAAGCGGCGTTGGCGCTCACCGCCGGCAAGAAGTTGACCATGGACGCGCGCGCGCGGGAGTACGAGAGCGTCGCCATCAGCGTGGTCAAGCCGGTGGCGCTGTCCGTGGCCATCATCATGCTGGTCTATCTGCCCCTGCTCACTTTGGAAGGCGTAGAGGGCAAGATGTTCCGACCGATGGCGCTGACCATGGCTTGCGCGCTGCTCGGTGCGCTCGTGTACACGGTCGTGTTCTTCCCGGCGCTGCTGGTCAGCTTCGTGCCGCCTGCCAAAGGCCATGGCCCCAAGTGGCTCGAATCACTCACCGGGTGGTACCGGCCGGTGCTCGAGTTCATGATCGCCAAGCGTGTTTACGTTTTGAGCGCTTCGGTGCTGGCGACCGTCGGCGCGATGTATGCGTTCGGCGGCGCGGGTGCGGAGTTCGTGCCGCGCATCTTCGAGGGCGATTTGGTGGTGGCAGTGCGTCGGGCGCCGAGCATCGGCCTGACTCAGGCGCGCACGCTCGACTTGCAAAGCGAGCGCGTGCTGCGCGGTTTCCCCGAGGTCAAACGCGCGCTGGCGATGACGGGCCGAGCGGAGCTCGCGCTGGACGCGGTAGGCTATGACAGCACGGACATCTTGGTTCCGCTCGAACCCATTTCCAAGTGGACGACCGCCAATGATTTCGACGATCTCTCGGTCAAACTGAAGGATGCCATCGAGACCCAGGTTCCGGGCACCTTCGTCGCCGTTTCCCAGCCGATCGAGGATCTGACCAATCAGTTGATCAGCGGCTCTCGCGCGGATGTGTCGATCAAATTGTTCGGTTCGGATTTGAACGAACTCGTACGACTTTCGAACGAGATCGGCGCGAAGGTGGGGAAGATCCGGGGCACCGGGGATTTGCGGATCGAGCGCATCCTGGGGCAACCGGCGATTGCAATTTCGGTCGACCGCGCACGAATGGCGAGCTACGGCGTGCGCGCAGAGGACACACTGCAAGTGATCGAAGCCGCACGCGAGGGGCTCCGGGTGGGTGACGTCTACGACCAGCATCGGCGCTTCGAGTTGCGCGTGTTCAATGCGCCCCAAGCTCCGACCCCCGAGGGGATCGCGCGGCTGTTCGTCAAAGGTGGGCTCGGTCGCTCGATCCCGCTTTCGGAGGTCACGCGGATCCGCGAAGAGGACGGGCCATCCGTGGTGAAGCGACAAAATCGTGAGCGATTGATCCGGATCGACGCCAACCTACGCGGCCGGGATCTGGTTTCCTGGGTCGAGGAGGCGAAAGCCGTTGTCGGGCGAGAAATTCAGCTCGCCACCGGGTATCGCATCGAGTGGGGCGGCCAATTCGAAAACTTCGAGCGCGCCTCCAAGCGGCTGGCCGTGGTCGTACCCGCGGTGATCGCCATCATCCTCGGCATGTTGTTCGGCATTTTTCAAAGCGCCCGCCGTGCAATCGCCGTGTTTACGCTTGCGCCGTTGGCCAGCATGGGCGGCATTTTGGGCCTCCTCGCGCGGGAGCTGCCGTTCAGCCTGCCCGCCGCCGTCGGCTTCATCGCCCTGGGCGGCATCTCGGTGTTGAACGGCGTGGTGATCACCACCGAGGTCGACCGAGCGCTGGCCTTGGGTAAACCGTTGCCGAAAGCCATTCGCGAAGGTGCGGTGCACGCGCTCCGCGCGGTACTCACGACGGGCGCGGTCGCCGCCCTCGGGTTCCTACCCATGGCAATGTCGCACGGCGCCGGCTCGGAAGTGCAACGTCCGCTCGCAACCGTCGTGGTAGTCGGTGTGGCCGTGAGCACACTTTTGACCTCGCTGGTATTTCCGGCAATCCTATCGATTGCACTGAAGGAAAAAGAGGCCAACCCGCTGCAAGCGGCTCTGCCCATTCCGGCAGAATGATGCTCTCAGGTCCGCGCCGAAGGAGCTTTCAGGAAGGCAGTGGCCAGACCAACAACACGCCCAAGTCCCAGAGCACATGCGCCAAGATGGGCACGAGGACGGATCGGGTCGCGACCCGCAGCGTGCCCCAGAGCGTGCCGCAAACGAAAGCGCACAAGACGAGCAGAGCGCTACGAAGCGGAATCGTGGTGAGGGCGTAAATGGCCGACCAGGCCGCGATTGCACCGAATTCGCGAGCCTGCGGCGCCTGGATCGGCCGCGGAGAGCCGCGCGCCGAACCTGGCAGCAAGCCGCGAAACAGCACTTCCTCGCAGCTGGCGATCACCACGATCAGTGCAGCGCGGGCAGGCGGGGAAAAACCGACCACGTTGAGCAGCGAAAGCAGCTCCGATGTACCCGCACGCACTCCGGGAAAGATAGCGCAGAGCCAGCCGTACGAGAGGTGGGTCAAGATGACCATCAGCACCCCAGCCCCCACCCCGATGAGCAACGAGTGACGGCTCGGGCGGAACTGACGGACTGGCAGGGCGGAAGAGCGCAACGCGAGCACCACCAACAGCACCCCGACGAACGCAAATGGCGTCCAGGTCCCGAGCTGCGCGAGTACGGCGAAGCAAACGAGCCAACTGAGCAGCGCGACAGCGATCAGCGACGGGCTACGGGTCACTCGCTCGCCAGCGCGTGGCGAGCCGCGTCATCGAACGGGATCAGATCGGTGTGCCCGATGAGCGGCCAAAAGCGTGCATCCCGGGGCAATAGATCGTCTTTCAAGCCCAGCACCAGCTCACGCGCGAGCGCAAAATCAGTACGCGTGATCAGCCGCAGCCAGAGCGCGGAAAGTTGCGGGGTCAAGAAAGGGACCTTCAAGGCCAGGAAGCGCCGGCCCCTAAGCCGCGCAATGCGCTCGAGAATTTGCTGGCCACTCAGCGTCTCCGGGCCCGGCACGTCGAACCACTCACTATGCTCGAGGGGCATGTCGGCCGCGCCGCACAAGGCAGCGACGACATCGGCAAGCGCCACCGGCCGTGTGCGGGAACTCAGCCAGCGAGGCAAGACCATGACGGGCAAACGCACCGCGAGGTCTCGGACGATTTGCCAGGACGCGCTACCACGACCGATGACCATGGACGCCCGAAGCTCGACCGCGGGTACCGTGCCCCTGCGTAAGATCTCACCCACGGCGAGACGGCTCCTAAGGTGCTCCGACGGCGGGCCAGGCGGCGCGGGGCCGCCCAAATAAACGATCCTTTTCACGTCTGCCCTGGCCGCCGCCTCTGCGAAGGCAAGCGCGGCTTGCCGCTCCAGCGCGCCGAAGTCCGACCCGCCGCTGCCCATGCTGTGCACCAGATAGTATGCGACGCGAACGCCAGCGAAGGCAGCGTCGAGCGTACTCGGCTCCAGCAGATCGCAGGTTCGCCACTCGATCCCGTCCAGCGCGCTTGCTTTCTTCGGCTGACGAGTTGCCGCCACGACGTGCAAACCCCGACCGGCGAGCTCCCGAGAGAGCGCACTGCCGATGAAACCGGTGGCGCCGGTCACCAACACCGATTCTCGTGCGCCGGCCATCATCGAGCGCCGTCGAAGGCCGCACGAGGATTGAGCGGAACTTCCAGCGCTTCGAGCGTCAGATACAGTCCGATCAACTCGACGCCGAGGAACGTGAGTTCAGGGTGCAAACGAGCCTGACTCTGCGCGGCCTCGTTGAAGATTGCGTCGAACGTGCTGCGAAATTGCGCGATCGAAAAGCGCATCTCGGAGCGCTCACCCGCTCCGAAGTGACGACGCAACAACTGCTCGATGCGTCTCGAAAAACCCGCGCTTGGCCGACAATTCCAGCGATAAAGGTCCAGGCCTCGCTGGAGCGCATCGTCGTCGTCGTCGTAAAAACCCACGTACAGGCTGCGCAAGCGTTGCATGAATTCAGGATCTGGTCGGCACCACAAGGCGCTCGGATAGAAGCGCAGCTGTTCGGTGGCGGCGTCCCAGCCGAAGTGACGCAGGCGCAGATCGAGGAACAGTGGACCATCGTAATGCAACAGGTGAAAGTAGAGCGCGAGCACCCGCTCACCGATCATCCGTCGCTCCCGCTCCCCGAGGTGTGTAGTGACTAGGCGCTCGGGCGGCTCGCTCGCAACCGAGAGCACCGAGCCAAGCTCTTCCGCGGCGAGTGAGGCCTGCAAGCGCTCCGCGCCGCGCGCTCTCTCCCCGGGCTGGGAGTAGTGCTGGGCTACGTCTAGCGCTCGCTTCAGCACTTCCCGAGCGTGAATGACTTTCAACGCTGACGCCGAAGCGTACGGCAAGAAGTCGCGGAAGGGCTCGGGCGCCAGACGCGCGGCCCAAGCCTCAGCGGGGAACACGAGCGAGCTCCTCAGCGCCAGCTTGTGGGGCATTGACCCCGATGTAGTGCCCGGAGCGGCTCGCCTTGGTCGCTAAATAAAAGCGATTGTGCGAGTTGGGCTCGATCTCGTGAGCGATGCGTGACGTCACCAGGATGCCTTCAGCAGCCAGCTTTTCGAGCTTGTCCGGATTGTTGGTCATCAAGGCGATACTCTGAACGCCCAGGGCGCGCAGCATTGCAGCGGCCGCGCCGTAGTCGCGTTCGTCAGCGGCGAAGCCCAGGGCGAGGTTGGCATCGACCGTATCGCAACCGCGTTCCTGCAGGTCGTAGGCGCGGATCTTGTTGGTCAGGCCGATACCTCGCCCCTCTTGCCGCAAGTAAAGCACGATGCCACACGGCTCGCGCGCGATCCGCTCGAGGGCACGCGAAAGCTGAGCTCGGCAGTCGCAACGCAGCGAGCCCAGCACGTCACCCGTCAAGCACTCCGAGTGCAAGCGCGTGGGCACCGCCTGAACGCCCGCCACTTCACCGTGCACGAGTGCCACGTGCTCCTCGTGGTCCCGGTCATTGCTGAAGACGTGGATGCGGAAGGCGCCGAACTCCGATGGCAGCGTAGCGCTCGCCGCAATGCGCGCTCGCGCCAGGGACCGCGGAGTGCGCGCGGAAGCCAAGCCGAATCGTTCAGAGCTGTGGGGGTCAGGGGCCATGCGCGGGGATCCTTCGGGTTCAGGGAGAATACGCGGGGCGTTGGACTAGCCGCCGGCGATGTGTAATTGTTGTACACATTCCGTACAGGTCAAGCCTTGCCCAGCAAAAACTCCCCTCAACGCCCGTCGAGCGTCGCTCTGCCCGGACCGGAAGCGAGTTCGATCAAGGTCGTCTCCGAGCTGACGGCTTTGCCCATGGGCACGTTGCGAGCCTGGGAACGGCGCTATGGCTTCCCGAAGCCGGAGCGGAGAGAGGGATCGAATCGCCGCGTGTACTCGAGCGCCCAAGTCGAGCGCCTGCGCGCAGTGGCTCGAGCGCTGGAGCGCGGGTATCGACCGGGAGACGTCATTCGCATGCCGCTGAACGAGCTCTCGGCGCTGCTCGACGGAACCCTCGACACTCGCTCGCCCCCCGGCGGCAGCGTAATTGCGGACGTGCCGACATTCATCGAGTTCTTGGAGCAAGACAAAGCCAAGCGCATCGATGACGAACTGCGGCTGGCGGCGGCTGCGCTGGGCGCGAAACGCTTCGTGGTCGAGCTAGCCCAGCCGTTGGCCATCGCCGTCGGAAAAGCCTGGGAAGAAGGCCGAATCGAGATCCGCCAGGAACATCTGATGACCGAGTGTTTGACCACTCAATTGCGGGCCTTGCTCGCCACGCACCAAGTGGCCAACGGCGAGCCCACCGTCGTGCTCACGACGCTTCCCGGCGAACCGCATACCCTCGGGCTGCAAATGGTGGCGCTGTACCTAGCGCTCGGCGCAGCCCGGCCGCGCTTGCTGGGTGCCAGCACGCCCCCCGATCAGGTGATCGCCGCGGCACACGCCTTCGGAGCGCAAGTGGTCGGAATTGCGCTGACGCCCGCGGCCGATCTCGCTTCGGCTCGCCGCGATCTGCAGCGCTTGGCGCGGAGCCTGCCCAGCTCTACGGCACTCTGGCTCGGGGGAGCGGGAGCAGGCGCGCTCGGCAAACTGCCGGAGCGTGTCGAAACCATCGACTCTTGGGCGGCGCTCGACGCGGCGCTCGCCCGAGCGCGGGCTACAGACACCTAACGAAGGGTCAGGCGGAGCGGCTCAGCGCACACGCTGACTTGACGCAGACGAAAAGTGTACAACATCTGTACACGGCCAATTGCCACGTTCAGCGCGCGGACAGGCGAGGACGTCGGACGAACGTGCGGCCTGCGTGGGCTTTTGAAAAAGGATCTCTCAATGAACAATCAAACACGCGCAAAATTGCTGTTTTTGGTCGCAGCTTTTCTGTCGTTCTTGCTGTCGGTCGGACTTTGGTTCAGCGGACACCGTGATGAGGGCTTGTTCGTCGGGATCTGGGTACCTTCCATATTGGCGTTGGGCGCACTCATGCTTGGCAGCAGGACGTCCAAATGATCGTCGAGATGTTCCTGTACGGCTGCGCCGTGAGCGCGATCGTCGGCGCGGCGATGTACTTCATCGTCAAGTTGGATGCGCCTGGCTGAGCACGCTTGTCTGGGCAGGGATTCGTATTCCGAAGAATACGCGAATGTCCGCGAGCGAAGCCGCACGGGCTACAATCCGCTGGTGACCAAGCAAACCCTAGTCGATGTGTACGCCTACCTCGACTATCGCGCGTTTCTGCGCGACTTCTATGCGGCGAAGAAGGCGAAAAGCGCCGGGTTCTCGTATCGCTCATTTTCAAAACGGGCCGGCGTGTCTTCGCCGAACTACTTGAAGTTAGTGGTGGATGGGCAGCGCAGTCTGAGCGCAAAAATGGCGGAAAAGTTCGCTCAAGCATGCGGGCTGGACGCGGACGCGAGCCGCTACTTCGTGCATTTGGTCGCGTTCAACCAGGCAAAAACTTCGACCGAACGCAGCTTGCACTATGGCAAGTTGACCAGCTTTCAGCACTATCGACAGGCGCACAAGCTCGAGATTGCGCACGCGGCCTATTATAGTGATTGGTTCATGCCGGCGATCCGGGAGCTTGCGGCATCTCGGGAGTTCAGGGCAGACCCGGAGTGGATCGCCGACCAGCTGATCCCCAATATCACGCCGCTTCAGGCGGCTCGGGCGCTGGAGACGCTCTGTGACCTGGGCCTCTTGGTCGAAGACGAGACGGGGCGGTTGGTTCAGGCGGATGCCTTGCTGTCGACCGGGCCGGAGACGCGCGGGCTGCACATCGCGGCGTTTCATCGGGTGATGACTCAACGCGCGATCGAGTCGATTGATTTGGTACCCCCGCAAGAACGCGACATTTCCTCGCTCACCTTGTGTCTAAGTCGCGGTGGGCTGAAGGCGTTCAAAGAGCGAATTCAGCGCGTACGGCGCGAGCTTTTGGAGCTTTCCGCGCTAGAGACCGAGCCAGAGCAGGTGGTGCAGATCAACTTTCAGCTTTTTCCACTCAGCCGCGCCGGCAAACGTGGAGGTAGTCGGTGACTGCGGCCCCGCGGTTGGGCATGCTTTGGCCCGTGACCCGTCCGCTGCTTCTCGGTTTTCTCGCACTCGCTCTGTGCGCGCCCGCTGGCGGCTGCAGCGGCGGCACCGAGACCGGCAATCCTCCATTTCAGGCAGAGCTCAGCTACACGGCCTATTCGAGCGCGCCCTCGCTGATCGCCGTACGGGAGCGCGCCAGCCAAGCCGTGGTCGATAGCGCGTGGCTGGATCTCGACACCGTGGCGCTCCTCCCCGCTGGCAGTTGTGCGCTCGCGCAGCCGGCTCAACGCCCGGTGCCTGCACTGGGGATCGGCGACCATGCTTCGGGTCAGCAGCACGCCACCAGGTTTACGCTCGCCGCAGGCGAGTATTGCGCGCTCGAACTGCCATTCGTGCTCGCGCGCCACGACGAGCTCCAGAGCGACGCGCCTGCCGATTTGGAACGGCATTCGATCATGCTCGCGGGCACGCTCGCGGATGGAACGCCGTTCACGTTGCTCAGCGCAGCAACGCCTCGTGTGCGCCTGGCTGCAGACGCGGGGAGCTTCGAGATCACCGAGAAAGACCCGCAAACACTGATCGCCTTCGATGTGGCGCAATGGCTCGCCACTCTGAATTGGGACGAAGCAGTGCGAGTCGACGGGGCCATCCGCATCTCGGCCAACGACAATCCCGCACTGCTCGCACAATTCGAGCGAAATCTGGCCGGCGGTGTCGCTCTCTATCGAGACGCGGATGGCGACGGTCAGCTCGACGAATCGCCAGTGCGACTCGCTCACGGCGAGTGACGCCAGCGCCTCGAGTTCGCTCGAAGCGTATTCATCCGAATACACAGTCTGCGTGTCCCCCCCTAGCGGCTAGGCGTGAGTACACACATACCAACGCAACACCGGCGCACTGACGCGCCCACAAGCGGAGTCGTGGACTCCGAGGAGATGCGAACATGAAGTACTTGCCTTGGCTATCTGTGATGCTCGTTGCAAGCTTGCCTGTCGTCGGCTGCGGCAGTGACAGCGACGCCGACAGCGGCAGCGCTGGCAACGCCGGCAGCGTGGCGTCGGCGGGAAGAGCCGGTGGCTCGAGCGCAGGCGCGCCGTCCGCAGGAGCCCCGGCAGTGGGAGCAGCAGGAGCAGCAGGAGCAGCAGGAGCAGCAGGAGCAGCGGGCGCAGCGGGCGCAGCTGCAGGCCAGGGCGGCAACGGTGGTGCAGAAACCGAGGCCAAAGACATCATCGATACGGCGGTCGCGGCGGGCAGCTTCACCAAGTTGGCCGCCGCATTGACGAGCGCTGGCTTGGTCGAGGCCTTGAAAGGCCCTGGGCCGTTTACAGTATTCGCGCCGACCGACGCCGCGTTCGCTGCTTTCGAGACTGCCAATCCGGGTGTGCTCGCCGGCCTGAGCAAGGCCGCACTCACGGAGATTCTGACCTATCACGTAGTCGCCGGCGCCGCGGTTGCGTCGAAAGATCTCAAAGACGAGCAGGTCTTCACCACGCTCTCGGGTTCGCCGGTGCTGATCGATACCAGCTCGGGCGTGAAGGTGGACGACGCCAAGGTCACCACCGCCGACGTCGTGGCATCGAACGGCGTGATTCACGTGATCGACCAACTGATTTTGCCGCCGAAAGACGACATCGTGGCGACGGCGATTGCTGCCGGTATGTTCACCAAGCTGGCCGGGGCGCTGACCGCTGCCGATCTGGTGACTACTCTGCAAGGCAAGGGTCCGTTCACGGTGTTTGCCCCGACCGACGCCGCGTTCGCCAAGCTTTCCGCGGTGCCAACCGGGGAAGCGTTGAAGAACGTATTACTCTATCACGTGGTCGCTGGAGCGGTCGGCTCCGGGGACCTGAAGGCGGGTCCCGTGCCCACTCAGTTGACCGGTAAGAGCGTCACCGTGAACTTGACCGGAGGCGTGAAAATCAACGACGCAAAGGTGACCACCGCCAACATCTTGGCCAAAAATGGCGTAATCCACGTGGTCGACACGGTGCTCGTTCCGCAGTGAAGTCTTTGCAGGGGCCGAGCGCGATTTCCCCCACTCGCGCTCGGCCCCGGCGCGTTGCACGAAAAACTTCGACGCCGGACCGGTTCGGCTATCCTGACGTAGGCGGTGGGCGCTAAAAGGGATGGCTCATGGTCTCCGAAATATTCTCAGCTGAGCACTGGCACGAGGTCGAAGGCTTCAGCTTTCAAGACATCACCTACCACCGCGCGCGCGAGGTGGGTGCGGTGCGCATTGCCTTCAACCGACCGGAGGTACGCAATGCCTTCCGGCCGAAAACCGTCGACGAGCTCTACACCGCGCTCGAGCACGCTCGCACTTGGAGCGACGTCGGCGCGGTGATCTTGACGGGCAACGGGCCTTCGCCAAAAGATGGTGGTTGGGCGTTCTGTTCGGGCGGCGACCAGCGCATTCGTGGAAAAGACGGCTATAAATACGAAACCGATCCGAGCGACGCGGATTCGGCCAAGCTCGGACGTCTGCATATTCTCGAAGTGCAGCGGCTGATCCGCTTCTCGCCGAAGATCGTGATTGCGGCCGTGCCGGGGTGGGCGGTCGGCGGTGGACACAGCCTGCACGTGGTGTGTGACTTGACGATTGCTAGTCGTGAGCACGCCATTTTCAAACAGACCGATCCGGACGTAGCCAGTTTCGACAGCGGCTATGGTTCAGCCTTGCTGGCGCGCCAAGTGGGGCAAAAGCGAGCGCGGGAAATCTTCTTTCTGGGCGAGAACTACAGCGCGGAAGAGGCCTTCGCGATGGGCATGGTCAATCGCGTCGTGCCGCATCGAGAGCTGGAGAACACGGCTCTAGATTGGTGTCGCGCGATCATGCAGAAGTCCCCGACCGCAATTCGGATGCTGAAATATGGCTTCAATTTGCCGGACGACGGCTTGCTGGGGCAACAACTGTTCGCTGGCGAAGCCACCCGGCTCGCCTATGGCACGGAGGAAGCTCGCGAAGGTCGAGACGCCTTTTTGGAAAAGCGCGCGCCCGATTTTCGCAAATTCCCCTGGCACTACTGAGGCACGCGCGCGGGACACCAGCTCGCGTGCAGTGGCGCGCTCACGCCACCCGGAAGCGCAAGGTGAAGCGCGCGCCCCGCCCCGCGCTGGGCTCCAAGCTAATCTCGCCGTTGTGCGCGCGCGCAATGGCACGCACGATGGCCAGACCGAGGCCGCTCCCCTCTTCGCTGGCTTCGCGCGAGCCTCTGAAAAAGGGTTCGAAAATGCGCGGCGCGTCCGCCTCGGGCACGCCGGGCCCTTGATCTTGCACCGAGAGCTCGACCGCGCCGGCCATAGCAGCACTCACGCGTACCACCCCGCCGCGCGGCGAATGCTTCACGGCATTGTCGAGCAAGTTGAGAACCAGGCGCTGTAAGTCGCGCTCGTTCCAAGTGTCGATGCGAGCATCCCCCTCCAGTTCGACGCGCACGGCGCGCTGTTCCAGCGTGCGGGAGAGCTGCGCGATCGCGGCACGAGTCACGCTCGCCAACGAGACGCTACTGCGCGTGCCGGAGGCGGGAAGCGCATTGCTGCGCGCCAAAACCAGCAGGTCTTCCGCCAAGCTTTTCATGTGCAGCGTGGCGTCTAGCGCGCATTCGATGGCCTCTCGGTAGTCAGCCGCGCTGCGCTCTTTCCGAAGCGCGTTGGACAACTCACCATAGGCCGCCGTCAGCGGAGAGCGCAATTCGTGCGCCGCATAGGAGACGAACTTTTGCTGCGAGGCGACCAGCGTGGAGAGCTGCTCGATCATCGAGTCGACGTCTCTGCCGAGGCGCGCAATATCCTCGTGCGGCACACCGTCCCCGACGCGCGCGCTGAGATCCCCCGCGGCGACCCGCCTCGCCACGGCAGCGATCGCCTCGTGTTCTCGCGTCATGCGCGTGGTCAGCCACCAAGTCATGAGCACGATCCAGACGACGACTCCAGCAAAGGTAATGCTCATCACCCGCGCCAACAACGCCGCGTCCGAGTCCAAGGGTTCGCGTGAAACACCGAACAACAGTCGCTCGCCGGTAGTCCCGGGCACCGGTACGAGCACGGCGCGCACGTGGGTGGGCCCGATCGCGTGGTCGAAGGGCTTGGCCGAAGCCGCGTTCAGGGTCTTTAGCTCCGGGGCGCGCGAGCCGACCAGCGCAGAGCGTGCCAAAACCTTCCCTTCTGCGTCGTAGAGCACCGCGTACTTGCGCAGCGGCCCGATGTTGGTCCCTTTCAAATCCGGATCGTCGGCGAGCTCGCGCGGACCTTGGTTGCGCGCGAGCTCGTCGGCTTCTTCCCGGCTCTCGCTGCCCAGCACGCGATCGATCTCGTGCAAGTGCTCCGAGCACACCTTCTCGTAGACGAAACTGAAGCCGGCACCCAATCCAATCAGACTCGTGAGCGACGCGGCGAGCACCAGCCGCTCCCGAAATCTCACGGAGCTTCGCTCCGCAAGCGGTAGCCCACGCCGCGCACGGTCTCGACCATCCACGCGCGCGTGCCCAGCTTTTCGCGCAGCCGGCGCACTTGCACGTCCACCACGTTGGACCCCGGGTCGAAAGGCATCTGCCAGATGCGCGAGAGCAACTCCGCGCGAGTGACCACCTCGTTGATGCGATTGGTCAGGTGCAGCAAGAGATCGAACTCCCGACCGGTGATCGACACCTGGACCCCATCGATCACCACACAGCGTTTTTCCAAGTCGATGTCCATGCCCGCCAAGTTGAGCCGTCGCGCGCCCTGCGTCCGACGGAGCAGCGCGTGGATGCGCGCGACTAGCTCCTCCACCTCGAACGGCTTGACCAAATAGTCGTCCGCGCCCGAGTTCAAGCCCAAAACGCGTTCGCGCAACTCGCCGCGCGCGGTGAGCATCAACACCGGGACCTTCGAGCCAGTGCGCCTCAACTCACGACAGACCGAAAGGCCGTCCTGGCCCGGCAGCATCCAATCCAGGACTACGAGGTCATAAACCCCATTTCTGACTTGCCGGACGGCCTCATCGCCATCGGCACACGCGTCGGCGACTAGGCCTTCATCCGTGAGCAGGCGACGCAGGAAGCGAGCCACTTTTGGATTGTCCTCCACCACCAGGACCTTCGAAGACTTGGTTGGGGTGTCACTGATTGCGAGCATCGAGTCCAATGGGGAGCGGGGCCGGGTTTCGAACGGGTTACGGGCGGGAGACAGCACTCTCAACCCGGTTCTTTCGGCTTTATTCCGCGCACTCTTGGCGAACAGGCTCGAGGGCCCCAAAGTCTCGAAATGGGCAACCGCATCTTCGAGCAATCGATCGTGATTCGCGAGGGGCACCTCGATACGTTTGGCCACGTGAATAACGCCCGCTATTTGGAGATCTTCGAACAGGCCCGCTGGGACTTGATCACCGACAACGGGTTTGGGCTCGACTACGTGCAGTCCTCGGGTACAGGCCCCGTGATTCTGGAAGCAAGCTTACGCTTCCTCAGGGAAATCAAGAATCGGCAGCACCTTTTGGTACGCAGCTTCATCGAAGGCTACGACGGCAAGATCGGCCGCATGACCCAGCTGCTCGTGGATGACTCGGCGCAGATCTGCTGTGAAGGGAAATTCGTGTTCGCACTCTGGGATACACGCAGTCGCAAAATCATCCCGCCGACCCCCGAGTGGCGCGCGGCCATCGGCATCGAGTGAGGCGTGACGCCTCGCGTTGCAGCGCGGTGCGGCCGGCTCGCTCCCTCAGCGCGAGCGTGACCGCGGTATAAATATGCAGGATCACAGAAACCGGGGCTCAACATGGGGCGCGGAACGGTTGTTGCTCCAGCCGGAGCATGCCTACCTGGTTTCCACACTACGCAGAAGAGATCGAACGTACGACGCCCCTGCCGCGGCCTCCAATCGAAGATCCGCCGCTGCCACACCCGCCGGAGCCAACTCCGGACTCGCCGGACCTCCCCGGTGAACCGCCGGCGCCCCTGCCGATTGATTGAGGCGCCCGGCGCGAAGGCCGTAAACGCCAGATCAAGAACCGGTTAAGCTCACGCGCTGCCTGACTAGCGAGCTAGAGCGCTTGCTCCAAGCGTTCGCAGACGGTCTCCAGGACTTTGACGCGCGCGTAGTGCTTGTCCTCGGCCTCGACTAGCGTAAACGGCGCATACTCGGTGCTGTTGCGAGCGATCATCTCCGCTGCCGCCGCCTCGTATTGGTGAGTCTTCTGACGGTTCCGATAGTCTTCGGCGGTGATCTTGTGCTGTTTCCAAGGTTCGCGTTCACGCGCTTGGAAGCGACGCAGTTGCTCGTCGGGGCTGATTTGAAGCCAGAACTTCACGAGCACGATGCCGTCTCGGGTTAGCTCGTGCTCGAATTCGTTGATCTCCTTGTATGCCCGACGAAAGCTCTCTTCGCTGGTCAAGCCTTCGACTCGCTCGACGAGCACGCGGCCGTACCAGCTGCGGTCGTAGATGGTGATCCGTCCGCGGCGTGGCAGATGGCGAAAAAACCGCCAGAGATAGTGATGGTCGCGCTCTTCGTCCGTCGGCGCAGCAATGGGAATGATTCGATATTGCCTGGCATCCAAGGACCACACCAAGCGTCGGATCGCGCCCCCCTTGCCCGCCGCGTCGGAACCTTCGAATACGAAGATCGCGCCGCGTTGCCGCTTCTCGAGCTTGCGCGCGAGCTCTCCGAGTTTGCCCTGCAGCCCGGCCATCCGTTTGTCGTAGGCCGGCTTGTCGAGTTTCAGTGACAAATCCAAGCGGTCCAGGATCGTCACCGGATCGCCGACGTCCGGCTGGGGTTGCGGCGGTTCGGATGGACGCTGAGATGCCAGCCGATGCTCGATTCGTTCGAGAATGGTCCGCCCGGCGGTCATGTTCCGGTAGCGATCGTCGCCGGATTCGATCACCGTCCATGAAGCGTGGCCGGTACTCGTCTCGCGTAGGACACGCTCGGTAACGGAAATGAATTCGTCATAGCGTTCATGGTGGCGCCAGTTGCTCTTCGACACGAGCAGGCGTGTGTTGGTCGCCCGCTCCTCGGCTTTGAGGCGGCGCTTTTGTTCCTTTTTGCTGACGTGGAACCAGAGCTTGATGAACAGCGCTCCGCCATCGGCGAGCGTGCGCTCGAAGGCGTTGATGCGCGTGATCGCTTCTTCGAAAGCACGGGCCTTGCCGCCGTTCATCACGTGATCGAGGATTGGCTCGGTGTACCAGGAACCCAGAAATAGGCCGATCTGCCCGGCCTTGGGCAAGGTCATCCAATAGCGCCAATACTCCGGCCGCGCGCGTTCGGCCTCGCTGGGCTTGCCGTAGGCCTCGGTGCTCACATAGCGCGCGTCGAACCACTCATTGAGAAGGTTGAGGGTTTCGGCCTTGCCCGCACCATCAGCCCCGTTGATGAGAACGATGACCGGAAACTTCGCCTGTTCGAGCTCGGCCTGAACCTTGAGTAAGGAGGTGCGCAGATCGCCGAGTGCGGCGTCATACTCCTGCTTGCTGAGCACTCGCCCTAATTCCGCCGATTTCAACATCCTTACATTGAGAGCAAGCCTCTGTGATTTGTGCAAGAGGCATCACGCCGGTCGGCTTCGGTTCAATCGGGCGTCGGCCCCACGTAGCGCGCCGCGGGACGAATCAAGCGCCCGGTGTGGCGTTGTTCCGCTACGTGAGCGAGCCAGCCCGAGCAGCGGCCGACGGCGAACGTGGCCGTGAATAGTTCACGCGGGATCCCCACGGCCTCGAGCAAGAGAGCCGTGTAAAATTCGACGTTCGCGCACAGGGGGCGGTCGGGGTGGCGCTCGCGAAGCAGCGCTTGTGCGGCCTGTTCGACCTTTCGTGCATGCGCGAGCCTGGCCGCGATCGGCGATTCGACGCGATCTTCGCGGGCGAGCCGGTCGAGCGCGCGTTCGAAGACGAAGGCACGCGGATCACGCACTCGATAGATGCGATGTCCCATGCCCATGATGCGACGACCCGCCGCGAGTTCGGCCTCGAGCCAGATGCGCGGGTCGCTGTCGGCTGTCGCGTCCAACATGTCCAGCACTGGACCGGGCGCGCCGCCGTGCAATGGCCCTTTGAGCGCGCCGAGGCCCGCAGCGATGCAGGGCATGACATCGGAACCGGTAGAGGCGACCACGCGCGCAGCGAAGGTGGAGGCATTCAGACCGTGGTCAGATACCGTCACCAAGTACGCATCGAGTGCACGGGCGCGAGCGGGGTTCTCGGGCAAGCCGAGCATGGCCATGAAATCGGCTGCCGTGAGCCGGGTCGGGTCGGGCGAGATTGGCGGCTGTCCGGCGCGCACACGCGCGCCCGCGCAGACGTACACCGGTAGCGCACCGAGTAGGCTCAGCGCATCGCTCCCGGCCGAGCCCTGCGCCGTGGCTGCGAGCAGGGAGTCCATGGCATCAGGCAATGTCAGCGCGTGCCGGAGTTGCGAGACGCGGGCAAACGCCGAAAGGCGCGCCTGCGCCAAGCGCTCTAGGATGCGCGGCTCCTGGGCGTGTGCCAACACCAACAAGCGCTCCACCACCGTTTCGAAGTGGCCCGGATCTTCCAGCGCGAGGTCTTCGGCGCGACGGCCCGCGATCAAAAGCTCTCCGCGCTCGCCGTCGACGTGGCTGAGTCGCGTATCGGCCACCACCACTCCTTCCAGCCCTGATGCCTTGGCCGACGATCGCTCTTCTAAAGCTAAACCAACGAGATCCATCACAAAATCCTCCTGGAAACGCGAGACCTGCGCCGCGCCTTCGAAATACAGCGTGGGCCTTGCTCCGGCTTTGATCAACGTTGATTCGACAATCAACCTCGCTGGGCCATGCTGAGCGACGATGGTGGATGGACGAGCCGCTTGGTTGAATGCGCGGCAGGCGAGCGAGCTGCTCGGGGTCAAGCTCTCCACGCTGTATGCCTATGCTAGCCGCGGATTGCTCGAGAGTGTGCCGGGAGAGCGAGCACACGCCCGCTTGTATTCGAAGGAAGACGTCGAGCGGCTGCGCACCCGTCACCTCGCGCGCTCGGGGCACGGACCCGTCGCAGCCGGCGCGCTCCGCTTTGGCGAGCCAGTGCTCGAAACCCGTATTTCAGACGTGCGCGAGGAGGGACCGCGCTACCGCGGACGAGCAGCGGTCGAGCTTTGTCGCTCCGGGGTGAGCTTCGAGCGCGTCGCCGAGCTGCTCTGGACGGGCCACTTGCCAGAGCGCGCAGGGCCGCGCGCTGAACTGACCTTCGATGCGGCGCAGCTTTGGCCGCTATTTGCGGGGCGGGCTTCGTTGCCGAAGATGGCACTGATGCTCGCGGCGTTGGCGCTCGCCGATCGCGATCGGCACACGGCGAGCGACGCCGCTGAATTTGCGCGCGCTCGCGCTTTGTTCCATTGCTTGGCACAAGCGCCGAGCGCACGCGCTCCGCGAAAGCCTGCCGCGGAGCGAGTTGCTGGTACGCTGCTCGCCGCACTGCGGGTACCCAAAAAACCAACCTTGATCGAGCATATCGATCGCGCGCTCGTGCTGTGCGCGGAGCATGAACTCAACGCTTCGGCGTTTGCCGCGCGCATCGCGGCTTCAGCGGGTGCCGATCTGTACGCATGTTTGGGCGCCGCGGTGAATACTTTGAGCGGCAGCGCTCACGGCGGCATGTGTGATCGCGTCGAAGCTTTGATCGAAAGCATCGGCAACCCAACACGTGCCGCGCGCACGGTGCGTGACTCGCTGGAGCGCGGCCAACGACTGCCCGGCTTTGGCCACCCCTTGTACTCCGCAGGCGATCCACGCGGCGCGCTCTTGATCGAACTGGCTCGGGCGCACGGCGCGCGCAGCGAGCGGGCCAAAGTCGCATTCGCTCTGCTCGACGCAATGACACGCGGCGGACACCCTGCACCCACACTGGACGCGGGCTTGGTCACGCTCTGCCACTGTCTCGAGCTGCCTTCGGGCAGCGCCGCCGGTATTTTTGCCGTCGGGCGCAGTGCAGGTTGGGTCGCGCACGCGCTCGAACAGCGCGCTCTAGGCTATTTGTTGCGGCCGCGTGCACGCTACGTTGCTGCGCCCTGACCGCGCTTTCACCTTGCGTATGAAATAGTGTTAACTTGGCGGCGCCATGGCTGCCGCGCGCATTGGGGATCGCGAACTCGGACCGGATTCCACGAAGCAGACGAGCGGTCTCTCGCACGCCGCTCGCTTCAGCGCGGCCATCGCCAGCCCGATCGCCGTGCTGACTCTGCTGCCGCTGCTGGTGGCCTCGGTCGGTCTGTTCCTGACCGTGGTCGGGCAACGCTCGCTTCGAGACAGCAACTTGACGATGGCAAGCGAGCGCATCGACGAAGAAACGACCTTACTCGCTCGTGGCATCAGCGCGGCGCTCGAACAATCCGACCCGGTAATGGATCGGCTGGGCGTGCTCGCGCGCGACCACGACCCGATCAAGGCCTTCGATCGCGTGGCGCACACGCTGCGTGACTTGATGCAAGGCCGACCTGGAGTCGCCTACATCAGCATCAGCTTCCCTGACGGCACATTTCAAGGCGCCTACCGCGACCAAGACGGCACGATTCGCTTTCAAGACAGCCGTGTTACCCCCGAAGGTACAATCGTCAAGCGCTACACCCTGATCGGCCACGAACGGATCGCGCCGTACTTCGAGGAGCGCAACAGCTACGACCCGCGCAAGCGTGACTTCTACGCACTGGCCGTGAAGAGCGGGCAACGCGTCTGGACCAAGCCCTACCCGTTCTTCAAGACCCACTATACCGGCATCACCCGCACCGAGGCAGTGCTGGAAGCGGACTCTCCCGCCGTTCACGCGGTGATCACGGTCGATTTCGACGTCACCGCGCTGTCTGCGGTCTTGAGCCGGACGTCCATGGGCGGCGCGGCGACGCTGCTCTACGCCGGCGATGGCACCGTGCTCGCCTACCCGAGCGGCGAAGGCCGCATCAATGACTTGCCCCTGCGTCAAGACCGCGCGCTCTTATACGGCGATCTGCACGACCCACTGCTCGACGCGTTCTTCGCCGATTTGCATGGCACGACGCACACGCTCGCGTCCGGCCTGAACGAGTTGGACGTGAACGGGCAAAAGCAGCTAGTCGCCCGAAAGCCGATCCATGCCGGGAGTGATCTGGGCTGGTCCGTCGCGACGATCATGCCCGAAGCGCGCATCCTGAGTGCGCTGCATCTCCACCAACAGAAGAGTACGCTGGCAGCCGCGCTCGCCACACTGCTCGCGACCGGCATGGCCTGGCTGTTCGCGCGCCACATCTTGCGCACCCGACGCGAGGCCGCCGTGGCCCGCGCCGAAGCGCGTGAAGCCGTGGCGCGCGCGCAGGAACTGGGCAGCTACCGCCTGGTGGAAATGCTGGGCAAAGGCGGCATGGGCGAAGTCTGGCGCGCCGAACATCGCCTGCTCGTGCGCCAAGCCGCGATCAAACTGATCAGCTTGGGCGAGGATGCGGGGCTCGACGCCAACGAAGTCCAAGAGCGCTTTCGTCGCGAAGCTCAGAGTCTCGCAACCTTGCGCTCGCGCAACACCATCGAACTCTTCGACTACGGCGTGACCGCCGACGGCACCTGCTTCTACGTGATGGAACTGCTCGACGGCATGGATCTAGAAACCCTGGTCGAAACGGACGGCCCGCAGCCTGCCGCACGCGTGATCGATTTCTTGATTCAGGCTTGCAATTCACTGGCCGAAGCCCACGACGCGGGCCTCGTCCATCGCGACATCAAACCAGCCAACTTGTACGTCTGCCGCGTGGCCGACGAAGTCGACGTGATCAAAGTCTTGGACTTCGGCCTCGTCCGTTCAGCCGTGCACAAGACCAGCACACGACCTCCAGCAAGCCTCGAACACCGCACGGGCCACGAAGCGCAGAGCGGGGTGCACCTCGGTGCCGGCAAGAGCGCGCACTCCAAGGCAAACGCAAACGCAAACCCAAACCCAAACCCAAACCCAAACCCAAACCC
>Ga0164308_10000432_pt1 | contig 23158 bp, 12 predicted proteins | sample Whisoiple_246_MG_FD_109983 | JGI IMG/M metagenome (GOLD analysis project Ga0164308, IMG submission 109983) | Soil microbial communities amended with fresh organic matter from upstate New York, USA - Whitman soil sample_246_MG | ecosystem: Environmental > Terrestrial > Soil > Unclassified >...
TCATCGCCACGGCTTCCTCGTCGACGGCGCTTCATCGCCACGGCTTCCTCGTCGACGGCGCTTCATCGCCACGGCTTCCTCGTCGACGGCGCTTCATCGCCACGGCTTCCTCGTCGACGGCTTCATCGCCACGGCTTCCTCGTCGACGGCTTCATCGCCACGGCTTCCGAGCTTCATCGCCACGGCTTCATCGCCACGGCTGCCCGAGCTTCATTGCCCGAGCTTCATTGCCCGAGCTTCATCGCCACGCACATACCTGTTCGGCACGCGACGTCTTGTCCGGAAAAGTGGCTAGGCCTTTACTAATGGCGGCGCCACATTTCCGGACACAAGCCGCAGCAGGCGAAGCGGCCGGCTTTCCTCCGTCGACGGCGCCTCATCGCAAGCGCTTCATTGCCACGCATATACCTGTCCGCCACGCGATGTCTTGTCCGGAGAAGTGGCTGATCCATTACTAATGGCGGCGGCACATCTGCGGACACAAGCCGCGGCAGGGAACCCGTCCCATTTGCAGCGATCTGTTCCATTGCAGCTACCCGGTCCGTTGACGCGAGACACCGCTTGCGAGGTCCGTATCAAGGCGAAGGCGTCGGCGGTCAATCCGACAGACTTTTTTGACCTCCCATTGCGGAGAGACACCCTTTGCGGAGAGACACCCCTTTGCGGAGAGACACCCTTTGCGGAGAGACACCCCTTTGCGGAGAGACACCCCTTTGCGGAGAGACACCCCTTTGCGGAGAGACACCCCTTTGCAGCGAGACACCCCTTTGCAGCGAGACACCCCTTTGCATGTGAGCCTGAACGGGAACTGAACGGCCCGTGGGGTGCGTGGCGGGGGCGCGATCGCCCCCTCTCGGTAATGTCTGTGGCTGAAGTGATCAGCGTGTGGGCGGCACGGCTCCGGCGTCGTGTTTAGCGGGCTTTCGCACCGCGGAGCCGAAGGGTTTCTATGAACAGCCAGCCCGCGATCAGGCTCGGGAGCAGCGCCATCAGGATCATGATACGCCTTGATCGCAAGCACCGTTCCGTCGCCTAAGTGGCGAAAGCCATTGGAGTTTCTGAAGGCGCGCGTGGCTCGAGGCACACAGCTGTGTGCGATCGGACACGCCGGTTTGGACGGCCGAGCCGTGACCGACCGCGTGGCGCGTGAGGAATTTAGCTTTGGGCTAAGAGCAACAGGGCGCCGAGCACGGCGGTGCCCGCGATCTCGGTCCGCAGCACGAGCTCACCGAAGCTTGCTGGGACGAAGCCGACGCGCTCGGCGGCGCTCACCTCTTCGGCGGAGAGCCCCCCTTCGGGTCCGATTAAGATTGCGAGGGGTGAGCCCACGCTCCAGTCGGCAGTCAGAGAGCGTAGGCTCTGCGTGGCTCCTGGTACGAGGCATAACTTGATGGCGCTGCGGTCGTGCCAGGTGGTGAGTTCGTGCGCAAGGGTGTGCGGTCCGACGATCTGCGGCACGTCGGCGCGTCCGCATTGGCGGGCCGCGTCGAGGGCGATGGCTTCCCAGCGCACGCGCTTGTTGTCGCTGCGTTCGTTGACACGCGAGACACTGCGCGCGCTTTCGACGAGGTGAAGTTCGGAGACGCCGAGGGCGGTGGCGGCGCGCACGACTTGTTCGGTCTTGTCTCCCTTGCCGAGTGCTTGCACGAGCACGATGCCGGTATCGGTGGCTCGCGCGGCGTCGCGCAGCGCGCCGATGCCGCAGTAGGTGCCATCTTCACTGACTGCGAGTCGTGCGTCGGCTTCGCGCTTGCTGTGCGGATCGAAGGCGATGAATTTTTCGCCCGCGCGCAGGCGTAGCACGTCGCACAGATAGTGAGCGGTTTTGGGGTCGAGTTTGCGCTCGCCGGGTTCGAGCCCAGTGAGCGGCACGCGCGTCAATTGGGCCACTCAGCCTCCGGGCAACTCGCGGCCGTAGTCGGAATAGGCGCGGCGCGCGGGGACCGACACCATCGCGTCCAAGCGGTACGCGACCGGCGGCGGCGCGGCGCCTTCGGGCAGCACCAACGCGGTCAGCGCACCACCGTAGACGCAAGCGGTATCGAGCCCCGTGGCGTGGGGGTGCAGTTGCGGACGTTGTCTCGCATTGTGTCCGAAGACGATGTGCGGTTCATCTTCATACAAGCTGCCCCAGAGGGTGCCCCACTTTTCACTCGGCTTGCCGCGCTCGTCGATCGAGCGAATGTGCGTCAAGAGCCACGGATCTTGTTTTTCGAACGGGATGCCCGGCACGATCCCGGCGTGTACGACGCGCACGTCGTGCTCGGGCACGTCGATCCAAAGGGGCAGGCTCTCCAAGATCGCCCAATCCGAATCGTCCAACAGCGCTGCCACTTCTGCGTGAGATGACCCCGGCTTGGGCCCCGGCTCACCGCGCAGTCGCGCATGGCGTCCGGCGATCAAACGCTGCTCGTGGTTGCCGATGGCCGAACGCGCGCGCACGGCGCGAAACAGCCGCAGCACGCCCAGCGGATCCGGTCCACGGCTCAGCAGGTCACCCACGAAAAACACCCGGTCGTCGGCAGTGTGCGCCACGGCCGACAGCAGCTCGGCGAGCTCCGCAGCGCAGCTATGGACATCCCCAATGAAGATGCTGCGCGCCATGGGGCCAGCGTAGCGCGGTTTGCCCAGAATCAAGTGCGGTCCTCTCCGTCGGCTAACGGGCCGCACGGATTCTGGGGCACCGACCTCGGCCAGAAGGTCAGAAAAATTCCCACATCGATAGGGCAGCGCGCGCTTGCAGTATGGGCAGAACGCAGATTACTGTCCCGGGAGTTTTGAGGAGGCACGAAGAATGTCACTGATGTCCCCGCGTTCCTGTGGATTGGCTTTCCTGTTCGCCGCGAGTTTGGCCGTTGTCGGCTGCGGGGGAGACGAGGTCAAGTACGTGCCGCATCCCGCAAATAGCGGTGCCAAGGCAAACCTGCCCCCCGTTGCGAACGTGCCGAAGAAGCCGATCAAGAACGGCGAGGCGTACACGGTTTGGGGCGCGAGCTACTACTTGCGCAGCCCCGTGCACACCAAAGAAGTGTCGCGCAAGAAGCTGTCAATCACCGGTTACATCGTCAAAACCAACCTCGGTGAGGCACCGGCTTGCGCGGTTCACAAGGGCGGCAAGGCCGACCCCGAGAATTGCAAGCCGCCCATCCCCGCCTTTTGGCTCGGTGACACCAAGGATGCCCCGGAAACGGAGACCATCAAGGTGATGGGCTGGGCTTCCAACTTCGCGCAGATTTACGACGCGATCGCGGAGTTCGACAAGGGCAAGAAGGACGCCGAGCATGTCGACACCTTCTGGCAGGTCAAGATCCCGAACCCGCTGCCCGCCAAGGGCGCCAAGGTTACCGTGAAGGGTGATTACGGCACCACGTTCAGCAAGTCGTCCACTGGCGCGGAAGCCGACCCGTTCATGGGTATGCTGACCTACGAAGAGATGACCGTGCAGGAACCGGCAACCGAAGTCTCGACCCTGCCCGGCGTGAAGCGCAAGCCGCCAAAGAACTGAAAGTCTGTTCGCGGAGGTCGCGAAAGATCTCGCGATTCTCTATGCTTGGCCGAGGAGGCGATACTTGCGAGGCGCGCTGCGGCGCTCGAAACGCCACTTGTTGGTGGCCGCCGGGTTGTCGCTGTGCGCAGCTTGTGGGCACGGCTCCGAGTCCTCTCGGCCGAGCGTCTCCGCGATCGATCTGCGTGACACCGAAGACGCACGAGTCGTCGACGATGGCCCGGTGCTGGATGGGCTAGCCACCGCCGACGAGTACGACCCCAGCTTGCTCGCGCGCGATCTCGAACGCGTCGAGCGCTACTATCGCGCGCGCGGCTACTACGAGGCCAAGGTCACTGCCGCGCGGGTGCTGCAGCTCGACGGGCGCCACGTCAAGATCGAGATCCGCGTCGAGCCGGGCGTGCCGGTGATGGTGCGGCGCGTGGACGTTCCCGGCCTCGCGAACCTGCCCACCTTGGTCACCAAGGAGGTGCTGCAAGCGCGCACGCTGAAAGTCGGCGATGTCTTCGACGAGGCGCGCTTCGATGAAATGAAGGCGGCGGTGTTGGAGGCCCAGAAGGATCGCGGCTTTCCGTTCGCCGAGGTCGATGCCAAAGCCCACATCGACTTGGTCGAGCATCGCGCTGACGTGACGCTGACCCTGAAGCCCGGCTTTCAAGCGACCTACGGCACGGTCAGCATCGACGGCCTCAAGTCGATCCCCGAAGGCACCGTCCGCGACACCCTGAAGCTCAGCGAAGGGGCCCCCTATTCGCACGCTGACGTGAGCTCGGCGCAACGCGCGCTGCTGAATTTGGGCGTGTTCGGCACGGTCGAGATCCACGAGGATCTCACTCATCCGGAGACGAAACGCGTGCCGATCGCGGTGGTCGTGCGCGAGACCGAGCTGCGCACCGTGCGGCTGGGTGGCGGCGTCGATTTCAACGTCTTGCGCTTGAACTTTCATCTGGGCCTGGGCTGGGAACACCGCAATTTTTTGGGCGGCACGCGCAACCTGTCGATCAACGTCACGCCGGGTATCGACCTCTATCCGACGCGCTTCGATTTCGACGGCAACACTTCGCTGAAGCCCACGCGCGTGCTGCTCGAAAATTCGCTACAGCTCAGGTTCAAACAGCCCGCGTTCATCGAGAGCCGCACCGTTGGCACGATCGACGCGAGTTACAACATCATGCCCGTGCTCTATCCGTTGCCTCAAGGCACGGACCCACGAACGGAGCGCATCCTCGGGTACCAAACCATCTCGACCGCGCTCGGCCTGGAACGGCAGTTCTTCTTGTCAGCTTCGAAGGCTTGGCCGACGACATTGACGGCGGCGGCCTCGTACAATTGGCAAGCCAACTTCCCGTTCACTTATCAGTTGGACGTTCCGGCGGGTCTGACGCACGTGCGGGTCGCCTTTCCTGCCCTGGTCACGACGCTGGATGTTCGCGACGACCCCGTGCAACCGCATCAGGGGTTTTATCTGAGCAATACGTTGCAGGTGGCGGACAAGGTGTTCGGCGGCACGGTCTCGGATCTGAAAATCCAGCCCGAAATCCGCGGTTACTTTCCGATCACCAAGAAGTCGGTCACGCTCGCTTCACGTCTGACGATGGGCTTTCTGATCCCCAGGGACTATGGCAACACGCTCAAGACAGGCACGGCAGAACGCCAAGAGTCGGTGATCAACCCGGAAGATCCGGACGTGATCTCCGATCAGCAGAAGCTACTCTTGCGCGCCTTCTACTCGGGCGGCGCCAATTCCAACCGCGGGTACCCGCTGCGCGCCGTCGGCCCGCACGGTCCGGTCGGTTTTCTCGTCCCCACGGGCGTCGACTGTTCGATTACGAAGCCGGCGAACGTAGATCCTGCGTGTATTCGCCCGCTCGGCGGTTTCACGCTCTGGGAGGCCTCACTGGAGGTGCGCTTTCCGCTTTCCGGCGCGCTGGGCGCGGTCATGTTCGCCGATGCGAGTGACGTGACGCGCGAGGTCGGTCACATTCGTTTGAACGTGCCCCATCTTTCGGTCGGTCCCGGACTTCGCTACCTGACGCCGGTCGGGCCATTTCGGCTCGACGTCGGCTATCGGGTACCCGGCGCACAGTGGATTGGCCATGGCAAGCTGTCCGATGACGACGGAGGCAGCGACGTCGACAACCTGTTCGGTATCTCCTGGTTGCCAGTCGCTGTGAACGTATCCTTGGGGGAGGCGTTTTGAGCTCGGCCCGCCCTATCGAGCGACGGCCGCGGCCCGCGCGCAGCGCGCTCTCCGTGCTGTCGCGCGTGGGCATGGGTGCGGGCCTGTTGCTAGTGTTCGTGGGCGGTTCACTGCTTTCGTTCGTACTGTACGGCAATCTGCCCGCGGGCAGACGCGGCGTGGCGTTCGGTTTGCAACGCGTGCTGAGCAATACCTTCGAAGGCGGCTTCAGCATCGATGCCATCGAGCACATCTCCCTGAACGAACTGCACGCGCGCGGGTTCACGGTGCACGATCCACACGGACACTTGGTGCTCTCCGTGGACTCGGTCACCGTGCAGATGGATCTGCCGGGCATGCTGCACAAATTGCTGTTCGGCACGGGGCTCGTCACCCTGCGCTTCAATCACGCGCGTCTCGAGCGAGCGGAGGTCTACTTGCTGCCGGGCTCCAACAACGTGCCGACCATCGTCGACGCGTTTACGCCCAGCCCCAGCCCGCCGGGCAGTACGCCGAGCACCTCGACTCAAACGATCAAGATCTGGCTCCCGGAAATCGAGGTGGGGCACATCTACGGTCGCATGGCGCTGGAGGGAGTGCCGACGCTCGAGGCGGAGCTCTCGTCGGTGCGCGGCGCGCTGGTCGGCAGTGCCGAGCTCACCAGCGTGGACGTGGAGCGATTTTCGGCCACCGTGCGCGGCCTGGGCGGCGCGGACGCGACCGGCGTCGGCAGCGTGCACGTGCGTGCTCCAGGCGCAGTATGGACCTCCTTCGACGGTTATTTCGGGGAGCTGCAATTCGGCACGGTGGTGCGCATCGATAGCCCCAAGCTCGATGTCACGCTCGACGTGCCGCGCGCGGAGCCCAAAACCGTGCGCGCGTTGTGGGCGGACTATCCGCTGCTCGAGAATCTCAGCGGCCATGTCGAGGCCCAGGGCACGCTGCAGTCCTTGCACACGCAAGCCAAATTGCTGGTCGGGCAAGGGTCGCTCACGAGCAGCGGCGAGGTGCGGCTCAGCGAACATCGGGGAGCCGATCTCGAGCTGTCGGCGCGTAGTCTGGATTTGCGTGTGCTTTGGCCCTCCGCTCCCGCGACCGACCTCGACGCGGACACCACGCTCGCCGTATACCAGTCGGGCGATCAGTGGCTTGCCAACGTCAACGGCACCACACGCGCGACGGAGATCCTCGGCACACCACTGCCACCGATTGACGTGACCGGCAGCTACGATGCCAAAGGCTTCGTGGGCCACGCGGTCGCGCACGAACCGGGCATGCCACTGAAGGCCAGCTTCGACGTCCATCCCGACGGCTCAGTGGACGGCAACGTCGAGGCCAAGGGTGTGGACTTGAGCCGCACGCCGCGCTTGCAGCCGTACTTCGCCGGGCATGGCATGCTCGACTTGCAGCTGAAGGGGCGCATCGACAAGGGCCGCCTGCTGACCCAGGTGAATGGCAAGCTCGATTCCTTTCAGTACGGGCAGCTGTCGATCGACTCCAACCAATTCTCGGGGCGAATCACCGGCCCTTTGAACGATCCGCAAAAGCTCACGGTCGATCTTTCGCTCCGTTCGCAAAAACTGCGCGCGGGCGCATTCGGTTTCGACGAACTACAAACCCAGCTGCGCGGTGCGGTCACTCGTCCCGTGGTCTCCACCACCATCAACAACCGCCTAGGGACGCAGATCACCGCCAAGGCGACGATTACACCGCGTCACGCCACGCGCATCGATGATCTCACCGTCGAAGTTCGACGCGATCAAGCGGCGCTGGTTGCTACGGCGACCCAGCTCGACGTATCCGGAGAGCGAGTACGGGTGAATGGGCTGCGCGTGGAGGGTGCAGGCGGCAAGCTCGAGGCCTCCGGTGAGCTCGAACCGGAGGGCCTGTCATTGGTCGCTCACGGTGCCGGCCTGGATTTAGCAGTGGTCGCCCACGCGCTCGGTCTGCCGCGGGGCTTGATGAGCGGCAAAGCTTCGCTCGACGCGGATCTCGCGTCCAACAAGAAGCTGCAACGTGGCAGCTTCGCCGTGCAGCTCGAAAATGGTGAGAGCCAGGGCGTCGCGATCGATTCGTTGGCTTTGGCAGGGCAGCTGGAGGGCCCCGAGCTGAAGCTGCAAAGCACCGCAAAGCTGCGCGATTTTGGCATGTTTTCCGGCGAGGCCAGGGCCAACCTGAAGGGCAGCCTGGCTTCGCTCAGCACCTACCAAGGCGCGACCGGCGTACTGACGGTAAAGGCGGAGCACGTGCCTTTCTCCCTGCTGAGCTACGCCCTACCCAAGAGCGCAGGAGTGAGCAATGTGGGCGGTGAAGGCAATGCCACGCTGGTGCTCGACCGCGCCGCACCGGAGGCGATCCCGAACGTGTCTCTGGTGGCGAACACCACGGGGTTATCGGTCAGCCTCGCCGCCGGCGACGCCCGCGCGAAACCGCTCGTCGTAGACGGCGTAGACGCTCACGCGGGCTTGAACATCAACGGCGGCAGCGGCGACACCGATCTCGTCTTGAAGCTCGACGACGCGCACGGAGCGCTCGCCTCCGTGACCGCGCGAACACGGCTCGACCTTGCCGCCGCGGTCCATCACCCCGAACAGTTGTGGTCGCAATTGCGGACGACTCCGTTAATCGCCAAAGCGCTCGTGGACGACCGGGAACTGGAAGACTTACCGGCTGCCATCGTTCCGCGCGGCATCGCGGGCCGGCTGCGCACCGAGCTGTCGTTGCGGGGCAGCCTCGATCACCCGATATTGAGCGACAAAACCGAGCTCTATCGGCTTCGCTTCGGCGCAAGTGAGCGACACCAAGCAATCGATGTCTGCACCCAGTTCGACTACGACAAGAGCAGCGGACAATACGGCGCGCGCGGCGAAGTCTTCCTGCCCAAGGGCCAGGGCGATACGCGCGCCTGTCAGGGCGGACGCGTCGCTCAATTCAGCGCGGGCGGCCGCGCGGAGTGGGACAAACTGCTGAATTCCAAGCTGAGTCCGGACGCCGCTTGGACTGGCACGGCCGGCCTGTCACTCGAGGGCTTCCCCCTTTCGGTCGTACCCGCGCTCGCCGAGGCGGGGCTGAGCGGCCGCGTGCTCGGGGCGGTCATGTTCGATCGCCGCGATGCCCTGCCGCAGGTACGTTCCCAGCTCGAGGTCCGCGACGCAGTGCTGGTGCACACGCGCCTCGGAACCGCAGTGGTGCGCGCCCACACCGACGGTCGGGCCTTGTCGGCGTCGCTCGACATCGACCAGCCCAGCTCGGCCGCCACGGTCGGCAGCCAAGTGGGCGGCAAGTTGAACGCCGAGCTGCTCACATCCATCAACTGGCAAGGTGTCGTGCCCAGTATCGACGACACGCGCCCAATCTCGGCCAACTTCACGGCGAGCAACCTGGACGCAGCGCTGCTGGCCCCGTTCACACAGGATGTTTTGTCCGAAATCGGAGGCAAGCTCGACACCTCTCTAGAATTGACTCTCACCCCCAACCTCGAGGGGAATGCCGCCGAACACTGGGCGAGCAACGTCAACGGCGCAGTGGAAGTGCGTGACGGGACAGTGCAGTTCTCGCAGCTTGGCCTGCGTCTGAGGAAAGTGCAGATCAGCGCCCTCGCCGAGGCCCAGCAGCAGGGCACGAAGCTCACGGTCAATTCACTGTCCGCCGCTGCGGAGGGCGACAAGCCCAACGTCTCGGCCAGCGGCACGCTGGTTTTCTCTGGCCCTCGCATCGACGCCGGGGAGGCCACCGCCACTCTGCAAGGCGTGCCGTTTTCGATTGAGGGTGTCCCGCTGGCTACGCTCAATAGCCCGATCCTGGCGCTCCGCCTCGAGCGCAGACCGAACGAAATGTTCGTCGGACTGACCATCCCCACGCTCGAAGCGAAATTGCCGCAGGAAGCGTCGCGCAGCTTGATCGACCTGGGAAACAGCGAGGACATCGTGATCGCTCAACCCATCGGCAAGCCATCGTCGGTCGCGAACGCCGAGTCTTTACCGTGGCGCATGCGCTTCGATCTCGGCACCGAGGTCAAAGTAACGCGCGCCGATCTGTCGTTACCAATCTCCGGCTCGCCCGAGGTCGTGTTGGGCGAATCGCTGCGCATCTCGGGCACTGTCAATCTGCGCCCGGGGGGGCGGCTCAGCCTTCCGGGGGTGGCGCGCCCGTTCACCATCGAGAATGGCGCGGTCTCCTTCGATGAAAATGGCGACCCCGAAGACCCGTGGATCAAGGTGCGCGCGGTATGCAAGCTGCCTCAGCTCACGGTTTGGGCCACCGCCACCGGCACCTTCAAGGATGCGCGCTTCGCGTTCGAGAGCGACAACCCTTCCCTCACGAATCAAGCGCAAATTCTGGGCGCACTGCTCGCGCCCAGCGACAACTCGAACAATGCCGCCACGCGCGTCGGGCAAGGGACGGACCAGCTCCGGGCCGGTGCGGGTTATCTCAGTCAGCGATTGCTCGCCAACACCGCGCTCTCGCGCTTGGAGCTCAACGCCGGAACCGAAACGACCGCTGACCAGCGTTTGTATTCCACCTATTCGGCCGCCTACCCCATCAGCGACGAAGTCTGGTTCGAGGGCAGCTACAAAACGCTGCAAGCCCAAGACCTCTCTGGCATCAATCGCAACGCGCTCAGCGGCACCTTCGATTGGCGCTTCAAGAAGAACTGGTCGCTGACGGTCGAGGCCGGCACGATCGGCGCCGGCACTGATTTGTTGTGGCTCTACCGCTACTGAAGTGGTGTCCACGTGAACCGATTCGCGACACGCCGCTCGCGCCGCGAGGAGGCCGCGAATGCAGCTTTTTTCAGGGCTTTCTCGCGCTCGCGCAGCCCACGTTCAGGGTGAGTTCGAGCTTGCCTTCGGACCAGTACTTGTCGATCGCGTCGCGCACGTACTCGAGGGGTTTCTTGATGTCCTCGATCTCGAGCCAGGTGCGCACTTCGGGAACGATCATCAGCCGGCTGACGGGATCCTCCATGAAGGCGCGACCACTATCGAAAGCCAAGCTGGTCTGGCGGATCTCCACATCGATGTCTTCGAGCCCGGCTTCTTCGAGCTCTTCCGAGAGCGTTTCGATGCTGGGACGCCCGGCCAGGGCGGCTTCGATGGCCTTGGAGAAGTCGCTGTCGTCGTGCTTGAGGCCATACTCGCGGAACAAATCGGCGATCTCTTGAAATGAACCGCGCAGCGGCATGGCCACGAGCGCTTGGCCGCCGCTACACAGCAAGCGACTGATTTCGCCGAACAAGAGCGCGCGATCTTGCGGCCCCGAGATGGGGTGGATCGAATAGGCGTGGGTGAAGTTGCCCCCCTCGAGTTCGAGCGGCAGCTCCTCGGCAAAGCGGTAGTCCACCGCCACATCGCCCAAAACGGCAGCCTTGTTGCGAGCCAGCTCGAGCGCGGGCAAAGACGAGTCGATGCCGATGATGTCGACCCCGTCCATTCGCTCGTATAGCTTCAAATCCGGGTAGCCGGTGCGGCAGCCCAAGTGCGCGATACGCGCCGATTCCCCGACCAGAATCATCTCCAGCATCAGATCGCCGAACAGCGACAGATAGCGGGGCACCACGAAGGTCTCGAGGATCGCGGCGTCAGCAGGAGTCAGCTTCTCTGAGAAAACCAAGGCGGGGTCATGGCTATCAATCAAGGGCCACGGACGCAATCCAAACCGAAGATTGTGCCGGTTTGCGGGAAGAGCACGGGCGCGTGGCGCGTTTTCCTGGTGTAGCGTGCAGTTTGCGATGGATCCACTGCTCCGCGGTGCGTTGGCCGTGACCTTAATCGGCTTGTTGACCCGCGCTGCGGACTTGCGCGCGGGTCCTGCAGCGGGGCGTTTTGGCCATCCGAGCCGGGACCGTGAGCAGTCGACAGTGCTCGCGCCCGGCAAGGGCACCCTGCCTGATGTGCCCGAGACGGAAGCCCCCTGCCCACGTGGCACCTTGCCGGACGGCAACGTGTGCGTGCCCGTGCCTGACCCCGAGGCAGGTCGACAAGCACTGGCCGAAGCCCAGAACGAACATCATGACCGCGCCGGGCGGCTACGCGTCTACGACCAAATCCCGCGCAGCCCCGAACGCCCGAAGGATTTTCGCGAATACCGGCTGCCCATCCCCGCACCCAGCAAGCAGGGCTTCGTCGGCAGCGGCTACGACTTGGATCGGCCAGACGCCGAGCAACGGCGCGGCGCGGAACTGTCCGCGGTGGGTCACGGCGGGGTCGATCTCGCGCAAGCACGCGGTACGCCCGTACACCTCGTCAACCTCGAGCAACAGGTCGGCGACGCGGTCGTGCTCGGCGCGGGTCACTTGTTCGGCAACTCGGTCGTCACGCTGCATACGCTGCGCGAGGCCGGCGCGCTACGCGAGTATCTGGTCATCTACGGCCACCTGGACAGCATTGCGCCCGGCATCAGCCAGGGACAGGCCTTGAAGGCGGATTCTTTGCTCGGTTATGTCGGTGATTCGGACAGCCCGGGCATCGTGCACCTGCATTTGGAGGTGCGTCGCGCACGTGAAGGAGTCGACGCAGCCGCGCTGCCCCTCGGTCAAATCACCCAGAACGCGAAGACCGTGGCCTGCGATCCGCGCAACGTGCTCGAGCTTTTACCCTGAGCACCGCCAGCTGAAGCGGCGTAGCGCCCAGACGGCTAAACGACCAACTTATAACCGAAGCCGTACACGGTCAGGATGTGCTCCGGTTTGTCCGGGTGCTTTTCGATTTTGCGCCGCAGTTTTACGATGAAATTGTCAATCGTGCGGTTCGTGGGGTTGGCGTCTACGCCCCAAATCTTGTTCAGAATTTCTTCACGGCTCACCGGTTGGCCGGCGCGTTCGAACAACATGCGCAAGAGCTCGACCTCGTAGAACGAGAGGCTCTCGCTCACCTTGCCTGCGCGCTCGAGGGTGTGTGTGGCCACGTTGACGGTGAGCTTGCCCACGTTGAAGCTGGCACTTTCGCTGGGGCGGTTGGCGCGGCGAAAGATGGCCCGAATGCGCGCGACCAGCTCCCCGACACTGAACGGCTTGGTCACGTAGTCGTCCGCGCCTGCGTCCAGGCCTCGGATCTTGTCCGCCTCTTGGCTCTTGGCCGTGAGCATGATGATGGGCACGAAGGCATCGAAGCGCCGCACGTCTTCGCACACCTGATAGCCGTTCACGTCCGGCAGCATCAGATCGAGCAAGATGGCGTGCGGGTGCTCTTGGCGGGCGAGCTGAGCGCCATCCTTGCCATTGCTGGCTGTCACCACGCGAAACCCCTCGAACTCGAGCGCGTCCTTCAGGCCGAGGGTAATGTGCGGCTCGTCGTCGATGACGAGGATGGTCTTCTTCGCTTCCATCCGTTCGGCGGAGTGTACACAAAAAGAAAACGGCGGCGAGCTAGAGCCCAGCCGCCGCCGTTTCTCACCTCAGAGCGCTCGGTTCAGGGACCCGCGTCCGCGTCTGAACCGACCGGAGCGCCGAGGCACGCGATGAAGGCCACCGCGCCTTGCACCGGGGTCTTGACCAAATCCTGGTCGACGAACTTCAGCAGCTGCTGCTGATTTTCGGGACAAGACTTGAGCAAGGGTGAGGTGTTGCCATTCGCATCCTTGATCGTCTCGTCGATGTAGCAGTACCCGGCCTTGGTGCTGGTACCCGCTTGGCATTCCGCCAAGTCAGGGCCCGTGTGCTGCACGATTTCGCACTCGCACCAGGTGTCGCACGATTGCTGCGTGCCGTTGCCGCACTGGCCGGTGAGCTTGAGTTGATTGCGCACCGCGGGCAAGATCTTCGCGTCCGCTGGCCGGCGACCGGGCAAGGTGCAATCGCAGTTTTCCTTCTGAGCCTCGATGACCCGGCACAGAACCTCGCCCTTTTCGTCGGCTTGGATCTGGCGGGGCAAGCACTTGCCCTTCAGAGCTTCCTTCAAGCGCTCGATGATCGCTCCGACTGCCGGGTTGTAACCGTAGTTCGGATCGGACTTCGGGTCGCCATTGGGAGAGCTGACCTTGGGGCAAATCGAGGCCACGATGGCGTTGTCGCCCAAATCCTTCAGCACCTGCAGTTCGCGGGTACCGGGGTAGGCTTTGGCCGACGTTTGCGTGGCGCTCACTGCGCCCCTCGCACCCTGTTGGCAGAGCGGGCTGTTCGCCGCCACGACCGCATCCAGCTTGCCGGTCTTGTCCGGTGAGCAATCGCAAGCCGCGTCACCCGGCATGCACTCCTTGGCCTTTTGCAGCGGGAAGATGCACGCGTACTGCAAGTCGGCGAAGTCGGGCACGTTTTGCTCGTGACCGTTGATCACGTTCGGGCTGTTCGAGTTGGACGGCTGAATCGCCACGTTGACGATCGGGTTCGTACCCATGCGCGGTTCGGTCGTCTCGATCATGAAGGGATCGGTCGGCGGTACCGGAACGCCACCACCGGTCGGGTGGGGATCGCCGAGCAACACCTTCCAACGATCTTTTTCGGCGAGCTCTTTGGCGGTCAGGTAGTTGAGCGCCTTGGGGTCCGCGAGTGACGCCTCGTCCGCGATGTCCTGCCACGGAACACCGACGATACCGGCCAAGAATACCAGCGAGGGATCGCGCGGGGCCTTGTCCGAGCCAGCCGAGTCGTACAACGGATTGGTGACGATCTTGCTCGAGTCGGATTGCAGCCGAATGGTCGTGCTCTTGAGAGCATTCACGTAGCGGCTGGTATCGTAGAGCAGGTCGAAACCGAAGCGCTGGTGTTGATTGTAGCAGCGCAGATTGAGCGAGTCGTGCAGCGCATCCCACGTCGCGTAAGGCGCGGGGCTGACGACGGTCTTACAATTGGCGTCCTCTTTGAGCGCGCCACAACCCGAGGGCGGAGTGCCCTCGTTCTGCGCGCAGGAGCGACAGCACGGGTCGTTCGGGTTCGCCGCGCAAGCCGTGGTGGACAGCGGCATGCGGTTCTGGGAGCCCACGAACCAACCTACCGAGTCATCACGAATCGAGCAGTCGTTCTCGTCGGACAGCATGACGATGGCGACCAAGGAGTCCGGACGGAGGAACGCTTTACGCTGAGCAAGCAGCACGTCGTCGCAGCCCGTGCAGGCGCCGAACGAGCCGTCCGGGTTCACGACGACTGACGAGTTACGCAGGGTCTGCGTGGTATTTCCGACCTTCATCGACGTGACATTCGCCGGGGGTTCCGGATCCACGAGGAAGCGGTACCAAGACTCGAGCGAGGCCTCGTAGCCGCAACCATGCTCGCCGACGGCGGCGATCATGTTCTGAAAGTCCGTATTCAGAGCAGTAGGATCTTTCTGACCTGGCGGGTTGTTCTTGGTGCCGGAAGCGTCCCAGGCCAAAAACCCGCTGTTGTTCCAGCTGCTGATGCCCATGCGCATGCTGGGAATGAGCCGGGCCTTGTCGTCCGGATTCGGCTGATTGTCACAGATGGTTCCACCGTGTGAACCCAAGCTGGAGCTGACGATGCCGATGTGAATGTCGCCGATCGGGCTGAACTCCGGTTGGCCGCCGGTCTTCGGGCAGGCACCGTTCGTCGAATTTTCGGAGTTGCCCATGTTGTCGCGCGCGACTTTGCCATTCGCATCGACACAGATCGGCTGAACCAAACGGGTCACGAGCACCGGCACGGCTGCCTTGAGGATCTCCTGCTTGTCCTGCATCGACACCGAGTTGTCGATCATGAACAAGAGGTCGATCTTATCGACGGCGGTCTGCACGATTTGACTGACGAACACGTTGCTCGTCTTGGGTGACTGCTTGACCACGGGGCGATCGAGACAGCCAGTGGCGAGCGCAGCTACCGCACCTGCGGCAGCCAGACTCGCGAGGCCTGCTCGGACGAGCCGGGTCGCGGCACCCGGCTTGGTCGCGGTGGTCGAACGCTTCAACATCATTGAAAGAACTCCTTGGATGAGCGCCGCCCCTGGCCCGATTTGGGCTGGGGACGTGAGGGGAACATTGAGAACAGCGGGGCGAACGGGATCTGGGCCCGCACGGACCCCTCGCGCGCGGCGGCCGAAGGGTAGGTTTTCACACAGTAAGTTGTCAATCCTGGCGACGATGCCCGCGAAACACTCGTAGCAACGGATATTTCTCGGGTATCTGCTCGGTCTGGTTTATCCAACTGCTTTCGCACGCCCTTCACTAAGCACGCACTGTGCCGCTGCTCAACAACCGTTATTCCCGCAGATCCGCAGAACGCTGCCGACAACTGCGTTGGCAGTTCCGGGCCGGCGGCCAATGGAGTGGGCACCGCGCGCCGCGCGCACCTACAAGCAACCACCCCGGCCAACGCGCAGACGCTCTTCCTCTCACTGCATGCTGTCCACCGGTGCGCCCTCACAAGCGATGAACGCGAACGCCCCCTGAGCCGGTGTCTGGTGCGCTGGATCGGCTGCCACGAAGCGCAGCAGATGTCGTTGGTTGACCGGGCAGAGGGCCAACTGCTCTTCGATCGCCTGGGCGACCTCCGGCTGCGCGCTCACCTTGGCTTGATCATCGATGTAGCAGTAGCCGGGCGGCACCCCTCCCTGGTTGGCTTGGCAAGCAGCGAGGTGCGCCGCATCCACCTGCTCGATCTCGCACATACACCAGTCCGAGCAAGGCTCGAGGCCATCACCACCACAACGGTGCTTCGAGGCGAGGCTTGCCAAAACCGAAGCCTGAAGGTCGTCCGAGACAACCTCGTCGCGACCGTCGGCTTTGCAGTCGCAAACCGCCGGCGGCTTGCGCGCTTCGATCACTCGACATGGCAGGCGGCCTTGCTCGTCCACCTTCAGCGACCGCGGTAAGCACTTACCCGCAAGTTCGATCTTCAGGCGCTCCAAAATCGCGTTGACGGCCGGGTTGTAGCCGTAGTTGGGATCGCTCGCAGGATTACTCGGGTCCGCAGCCACGATCACCTTGGGGCAAATCGAGGCGATGATCGCGTTGTCGCCCAGCCCCTGCAGCACGCTCAGCTCGCGTGTGCCGGGATAGGCCTTGGCTGCGGTCTGCGTGTTGATGGTCGCGCCGCCTTGACACAGCGGACTGTTGGCCTCGACCACATCCTTCGAACTGCCGTTCTTGGGCGCGCAGTCGCAGTTTTGCCCAGCGCTATCGGTGCAGGTTTTGGGGGTCTTCAGCGGGAACGTGCACGCATACTGGAGGTCGTCCAGCTTCGGAATGTTTTGTTCGTGGCCGTTGATGGGGTTTGCGTGCGGGTCGCCGGACGATGACGGTGAGATCGATACGCCCGCAATCGTGTTCGTGCCGACCCGCACGCCGGGAGTCTCGACCATGAACGGATCACTCGGCGGCAGGGGCGGATCGGCACTCGGATCGCCAAGCAACGCACGCCAACGACCCTTCGCGGTCAGCTCCTGGGCGGTCAAGTAAGTCAGCCCAGGACCGCGGAGCGAGGCGTCGTCGGCGATGTCTTGCCAAGGCACCCCGACGATGCCGGCCAAGAACACGAGCGAGGGGTCGCGGTCTCCACGCCGCGAGTTGCCGCCGTCGAACAAGGGATTTTTCACGAATTTGCCGGGCGCCGACTGCAGCGGCAAAGTCTTCTTGGTCAGCGCGTCCACGTAGCGCGAGGTCTCGTACAACAGATCGAAACCGAAACGCCGACGCTGATCGTAGCAGCGCAGGTTGGGCGAATCCTGCAACGCGGGCAGCGTCGCATATTTTTGGGGGGCCACGATCTTTTGGCAATTGGCGTCGGAGGCTAATGCCGGGCAACCACTGGGGGGTCCGTTCGGCTCCTCTTGTGCGCACGAGCGACAGCAGGGATCGTTCGGATTCGATTCGCATGGCGAAGTCGCGCGCGGCATGGCCGACGTGGAGCCGACGAACCAGCCGGACGTGTCGTCGCGGATCGAGCAATCGTTCTCGTCCGACAGCATCACGATCGCGACCAGCGAATCCGGCCGCAAAAACGCTTTGCGTTGCGCGAGCAAAACCTCGTCGCAGCCGACGCACGCGCCGCGGCTGCCGTCGGGGTTCAGCGTGAGTTGCGAACCGCGCACGGTGGTCTTTCCCGCGCGCGAGACTCTGGCCGGCGGCTCGGGGTCGACCAAGAAGCGGTACCAGGATTCGAGCGATGCCTCGTATCCACAACCGCGCTCGCCAACGGCACCGAGCATGTCTTGAAAGACCGTCACCAAGCCTTTGGCGTCATTGGAGCCCGCCATGCCCGACGAATCCCACGCCAAAAAGCCGCTATTGTTCCAGGTTTTACCCAGAGGCAGTTGCTCCGGGCGCACGCTGCCGATCAGGTGACCCTGGTCGTCTGGGTTGACCACGACCGCGCTCGGTTCCGCACACTGCGCGTCGGCAGGTAAGCCATCGTGCGACGCCATGCCCCCGTGAGCGCCCAAGCTCGAGCTGATCACGCCGATGTGAATGTCACCCACCGGGTTGAATTGCGGACGGCCTCGGTCGTCTGGGCACTGGCCGTTGGCCTGCGCGTTCACGCCCGTTGGCTTGCCGTCTACGTCCACACAGATCGGCGAGACCAAGCGCGACAGCAACACCGGCACGGCCTCCTTCAAGATCTCTTGCTTGTCCGACATCGAACTCGAGTTGTCGATCATGAACAGTAGGTCGATCTTGTCGATCGCGTTCTGTTCGAGCTGACCGACGTACAAGTTGTGCGTCTCGGGCTCGGTTTCAGTGAGCGGCCGCCGCATACAACCGACAAACAACAACACCCCCAGCCACCCCAATCGTCTGAACATCATGTTCGCGGACTAAGCACACTGCGGACCAGGCAGTTTTCCGCGAGAAACTCGCGTTTGCCTGGCAACTCGAGTTGCGCTTCGCCAACAGAGTAGTCTTTTCGCTCGAGCATCAGCAACGAGACCGCGAGTCTCCGATGCGACGGCGAGCCTCCGACTTTAGGGCGAGCTTCCGACGCGACGGCGAGCTTCCGACGCGACGGCGAGCTTCCGACGCGACGGCGAGCTTCCGACGCGACGGCGAGCTTCCGACGCAAGGGCCAGCGCTTCGCCGCAGCGCCTCTTGTCCGCGAAAGTGGCTCGTTCGTTACTAATGAACCGGGCAGATTTGCGGACAAGCTCTCGGCCCCAGCGCCTCTTGTCCGCAAAGGTCGCTCGTCACTATGAACCGGGCAGATTTGCGGACAAGCTCTCGGCCCCAGCGCCTCTTGCCGCAGCGCCTCTTGTCCGCGAAAGTGGCTCGTTTATTACTAATGAACCCGGCAGATTTGCGGACAAGCTTCTTGATTTGGGAAGCGGCTATCGCGGACACACGGCAGACAGGAGCGCACCTCGATTCGACCGGGAATTTAGAGGAACAGCGAGGTGCGCTGCTGGACTGGGAGCGCCCATCTTCCCCGCCCTGGACTGGGAGCGCCCATCTTCCCCGCCCTTCCGACTCATGGGAATGACGAACGTGATGGGAGTGATCGAAGCTCGACCGCTCCGACATCTATCGTTGGGAACCGTTTGCTACGCGGGTGGCTGAGCGCCAGCTTCGCGTGCGAACCATGCGCGAAGCGCGCTCAAATGCTTTTTCGTCACGCCTGGCACAGCCAAAATCGCTTCGTCACTCGCGCCGCGCACCGCAGCCAGCGAACCGAGCGTCTTCAGCAAGGCCACGCGCGTTTTGGGGCCAATCCCCGGAACCTGATCCAGCTCCGAACCCAAGCGCCGCTTCTTGCCCACCTTTTTGCGGCCGCGGTTCGAGAAGCGATGCGCCTCGTCACGCGCGCGCGCGAGCAGGAACAGCTCCGGGCTGTTCGGGCGAAGCGGGATCGGATTTTTTTGGCCAGGCAAGTACACGCGGTCGACCAACTTGTCGCCCAACACGTTCTCTTTTTCTTTTGCCAAGCCGCAGATCGGTAAATCATGCAGCCCGAGATCATGCGCCGCCGCGAGGGCTACGCCCAATTGCCCGCGACCGCCATCGACCACGAACAAGTCGGGCAGTTGCCAGTCCGTGGAGTCGCTCTCCTCACGAGTCAGCTCGGCTTCGCTGGCGTCCGAGGCTTCGCTGGCGTCCGACGCTTCGCTCCCGTCCGAGGCTTCGCTCCCGTCCGAGGCTTCGCTCCCATCCGAGGCTTCGCTGGCGTCCGAGGCTTCGCTCGCGTTCAAGGCTTCGCTGGCGTCCGAGGCTTCGCTCGCGTCCGAGGTTTCGCTCGCGTCCAAGGCTTCGCTCGCGGACGCCGCTTGCACAGCATCGCGCTGGGCGTCTTTGCCGCGGCGAAAACGCCGACTGAGCACCTCGAACATGGCTCCGTAGTCGTCACCCTCGGCCACGCTGCGCACGCGGTACGTGCGGTAGCGCTTCTTGTCGGGCAGACCGTTGAACAAGTGGACCACGGCCCCCACCGTGTCTTGCCCGCCCAAATGCGAGATGTCACAGCACTCCACGCGGCGCGGCAACGTCGGCAAGCGCAGGCGTTCTTGGACTTTCAGCAGCCGTTCGTCGATGTCCGTCTCGGCGCGGCGTTTTTCTTCGAAGGCGTGGCGCGCATTTTCGAGCGCCATGTCGAGCAGGGCTTTGCGCGGCCCGCGCGCGGGCGCGAGCAGCTCGCATTTTTTGTGTCGCCCTTGAGCCAATAGCGCGCGCCGCTCCGCAAGCCACTCGGCGACGCCGTCTGCGCCCTCGGGCAGCACCGGTACGATGATCTCTTCGGGGATTAGCGCTTCCCCCGAGCCGCCTTCGCCGTAGTGGTCGCGCAGAAACGCGGCCACGACTTCGTCGTCCGGGACCTCGACCCGACGGTTCGAGAAGCTGGCCACGTCGATCACGCGGCCCGAGCGCACCAGCATCACGCTCAGCTCGACCAAATCGCCCTCGCGGTAGATGCCGAGCACGTCCTGGTCGCTATCGGTCACGGATACAACGCGCTGGCTCTCGCGGATGGATTCGACCGCTGCCAGCTGGTCGCGACAGACCGCAGCCACTTCGAACTCCAGGTTCTCGCTCGCCGCGCGCATGCGCGCTTTGAGCTCGCGCGTCAGTTCGTCGTGCCGGCCGTCCATGAACAGCGATACCGCGCGAACTTGCCCCGCATACTCCGCCGGATCGACGTCGTACACGCACGGCGCAGGACAGCGCTTGATCTGGTATTTCAGGCACGGACGCTTGCGGCTCTCGATTTCCCGGTCGGAGCAGGTGCGCAGTTGAAAGTGCTTCTCCACCAAGTGCAGGGTGCGCCGCGCCGCCGTCGCGGAGTGGTACGGGCCGAAGTAGCGGGCGTTGTCTGGCTTGGGTTTGCGAACCAGCTCGAGCCTGGGCCAAGCATGCTCGGTCGAAAGCCGCAGGCTCAGGAATTCCTTGTCGTCGCGCAGCTTGACGTTGAAGCGCGGCTTGGCTTCCTTGATCAGGCTATTTTCGAGGATCGCCGCTTCCTTCTCGGTCAGCGTGACAATCGTGTCCAAGTCGACCGCGAGCTTGCGCAAGAACGGAATGAACGCGCGCACGTCCGAGCTGGATTCTTGGAAATAGCTGCGCACACGCGAGCGCAGGCTCTTGGCCTTGCCCACGTACAGCACCGCCCCCGCCTTGTCCTTGAACAGGTAGCAACCCGGGCTGACGGGGAGGCTCTCGAGTTTTTGCAGCAGGAGCTCGTTGGACATGAACGCGTGCGGTCGATGGGCGGTTGGGGCGCAATCCCGGCGGTCGTTTTAGCGCGCCGGCCAGCCAATGCTATAGCCCCGGGCATGTTCGCGTGGATCCCCGGCGGTAAGAGCGGGCGCGTGATCGCGATAGCGGTCGCTGCCGGCCTTTCGATCGGCCTTTTGTTGGTGCCGCGCGGCGCGAGCCCCGACGACCCGAAAGAGCCGCTGCCGCCGCTCATGCTGCTGAAACAACAGCTCCCGCAGACGGATAGCGCCCCGAAGATGGCGCTGGAGCGCGTCCGCCGGTTCGCCGGCAGCAAGCTGCTGCTCGAGCTCCCGGACGGCAAACGGCGTGAGATCTTCGTGGCCGAGCTGGGCGGCGAGATCGACAAGGTGCGGCTCGCCGCGCTGGTGCACGACGCGCAAGATCGCACGAGCGTGCTCTTGCGTGGTTACCATGCCCAAAGACGCCAGGGCCCGATCAGCTTACCCGTCCCCGTCACGCTCGATCGCGAGCGCGCTCAGGTCGCTCTGCGCAGCTTGAAAGACGAGCTCGATCGGCTGCCCGTCGACGCACGGCTCGATCTCGAAGCGCGCAAGCTGGTCCCCGAACAGAACGGGCGCCTGCTGGACATCGACGCCACGCTCGGCGCGATCGAAGAAGCGCTCGGACGCGGTGAGGCGAAAGTCAAAGTGGTGTTCGAGGAGCGTCGACCGAAGCGCGTTGCCGCCGAGCTGGGCGCAGTCGCGTTCGACGACATCCTGGGTTACTTCGAGACCCGCTATGATCGCTCCGCGCGCTTTCAGGCGCGCAGCTACAACTTGCGCTTGGCCGCCTCCAAGCTCGATGGCCAAGTGTTGCTGCCAGGTGAGGTCTTCGATTTCAACGAAACCGTCGGCCCACGTGACGAAACGAACGGCTACAAGGTGGCGAAGGTGATCGCCGAGGGCGAGTTGGTGGACGGCATCGGCGGCGGAACCTGCCAAATTTCTGGCACTCTGCACGGCGCGGCCTTCTTCGCAGGGCTGGAGATCGTGGAGCGTTACCCGCACACCCGCCCGAGCGGCTACATCAAGATGGGCATGGACGCGACCGTCGTGTACCCGACGATCAACTTCCGGATCAGAAACTCATTTCCCTTTCCAATCGTGCTGCATGAGACCGTCAAGAACGGCGTCGTGCGCGCAGAGATCCTGGGTCAGAGACGCACGCGCACGGTCACGCTCATCCGCCGCATCGACGCCGCACTTCCGTACGAAGAAGTCGAACGCCCGGACAAGGACCTACCGAACGGCCTGCGCGTGCTCGGACAGCGCGGCGTGCCGGGCTTCAAGTTGCGGCGCTACCGCATCATCCGTGAGGGTGACAACGCGGTGCGCGAGCGCTGGGACGACACTTATCCGCCGACGTCGCAGATCGTACGCGTCGGCGCGGGAGACCTGTCGAAAGAACAGGCCAAGCTTCCCCAAGACGATCAGCACCCCGAGTACGTCGCCGATGAACTGCTCGTAACCAGCCAGGGCCCGAAGCTCGACGCCGCGGACTCGGACGAGGACGGAAAGAAGGACGACGACACCGCAGACCGCGGCGGAGTGATGCGAGAATCACGCGAACCAGGAAAATATGGAACGGCGGGCTGGACGGAGGAGGCCGGTATGCCCTATTGGCGTTCTGGGCAGAGCAAGGCTACGGAACCGGAAACCGGCCCGAGCCGGGAGTCCAAGCCGCTGAAGCATAAAGGGAAAAAGGCCAAAGGATGAAGATCCGGAGCGCGGGCTTGACTCAAACCGAGACCTGCGCGAAGACCCCCGACTCCGAGGGCGGTAGGCGGCTTTGCTCACGTCCTGCCCGAGCGATACCGGCTGGCCGGTGCATTGGAAAAACATGAACACCACAGAACCCGTCGTTAGCAGTCCCCGCAAACCCCCTGAAGAGAA
>Ga0164308_10000433_pt1 | contig 23129 bp, 22 predicted proteins | sample Whisoiple_246_MG_FD_109983 | JGI IMG/M metagenome (GOLD analysis project Ga0164308, IMG submission 109983) | Soil microbial communities amended with fresh organic matter from upstate New York, USA - Whitman soil sample_246_MG | ecosystem: Environmental > Terrestrial > Soil > Unclassified >...
CCGAGCGCAGCAGGGTTGTCGCAGCATCGAGCAGGCGAGCCCGCGAGCGCGCAGGTCGCGGATCCTTTCGCCCGCCGGTCATGGTTTCGCCCCCTTCAGCGCGGGTACAGGACTGTCAGTCTCGCTACGAGACTGTTAGTCTCAAAAATACTCGATCGAAAGCGAGTGACGATTATGGTCGACACCCTCGTCCGGTCCGATCAGGATATCGACGCCAACCTGGCATCCCTGTCGAAATTCGGCCGATTCTGGTTGTTGACCGTCGCCGCGGTCGATGTTCTGCTCGTGATTGCGTCGATGGTCGCCCTCAACGCAGCGCTTCCGGACATCGCAGTGCAAACCGCGGCGACCCAGACCCAACTCACCTGGGTGGTCGACGGGTACACACTGGTGCTGGCCTGCTTGCTGTTACCCGCGGGCGCCCTCGGCGATCGATACGGGCGCCGCGGTGCGTTGCTCGTCGGCCTCACGATCTTCGGCCTCGCCTCGTTCGCTCCGACGATCCTCGACAGCCCGATGCAGATCATCGTCGCCCGCGCGGTCGCGGGCGTCGGGGCCGCGTTCATCATGCCCGCCACGCTCTCACTGCTGACCGCCGCGTTCCCCAAGAACGAACGCAACAAAGCAATCGGAATATGGGCAGGCTTTGCGAGTTCAGCAGCGATCGTCGGGTTCATGGGGACAGGACTGCTGCTGCGCTACTTCGCGTGGCAGTCGGTGTTCTACGCGTTCGCGATCGCGAGTGTCGTACTCATCCTGTGCACCTTGACCATTCGTTCCTCGCGTGACGAGAGGGCCACGCCCGTCGACTGGATCGGCGCGGTCCTCATCGGCTGTTCCGTTGCCGTTTTCGTCTTCGGTGTGATCGAGGCCCCTGTCCGAGGATGGTCGCATCCGATCGTCTGGGGTTGCATGTCCGCGGGTGTGGCGCTCGCCGTCGTGTTCGCGCTGTTCGAATTGCGTAGGAAGCATCCACTCCTCGATGTTCGCTTGTTCGGGCGTCCCGACTTCACCATCGGTTCGGTTGGCATAACGTTCCTGTTCTTCTCCAACTTCGGCTTCTTCTTCGTCGCCATGCAGTACCTGCAGCTCATTCTCGGTTACACGCCGCTTCAAACAGCCTGGGCGCTAGGGCCATTGGCCGTGCCCATCATCGCGCTGGGTGCGACGATGCACCTGATTCTTCCCAAGGTCGGCCTTCGGGTGGTGGTGGCGGCCGGCTTGTTCCTGATCGCCGCGGGTCTGTTCAGCATGCAGTACTTTCAAGCCGACTCGTCCTACATCGAAATCGTCTGGCCGATCATGATCACCGCCACCGGGATCGGCCTGAGTGTTGCGCCGACGACATCGGCCATCATGAACGCCGTTCCGACCGACAAACAGGGAGTAGCGTCCGCCGTCAACGACACGACCCGAGAAGTGGGCGCCGCCGTCGGCATCGCTGTGGCGGGCTCCGTCCTGGCCGCGCAGTACAGTCATGCGCTGTCGCCGGTCCTGGCCCAGTTTCCCGAGCAGGTTCGCGGCGCGGCGACCGACTCCCTCGCCAACGCGCTGGCGATCGCCAAACAGCTTGGACCGCAAGGGCCTGCGCTGACCAAGCTCGCCGAAACGGCCTTTCTCGACGCGATGGACCTGTCGCTCATTGTGCTGGCGACGATACTCGCCGTCGCGGCCGCGTTCGTCGCAGTCTGGGCCCCGGGTCGCGATGGTCGTCAGCTCCGGATCGTGGCCCGACTGGCGCGTTCGTCAGCCGACGATGAACTCGGCGGCGCGATGGCCGAGCATCGCGATCGTGGCGTGGGGGCCGCGGCCGGTGACGACGGGAAGCACCGAGCCGTCGACCACCCATAGTCCGTCGACGCCGCGCACCCGGCATCGCTCGTCGACGACCGCCGCCTCGTCGCTTTCGGACCCCATCGGCGCGGTCGCACACAAATGTTGGGACGTCGACCAGCTCGCACGGCCGACTTCGGTTGAGGACGAGGCCAATTCACGCGCAAGTTCTGCACCGGCGCTCAACATGGCCACATCGTGCGGGTCGCTGTCGTAGCGATGCTCGATGATCGGTGCCACCCCGGGGTCGTCCGACACTATCTGCAGCCTGCCCCGAGACCGCGGATGCATCAGCGCGACGCCGATGTGTGGTCGATCGGCGGGATCGTCACCTGCGCCCTCAATCATGGCGCCGAAGCCCCTCGTGTAGGGCCTGATCTCGAGACCGTTAGGTGTAGTGAGCACTGCCTCCAGCGGAGGAAGGTCGTGCGTCGGCGTCCAGCCCACGGGTAGCACCCATTCAGGGTGATCGCTGGTCCGAGTGCCGACCGGAGCATTCAGCAGAACCGGAACGCCCGCACCCACGAGGACATCCTCGGGTCCGATGCCCGAGAGCATCAACAGGTGCGCAGAGCCGATTGCCCCTGCGCACAACACAATCCGATCGGCGGATAGCTGGATCGGTCCGTCGGGCCCGACGCCGTCCACGCCGACCGCGACACTTCGGTCGAACACGATCCGCGCCACCTGCGTGTCCGCGATCAACGTCAGGTTGGGACGGTCGAGCGCAGGCTGCAGGAAGGCACCGCCCGGCCCGATCCTGATACCGCCGTCGATGTTCAGTGGCACGGGTCCGATGCCGGCTGAGATAGGAATGTCTGGAGCCGCGCCGTTGAGGTCAGCGACCCACGGGTACCCCATTTCGATGGCTGAGTCCACGAAAGTGGCTGTGCATCCGTCGAATTCAGACACGCGACGGACGAGGATCGGTCCTTCCGAGCCGTGTAGCGGGCCGACGAAGTCAAGATCACGCTCGACCGCGCGAAAGTGTGGAAGTACGTCGTCCCATGACCAGCCGGGAGTCGACCAGCTCTCGAAGTCCTCTGGCGACGCGCGGCAGAAATAGCCGCCGTTGACCGCCCCCGACCCGCCCACCACCGCACCCCGCATGATGTGCCCGACGCGCACCGGCTGGTCTGTCAACGTCGTCGCAAAGTGCCGCACCACCGAGCTGGCGGTACCGATCGGCATCCGCACCGCATCGGTGATCTGAGCGCTCACCTTCGGGTCGGAGGGCGCGGGCCCCGCCTCGACAACAGTGACATCACACCCGGCATCCGCCGAGAGCCGTTCAGCTAGAACAGATCCGGCACTGCCGGCTCCGATGATCAGCACGTCACTGCGCCCACGAGGAGCAGCGGGGCCGATGGGCAAAGCTGCTTCAGGTCCGGATCTGCGGCTTGAGGGCGCCGATATGCCGTTCCCGAACCACTCCGGTCCACAGACCGGTTCCATAGGCGATATCGTCCAGTCGCTTCAGCAGCAGGTAGCTGACCAGACCCACGGGCTTGGTGTCGTCCTCGGCATTGCCGTGCCGCTTCACCCAATCCGCGACACCGTCGATGACCGCCGCCACCAGCACGATGTTTCGGCACCGCCGAGACAGCATCGCGAGCACCAGCGCGATCGGCCAGTAATGCCGACAGATCGCGGCGGCGAGCTGAAGGGCCCCCGACCAGAGGCCGTGCGCGGCGACGACCGCGACCTCCTTGGGTTCGGTGTCGACCGTGCCGAGCGAGTTGGCGATCCGACGACCGGTGATCGTGGCCACCACCATGGATGCGAGGTAGCCGACGCCGGAGCCCATCGTGAGCAGAATCCACACCACAAGTGTCCAACCGGAGATCACCAGCGGAGCTGTCTTGCCTGGATGGCGGAGCGAAAGCGGAGCCGCTGACTCGCCGTAAAAAGCCCTGCGCACGAACCACTCTCGCAACTGAGTGCGATGCTCGTGGGCAACCATCGCGATGGGTTCATACCGTAGCCGCGCACCGGCTTCAATGAAGCGCCAGCACAGATCCACATCCTCGCCGGACTTCATCGTTTCATCGAATCCGCCGACCTCCCCCAACACGGACCGCCGGCAGATGATCGCTGCGCTCGGCACGTACGAAACAGTCCCGTACGGCACGACGGGTGCCTCCCGCTGGCCGAGGTCGAGCGACGAGCGCACCGCCTCGTAGCGTGCCACCAAACTGTCCGGCTGCGCCAAGTTCACAATGCGCGGCGCGACCAAAGCCACTGCGGGATCGCAGAAGTGGCCGAGCAACGCCTCCAGCCAGCCGCGCCGCGGAACCACATCGGAGTCAAGGAACGCGACGAAGTCGGTCCGGCAGACGGCAAGGCCGGTGTTGCGGGCGGCCGCCGGTCCTTTGCTGTGGGGATGGCGCAACACCTGAACGTCGCAGTGCTTGCCGTCAAAATCGGATTGTTGAATCGGGGTGGCCGACCCGTCATCCACCACCACCACACGCATGCCACGCAACGCCGACACCAATCGGTGCACACCAGACTCGTTGTCCCGCACTGGGATAACTACAGTAACGTCTCGGTGTGATGGTCCGCTTGCCGGCCTCGGGTGGGCGACGGTGGCGTCGAGAAGCGTGCGGGCGACTTGGGCGCTGAGGGCATCATGCACCTCGAGCCTGCCGCCGTTGAGCATGGTCTGCGCGGCAGGCGCGAGCCGAAGTAGCCGGGTGGGCGAACCGCCGAGCAGAGCCGCCCCCTCCCCGAGCACCTTGACTCGGCGATCAACCTGCACCGCGAACCCGTCGGGCAGCCGGGGCTGACTCATATCAGCATCCCGTCCCGGTCAGGCTTCCAACCGACGATCCGGCGGAGGCAGCCGTCCACCATCTCGGCAAACAGCCGTTCACCGTCGCTCGCGGTGGCAGTCGTAGGATCACCGAGAACACCCACGTCACTCACGGCTGCCATCCCGCCCCTACGCAACGCGGGCAGCAGCTCGGCCAGCGGCGCTCGGTTACCCGGGACCATCTCCGGTAAACGCACGGTGTCCGGCGAAATATGTAGCAATACAGACGTTTCGGTGTGACCGGCGTGGGCATCGGCGTTCAGCACACCGCAGGAGCACCATCCGACGTCGCGTCCCTCGTATCTCAGCAACGCGGCCGCCGCAGCCAGCGCCTCCACGTTTCCACCATGTCCGTTAACGAACACGAGGCGCCTCGCCCAGTTCGCGGCCGACCGGCCGAATTCCACCAGCAACAGTCGCAGAACTTCAGAACCGATGGACACGGTGCCGGAAAAGCTCTCGTGTTCGCCACTGGCCCCGTAGCAGATCGGTGGCGCAACCATCCATCCGCGATGGCGATCGGCTTCTGCAAGTCTTTCAGCAACCCGGCGAGCGACGGCCGACGCGATCCTGGTGTCAGTGTCCAGCGGCAGGTGGGGTCCATGCTGTTCGGTGGAACCTACCGGGATTAACAACGCGGGTGATATGCCGTGCAGCTGGCTCGACGTTGAGTTCCCAAGCTCGCTGGGGAAAGCCACCTGCCGATGGTAGGACGAATTCACCTGCTGTGCGCCGGTTGTTCGCGCATGCGCAGAATTCTTTTTCCATGAAGTTGCCGCAGACGGTGTCGGCTAATCACGTCCGTCTCCCCTGCCACGCATGTTTCACCAGTAATGGCGCTGGTAGTGGACGCGTCCGCGTCAGGGGCGGGTGTCGGCGGCCACACCCAGCGCTCGGATGAAGTCCGCCGGCACCACCACGTCGCCGGCAACGAGGTCGTGTACCGACGCCCGGCCCAGTCCCATCATCGCCGAGTCGATGCCGCCACGGAGGAGGTCCAGCACGTTCTCGACCCCGGCTTGACCCTCTGCCGCCAGCCCCCAGAGGTACGCACGGCCGATCATGACCGCTCGCGCGCCGAGAGCCAGAGCCTTGACGACATCGCTGCCTCGGCGCACACCGCCGTCGAGCAGCACCTCGACCTGGTCACCCACCGCTTCTGCGATGGGCGTCAGCGCACGAATGGACGCCGGTGTCCCGTCCAGGTTGTTACCGCCGTGGTTCGACACCGAGATTGCCGAAACACCAGCGTCGACAGCACGTTTCGCGTCGTCGACACGCATCACACCCTTGAGCATGAACGGTCCGCCCCATAGCTCGCGCAGCCAGGCGATGTCCTCCCACGTCGGCGGTGGCGTGCCCATCCACTCGCCGTACGCAGCGAAGAACGGCGGCCCGGGCTCGCCGACCGCGGCCTGGTTGGGTACCCGCAGGTCGGGCGGGCGCATGGTCTTCGCCCACTGCAGGAGCCACCGCGGTCGGGTCAGGCCCTCGGGAAGCATGCGCACCGTCGTGCGCAGGTCCATGTGCTCGGGGATCTTTGGACTGCCCCAGTCTCGGCCGTGCGCGAAGCTCCAGTCGGTGGTGGCGATCAGGCCGACAGCCCCGGCCGCCCTCGCACGTTCAACCCGCGCGGCGATCGCGTCCCTGCCACCGAGCCAGTAAATCTGGAAGAACGTCTTGGGATTGGCGGCGACGACGTCCTCGACAGGCTTGCTCGCGAATGACGACAAGCCCATCGCAGTGCCTCGCGCCGCAGCAGCGCGAGCGACGGCGATCTCACCGTCCGGATGGACCGCTTGCACGCCCGTTGGTGAGATCACTACGGGCAGCGAGATCTCTTGTCCCATAACGGTCGTCGACAAGTCACGCTTCTCTATCGCGCCGATGACGTGCGGCGCGAATCCGAGCTCGCCGAACGCGTCGACGTTGTCGGCGACGGTGATGCCCTTCTCGCTGGCGGCGAGCAGCGCACTGTATACGGATTTCGGCAGCCGCTTCTTTGCCAACTGCTGGGCGAACGCCACCGTCTCGAACCACTTGTCGCGGGCCATGGTTAGACCGGACTTTCGTTGCAGAGACGAGCAGGCGGGGTGGTCAGCAGCTTGAGCGGAATGGGCCCCTGCTTGGTTCCACGGGAATGATCGCCACTGGGCTTCGGCTTGACCCGTTCCTTCTCGAGTGCCGGAACCCCCCAACCCTCGACACATTCGGGATCCGGGCCGTCCAGAGGCAAGCCGGTGAAGAACTTGGCCGCCATGCAACCGCCGCGGCAGCTGTCATAGTGACCGCAGCTTCCGCAAGCCCCAGCCGACTGCGGCTCCCGTAGTTCGCGGAACAGCGGCGCGTTCTTCCATACGTTGTCAAAACCACCGTCGGACACTACGTTTCCGGCGAGGAACCGATCGTGGATGGCGAATGGGCAGGCATAGACGTCGCCGACCGGATCGATGAGGCACACCACCCGACCCGCGCCGCACAGGTTCAGCCCTGCGAGCGCACCTGGCGCCCCGAGCCCGGACAGGTGGAAGAAGGAGTCGCCCGTGAGCACGCCATCGCCCTTGGCGACGAGCCAGTCGTAGAGCTGGCGCTGCTGCTGCGGTGTCGGGTGCAGGTCATCCCACACATCGGCGCCACGGCCCGATGGGCGCAACCGGGTGATTCGCAGCGTGGCACCGTAACGTGCTGCCAGCGAAGCGAACTCATCGAGTTGATCGACGTTGTGCCGGGTCACCACGACAGAGATCTTGGCGTCCTTGAAACCGGCCTCGGCCAGATTCTCCAGCGCGCGCACCGCCATCGCGAACGAACCCTGACCGCGCACCGCATCGTTGACCTCGGCAGTCGCGCCGTCCAGGGAGATCTGCACATCGACGTAGTCACTTGCCGCCAGCCGGGCGGCCACCTCCGCGGTGATGCGCACCCCGTTGGTGGAGAACTTCACCCCAACATGATGGGCGGTGGCGTAGTCCACCAGTTCCCAGAAGTCCGGCCGCACCGTCGGTTCGCCGCCGCCGATGTTGACGTAGAACACCTGCATCCGCTCGAGCTCGTCGATGATGTCCTTGCACTGCTGCGTCGACAGCTCGCGCGGATCGCGCTTGCCAGACGAAGACAGGCAGTGCACACACGCCAGATTGCAGGCGTAGGTCAGCTCCCACGTCAAACAGATCGGTGCGTCGAGGCCGTGCTCGAACTGCTCGACCAGGCGTGGCACCGGTTGGGCTTCCGGCGCAGGCGCCGAATCTGTCACAGTCATGAATCGTCTCCAGTTACGAGCATCTTCGACTGGACCAGGACGCCCAGCGCGTGCAGATACGGACCCTGTTGTGCGTCGTCGATTCCGGCCGCGCGGCAGGCGGATCTCGCATCCGGGTGCTCGCCGAGCGAATTGATCACCTCGACGATGGTCCGGTTCTTCAGGAACGAGAGTTTGCGCGTGCCGAAGTGATAGAGCAGCGCGCCGAACGGCTCTGGCCGCACCGCCACCTGGTGGTGCAGCCGCCAGCTGACGTCCGGGTCGAACGTCATGGTCAGTAGACCCCGCACATCCCGTCGATCGACACCTCTTCGACCAGCGTCTCGGTCACGAGCTCGGTGTTGTCGTTCTCTACCTGCTGATTCGGCTCCATGATTGCCACCTTTTCTTCGACCGGGTCTCGACAATTGTGATCCAGACCGCAAGAATATGGCATCGAGTGCCAGAATGGAAGGGCGGGGTGGTGATGCGGTCGGGTTCCGAGCACCGGGTTGGCCGGCGACGCTCGACGACCTGGGACCACTTGAGCAATGTCGCGATCGATCTCTTCGTTGCGCGCGGCTTCGATGCGGTCAGCGTCGACGACGTTGCGCATGCCGCGGGGATCGCGAGGCGCACCCTTTTCCGCTACTACCCGTCCAAGAGCGCACTGCCCTGGGGCGATTTCGACGCCCACCTCGAGCGCATGCGCAATCAGCTGGCGGACCTCGATCCGAGTGTGCCGATTGGGGACGCGCTGCGGACGGCGCTGTTGGCGTTCAACACCTTTGACGAATCCGAGACACCGAGGCACCGCCAACGGATGCGGGTCATCTTGCAGACCGCCGAGCTGCAAGCCTATTCGATGACGATGTACGCGGGGTGGCGCGCGGTGGTGGCCGCATTCGTGGCGCGACGGCTCGGTGTCAAGGACAGCGACCTTGCACCGCAGACCGTGGCCTGGACGATGCTGGGGACGGCCTTGTCCGCCTACGAGCATTGGCTGGCCGACGAGACGGTGTCGCTGGCCGAGGCGCTCGACGATGCGTTCGACACGGTCAGCGGCGGGCTTGCCGCGCTGACCTGAAAGCCCTGGTGAAAAAAAGTTCCGGTTCGGGCGTCGGAGTACGGCGCTTCGAGGCGACGATAAGGGTGTGAGTGCCGAACCAGAGCCAGGTGACGCACCGCGGACGCTGTTGGCGTTGTACGACGAGGCACTGCCCACGGTGTACGGATATTTCGTCCGACGCTGTGGCGACCGCGGAGCAGCCGAAGACCTGACGTCGGAAACCTTTCTGGCGGCGATGGACGCCGCGCGCAAGGAGGTTCCGCCGCCGATAACGGTGCCATGGCTCATCGGCGTGGCGCGGCACAAACTCGCCGACCACTACCGGCGGCGATCTGACCGGTTCACCGTGCCGATGGCTGATCTGCCCGAACCCGTCGACCCGGCCGACGATTGGGACAGCGAGCTGAATCGGATTGTGGCGGAGAGCGTTTTGGCCAAACTGTCCGAGCAGCACCGCACCGTGCTCGCACTGCGCTATATGGATGACTGCAGCGTGGGTGAATGCGCCGAGTTGATCGGCCGCACAGTGCACGCCACAGAAGCCCTGCTGGTGAGGGCTCGACGCGCCTTCAGATCGCACTACCCGGAACCGGAAGGAGGGTTGGCATGAACAACAGCCACGATCCGCTGACCGTGCTTCATGGCGACGAGCTTCCGGTTCAACCCGACCCGGCTTTCGCGGCTCGACTCCGCGCCCGGCTGGAGTCGGCTGTGAAGTTTTTTGAGGCCCAGCCGAATCGAAAAGGAGCAATCGACATGAGCGGCACCGACACTGTCATCGCAGAACTCAACGAGTCCACCACCGAGGACGAGGCGGCGACGGCGCCCCCACGGCCTGCGGCACTGCCCTACCTGTCGGTGGCGAATGCCCGCGACGCCATCGGCTGGTACATCGACACCTTCGGCGCGTCGCTCGTCGGCGAGGTGTACGAGATGGATGACGGTCGCGTCGGGCACGCAGAGCTGCAGATCGGCGACGGCGTGCTCTATCTCGCCGATGAGTATCCCGAGCTGGGCCTCAAAGCGCCTGATCGCCAAGCAAGTTCGGTGAGTCTGATGCTGCCCGTGGCCGACACGGACGCAACCTTGGAGCGGGCTCGGGAACGTGGCGCCACGGTACAGCGGGAGGCCTACGAGAACTACGGCGCCCGCAATGCCACCATCATCGACCCGTTCGGACATCGGTGGATGCTCAGCGGACCGGTCACCGGTGCGCCGATCCAGATCCAGCACGGCGACGTCGGCTACATCTCCGTGTGGACTCCCGACGCCGACCGCGCCGCCGCGTTCTACGGCGCCGTGCTCGGCTGGACCTTCGATCCGCAGACCCATCAGGTCACCAACACCAGGGAGCGCATCGGCATCTACTCCGTCGACGGGCCGCCCACGCTGTTCTGCTGCTACGCGGTGGCCGACCTCGCGGGAGCGCGGCAGGCGATCGTGGACGGTGGCGGAACGATCGACGAAATAGAGCAGTTCGACTTCGGCACGCTCAGTGGCGCCACCGACCCGCAGGGTGCGTCGTTCGGCGTCTTCCAGCCGAATCCGGGTCAGCCCCGGCCTGAGCTCAACGGCACAGGGCCGGGCGAACTTTCATACATCACGTATGAGGTCACCGACTCGACGGCGTTCAGGGCGTTCTACAGCCGCGTGCTGTTCTGGACATTCGAGCCGGGCCGGATCGCCGACGGCTGGCAGGTGAACCAGACACACCCGATGGCCGGGGTCGCGGGCGGCAACAGTCGCCCGGTGACAGTGCCGATGTGGACGGTCGAGGACGTCGACGCCGCTGTGGCCCGGGTGCGGGCAGCGGGCGGAACGGTCATCGACGAGCCGTCGCAACAGTCGTACGGCAGAAGCGCGCTGTGCACCGACGACCAGGGCAGCCGCTTCTATCTGGGCGAGCTCTAGGACGGGAGCACGTCGGCGATCGGGGCGCCGTTGGCGATCTTGGTACGGACCTTCATCACCTTGCCCGGCATCCCGCCGCCGACGACTCCCGCCACCACACCGTCGCGTTCGTAGAAGGCGAGGAACTTTCGGCCGTCGTCCTCGACCACATGCACGATGTCGTCGGCCTGCGGTTCGCCGAGACACTGGATCTTGACGTCGTACTGGTCGCTCCAGAAGTAGGGCACCGAGACCGTCGCGGGAATGTCCTTTCCCAGCATCGCGGGCACCATGACCCGCGCCTGGTCGGCCACGTTGCTCCAATGTTCAACGCGGACTTGGTGTCCCACGGGATGCCGCCACGATGCGACATCGCCGATCGCCCATACATGAGGCGTCGCGGTACGTCCGACGTCGTCACAGACCACGCCGTTGTCCAGTTCGATGCCACTGCCTTGGAGCCAGTCGGTGGCCGGCCTGGAGCCGATTCCTACGACGACGAGATCGGCGTCCAACTCGGTTCCGTCCGACAGCACGACCTTCTCGACATGGTCGGTGCCCCGTACCTCGTCCACACCGACGCCGCAGCGCACGTCGACACCCTCGGCCCGATGCAGCCGGGTGACCAGGGCGCCGATCTGCTCGCCCAGCACCGACGCCAAGGGGGTCGGTTGCGGTTCCACCAGAACGACTTTCACTCCCATGCCGCGCAGGCTGGCCGCGACCTCGCAACCGATGAAGCCCGCGCCGACGACAACAGCCTGGCCGGCCGATCCGGCGTGCTCGCGCAGCGCGATGCTCTCCTCGAGCGAGCGAAGCACACGGATACCTTCCAGATCCGGGAAAGACGGGATGGTTCTCGGCACCAGCCCGGTCGCGATGATCAGCTCTTCATAGGCGACTTCGTCGCCATCGGCCAGCGTCACCGTCTGCGCGGCGGCATCCACCGAGCGCACACCGTTGCCGAGTCGCACGGTGATGTCGTTGTCCTCGTAGAACTCGGCCGGTTTGAGCGTCACGTCGTCTACTTCGGCGCGCAACACCTCTTTGGACAGCGGCGGCCGATCGTAGGGCAGATGGTCCTCGTCGCTGACGATCGTGACCGGGCCGGCGTACTCGGACCGTCGAAGTTGTTCGGCGGTCCGGGCGGCGGCCAGCCCGCCTCCGACGATGACTATCCCCGCGGATGTGCTCACGTGGGGTTTTCTACACGATGGCGTCAGCCAAATGTGCGCCACCCTGCAGTTGAGGCCTCAGCCGCGCATCCGGTCGATCATGTTTGTCAGCACCACGATGCTCTCGCTGCGCTCGACGTCTGCCGCCGAACGGATCCGCTCGAGCGCCTCTTCCAGATGCTGCATGTCGCGGGCGAGCACATGCAGAATCGCGTCAGCGGTGCCGGTCACGGTCGCGGCGCTGACCACCTCGGGGATATCGATCCAGGCCTTTCGCAGAAGGTCGGGAGCAATGGTGCCGTGGCGGAACACCTGAACGTAGGCCTCGGTGTTCCAGCCAAGCGCGTTTCGGTCGACGACCGTGGTGAACCCGCGGATGACGCCGCTGTCGAGCATCCGGTCGACCCGCCGCTTCACCGCGGGAGCGGACAGATTCACTCGCTGCCCGATCTCGGCGAAGGTCGCCCGGGCATCCTGCGCCAACTCGGCCAGAATGAGTTCGTCGGTTTCGTCCAGCCGTTCCATGCCAGCCTCCACGCAATAAATCGCCGTTCAAACGATTATGGCACAATAGATCGCTGGTAGACACGCAAGAGACGGCGATTGATTGCAAATCTGTCAGCAAATATCGTCTGATCATGACGATTTCAGATGTCGCCGCCTCCGCGGCCCCGGTATCCGATGTCGCCGCTATCCGGAGGCGCGTCGGCGCCGACCAGAAATGTGAGCAGCGGATTCCTTCCCGACGCCACTACGCGATGACGCCCCCGACCTTCTTCGCCGTCGAATACGCCATCAACCCGTGGATGGACACCTCTGTCCCCGTGGACACCCACCTGGCAATGAACCAGTGGGAGGCGCTTCGCCAGACCTATAAGGAACTGGGGCACACGGTCGAACTGGTCGAGCCGGTCGCCGGGCTGCCGGACATGGTCTACGCCGCCAACGGCGGTCTCCTCGTCAACGGCAAGGCCGTCGTCGCCAAGTTCGCGTACCCGCAGCGCGCAGGCGAAGCCGCGGCCTACGCCGAGTGGATGGATCGCCACGGCTTCTATCCGGCCGAGACGCGCTACGTGAACGAAGGCCAAGGCGATCTCCTCGTCGTCGGCGCGATCGTGCTGGCCGGCTATGGATTTCGCACCGACCGGCGCGCACACGACGAGATCGCTGCCGTCATCGAGATGCCTGTTGTCAGCCTCGAACTGGTCGATCCGAGGTTCTATCACCTCGACACCGCGCTCGCGGTACTCGACGACACCACCATCGCCTACTACCCACCCGCGTTCAGCGAAGAGTCGCGCACACGCTTGCTCGAGCTGTTCCCCGACGCTATCGAGGTAGCCACCACCGACGCTTACGCGCTCGGGCTCAACGCCGTCTCCGACGGCCGCAACGTCGTCCATCCGGCGGCCGCAACCGGTTTCGCCGGCCAGCTCTCCGATGCCGGGTTCGTGCCGATCGGCGTCGACCTGTCGGAGCTGTTGAAGGGCGGCGGATCAATCAAATGCTGCACTCTGGAGGTGTATTCGTGACCATCCTTGATGTCGTGACCCAGACCACCGACGCGATCGCCATCGATGATCGCTACGCCGCGCACAACTACTCTCCGCTGCCCGTTGTGGCGGCCAGCGCCGAGGGCGCGTGGATCACCGACATCGACGGCAGGCGCTACCTGGACTGCCTGGCTGCGTACTCGGCCGTCAACTTCGGACACCGCAACCCCGAAATCATCGCGACAGCGCATGCCCAGCTCGACACCGTGACGCTGGTCAGCCGGGCGTTCCATTCTGACCGGCTCGGGCCGTTCTGCCAGTCGCTGGCCGAGCTGTGCGGCAAGGACATGGTGCTACCGATGAACAGCGGAGCCGAGGCCGTCGAGAGCGGTATCAAGGTAGCCCGCAAGTGGGGCACCGACGTCAAGGGCGTTTCGGCCGGCCAGGGCAATATCGTGGTGGCGCAGAACAACTTCCACGGCCGTACCACCACGATCATCAGCTTTTCCGATGATGACAGTGCGCGCCGCGGCTTCGGCCCCTACACCCCGGGCTTCCGCTCGGTCCCGTTCGGCGACGCCGACGCGTTGGCAGCAGCGATCGACGACGACACGGTCGCCGTGCTCATCGAGCCGATTCAGGGTGAGGCCGGCATCATCGTGCCTTCCGACGACTATCTTCCCCGCGTGCGCGCCGTGTGCACCGAGCGAAACGTGCTGATGATCGCCGACGAGATTCAGTCCGGGCTGGCCCGTACCGGTCGCACCTTCGCGTGCGACCACTGGGGTGTGGTGCCCGATATCTATCTGCTTGGCAAGGCCCTCGGCGGCGGCGTCGTGCCGTTGTCGGCTGTGGTGGCAAACAAGGACATCCTGGGCGTGCTTCATCCCGGTGAGCATGGTTCGACATTCGGCGGCAATCCGTTGGCGGCTGCGATCGGTACCACCGTCGTGGACATACTGCGCCGAGGCGAGTTTCAGGCTCGTTCGGCCGAACTCGGCGACCGGCTGCACAGCCGTCTGCGAGCGCTGATCGGCAAGGGTGTGATCACCGTGCGGGGCCTCGGCCTGTGGGCCGGCGTCGATATCGACCCGGCCATCGGGACTGGAAAGCAGGTCAGCCTGCGTCTGGCCGAGCGCGGTGTACTCGTCAAGGACACCCACGGCTCAACGCTGCGCTTCGCGCCCCCGCTGGTGATCACCGAGGAGGAGATCGATTGGGCTACCGGTCAGTTCGCCGATGTTCTGGCCGAATCGGGTTCACACTTGTCCCCGACGGAGATCTAGCCGCACAGGAGGCACCATGACCACTCCATCGCCAAGCTTCTCCCAGCAACTGTTGCGGCGCAGGCCGGTGGCAGGCGCCCCCATCGCACACGGCGCCTCCGACCACTTGAAGCGAAGCATCGGAACGTTTCAGCTGACGCTGTTCGGCGTCGGCGCCACCGTCGGCACCGGCATCTTCTTCGTGCTGTCGGCGGCAGTGCCAGAAGCGGGTCCGGCGGTGCTCGTCTCCTTCGTCCTCGCCGCGGTCGCGGCCGGCCTGTCCGCCATCTGCTATGCGGAGATGGCGTCGTCGGTGCCGGTGTCGGGCTCGACGTACTCGTACGCCTACACGACGATGGGCGAGTTCGTCGCGATGGGTGTGGCGGCATGCTTGCTACTCGAGTACGGCGTATCGATTTCCGCGGTTGCTGTGGGGTGGAGCGGTTACCTGAACAAGTTGTTGGACAACCTGTTTGGGTGGCAACTACCGCAGTCGCTGACAGCAGCCCCGTGGGACGACGTCCCTGGCATTGTCAACCTGCCCGCCGTCTTCCTGATCGTGATGTGCATGTTTCTGCTGATCCGCGGTGCCAGTGAATCCGCCGCCGTCAACACAGTCATGGTGCTGATCAAGCTCGGTGTGTTGGGGATGTTCATCATCATCGCCCTCACCGCGTTCGACGCCGACCACTTCCACGGCTTCTGGGACAAGGGCATGGCAGGCATTACGACCGCGGCGAGCATGATCTTCTTCTCGTTCATCGGGCTCGATGCGGTATCGACCGCCGGTGACGAGGTCAAAGATCCGCAAAAGACCATGCCGCGCGCGATCATCGCCGCCCTCATCGTGGTCACCAGCTTCTACATCCTCGTCGCGTTCGCCGGGCTCGGTACACAGGACGCCGCCGAATTCGGATCGGACGAACAGTCCGAGGCGGGCTTGTCCGTGATCCTGGAAAAGATCACCGGCGGTACCTGGGCCAGTACTCTGCTGGCCGCGGGCGCCGTGATCTCCATCTTCTCGGTGACGCTGGTCGTGATGTACGGCCAGACCCGAATTCTGTTCGCGATGGGACGCGACGGACTGCTGCCGTCGATGTTCGCAAAGGTCAACCCGCGCAGCATGACTCCCGTCGCCAATACGATCATCGTGGCCGTCGCCACCAGTATTCTGGCCGGGTTCATCCCGCTGAACTGGCTCCTGGATGCGGTGTCGATCGGCACATTGGTCGCATTCATCACGGTGTCGGTCGGCGTCATCATCCTGCGTGTGCGCCAACCCGATCTGCCCCGCCCCTTCAAGGTTCCCGGCTACCCCGTGACGCCCGTTCTCTCGGTCCTTGCCTGCATCGCGGTGCTGTACGGCCTGCGCTGGCAGACATGGCTGGTATTCGGCGCCTGTGTCGTGGCGGTGCTGGCTTTCTATCTGGTCTGGGGCCGCAAACACAGCGCGTTGAATGATGGCGGCGACGGCTACATTCCCACCGCCGTGCCCGGCGACGACGATGTGCTGACCACCGGCCACCCGCAGGACACGCCGTGACCGTCGTCGTCGGCTATCTCGCCGGGAAGAGTGGACGGTCCGCCCTGTACTTGGCCGCCGAGGCCGCGCAGGTTCTGAAGACGTCCCTCGCCGTCGCGACCGTCGTTCCGAAGCCGTGGACGACGCCCTCACCGGCACGGATCGACGCCGAATATGCCACCTGGGCAGACCAATTGGGCCGTGACTCGCACCGTGAGGCGCAGGTGTTCCTGGAAAAGAACGTCAAGGGGCTCGACGTCAGCTATCACAAGTTCGCCAGCCGGACGGCTGGCGAAGGCCTTCTCGACGCGGCCGAACAACTCAACGCCCAGGTGTTGGTAACGGGCTCGTGTGCCCATGGTTCGCTCGGCCAAGTGGTTCTCGGCTCCACTACCGACTGGCTGCTTCACTCCTCGCCGATACCGGTGGCGATCAGTCCGCGCGGATATCGCGGTGCCAAATCCGGCAAGCTGCACCGCGTCACATGTGCCTATTCGGGCACACCCGAATCCGTGAAAGTCGTTGAGCGGGTGAAGACGCTCACCGATGAACTGGATGTCAAGATGCGGGTGGTCACCTACGCGATCAGGGGACGCACGATGTTCCCGCCAGAGGTGGGCCTGCACGCCGAGGACTCCCTGCTTTCGGCATGGGCCGAGCAGCTACGCGAGACGGTCGGGAAGCTGAAAGCGGACGGTGTCGTCGGCGACGACGTTGAGCTGCAGGTGATTACGGGCAATGGATGGGATGAGGCGCTCGACGACACCGAGTGGGACGACGGCGAAATACTGGCTCTCGGCACCTCGTCGCGCCGCAGCCTGAAGACAGTATTCCTCGGCTCACACGGAGCCAAGATCATCCGGCACAGTCCGGTGCCGGTGCTGGTGCTGCCCAGCTAGTACTTCGCGGTGCCCCGGTCGACGGCGATCTGGCTACCCGAGATCGTCGCTGACCCATCGCTGGCCAGCCACGCGACCACGTCCGAAACCTCTTCGGGCAGCATGAATTCCATCAGCCCCTTCTTGCCGTCATGGTTGACCGGGTGATACGGCATCGGCGAGAAGCTGTGCACGTACTGCGGGAACTTGGTGAAGAGGTCCATCATCGCCTTCTTCTCCACCATCGGTGTCTCGATCGAGTACGGATGGATGGAATTCACCCGAATCCCGAATTCGCCCACCTCGATCGCCAGCGCATTGGTGAGCGCAACGAGGCCGTGCTTGGACGCCGAGTAGTGGCCGTTTCCCGGGGTGGCCTTCAGACCTGCCGATGAGCTGACAATGACGATCGAGCCGCCGTTGCCTGCCTCGATCATCGCGGGCACCACGGCGCGGATCGTCTTCCATGTGCCGTTCAGGTTGATGTCGATGACGGTGTCCCACTGTTCCTCCGACATCTCGAACAGCCGACCCCAGCTCAGCACGCCGGCGTTGGCGACCAGGACGTCCAGGCGACCGAACTGCTCGATACCGTCAGCCACCACCTTCTGCATCGCAGCCAGGTCGCGGATGTCCACCTCGCGGGCAAGCACCTTGCGGCCGGTGGCTTCCACGGCCTGCACCGTCTCCGCCAGCTCCTCGGAGGAGCCCAGCGGGTACGTGATGCTGTCGGAGACCGGTCCGCAGATGTCCACGGCGATGATGTCTGCGCCGTCGTTGGCCAGCCGGATGGCGTGAGCGCGGCCCTGACCGCGCGCGGCCCCGGTTATGAATGCCACTCGCCCGTCCAGAGGGCCGCCAGATGCCGTCACAACTGTTCCTTTCGCCGGCTCGCCAGCGCGGGCAAGCACCGGAGTCAGGCTAACAGCAGATCTAGAACGTGTTCTAGATTGGGTCGCGGATAATCGGGCAGGTCATGCAGTGGCCGCCGCCGCGGCCTCGGCCCAGTTCCGCCCCGACGATGGTGATGACCTCGACGCCGGCCTTGCGCAGCAGCGAATTGGTGTGGGTGTTGCGGTCGTAGGCGAAGACAACGCCGGGTTCGACGGCGACGAGGTTGTTACCGCTGTCCCACTGCTGACGCTCGTAGTCGTACTTGGTGCCACCCGTCTCCACCACCCTGAGTTCCGGCACCTCCATCGCCGCCGCGACCACCTCCACGAACGGCTTCGTCTCGTCGATCACGTCAACGCCGATGTCGTTGTCGCCGGGTACCAACGTGAACGGCGCGATGCTGTCGACGATCTCGGGGTAAATGGTGACGACATCGCGGTCGGCAAACGTGAATACGGTGTCGAGGTGCATGGCGGCGCGCAGCTTCGGCATTCCGGCGACGATCACCTTCTTGGCGGCACCGGCTTGGAACAGCCCGGCCGCGACCTGGGTGATGGCCTGGCGCGAAGACCGCTCGCTCATGCCGATGAGCACCACCCCGTTGCCGGGGATCAACACGTCGCCGCCCTCCAATGTGGCCAGCCCCCAAGACTTTTCGGGATCACCCCACCACACTGTCGAGCCGACGTACTCAGGATGGAATTCGTAGATTGCCTTCATCAACAGTGTCTCGTCGTGTCGTGCCGGCCAGAACAGCGGGTTGAGCGTGAGGCCGCCATAGATCCAGCACGTGGTGTCGCGGGTATAGAGCGTGTTCGGCAGCGGCGGCATCAGATACTCGGTGACCCCGGTGTCCTCACGCGCCAGCGCCCGGTAGCCCGACTGGACGTCGACGGGCAGATCGCGCGTCGCCATTCCGCCGATCAGCAGCTCGGCGAGCCGCCGCGGCTGTAACGAGTCCAGGAATCCGCGGGTGTCGTCGACCAGCCCCAAGCCCACCTCGTTGGCCACTATCTTGCGGTCCAATAGCCAGGTCTTGGCCTCCGGTATCTCCATGGTCTCGGTCAGCAGGTTGTGCAGCTCTACGACTTCGACGTCACGGTCGCGCATCTTGTCCATGAAGTCGAAGTGATCGCGGCGGGCGTTCTGCACCCACAGCACGTCGTCGAACAACAGGTCATCGCAGTTGGTCGGCGTGAGTCGTTCGTGCGCCAGGCCCGGAGAGCACACCAACACCTTGCGCAGCTTGCCGACCTCGGAATGCACACCGTAATCGGCGGACGTATTCGTCACCTGAGTTCCTCTCGCGCGTGGGCTACTAGATCTCAATCGCCCCTGTTGCCAAGGACACCACACCCGCGACCGCGCCGAGGAGAATCACTCCGAACAGCACCGCCTCGGCGGGGGTGAACACGCGGAGTCCCCGTTCGCGGCGGGCCTTGAAGTACAACCCGGCGGCGGGCGCGTACAAGATGCACGACAGCAGAAGTTTGTCCACGCCCGCGGCGTAGATGAGAAACAGCGTGTACACCGTTGCTACGCCAGCGATCACCATGTCCGCGACGAGGGACTTGCCGTCGCCGTAGGTTTCGCGGGTGGCGGTCAACTTGAGCGCATAGACCGCCGCAAGAAGGTAGGGAATCAACGACAGCGCCGCGGTCAGATCGAGCATGAAATCGAGCGCGTCGCCGGCGAAGAGCAGTGCGACGAGCAACAGCGAGATCAGACCGGCCGCCATCACCAAGGCGGGCATGGGTGCGCCGTGACGGTTGGTGCGGGCCAGAAACTTCGGCATGTCATCGGTGGTCGCGGGAATGTAGAGGACCTCGGCGGCCATCAGCGTCCATGCGAGATAAGCGCCGAGTACCGAGACGATGACGCCGACGCGAATGAAGATTGATCCCCATGGCCCCACGACGGATTCCAGGACCGCAGCCATGGAAGGCTGGCTGATGCCTGCCAGCTCGTCCTGTGGCATGACGCCGTAGGACACCAGCGTCACAAGAGCGAAAACACTGAGCACGCTGAGGAATCCGATCAACGTCGCGCGCCCGACGTCCTCGCGTTTCCTGGCCATCCGGGAGTAGACGCTGGCGCCTTCGATGCCCAGGAAGACAAACACCGTGATCAGCATCGTGCCCGTCGCCTGATCCCAAATGGAGGACAGCGAATATTCGTCCCCGCCCCAGAAGTTGTCGGCGAAGACGTCGGCCTTGAAGGCGATGATCGCGATCACGATGAACACCAGGATGGGCACGACCTTGGCGACGGTCACGATGTAGTTGATGACGGCGGCGTCCTTGACGCCGCGCAGCACCAGGAAACAGAACAGCCATACGCCGGTCAGCGAGACGATCACGGCGAGCACCGTGTCCCCCGCGCCCAATGCGGGCACTACTGCGCTCATCGTCGCCGTGATGAGCACCCAGTACGACGTATTACCCGCACATGCCGATGCCCAGTACCCGATGGCCGAATTGAAGCCGACGTAGTCCCCGAATCCTGCCTTGGCATAGGCGAAGATCCCGGCGTCCAGATCCGGCTTGCGCATCGCCAGACGCTGAAAGACGAAGGCGAGCATCAGCATTCCCGCACCCGCGATGATCCACGCGATGATGGCGCCCAGCACACCCGTTTCGGTGCCGAAGCGGCGGGGCAACAGGAATACGCCCGACCCGATCATCGAGCCAACCACCATCGCGGTCAGGGTGGGCAGGCTGACCTTGTCGTTCGACTTCTCCGTCGACGCCTCGGTTGCGGTCATGGATCACACCTGTCAGGGGTCCGAACCGATTACAGATCAGAGAGGATCTGTGCCCGTTTCGCGTTGTACTCCTGTTCGGAGACGGCACCGGTCGCGCGCAGGGTCTCCAGTTCCTGCAACCGCTGTGATGTGGACGGTTCCGGCGCCATCGCCGGATACTGAGGTGAAGAAGGTGGCGCGCCATGAGTGGGCGCCGGGCCCGGCCCGGCGGGTGCCTGCTGCTCTGCCGCTCGCCGAACGATCGCCTGAACCTGTTGACGCGCAACGGGGTTGGACCGCAAATCGATCATATTGTTCATGCCGATGCCATTGGCCTTGAGGATCTGCAGGATCTCCATCAGCGCGCCGGTCTGACCGCTGAGGTCGTAGGTCCGGTTGTCCTCGGAGATCGTGAACGTCGCAGGCACCAGTCCGTTGATCAAAGCGCTGCGTTCCCAGTCGATTTGATACTGCCGTGTGGCCGGGTCCACCAACACGACCAGTTTTCGGTTGGTCAGGTTGCCCAGCCGAGTCACGCTGGCGATGACGCGGTCCTGCGAGTCGAACGGTGCGATCCCCGGCCCCTCGATGTGCAGTTGCAGCGTCACCAGCGGCTGGTCATTAATGCGGGTGCCCGTCTCCCCCATGCCGGTGATCTGGGCGAGCGCCAGCACCCCAGCCTGCTCCAGGGCGGCGGTCTTGGCCGCCGACTTTGCGCCGAAATTGGCGACAGCCAAGGCGATCAGCACATCGGCGGCGGTGATGAGCAGACCGACGTAGAACATCCACTTCAGCAGTGAACTCTGTCCGGTCGCGAAGTACACGGCCAGAAAGATCGGACCGACGAGGCCGCCGCACAGCAGAACCATCAGCTGAGCCTTGATGTACCGCCAGACCATCTGCCACGCTCCTCGCTTGACGCGGTTGCGTGTCAGATTAGCGCCAACAGGCGCTGTTGACGCGGGGTTTACGACAGGGTGGTAGGTACCTGTGCGGAGTCAGGTGCGGGCGTCGATCCGGGGCTGCCGAGCAGCTGGTGCACCATCCATGTCCACATCTGTCCGTCCGCGTCTGCGGTGGTGTAGCTGGTGTGAATCGCGACGGCCGTCGCTGAGACCTCGTCGGCGTCGGGGTCGTAATCGCAGACGGCGTCGCCTGCGTCGCAGACGCTGATGGTCCGGACTCCGATGTTCGCGGGCAGCAGCGCAGGTGCATGAGCCAGGATCGGCCAGTCCTGCGCGGCGCCTCCCGTCTTCTCGGGGTCTGGTGACGCCGAGCCGATGTTGACAGTGGTGTCGTTCGGATGCCGGTCGCCGTCCGCGATCAGGAGGGCAGCCGCAAGATTGGGATCGGCCCCGATGTTCACCAGGTTCCGGTGCACCGCCATCGCGCCCTGGGAGTAACCGGCCAGGACGACCTTGGTGGTCGGGCACTGAGCGGCGAACGCTGCGTACTGCGCGCCGAGGGCGTTCGTGCCGGCATCCACACTGCCCATGTAGTCGAGCCAGTCACCAACGCCGGCATCGGGGGGCACATCCTTGGCCGGGTAGTCGACCGCTTCAGCGGTAATGGTTCGACCCTCAGCCGCGAGCCGCTGCTGAAGAGCATGGTACGACTGGTAGACGATCTCGCCCATGCCATCGTTGGCGGCGATGTCGTTCGCGGTCCGCTCACCGGAGCCCGCGGCACCAAACCAATGCACGTCTGGGCAACCAGGCGCCGCGTTTGCGGTGCCGGCCGTCAACCCGACCAGAGCACTTCCAGCCACAGCGACCGCACAGGCAGCCGCATTCATACGACGAAACATAAAACCCCCAACCCGACCTGCGAAAACATGCTATCTGCGAGATCTATCGCAACACAGGTCTCACGCGTTACAGATGCATCACAAAAGCCAGGATCTGCGCGACCGACGGTTGCGGGTCGTATCGTCGGCGCGTGAGTTCGCCGGTGGGGGCCCCGCGGTCCCGGTGGATCCTTGCGGCGGTGTCGACGGCGCTGTTCTGCGTCCAGATCGACTACTTCGCGATGAACCTGGCGCTACCGCGGATGGCGGTGGACCTCGACAGCAACGCCACGGATCTGCAGTGGGTGATCAGTGTCTACATGCTGGCGCTGGGTGCCTTCATGGTGCCGGCGGGTCGGATCGGGGACATCTTCGGGCGCCGACGTGCGCTGCTGGCAGGTATCGCGATATTCGGGCTCGCATCGGCCTTGTGCGCCGTTGCGCCGTCGGCCGCCCTTGTCATTAGTTTCCGGGCCCTGCAGGGCGTCGGCGCGGCGCTGATCTTCCCCGTGTCGGTCAGCGTGCTCA
>Ga0164308_10000434_pt1 | contig 23101 bp, 18 predicted proteins | sample Whisoiple_246_MG_FD_109983 | JGI IMG/M metagenome (GOLD analysis project Ga0164308, IMG submission 109983) | Soil microbial communities amended with fresh organic matter from upstate New York, USA - Whitman soil sample_246_MG | ecosystem: Environmental > Terrestrial > Soil > Unclassified >...
AAACCTTCCATACATAACATCTTTATGCTCATCATCAATATTCCAGTAGCCTGCACTGGTTGCATTTGGGTTTATCTGGTGAAGGAACCTTTCATAGTTACCTGGTAATAAATGCCATCCTACATCATTTGTTCCTGATGCGCTAAGGCCGTCATATTCGCTGCCGGTTACCACAGAGATGTCTTCAAGCTTTGCACCATAAGCGCTGAAGCTATTATAAATGTTGTTATAACGTGCCGTGTTATAACGTTGAGCCTCGCCATACTGGCTTGAAGAAAACCGCTCGCTGTCTGAGGCATCCAATGCATCTTTAAGCGCGCAGAGCGCATTGGTAGCAGTGCCTGCCATTTTTTGTCCTGCATATTTATTAAAAAAGGCGAAGGCAGAATCGTATTTTGCATTTTGTATAAAGTCGGCTGTTTCATTAGGCCAATCGAGGCCCCAGTAAATACAAGAACACATAATAGCAAACATTTCCTTGTATTGATTTTTTGTCCACCATCCTGAACTTAACTGCGGACCTATCACTTCACCTCTTCCCTGCACATATTGTCCATTGAAAGGTTTATTGAATACATCATATAGCCATTCGTTTTTATCAAGTTGGAAATTCAGTTGCGAGCCTTTTGCGAAAGTGCCGCATTTGATCCATCCGCCCGGGCAGTTTTTAAGTAACCAGTATAACTGCACCGAATCGCTATAGGAAGGGTTGCTTAGAAGGGAAATTTTTGGTGTAAGATTTTTATACTCATTATAATAATAGGTTGAGTACACTTTAAACAGGCTATCAAACTGTTCGGTTGTGATGGCATATTTATCCGGAACTGTTCTTTTATAGGCTATCTGGTCTCCGGTACTTCCAAAGCATGCCTGTATGCCAATTATTTTACTTCTTACAGATGAAGACAGTGTTTGTATATGTTGCCTGACAGTTGTTACCATTCGTTTGAAATAAACATTATAATCGTCATCAAGATAATAAGGGGAGTAGGTGTTAGTACTGCCATCAGAAGCGGTTTCAATCACTTTGGGTACACCGTTGGAAAAGATCCAGTTTGGTGCGTTCATGCCGGTATAAACGAGCAATATCACGGGCATATCATCTACAATATGCTCATTAATATCTTCATCAAAAACGTTCCAGTCCCAGTTATCTGGTGCTGTTTCAATTTCAGACCAATTTACATTAACCAGGCGACCTTTGAATTCCGGGAAGCTTCTGGCGCTTAACGGCATTCCATAGTCTTGCCATATTCCTGCATTGGAAAATGTTTGTTTCACTGTTTGGCTGTTAGCCGGTTGCACAGCAATAAAGAAAATAATAAAGGCAGTAAAAAGCCTTTGACATAGGTGGTGGATACTCATAGTAAAATATTAAGTGGGAATGATGTTAGTTCATTTAGAAAAACCTTATGAATAATGTAATTAACAGGTAAAAAAATTAGTTTAAGTGCAAATCATAGTCAACGCTCAGTTTGGTTAATACCTCAGATCAAAAACTTAGTTTTCAAATAATTTTTCATACGTATTATATCAATATAAATATTACTACACGATAATGCTTAATAAAGAAAGCCATATTAAATAATTCTCGCTTCACGCTTGTTTACTTATGTTACTATTGCTTTATCAACCTTACTGTTTTATACTCTCCATTATTATTCAAAAGCCCAATAAGATAAACTCCCGCGGCAAACTGACTTGCATCAAATTTTACAAGGTTGGTACCTGGTGATGCCATACCATTCTTCGCCATTAACACCCTGCCCTTTACATCGGTTATTTTAAAGTTATAAGTATAACTTTTGTCTGCATGAAAACTAAGTGTGCCAACAGTTGTAACCGGGTTAGGCAGTAACACCATTTCCTTATTACTTTCCTTATTACTTTCATTATTACTGATCGCTACATTATTGGCCACCATTGCGTTTGAAACACCACCATTTGTAAGGCCCGACCGTATGCTTACCTTTTGGGATATCGTACCGGATTCACCACAATCATTAGAAGCTTTAACAGTTACATTGCCTGCTGTAAGTCCCCAAAGTACTGTAATGGATTTGGTATATTGCCCTGAAACAATACTCGCACCATCAGGAACGGTCCAGGTATATTTATAAGAACTATTAGGATTTTTAACTGAATAGCCCAGGTTTGCCTGTAAGATGGAAACCAGAGTAGGGCCATTAATACCATTTGGTTTTGAAGGCGCTGATTTAGTGCCGTTTGGTACCGAAAGCCCCTGCTGTACCGAACATCCGTTAGCATCACTAACAGGATAGTTTCTAAAACCATTACCCACTGTAAAAATACCTGTTCCGGTATAAGGCTTTGTGCCACCCGTGGCAGTTACTGAAACCGTAGTGGTACCTCCATTACATTTTATTGCACTATCTGCAGAAACACTCATGGAAAGTGGTTCGGGTTGGGTTATTTTATATGCTTTTGAAGTGCTGCAGCCTGGCCCGGAGTTTACAACCACGGTATAAGTGCCGGGTTGCAAATTGCTAATGTCCTCGGTTGTATCGCTCCAGAATTTTTGAATATCATTTGTCCATTGATATTTAAAGGGTTTTTTACCATTTTGAGGTTTCAGGTCAATAGCACCATCTTTTTTGTTGGTACAGCTAACGAGTGATAGTGCAGCATCAAGCGCCGGGTTGGTATTTGAAATTACGCTAATTGCTTTAACGGATGCTGAAGCAGAACCTCCGCCCGAAACAGGAATATTTCCTGAAAAATCGCCTGTTGTTACGGTATTTTGTTTTACATAAACAGTAGTGTTGATTGCAGATCCATAATCACTAAATGTAAGGGAGTTGGCAAAGGCACCTGTGCCGGAAGTGCTGAACTTAAATCCATTTAAAGGCCCTACAAGTATAGGTGTTCCATTTAAGGAAGCCCCATTTATCACGAATGATTTGGCTGTTGTTGTTTCTGTATTAACACAAACCGAATCAAAAGGTTCTAATGCTGTGGTAATTAAACCCGCATCCGACTGTTCCTTTCTTGATAATTCAACTGTACTGAAAATCACGTTTTCGCTACCTGCATTCTTAATATAAAAATCAGCACCCTTTGTTGACCTGTTGTCAAAGTAGGCATCGCTTAATGTAATGGTTCTTTTTTTCCAGGTTCCTGAATTGGTACAGGTTATAGTTGCGGCCAGTTTGTTGCTGGTACTTTTTGCATCATAATAAAGCTGCCAGCTACCTTTTCCATCGTCATAATAAGTAATTTCAATAGTGATGGGATATGCCGAGTTTAAAGGCTTGTTCCTGAAGAAATTATCCTCCACATCAAAATATAAAGCGTTTTTGTTGTTGGCGATATCAAAGCCTCTTCCAAACCTTCCATACATAACATCTTTATGTTCATCATCAATATTCCAGTAGCCTGCACTGGTTGCATTTGGGTTTATCTGGTGAAGGAATCTTTCATAGTTGCCTGGTAACAACAGCCACCCTACATCATTTGTTCCGGAGGCGCTAAGGCTGGAATATTCGCTGCCGGTTACCACAGAGATGTCTTCGAGCTTTGCACCATACGGACTAAAACTATTATAAATATTCTTGTAGCGTGCAGTGTTATAGCGGTCGGTTGTGCCATATTGCGATGCAGGAAATCTTTCGCTGTCTGAAGCATCCAATGCGTCTTTAAGCGCGCAGAGCGCATTGGTAGCAGTGCCTGCCACTTTTTGTCCTGCATATTTATTAAAGAAGGAAAATGCAGAATCGTATTTTGCATTTTGTATAAAGTCGGGTGTTTCATTAGGCCAATCGAGGCCCCAGTAAATACAATAACACATAATGGCAAACATTTCCTTATATTGATTTTTTGTCCACCATCCTGAAGTTAACTGAGAGCCCATCACTTCACATCTTGCCTGAACATATTCGCTACTTGAAGGTTTGTTCATTACATCATATAGCCAACTGTTTTTTTCAAGTTCGAAATTCAGTTGTGAGCCTTTTGCGAAAGTGCCGCATTTGATCCATCCGCCCGGGCAGTTTTTAAGTAACCAGTATAACTGCACCGAATCGTTATAGGAAACATTGCTTAAAAGTGAGATTTTTGGTGTAAGATTTTTATACTCATTATAATAATAGGTTGAGTACACCTTGAACAGGCTATCAAACTGTTCGGTTGTGATGGCATATTTATCCGGAACTGTTCCTTTATAGGCTATCTGGTCTCCGGTACTTCCAAAGCATGCCTGTATGCCAATTATTTTACTTCTTACAGATGAAGACAGTGTTTCTATATGTTGCCTGACAGTTGTTACCATTCGTTTGAAATAAACATTATAATCGTCATCAAGGTAATAAGGGGAGTAAGTGTCAGTACTACCATCAGAAGCGGTTTCAATCACTTTGGGTACACCGTTGGAAAAGATCCAGTCTGGTGCGTTCATGCCGGTGTAAACGAGTATGATAACAGGCATATTATCGGCAATATGTTGATTAACGTCTGAATCAAAAACGGACCAATCCCACTTGTTGGGTGCTGTTTCAATTTCAGACCAGTTTACATTAACCAGGCGGCCGTTGAATTCTTTGTAATTTTTAGCATTCAGCGGCATTCCATAGTCTTGCCAAATTCCTGTATTGGAAAACACTTGTTTCGCTGTTTGGCTCCTGCCCGGATATATGGTAATAAAACATATCGCAAGGGTAATAAAAAACCCTTTAGTGTGGTGGTTGCCCATATTTTACTAATGTTTTTAAGTGAGAATTATTCATTCCTTCTGAAAAAACATCTGGATTTATTACTAATGAATAATATTAACTAATAAGCACAATTTCAGTTAGCGCGAAACCATGATCAACGAACTATTTCTTAAGCCGTTGGTTTTAAAACTTTTTGTGTAGTGCGAAAAAATAGTCAACGCCCAGTTAATTAAACTCTCTCATTTTAAAACCTTGAAACCGATAAGTAATGTATTATTGATCGCAATTAGGCTTAATTGGACTCATTTATAAGCTGCCGGATATTAGCAATAATTGTTCCAAAAATGCGTATTCCCCAATATTTAAAGAATTACTTTTCAACATTTTATTGGAATTTTATTGAACATTATGGTGAGGGGCAAAGGCTATAATAATATGTTCACTAATAGTAATAATTTTAGTATTCATATTACTTTTTCGATCAATAGTTTATATATTATAAATGTAATTTTATATTATTGCTTTATAATTTTTAGTGTTTTCGGTCGATTATTTGGGCTAGTAAGCGTTATAAAATATACGCCTTTTTCAAAATTGTTAATATCGAAATGTAGAAAATTTGCTCCTGAAAATATGTTTAATGATTGGCTGATCAACGATTTGCCTTGTATATCGGTTATTTGCACAGAACAATTATAAGCCTGCTGCGCATTTATTTTTAGCGTGGCAATCGTACTAACAGGATTGGGTGTTACCTGCATTTGCGGGCCGGTTGTAAAAATATCAGCGCTGGCCGATATGAAGTCGGCATTTTCATCATCGAGGTTATTTAATATCATTACTTTTTTTGAAATGCTATTTGATGAATCGCAATTGTTAGCAGCCTTCACGGTTACATTACCGGTTAAAAACCCCCATTTTACGGTTATTGATTTAGTAAATTGTCCTGAAGTAATAATAGCATCTGCCGGAACACCCCAGGTATATACATAAGAATTATTAGGCTTTTGTACAGAATATACCAGGTTGGCCTGCTGTTTTGAAACATAAGATGGCCCATTTATTCCGTCTGGCTTGGGTGGCGCAGAAATAGTACCATTATCAATTATTAAATTCGTTTGTCCTTTGCAATTATTTACATCGGTAACAGGAAATGACCTGTTGCCACTTTTTACTGAAATAACGCCTGTACCAATATAGGGAGGTGTGCCACCTGTTGCCATAACCATAACCGTAGTTGATCCTCCTTTACAAAGTATAGTACTGTCTTCAACTGCACTAACTAATATCTTTTCCGGTTGTGTTATCGCAAATGTTTTTGATGTGCTGCACCCGCTTGATGAATTTACTACAACTTTATAATTAGCCTGGATAAGGCCGTTTACATCTTCAGATGAATCTGTCCATAATTGTTGCATATCGTTTGTCCATTTGTATTTATATGGCCCTTTGCCATTACTGGGTTGAAGATCGATATAGCCGTCTTTCTGGTTATAGCAAGTTTGCATGGAAACAAATGCATTAAGTTCGGGGCTGGTATTTTGAACAACACTAATTGCTTTTACAGCAGCCACTTTAGATCCGCCACCGGCAACGCTGATCGATCCTGTAAAATCTCCTGCGGTTGAAGTAACCTGTTTTACATAAACAGTTTCATTTATTGCAGATCCGTAATCATTAAACAATAATGTTGATGTAAAAGGGCCGGTGCTGTTGGTGCTGAATAAATAGCCGCTCAATGCATTTACTTTTACCTGCGTTCCACTTAAAGACGCACCATTTATTACAAAGCATTTAGACGTGGTTTCTGTATTGGTGCAAACTGTATCAAAAGCAGGTAACGCTGTAGTAATTAAGCCTGCATCTGGTTGTTCCTTTCTTGATAATTCAACTGTACTGAAAATCACATTTTCAGTACCTGCATTCTTAATATAAAAATCGGAGCCGTAAACTGATTTATTACCAAAATAAGCATCGTTTAATGTAACGGTTCTTTTTTTCCAGGTTCCCGAATTGGTGCAGGTTACGGTTGCGGCCAGTTTGTTGCTGTTTCCTTGTGCATCATGATAAAGTTGCCAACTACCTTTGCCATTATCGTAATAAGTAATTTCAATAGTGATCGGATATGCTGAGTTTAAAGGAGCGTTCCTGAAGAAATTATCTTCCACATCAAAATATAAAGCAGTTTTATTGTTGGCGATATCAAAGCCTCTTCCAAACCTTCCATACATAACATCTTTATGTGCCTCATCAATATTCCAAAATCCTGCGCTGGTTGCATTCGGGTTTATCTGGTGGAGGAACCTTTCATAGTTGCCTGGTAATAAATGCCATCCTACATCATTTGTTCCTGATGCGCTAAGGCCGGCATATTCGCTGCCGGTTGCCACAGAAATATCTTCAAGCTTTGCGCCATACGGACTAAAACTATTGTAAATATTGCTATAGCGTGCTGTGTTATACCGGTCAACAATACCATATTGGGATGCAGGAAATCTTTCGCTGTCTGAGGCATCCAATGCATCTTTAAGTGCGCAGAGCGCATTGGTAGCAGTGCCTGCCACTTTTTGTCCTGCATATTTATTAAAGAAGGCGAAGGCAGAATCGTATTTTGAGTTTTGTATAAAGTCGGCTGTTTCATTAGGCCAATCGAGGCCCCAGTAAATACAAGAACACATAATGGCAAACATTTGTTTATATGGATTTTTTGTCCACCATCCTGAACTTAAATGCGCACCAATTACTTCAGATCTTGCGTGTACATATTGCCCATTTGAAGGTTTATTCAATACATCATATAACCATTCATTTTTATCAAATTCGAAATTCAGTTGCGCGCCTTTTGCGAAAGTGCCGCATTTAACCCATCCACCGGGGCAGTTTTTTAACAGCCAGTATAGTTGCAATGAATCCATATAATAGGGGTTACTGAGCAGCCTTATTTTTAATGTTGAATCTTTTTTTTGTAAAGAGTCTTTATACTCAGTATAATAATAAATTGAAAATACTTTAAACAGGCTGTCGAATTGATTGAATGTGATGGCGTAATTATCCGGCACAGCGCCTTTATAAGCAATCTGGTCTCCGGTGCTTCCATAACAGCCCTGTATACCGATTATTTTAGTTTTAACAGAGGAAGGCAGTGTTTGTATATGCTGCCTTACGTTTGTTATCATCCGTTTAAAATAAACATTATAATCTTCATCAAGATAGTAAGGAGAGTAGGTGTTGGTATTACCGGCAGAATCGGTTTCAATCACTTTTGGTACACCGTTGGAAAAGATCCAGTCTGGTGCATTCATACCTGTATACACGAGTAATATTATAGGCAGGCTATCGATAACATGCTGGTTAATGTCTGAATCAAATATTGTCCAGTCCCAGGTATTGGGTGCTGTTTCAATTTCAGACCAGTTTACATTAACCAACCTGCCCCTGATTTTAGGAAAATTTTTATTGCTTAGCGGCATCCCATAGTCTTGCCATATTCCTGAATTGGAAAACATTTGTTTTGCAGTTTGACTGTTTGCCGGATGCACAGCAATAAAACATATTGTAAGGGCAATAAACAGCCCTTGGATGTGGTGGTTGCTCATAAACAATGCTTGGTGTCAGGTGTTGCTTAAAAAAAGCAGCTAACAGTTTATCGTAAATTTTAAAAAGCGAAATGTCTTATATGGTTAACAGCAATTTTAGTTGGAAACAATCATTTAAATAACACAACTCCATATGTGGATCATAAAAATCCAATTTGGGTTTATCGCCATATTTTTTTATAAAAAAAAGCCACAAAACTTCACGTAAACTGAGCCTGCAAATGGCTCCCACGACTTAAATTTCAGAATTTTTATTATAGTTGTTTAGCTTTGGTACTTCACTACAATAACTGCAAAATAAATTATTTGTTTAAAAAAAAATTCTTAATTGCAAAGAATTTTTTAATGATAACAATTACCAGTTTTGGAATTTTAATAGATCGCTTAATCTAAAAACTATATTCCGGTCTACAATTTATGGCAAAACTTAAGCTGAATATTGACGAAATTGAAGATGATTTTTTTACAGGAAGCCGCTTATTGGGCATAGTATCGCAAACAAAGGATTACCGTTTTTGCTGGCTTGTGAATGCACAATTTAATTTTGACTTCAGGTTAAATAGCGATATGGAAGTACAGCTTAAAAAAAAAGGCAGAAATTATTTTTTTGACATTTATTTTTTTTGTGAGCCTGATAATAACACAGAACACTACATTTATCATAACCAGTTTGAGGGGGAATATTTACTTCCTGAATTCAGGCATTTCGATTTTTTATGGCTTATAAAAGCAGATGTAATTTATGAGGAGCGTTTTTTAAATCTTCAGCAGGAAATTAAAAAAATAAACGGCATACAGTTAGTAGCCGAGCTAACAAAAGAGAAACTTAAGAATAAAGAAAATTTAATTCTATAAATATGCAAATACCCAATCATTGGACCGAACAAAACAATTCGCTTTACAGAAAGGTTGAATTTACTGATTTCTCTGAAGCATTTGCATTTATGCTGCGCGTAGCAATAGAAGCAGAAAAATTAAATCATCATCCACTGTGGACCAATGTTTATAATAAAGTGGAAATTTGGTTAAGCACACATGACGCCGGTGATATAGTTACAGAAAAAGATATTAAGCTGGCAGAAAAAATAAATACTTTATTGTAATTACTGATACTTAATTACAACGCTGCATATTAATCCTATGCTGAAAATGAACAGCAATTGTATCGAAACCGTACACAATATTTACCTTAGAATTTGCTAAACCATTGCTTTTCAATACCTGTTGTAATTGGTATGTGTTTATAGTATTAGAGGTACATTAAAATTTCAATAATAGTATGATAGAGTTACAACATCTTTCAAAATGGATAACTACCGGCGGTATTAAAACATATCTTCTGAAAGACATTAACCTTTCAATTAAGCAGGGTGAGTTTATTTCTATAATGGGCCCTTCCGGTTCGGGAAAATCTACTTTGTTGAATGTGTTGGGTATGCTCGATGAATTTGATGAAGGCGAATATTTTTTTATGGGTGAACAGGTACATAAGCTAAAAGAAAAACACCGTTCGCAATTGTACAAGCAATATATTGGTTTTGTTTTCCAGGCTTATCATCTTATTGATGAATTAACCGTGTATGAAAATATTGAGACACCCTTAATTTACCAGAACGCTAAAACCTCTGAACGAAAAGCCGTTGTAGCAGATATACTCGACCGCTTTAATATAGTAGGTAAAAAAGATTTGTTTCCAACACAATTATCAGGCGGCCAGCAACAACTGGTAGGTATTGCAAGAGCGCTGGTAGCTAATCCGAAATTGTTACTGGCAGATGAGCCCACGGGCAATTTAAATTCAAAACAGGGCGAAGAAATAATGGAGTTGTTTAAAAAGCTGAATGCTGAAGATGGAGTAACAATTGTGCAGGTAACACACTCAGAAAAAAATGCAGAGTATGGCTCGCGCATTATTAATTTATTAGACGGAAGAATTGAATCGTAAAATTTATATGAAGAACTGGTTTATGACAAAAAGAATTATAGCAGTATGTATTGTGCTTGTAACAACAACCTCAGGGGTATTGGCACAATTGAAGGATACCGTGCCTGAGAAACTTACCTTACAGCAATGCATACAAATTGCGTTGGAAAATAATAACGATGTGCAACGCAGGCAGGTAACATCAGGTATAGCAAAGGCAAACTGGCAAAATGCAAAAGGCTATGTGATACCAACGTTAAACGGAGACGCAAACAGTGGTATTCAAAATGGCCGAAGCATTGATCCTTATACAAACACCTATTCAAACCAAACCACAAATTTTTCCAATTATGGTTTAACTACCAGCCTTACCATATTTAATGCATTTGCTATTCAAAATAATATAAAGCAAAATAAACTTGCATTTAAAGCAAGCGAATTTGATGTGCAGCAATCAAAAGATGTGATTGCATTGAATGTTATTTTGCAATACCTGCAGATATTAACGAATGAAGACCTGCTATCCGCAGCTATGCAGCAAAAAGATGTTTCTCAAAAACAGGTTGAGCGCCTTGATATTTTAAACCAGGAAGGTAATATTAGTCCCAACCTGTTATATGATCTTAAAGGTGAATTTGCCAACAATCAATTAACGGTTGTAAACGCGCTGAATGATTATGAAACTGCCAGGGTGTTATTAGCACAATTATTAAATATTCCTTACAATAAGAACAGGCAGGTAGAGCGCCTGGTTTTATCAGATTTAGCAAGTGATAATACAAATTCTTCAGATTCGATTTACCAGGCAGCTTTACAGAATCTTGCTATTGTTAAAGCAGCGGAATTACGCAAAAGCAGTGCAATATATGGCGTTAAAACGTATCGGTCACAAGCCTATCCTACATTATATATTAGCGGGGGGTTATTTACAAATTATTCAAGTCTTGCCACTACACAGGAGTTCGTCAATTCTTCAGATGTGGAAACAAGTAGTTATGTAGTTAACGATGGAGATAAATTACCCGTAATAGCAAAACAGGATAATTTTACCGCACATAAAATAGCTTATGGCAATCAATTCTCAAATAATTTCAACAGTTCTGTAAGTCTGGGCCTTAGCATTCCTATATTCAATAATTTCAGAAATAAAACACAAATAAGAACGGCTGTGTTACAGGAAAAGGATGCAGAGATCGTTTTAAATACCACAAAAGTCCAATTACAGCAAAATGTAGAACAGGCATATATAAATGTTACTTCAGCAAAAAGCAGGTTTGCCACATTAACAGAGCAGGTAGAAGCGTATAAAGAATCTTTTCGTGTATCAGAAATAAAATTTAATGCAGGAGCCATTACTTCCGTTGATTATCTTATTGCAAAAAACAATTTAGATCAATCTAATTTAAACCTGATAATTGCAAAGTATGATTATGTTTTACGCTCAATGCTGCTTGATTATTACAGTGGCAAATTAAAGTTTTAATATAAGTTATTATTAAGGGTAATACGGGTAAAAGGGGCTGTTAATAACAGTCTCTTTTTTTTATTGCAGAATTATGGAACAATGTTTGAATTTGTAAAAGAAAAAACATGAAAGCAATAAAAATTACTTTGCCATTCCTGTTAAACATTTTATTTATTATGGCATGCAACAACAAAACAGACAATAATTCGGGCACAGGCGTTAATGATTCCAGTTTAACTGATCCTACAACCAATGCCATGGACCATCATCCTGATCAACGCCAGGAAATACCGCAGCCGGATTCTTCAAATACAATTGGAACAGATACTATCAGCGGTTCGCAGGCTACACCTAATACCGGTACGCAAAAATCTTATAATGATGAAAAGGGTAATGCAGACAGCTTAAAAAAGAAATGATCAGCGTGTTATAGTGTATAAAACATTATACCTGGAAAACACCAAGCTTCATCTCTTTAATATCGGGATTATTGTTTGCCGCAGTAATGCCTTCGCTTATTAGTTTTCTTGTATCAGCAGGATCGATTATACCATCGATCCATAAGCGCGCTGCAGCATAGAATGGCGAGGTTTGTTTTTCATAACGCAGCTTTATTTTATCGAGTAATTCCTGTTGTTCTGCCTCGTTTATTTTTTTGCCGGATACCTGTATTTGCAACAATGTTTTGGCAGCCTGTTCGCCGCCCATCACCGCAATTTTCGCAGATGGCCAGGCATATATAAAACGGGGATCGTATGCTTTTCCACACATGGCATAATTGCCAGCACCATAACTATTTCCTGTTATAATAGTAATTTTGGGAACAACAGAATTAGCTACCGCATTTACCAGCTTTGCACCGTCTTTTATAATACCGGCATGTTCGCTGCGACTCCCAACCATAAAACCCGTAACATCCTGTAAAAAGATCAATGGTATTTTTTTCTGGTTGCAGTTAAGAATAAAACGTGCAGCTTTATCCGCGCTGTCATTATAGATAACGCCACCCAGCTGCAGTTCACCTTTTTTTGTTTTGGAGATCAAACGCTGGTTGGCAACAAAACCAACAGACCATCCATCAACCCTTGCATAACCACAAACAATCGTTTTACCATAGCTTTCTTTAAACTGCTCAAAAGATCCGGCATCCGCAATGCATTCAATTATATCTACAACGTCATAAGGCTTTGCATTGTTCACTTGTATAATATTGTAGATATCGTTTATGTTTTTTGATGGCGCTGCAGGTTCCGCACGATTAAAACCTGCAGAACCGGTATTGCCCAACTTACTTACGATATGTTTTATTTTATCCAGACACTCGTGTTCATTATCACATGCATAATCTGCAATACCGCTTATAGCATTATGTGTTGCAGCGCCGCCCAGGGTTTCTGCATCAATATCTTCACCAATAGCGGCTTTTACAAGATAGGGACCTGCTAAAAAAATACTGCCATTATTTTTTACCATCAATGTTTCATCGCTCATTATTGGAAGATAAGCGCCACCGGCAACACACGAGCCAAGCACCGCTGCAATTTGTGTAATCCCCATCGCGCTCATACGTGCGTTATTACGAAAAATTCTTCCAAAATGCTCCTTATCTGGAAAAATTTCATCCTGCATAGGAAGAAAAACGCCTGCACTGTCTACCAAATAAATAATGGGTAATTTATTCTCCATGGAGATCTCCTGCATGCGTAAATTTTTCTTGCCGGTAACAGGAAACCAGGCCCCGGCTTTTACAGTTTGATCATTTGCAACAATTACACATTGCTTGCCGCTTACATAACCAATACCAGCAACAGTTCCTCCTGCAGGGCAGCCTCCATATTCTTCATACATCTCATAACCCGCAAATGCGCCAAGCTCGATAAATGGCTTATTATCATCAATTAGGTAGGTAATGCGTTCCCTTGCGGTAAGTTTGTTTTTTTCTTTTTGTTTTTCAATCGCCTTTTTGCCGCCGCCCTCCTTAACTTTTTCCAACCGGATATGTACATCATTCAATAAACTGCGCATCCAATTTTCATTTTGGCATATTTCTTTCTTCATGCAAACAAGTTCGTTAATTGCGAACAAAGATATATAACTGTAATTGCCTTAATTTTTATTCACGTTCAATTATACTAAATTCAGAAAGAAATTTATTTAGTTTCGCAGCCTTAATAAATAAAGAAAATCTATGCAATCAACACTGGTAATATTAGCAGCAGGAATGGCAAGCCGATACGGAAGCATGAAACAAACACAATCTTTTGGTACATCAGGCGAAACGATAATGGAATACTCCGTTCACGATGCTATTGCCGCAGGCTTTGAAAAAGTAATTTTTATTATTCGTGAAGATTTTGCTGATGTGTTTAAAAACATTGTAGAACCAAAACTTAAAGGTAAAATTGAGATTGATTATGTTTATCAAAAGCTCACAAGTTTTACTGATGGCGTGAACATTAATCCTGAAAGAACAAAACCCTGGGGAACAGCGCATGCGGTGCTTTGTTGCAAGGGAAAAGTGAACGAGCCGTTTGCTGTAATTAATGCAGATGATTTTTATGGAAAAGACTCATTCAGAAAAGCATACGACTTTTTACAAACAAGATGTAAAGAAAATAAATATGCTGTAATTGCTTACCAGTTGCCTAACACATTAAGTGAGCACGGCAGCGTTAGCCGGGGTGTTATTTCTGTAAATGAAGAACAGCAAATGGAAGGCATCACGGAATGTTTGAAAATTTATAAACAAGATGGTTCAATTATTTATGAAGAAGAAAATGGTAATCTTACGGAGCTATCTGCAGATACAAAAGTGAGCATGAATTTTTTCTGTTATGCACCGCAATTCATTGACCTGTGTGAAGAACAATTCAAAATTTTTCTGGAAGAAAATGGACAAAGCCTTAAAGCGGAATTTTTAATTCCAACAATGACGGATTATTTCATTAAATCCGGCAAAGGAAAAGTAGAGGTAATTACAACAGGCGCCAAATGGTTTGGTGTTACCTACAAAGAAGATGCACCCGTGGTAGCAACTGCTATACAACATCTTGTTGAAACAGGCGAATACCCTGAAAATTTATGGAAATAAACCGCAATTATTGACAATAAAAAGGTCCTGCATGGTATTTATGCAGGACCTTTTCTATATTGAACGAAACTTTTCTAGTTATTATAGGCTTTCACTAAGAACACGCAATTCTCAGCCTTTTTAACCTGGCTCACCCTGTCCATATTCTTTAAAGAAGTGCTGGTCGGAAGTTTGAGATTTTTATAGGTAGTGTCGATATTTTTTAAACTATCGATCATCCGGAAAATATTGTTTGATTTTAATGCAAAAACAACATCTATAGCCTGTGCCTGTTTAGTAGTAATAATACCTACTATTTCACCATTCTTATTAAATACAGGTGCACCGGAGTTGCCGGGGTTTGCAGTAAGAGAAAGCTGGCAGCTTGATGTATCGCCTTTATAGCCTGTTTTAGCACTTAGATAACCCATGTTGTACACTATCTCATCCCTTGGATAACCTAAGGTAAAAAGTTCTTCGCCTAAATCAGGTTGATTACGGCGTATGGAATAAGGAAGGCTTTTTAGCGGTGTAAAATCTTTATCATCAATTTGCAACACCGCGAGGTCGCTTGCATGATCTACTGATAAAATTTTTGAATTGTATTCTTTGCCGTCTTTATCCACTATAATGGCTCCGCTTCCATCCAACACATGCGCATTGGTAATAAGAAATCCCTTTCCATCAATAAGAAAAGCGGTACCACTTGTTTTTAGAGTAGCGCCTTTTGGAATTTTGGGTTTAGCAACTTCTTTTAATGTGTTATTTGTTTGTATTTGCGATTTTCTTATTTCTGCAATATCCCTGCTTAAGCGTTCGAGCTGGCTTTTATTAGCCGGTGAAAAATACATGGCAAGTGCGCTGATGAATAAAGCGGTAATACAGGCAATGGATGCCGCTATAGCTGTAACCTTTTTGTAGCGGTGCCATAACTGAACAACCTTGCCCGTAAAACCTTCCGGCGCTTCAGTATTCCTGATTTCGCCGTTAGCAGACAGTTTTGAATGTATGGTATGAATAGAATCCCTGAAATTTTTAACGCCGGCATACTCATCCATTTGCTGGAGAAACAATTTATGTTCAACCACCATCTGGTCAATAGCCGGGTTGCTTGTACGTAATTCCTCGAAAAAATTTTTTTCTTCTTCAAGCATGCGCCCCTCAAGGTAGCGTTCAATTGTATTCAATAAAAGGATATCTTCCATCACTCGCCTATATTATATTGAGAAAAGAATAATTTTTTTAAACGCATAAGGCATTTATATTTTTGATTTTTTGCATTATCCGCATTGGTGTAGCCAAACAATAAAGCAATCTGGTCCATACTTTTTCTTTCTATATAAAATGCTTCAAGCAAACTTTTACAGGGTTCTCCCAAACTGTTCAGTGCCCTGTCCATTATGCCTAATTCTGCGTTGCGCCGCTCATGTATTTCAACGTCATCTTCCACAGCAATGGCTTCAAAATTTTCAATGCCATTCGTGGTTTTTCCTAACTGCTGCAGCCGTTTAAGCCACAAACGCCGGCAGATAGAGTACACGTAAGTTTTAATCTGGCTGGTAAGAACAAATGAATCTGACTTTGCTTTTTGATACAGTGCAATCATTGCTTCCTGAAAAATATCCCTGGCCTCATCATAAGACCCGTTGTTATTCAGGATAAAAGCAAGTACCATATTAAAATTGTCTTTATAAATGGTTTCTGCTGCTTTTGAATCGTTGTTTGCCAGTGCCTTTAATAAAACTTGTTCGTTCGGATCTCCCTTCACCTGTGTGGATTTAATACCTGTAGAAGGGTAAAAGTAACCCAAAATTTATTTCATCATTTAGCAAAAAAAAAATTAAACAAGGGGTTACTTTTTTTCTGTGGGGGTATTAACTCAAAATTACAATCACATAAAACAAAAACAAATGAAAAAATTATTGATCGTTTTAGCTATCGGCACATTTGCAGCATGTAATAGCAGCTCTACTGAAACAACAACTGAAGATACAACTACTGTGGTTGCTCCTGATACAACTTCAACTATGATGGCTACTCCGGATACAACTGTAGTAGATACAACTCATGCTGATACAACAAAGCCTTAATTTATTAAAGACTAAACTGTGTTAGTGGTTTGATGGAGCAGCTTGCGCCGGATGTTTAGTTAAACTTTTTTCATATGGCAAGCAATCGTTAGAGGCCGTTCCGTTTCCACGGAAGGGCTTTTTTATTTAATTATTTTCCCAAAACTTTTGATTAATTAGTTGTTACCGCTATTTTTGAAGCCCAATGAATAAAATATTTACATATACCTTTTACTTTTTCTTTTATTTTAAAGGAAAGGCCGGGTAATGTGTGTTTATATAAACAACTAAAAAACCCGGCTTTAAACAGGCCGGGTTTTTTTATAAAACCAAATAAACCGCTTTATAATGAATGAAGTTTACATCCAGGGTTATGAAGGAAGTTTTCACCAGACGGCCGCAATAAGATTTTTTGGCAATGATGCAGCAATACTACCCTGCGCCACCTTCAATGAATTGGTAAAAAAAACTTCGCTGAAAAAAGAAAGTATTAAGGGTGTAATGGCAATTGAAAACTCAATCGCAGGCAGCATTTTACCTAATTACTCCTTATTACAAAAAAGTAACCTGACGATAATTGGCGAGGTGTATTTGGAGATCGATCAAAACTTACTGGTAAATAAAGAAGTAGCGCTTGAAGATATCCGTGAAGTGCATTCACACCCAATGGCCTTGCAGCAATGCCTTGATTTTTTAGATAAACATAATTGGAAGTTAATTGAAACGGAAGACACGGCTTTAAGCGCAAGGCATGTTTACCAACATAAAAGCAAACATATTGCCGCCATTGCCAGTAAACTTGCGGCAAAGTTATTCGATCTTAAAATTATTGCTCCGCATATCCATACAATGAAGAATAATTACACAAGGTTTCTGGTGTTGCAACATTCTGACCTGGCAATGCCGGTAACAAGCGCAAACAAGGCTTCTGTAAATTTTCATACAGATCATTCAAAAGGCAGCCTTGCAAGAGTGCTTACAAAAATTGCAGAACATGATGTTAACCTGAGTAAACTGCAAAGCTTTCCTTTAGCCGGCAGCAATTTTAAATACAGTTTTCATGCAGACCTTGAATTCGAAACTTTGTGCCATTTTGAAAAAGTTGTTGAAGCAATAAAACCCATCAGCCAAAACCTGAAAATTTATGGTGTGTATAAAAACGGAAAACTGAAATAGAATTTATGATAGTGACCGCGAAAAGGCTTGAAAGCATAAACGAATATTATTTCTCGCAGAAACTGCGGGAAATTGATGCATTAAATAAGCAGGGAAAGAATATAATTAACCTGGGTATTGGAAGCCCTGACAGGGCCCCACATCCCGATGTAATAAAGGTATTGCAGGAGGAAAGTGCCAAACCAAATACACATGCTTATCAAAATTATAAAGGCTCACCGGTTTTGCGCAATGCTTTTGCCAATTGGTACCAGCAATGGTATAATGTTAGCCTTGATGCTGAAACAGAAATACTTCCTTTAATTGGTAGCAAAGAAGGCATTATGCATATCTGCATGACTTATTTAAATGAAGGAGATGGAGCGCTGGTTCCTAATCCTGGTTATCCAACTTATAGAAGTGCAGTACAACTTGCAGGCGGTGTTTGTATAGATTATGGTTTGAATGCAGAAAACAATTTTTACCCTGATTTTGAAGCGCTGGAAAAGAAAGATCTTTCCAACATAAAACTGATGTGGGTAAATTATCCGCAAATGCCTACCGGCCAGCCTGCATCCATAAAAATATTCGAACAAACGATCGCTTTTGGAAAAAAACATAACATGCTTATTTGTCACGATAACCCTTACAGTTTTATTCTTAATGATGAACCTGTAAGCATTTTAAGTATTGATGGCGCAAAGGATATAGCAATTGAATTAAATTCTTTAAGCAAATCGCAAAACATGGCTGGGTGGCGCGTTGGCGTTTTATGCGGGGCGGGAGAGAGGGTAAATGAAGTTTTACGTTTTAAAAGCAATATGGATAGTGGCATGTTCCTCCCGGTTCAGTTGGCAGCCGCAAAAGCACTGTCACTTGGTAAAGACTGGTTTGATGAGGTGAATAGTGTGTATAAAAAAAGAAGAGATAAAGTATATGAATTGCTTGATGATCTGCAATGCAACTATTCAACAAATCAATCCGGTTTATTTGTTTGGGCAAAAATTCCGGATCAATATGAGCATGGCTATGCATTAAGCGATAAGGTTTTGTATGAACATAATGTATTTGTTACGCCAGGTGGCATTTTTGGCAGTAATGGCGATAAATACATCAGGATAAGTTTGTGTGCAACAGAAGAAAAAATTGAAGAGGCTATTAAAAGAGTTAGTAACCCGGAATTATAATTCAAATTCTTAAATAATGTTTGATACCGTTACTATAGTTGGGGTTGGATTAATAAGCGGTTCATTTGCATTAGCGCTTAAAGAAAAAAATCTTGCCAGGCATATCATTGGTGTAAGCCGTACCGAAGCCAGTATAAAAAAAGCACTTGACCTTGGCATTATAGATGAAGCATTGCCATTGAAAGAAGCTGTTGCCAAAAGCGATTTTGTTTATGTAGCAATTCCTGTTGATGTAACCATTCCTGTTGTGCTGCAGGTAATGAATATGATCAATGAAAAGCAGGTTGTTGCAGATGCGGGCTCTACAAAATTTGCATTAAGTGAAGCATTGAAAGATCATCCTATGCGTTCACGTTTTGTATCAACGCATCCAATGTGGGGTACGGAATACAGCGGCCCTGAAGCAGCAGTGCGCGGTGCATTCTCAGGAAGATCCTGTGTGATCTGCGATGTGGAGCAATCGGATGTGCTTGCTGTTAAGACTATTGAAAACATTTATCAAAAATTGGGGATGCATATTGTTCACATGCAATCTGAAAATCATGATGTTCATGCAGCTTATGTAAGCCATATTTCGCACATTACTTCTTTTGCACTTGCCAATACAGTGTTGGAAAAAGAAAAAGAAGAAGGTGCCATTTTCGAATTATCAGGCGGTGGTTTTGAAAGCACCGTGCGGCTTGCAAAAAGTGCAGCTTCCATGTGGGTGCCGGTGTTTATGCAGAACAGGGAAAATGTACTGGATGTTTTGAATGAACATATATCACAGTTAAGAAAATTTAAGGCAAGCCTTGAAAAAGAAAATGTTGAATTTTTAACTGAACTGATAGAGAACGCAAATAAAATAAGGCGCATTATTAAATAGCTATCCGCTTGTTATAGTTTAGTTGCAATAACATGAGAATTATTATCCCTTTATAAAAGGCTATGCTTAATTATGCAAGCCTGCTCTTTAATAAAAGCCGGGTTGATCTTTGTTGAAAAAGGAAGTGAAGCAATTTTAGGATAACCGCTCCATTGTACAATTTCCTGCTCATAGTTCATGTATTGATCATTAAATATCCAGCCGAGCACATCAATATTATTTGCTGTACAAACGCTTGCTGTTAATAGTGAATGGTTGATGCTGCCGAGATAATTCCTGCTTACCAAAATAACTTTTGCATTCAGCTTTTTAATAAGATCAAGTACGAATTCATTTTCATTCAGCGGAACCATTAAACCGCCTGCGCCTTCGATAATAAGATTGTGAATAGTGAGTGGTGAGCGGTGCGTGGTATCCGCCGGATCTTTATTCACTATTGGCCGTTGACCATGCACTATCTTTAAATAGTCAGCATATATTTCATCCAAACTGATCTTAATGCCTTCTTGCCTTGCAGCAATATGTGGGGAAGCGGGCAGTTTTAATTTATAGGTTTCCGGATGAATTATTGTTTTTTTATTGCTGATGATGCTTTGAACAAAGATTGAATCTGTGCCTTCATCAAAACCTGCCTGCACCGGTTTCCAGTAATCTGCTTCCAGCGCTTCAGTAACGATCGCCGCCGCAACAGTTTTGCCAACATCAGTGCCTGTTCCGGTAATGAAAATAGTGTTCATGCCCCCATTCCCTAAAGTGGAGTTATTATAATTCATGTGTTTTTATTTAGCGGGAATAAAAAAGGAAAACACTGTAGTGCCGTAATTTCTCTGAAAACTAAAACCATTGTACTTTTTGTAATCGTTGCGCGGCGTATGTTCCAGCACAAAAAAACCATCTTCCGCAATAAGGTTTCTTTCAACAATTATTTTAGGGAGTTCATCAATAGTATTTAAAGCATATGGCGGACCAGCAAAAATAAAATCGTATTGTTCACTACAGGATGAAAGAAAATTAAAAACATCCATATTCAACACGTTTATGTTATCAATGTTAAGTACTTCAATATTTTTTTTAATGAAAGCATACATGGATGCATCCTTTTCAACTATGGTTAACTGCGCTGCACCTCTTGATGCAAGTTCATAACTTATACTGCCTGTACCACCAAAAAGATCAAGTGTTTTGGCATTCTCAAAATCTATCCTTGTTTGTAAAATATTAAATAAGCCTTCTTTGGCAATATCCGTAGTTGGCCTGGTGTAAGGCATTTTTGAAGGCGGATTTATTTTTCTTCCGCCAAGCGAACCGGAGATTATCCTCATACAACATAATTTATATAAGGCGTAAAATAGTGCAGCGCATATTCTTTAAACTCATCACTTGCCAATTGCCTTTCATCTGCTTTCAATAGTTGAAAGCCTTCAAGATACTGGTACAAAGTTTCGTACAATTTTGAATTCTCATCGATAAAACCGCCACAGTGAACTGCAATATTTTTCTCAACCTCGTATTGTTTGAAAACATTCAATACAAAATACAGCACATCTTCAGGTGTTGCGTATTCAACGGTGTTTAAATAATGCAGCCGGTTGTTCTTAAATAAACAAAGCGTAAAGTAATGCGGATAAAAAAACAAATGGATACCACTTTCCCCTGCCAGCTTCATTGCCGGTATCAACGCTATAAACTGGTGTATAAATGAAGCTCGTGGAAAATATTGATCTGCAATTTGTTGTTTGGAATCTTCTACCCGCCAGGCTACGGTACAAATATCTGCTTCCCGCGAAAATATAGTTGTGCCAGGTAAACTGCCTTTCAGTAATTCAAAATTTTGCTGTAAAAAAACTACGTCATTTTTATCTTTCGGAACACATATAACCTCATCTGTGTTCCATAAAAAAACAGTACTTGCCAGTGGCATGGTAAGCAAGCGCGAATACAATTTTGCGTTATCAAATAGTTCTTTAAAACTTTGTGTTGCATTCGTATCGTATTGAAAAAACTCAAAAGCACGCAGTATATCATCACCGCTTTTTTTACACCAGCAGGCAATATGGTTTTTACCCGTTTCAACAAACAATCGTACATCGTTCAAATCATCAGAGTATATGCTATATGTTTTTTGAAGCATGTGCAATGTTACGGAAGAATTTTTTTTGGTGAAAGCAGGTTTTAGCTGCCAAAATGATAATTCACGCTTTGCTTCAAAATAATTCTTTACATTCAACTTAAGTTAATCAACAACTTTTAATAAAGCGTTGAAATTAAATAGAGAGAAAATTAACTCACCCGCGTGCAATAAATCAAAACTATGAGCTATTTAAAACACCCCATACATTATGGGTTATTGTGCCTTTGCATGATGATCATTTCCTGCAACAGCAAAACTTCTTATGATACCATCATCCGCAATGGTACTGTTTATGATGCAAATGGTGGCGCGCCGTATAAAGCAGATATAGCCATCAATGCCGATACCATTGCTTTTATAGGCGATTTGAAAAATGCCACTGCAAAAAATGAAATTGATGCGACCGGCAAAGACATTGCTCCGGGCTTTATCAATATGATGGGGCATTCTGAAGAAACGCTTTTCCAGGATGGAAGGGCTCAAAGCGATATCCGCCAGGGTGTAACCACGGAGATATTTACGGAGTTTAGCATGGGGCCTTTAAATGAAACAATGAAAGACCAGCTTCAGAAAAACCAAAGTGATATTAAATATGATGTATCATGGAATACATTGGGTGGTTACATGAACACGCTGGAAAAGAAAGGCATATCGTGCAATATCGCATCGTTTGTCGGTACAGGCACTATTCGCCAGTATGTGATCGGCGAAGACGATAAGGCGCCAACTGCCCAGCAGCTCGACAGCATGAAATTATTGGTTGACCAAGCCATGGAAGAAGGCGCTTTAGGCGTAACCAATGCATTAATTTATCCAACTGATTTTTTTGCGAAAACAGATGAGTTGATCGCTTTATCAAAAGAAGCTTCTAAATATGGCGGCATGTACACAAGCCATATCCGCAGTGAAGGCAACAAATTAATGGAATCGGCAAGAGAGCTCATTACCATTTCAAAAGAAGCAAACCTG
>Ga0164308_10000435_pt1 | contig 23085 bp, 23 predicted proteins | sample Whisoiple_246_MG_FD_109983 | JGI IMG/M metagenome (GOLD analysis project Ga0164308, IMG submission 109983) | Soil microbial communities amended with fresh organic matter from upstate New York, USA - Whitman soil sample_246_MG | ecosystem: Environmental > Terrestrial > Soil > Unclassified >...
CGGCGCTGATGCTCCCATTCAACTTGCCACCGGTCGACGAATACTTGACCGTCTTCGTGGTGTCATCGCCGGTGACGGTCCAGCCTTCCGCGGACGCGACGAAATCGTCGAACGCCTTGACTCCGGTGGCGGGTCCTCCCGCCGCGCCGAGACTGCCTCCATGTGCCGCGCCGCCGGTGCCGCCCGATGCGCTGGGCGCTCCGCCGGCATTCGGCGCGCCAGCGCCACCGCTGCCCCCGCCTCCGCCGTGATTGCTCCCGCCGGCGTTGCCGCCCTTTCCGGCGTTGCTGGCGTTGCCGCCGTTGCTGGCGTTGCCGCCGTTGCTGGTCTCGCCGGCATCGCCCGCGTCGCCCGCGTCGCCCGCGGCCCCGATGGTCCCGGCCGCGCCGGAGTCACCGAGCGCAGCGGCGCTGCCAGCTCCGCCATCGCTGCTGCGGCCGCCATTGCTAGAGCCGGCTGTCGGCTCGTTGCCGGCGGCTGCTGAGCTTTGGTCCGCACTAAAGTGCGAACCCCCGCAAGACGGCAAGGCGAGCGCACCGAATGTGCAGGCCGCCACAACCAGCGAGCCGATGCCGACCCTGGACTTGACTGGTCGCTCGTACTCAACCGCCGTGGGCGTTCCTAGAGGATCGAGCACGCACGTCCGCAGCACCGGTTTTCTCCGCATAAACTGCTTAGAGTCGGTTCGCGGGCAGAACTTCGCGAATTTCCAATAAATCCCACGGGCCGGCCGGCTCCGGCAGGAGCCTGTGCCAGAAGGTCCCGAAGTTTGTCATGCGCCGAGGGTTCGGACCAGTAGCTCCGCGGTCTCGCTGCCCGAAAAGTTTTGTTGGCCTGTGATCAGGTTTCCGTCGCGAATGCTAAACGCTCGCCACAGCCCCCCATGCACGAAATTCGCGCCAAGCTTCTTCATCTCGTCCTCGATCCGCCATGGCATGACATGTTGGTCTCGGGGCAGAAGCTTCATCGCCCACACCGCGTCGTCTGCGAAGTCCTCCTCGACGTTCGCGAAGCCAGTGACGGTCTTGCCCTTGACCAGATACTCACCGTTCGAGAGCTTCGCGTAGCGAAGGATGGCGACGCCGTGGCAGAGGGCGACGGCCAGCTTGCCAGCCTCGTAGAATTCCACGAACTTGTTGCATAGTTCGTGGGCTGAATCGTACGTAAACATCGGCGCTTGCCCGCCGGCCACCAGGATCGCATCGAAGTGCTCGACTTCGATTTCGGAGACCGGCCTGGTGTCCTCGATGAGCGCTGCGTGCTTGGGCGAGTTGATGAAGCCGAGGCTGATCAGGTCTTCGGCTGAGTATCCGCTCTCGTGGCGAGGATCGCTCATGGCATCCGCCTCGCACTTGCCCCCCTTCGGGCTGAAGATTGCGACCTCGTATCCCTGCTCCGTCATCACGAAGTACGGATGCGTGAGCTCGCTCCACCAGAAGCCCACGGGCCATTGAGTCGTCGTCGACAGCGCCGGGTTCGCGAGGACGACCGCCACCCGCTTCCTCTTTTTTGCGTTCGCCAGGTTCGGATCTTTGAGGCTCATAGCGCAAAGCGTAGGCGAGCCGTTGCGGTTCGTCTCATGGACAGTTGGCATGCGTGCCATCGATTGAATCGATGGCTGCCGCGAGTTGCCGTCGAGTCTGCGCTCATCTCCGCTATGCTCGGTCCGTATGAGGATCTCCGGCATCGACGCCAACCTGCTGATCGCGCTCGATGCGCTGCTCACGGAGCGCAACGTGACCCGGGCTGCCGCGCGGCTCGGTGTCGGGCAGCCTGCGCTGAGTCATTCGCTCGCGCGTCTCCGGACCCACTTCAAAGACCCGCTGTTGGTCCAACGAGGACGCGGCCTGTACTTGTCCGAAAAGGCGCTGAGGCTGGTCGAGCCCGTGGCGGCAGCGACCGCCGCGTTCACCACGGTCTTCGAAGAGCGCCCGGGTCTCGATCTCGTTTCTCCGCGGCGGTTCGTGCTCGCCGCGGCCGATCTCTTCGCGTTGCGCTTCGTGCCGGAAATCGAGCGTGCACTCCGGAGTGAAGCGCCTGGCGTCACTTTGGAGGTGCGACCGTTGGCGGACCGCTCGACGGAACTCTCGTTGTCCGATGGCGTGGACCTCGCGTTCGGGGTCTTCGGTGACGTGCCGACCACGCTGAATCAACAGGCTCTGTTCGCCGATCCGTTCGTCTGTGTGGTGCGCGCAGATCACCCACTGATCAGCGTCGGCGCGACCCTAACACTGCGCGCGTTCACCCAGCTCCCTCACATCGAGGTGGCGCCAGCGCCGAATGTACGGCCGGGCGTGCGCATCGACCGCATGCTTTCCGCCAAGGGGGTGCGTCGCCGCGTCGAGACACGCGTGCCTTACTTCCTACTCGCCGCGCGCCTGCTCGAAGGGAGCGATCAAATCCTGACTATGACGCAGGTCTTCGCCGAGGAGCTCAAAAAGGCTGCCCGACTACGCCTCCTGAAGTGCCCGCTGGCTATTCCCCCGCTCTCGTTCTCACAAATCTGGCTTCGCCAAAACGACGACGATCCGACGCACCGGTGGTTGCGAGAAACCTGCGCGAGGATTTGCACGACAGGGGCGTCAGCTCACCGTTCGGCGTTCGCATCGCCCGAACGGCGGTCTTCGCATCGCCGAACCCGATCTTGATGCGCAATCGAAGAAGCGCGGACTCGACCGGCTCGATGGCTCGGCTCCCGCGTGCGGACTATGCGACTCTGGCGTGCGTCCAAAGCGCCGTCAGTTGTGCGCGAACGTTCCTTAGCTCGCTTTTCAATGCGGGATGAGTTTCACTCGAATGAGTCAGCTCGTTGAGCGCCGCCCGCTGTCTCGGGGTGAGGATGTCTTCGATCGCCAGCAATAGCAAGGTCACGGCTTCGGCCCGCTCGGCATCAATCGCTGCGGCGACTTGCCCATGCAGCGGCAGGTCGCGGAGCGCCGTCTGTGCGCTGCTGACCGCCTCACGATGTGCGGGCGCGCTCGGCATTCTCAACTCCAGGTGCGAGACCAGTGGGACGATCGCCCGTGCCAGCGACCTCAGGTCCGTCGCAGAGCTCAGCTCTGCGACGACAGCGCTGATGCGCTCGGCTAGTCCCCGCCAGCTCTCCCCGTCGCAGCGGATACTGAAGCCGAGCGCGAGACCTTGAGCTCGCGGCTTGAAGACGAGCCAGCCCCGCGCGCGCCCGGTAGCGGGGTCGATCGCGTGTGTTGCTTGCCAGAGCCGCTCGACCGACACCCAGTGAGGGGGATACTTGAAGCGGGCGACATCGAGGATGAGGGCGAGATCCCGCGCTCGGTGATAGCCGCCCACGGGCGAGAAATGCCCGCTGCCAGTCTGTCCGAGGGCTGAGCGATCGTACGAAACGACGAGGACTCCGTCGCCACTCGTGGCCGCTGCAATGGCCGCTCGAAAGGCAGCGAGATTGTCCGTATCGCCGCGCACCAACTCCGCGTCCGCGCCGTTACAGCGGGCGAGGCAAGCTAGCTCGTCTACGTCGAGCCCGCGCTTCCGTACTTCGGCGAGTGGCACGCAACAATCGAGCAGCTCTTCGCTAAACCACCGCCAAGGCCCCTTCCACAAACGCCCCGGGTCGATCCCTAGAGCATTGAGCGCCACCACCAGCGACCCGAGTCCGCAGAACGCAGGATCTGATTGGGTGTGAAACTGCTCGGCTAGTTCAAAATAACCCTCGAGCCCCCCCGCCGAGAGTGCTTCGGCAAACACCCTCCGGCCGTCGGGCGAGGAGAACGCGATGGCCTCTGAGGGCAGGGGACGGCGATACAGCGTCTCGTTCATGCCCAATTGTAGCGCTGCCACGGCACGCCCGTCAGCTGGGCGGGAGCAGGCTAGGCGCCCGCTGCCGAGGCAGAGCTGCGGTGATGCGAGCGCCCGGCTCGGCCGCGACGCCCGACGCCTGACGCAGACGCCGCGCGAGGTACGCGGCCGCAGCGAGGTCGAACATGAAACAGAACATCGGCCACCAGCGCGGCACCCCTGGGTCCTCGATGAGCCAGCTGTGAACGAGGTCGAACAACCCGTGAGCAAGTAGGCCAACTACGACCAGCCACAGATTGCGCTTGAATCCGAGGACCGAGAGAGCAACGAAGGCACCGGTGGCCAGCAACTCGCTCAGTAGCGCGTGACTCGAGCCCCCCATGATGGCGAAGAGGTCGTAGTAGGACGCGGTGACGACCAGAACAACGGTATAGAAGCTCCGATCTCGATCGAATCCAACTGCGCGTGCGAAGAGCGGAACAGCCAAACCCAGCACCACGCCAACTACATATTCCACGGCTCTGTCCTCTCAACGCATACCCAAGAGCACCGCGCGGCGCCCTGCTCAGTGCTCTCTGCAACCGGAGTGCCACTTCACTGTTCGCGCAAATCACAGCATTTTTGGGGGAAGCAATCGGCGCACCGAACACCGCCGGACACATGGCTGCGGACAGCCGTCCGTAGTCACGTGCGGCCGAGCTTCGGCACGCGCCGGTTCGATGCGTCGCCAAGTCGAGGTGAATCGAGCACTCGGGCACGTCCTGCACGGGCTCGAACTCACCGCTCTTTAACAAGGGTGCAGACGCCGCAGGCGTGGTGTACCCGAGGTACGTCGGGATTTGGCGAGCCCGGAGGATGTCGTCGGCTGGTTCAGCCTGAGTTCTCAGGACGAGGCGGGGCGGTCGCTTCAACAGCTTGTCCGGCGTGGTTGGCGGCGCAGCCTGAGGACTCTCCAAGCCATTCGCCCCAGCGGAAGGGCGACCGAGAGCTCGGAACCCTCTGAAAAGAAGCTAGCGAAGCACCCGTTTTGCCGAAGCACTCGCGGAGCGGCACTAGGGGTCCCTTTGTCCCGCTAGAAACATTGCTAGCACGCCGCCCAGGATGCCCTGGAGGGCGCCAAGCCAGAGCGCAGATGTCTTGAACCAGGTGAGTGGTCCTTTGCCAGTTAGAGGCCAGACGAGGAGGTTGAGCAGGACGAGTAGGAGGTAGACGGACGACGCCAGGCGGGCGAACGAGCCGAGGAAGCTCGATACTCTGCGTCGGTCTGCGGCTCGCGTCTGGGAGATAGCCGCAGAGATCGCCACGGTGAGCGTAGGCAGGATGGTCGGCATGAACCACGACCACGCTTCCTGGACGTTGCCCTCGAACGTGCCGCATACGGTGAGCGCGAGCATGACCGAAAAGCAGGCGAAGAAGCCGATGCTCCAGATCCAAACCAGATGGCGTTGAACGCGGGAGACCTCGATGGACCGACTCATGGAGCTGGGCTCTCCGGCAGGAGGCCTGCCGTCGTGAGGTGTTGCTGCGCGCTGAGCTGGCTTTCGGTGAGGACTGCCGGCGCGCTGTCCGGCGTCGGCTTGAGGAACTCGTACACGAGTACGGTGACGCTCGTACCCGGCGCTACTTTGGCGCTCGCGAGCGAACTCGGGAGTTGCGCGGCGCCCCGCGTTCGGTGCACTTGCGCCCAGGTGATGGTGGAATTCGCGTTGGGAGCTACGACGCTGGGGGTCACCAGGATGGCGAACAAGCGGAACCGCCCGGGACTCCGGTTGAAGAGAATATCGAGGTAGTTCTTGAGAGAGAACTTGCGTTGGATGTTGCCGTCCGGGTCGAACGCGAAGCGTCCCGTGTCGACGCGAGGCCGACCATCGTCGCCGATGCTTTCGACTCGAGTGACTGCCGCGAATCCGTCGTCGCCGATCGCGAAGAGACCGGCGTCCAGTAAGTCTGCGTGTCGTAGCATCGAACGAACGCGAAGAAAGACGTCGCCCAGCGTCTCCTGGGCTGTCGCTGCGGGAGCGAGCGTATGGTGCGCCGTCCATGGCGGTGGCGGCCAGTCGAACTGGGGCATCGGCGTGGATGGCGCGCGGCTCTCACAGCCGTAGAGCCACAATCCATTCGGGTACTTCGGCCCACTTCCCGTCCGGGCAGGCAGCGACGGACATGGCTGCGCGACGCTTGGCTCGAGCACTCCGCTGGCCGATAGCGCGGGCTGCGCCCCGGAGCCAGAACACGCCACGAGCAGTAGGAACACCGCCGATGCGCGTGAGAGGGCCAAGCACTCGTCCGCTCGCGGAGGGCCGGCCCATGTGGCATCGAGTTCTCGCATATCGAGCAGCGCCATTATATGCCGCCGAGGAGGGCGCGTGTCGCCGAAAAGAATTCTATTCTCAAAAGCCGCGACTCGCGCGGAGAATATCGGTGCATGTGGACCGAAGCAACAGCGCGCCTCGCAATAGTCTTCTCGGTGTTCGCGACGCTCTTCGGTGGTGAGCCCGTAGCGGCCGCGCAGCCGCAGCGTGAGCTCGCGCGTGCAGCGCGGCTCGCCGGAGAGGCCGAGGGGCTGATGAATTCTGGCCGACTAGATGAAGCCGAAAAGCGCGCCCAGAGCGCCCTAGAGCTGGCGGAGCAGCAGCTCGGCCCCCAAGACCCGCGCATCGCGCCTTTTGCACAGGTGCTGCTCATCATCTACTCGCAAGCCGGTGAACAAAAAGCAGCGGCAAGCCTTGGAACCCGAGTGCTCGAGCTCACGGCCAGCGCGCACGGCAGGAAATCGATCGAGTTCGCCACGGCTCTGAACAGCCTCGAGATTATCTATCGGCAAATGGGCGCGTATGAGCGCGCCGCGCCGCTCGCCGAGCAATCACTAGCGATATTGGAAGAGCGGCTCGGCCCAGAGCACCCCACCATTGCGGCAGCGCTCGACAACTTAGCCGGTGTCTACCAAGACATGGGGAACACGCTGCGTGCCGAGCGCGCTTATCTGCGCAGCGTCGCCATTCGCGAAAAGGTTGGCGATGCGTACGGGCTGAGCAAGTCGCTGTTCAACTTGACGACACTCTACGCAGACGTAAATGACGCCGAGCGAGCGGAAGCCACCGGAGAACGCACCGTGAGCCAGCTCGTGCGCCTGTTCGGTTCAGAGCACCCGGCAGTCGCGGCCGCTCTCCAGTCGCTTGGCACGGTGTACTATCAGTTTGGCATAGCCGAGCGCGCCGAGGCTGCATACAAGCGAGCATTGGCGATACGCGAAACAGCGCTCGGTCGGGATCACCCCGAGGTTGCAAGTTCGTTGAACGCCCTCGGGGAGCTCTACGACGATGGGGGCGAGTTCGCGAAGGCTGAACCGTTGCTCGCGCGCGCGCTCGACATCCGTGAACGCTCGCTCGGCTTCGATCACCCCCTGGTCGGAAACACGCTCATCAACCTCGCCTACGTGGAGAGTGCACGCGGCAACTTTGCTTCTGCCGAAGCGAGAGTGCTGCGCGCGATCCGCATTTTGGAGAGTGCGTTCGGTGAAGACCATCCGCGCGTCGCCTCCGCACAGGGCAGTCTGTCGGAGATCTATGCGGAGAACGGGGACGATGCGCGAGCGCTCCGAGCGCTTATGAAGGACAGCGATACGCGCGAGCGTTCCACGGTACGAAGGCTGACCGCTGGTTCCGAAGCACAGAAGCGCCAACTGCTAACCACCTATTCTGGCGAGATGGTCACATCAGTGGCGCTCGCGCTACGCTCGGACGACGTCGACGCCTCCAGGCTCGCGATGACCGAAGTGCTTCGCCACAAGGCTCGCGCTCTTAGCGCGATGGCTGACGTGCTGCAAAGCGTGCGGCGCACCCTCTCGGGAGCGAACTCGCAGGCCCTCGACGAACTGCAGCGAGTGCGCACGGAGCTCGCTACCCGGGGAGTTTCCGCGATGCGTGGCGGCAGCCAGACGCAGGCAGAGTTAGAACGGCTCTCGAGACGCGAGCAAGAGCTGGAGGAATCTCTGAGCGTCGCTAGCACCGCGTACGCCGCAGCGCTCGCTCCCGTCACGCTCGACGGCATACAACAGGCGCTGCCTCACGATACCGCGCTGGTGGAATGGTCGTATTACCGGCCGCCACCGCGGAAGGGGACGCGGCGGCGCTATGATGCGCCGGCACGAATCGCCGCCGGTATCTTGTTGTCGAGCGGTGCACCGTCGTGGGTCGATCTCGGTGAGGCGAGCTCCATCGCCAGTGCAGTGAGCGCGCTGAGGTCCGGGTTGAGTTCGCCCGCGCGCGATGCGAAGCCGGCAGCGCGTGACCTCGAATCGCTCGTCTTCGCGCCGATTCGCGCACGTCTCGGCACGACACGAACCGTGTTCCTGGCCCCAGACGGCGTCCTGAGTCTGGTGCCCTACGGCGCGCTCGTCGACGAAACTGGGCACTACCTGATCGAGAACTGGCACCTCTCTTATCTGACGAGCGGTCGCGATTTGCTGCGTTTTCGCGAGCACGACCCGGCTCGCTCGAGTTCACTGGTCGTTGCAGACCCAGCCTTCGAACGCCCCCGGCCGACGCCGCCCACGACGCGCTCGGGGGCGACCACACTGCCACCGGGCGCACGAGCCTTCGACCTCGGGGACGCACGCTTTACGAGTCTACCTGGAACGGCGCAAGAAGCGCGATTGGTGAGTAAGGAACTCGAGTCCGCGCGCGTACTCACCGGAGCGGCGGCGAGCGAGGCTGCCGTGAAGCGAGAGCGTGGACCTCTCGTTCTGCACATCGCGACGCATGCCTTTTTCATTCCCCTGACGCAGCAGCCTCAGAAATCACGCGGCATCCAAGGCGAGAATGGCGCCGAGCCCAGGCTTCCAACCAACCCATTGTTGCGTTCTGGGCTGGCCCTCGCAGGAGCAAACGACGCATCCACTGGCAACGAGGACGGCCTCCTCACCGCGCTCGAAGTGTCGTCGCTCGATCTGACCGGCACGAAGTTGGTCGTGCTATCCGCGTGCGAAACGGGGCTAGGCGACCTCACGCTCGGCGAAGGTGTTCAGGGACTCCGTCGAGCGCTGGCACTGTCGGGCGCGGAGACTCAAATCCTGTCGCTGTGGGATGTCGACGACGCTGCGACGCGGGAGCTCATGGGCGGATACTACGAAGGGCTTCGACGCGGCGAAGGCCGTGCTCAAGCTTTGCAGCACGCACAGCTCGCCCTGATGGCGAACCCAGCGCACGCACATCCGAACTATTGGGCCGCTTTTCTCGCTTCCGGGGACCCGACGCCGCTCCAACTGGCCCACGCCCAAAACCTCGCCAAGGTGGCGCCGCGGGCGCATGGTTGCGCGTGCTCCGCGGCGGGCGCCACGGGTCGCGGCGAAGGCCAACTCGCGCTGATGCTCTGCGGCGCCATTATCTGTGCGGCGGTCCTCGCTCGCCGCGGCCGCCGAGCGGCGAAGATTGGGCTAGTCTTCGATGAGATGCCACCCGTGCACGATTCTCTTTGCTAAGGATCCGCGGCAGTGCTCGCGGAGTTCGACCGCTTCAGGCAGCCTTCGCACCCCTGCAGCCCGATACCGACCGAATCAACCGGAGCGCACCTCGTAATGCAGCTCAGCGAACCCCGTACCGACTTGCCGTGCCGAAAGCAGACGAAGCGGCGGGGTCGTGACGCGGCGCGGGAATAACGGCTTGCCCCTGCCCAGGGTGACCGAGGCGACCTGGACGAACAGTTCGTCTAACAAACCGGCGTCGAAGAACTGCCCCGCGAGATCGCCGCCGCCGACAATCCAGATGTTCTTCGAGCCTGCGGCTTTGCTCATCTCAGCGTGCACAGGTCGCACATCGCCTTGGACGAAGCGTGTGTCCGCTCCTGCAATCGGCGGCAATACCCGTCTCGAGAAAATCCAGGTCGGTTGGCGGTAAGGCCAAGCAGATCCGGTATCCGCCGCGACTCTGTCGGCATTGCGTAGCATCCATTCATAGGTTGCCGAGCCCATTGCCAAGGCACCCACCTGCTCGATGAAGGTGGGGTAGCTGGTGTCGTTCGCGTCTCCCAACGGAAACAGCCAATCCAATGAGTCATCTTCAGTGGCGATGAAGCCGTCCAGACTCGTTGCCGTATAGTATTGAGTCTTCATCTCTCCAGGTCCCGCGTTCGGCGCACAGCGCAAATAGGCTTCTCGTTCTCGTGGTTTCAGTCTCGAGCCATGGGTGGCGGCGCGGTGCGTTTCCAAGCGTCGAGCTCCTGCACCCGCTCCAGCCATGCGCGTAGGTTGGCGTAGCTGGCCATCGGAAACCTTGCCGGACCGGCCAAAGCAAACGATGCCGCAATCGAAAAATCTGCGAGTGTCAGCCGATCCAAGGTGACCCACGAGCGGCCCGCCAACTGTGCGTCCAGTACGGGCGCGTACAGCGCGAACAGGGCCTCGCCTCGCGCCAGCTCGACTGGATCGGGCTTTTGACCGCGAATGGACTTCACCACGTTCTCCTGCACCAAGATCGTGTTCGCCGGTCCCATGTGTGCCGCGCACCAAAACAGCCAGCGATTTACCTCCGCCCGCCCGCGCGCTTCCGCGGGCATCAAGGTTTGGTTTGATACCTTGTCGGTCAAATAGACCATGATCGCGCGCGACTCCCAGAGTACGAGCCCGTCGTCCTCCAACACGGGCACGCGCGCATTGGGATTGAGCGCTCGGTGCGCCTGGCCGCGCTGCTCGCCCTTGGCCAGGTCCACCACGACCTGTTCGAATGGAATGCCGAGGTGAGCTGCGACCAGCAGAACCCGACGCGAACTCCCTGACAGCGGATGGTAGCTAATTCTCATGATTCCGAAAGCTACTGGAGCCTAGTGACAGCATTCTGTCAGGTATTGTTGCGATGCTGGACGAGCGGGGCATACTCGGCGTCCGCTGAGTTGAAAGTGGTCTGAAGCGCTTGGCTCAGCGACATGCGCACCGGGCAAAAGCAACCTTGGAGTTTGCCTGCTTCTCGCGAGAGGACGTTCTCCAACAATGAAGGCAGATCCCTTTTCTCAGGGTGCGTGGCTTTCCCACCTTGGCTTCTCCGATTGTATGGTTCTCCAATCGGCGCGCCCAAAGCCGAATGCTGCTGTTTCGATTCAGCGAAGCTTTCGGGTGAAGCCGTGATGGGCCGTGACCGAGCGAGAGGCGTCGTGTTACTAAGAAGCTATCGTGTTTTTCAAAATTCGGCGGGCGGGGTGGCTGGGCGCTGGCGGTGTGGTCGTGGCCCTTGTGACGGGCGGGCCAGCCGCTGCCCAAGTCAAACAGACGGACGCCGCGCAAACACCGCTGCCGCAACCCGTGGGCACGGCGGAGCTGAGCCTGATCAACTCCTCTTGGGCTTGGAGCTCAACGACTGCCATCGTTTACGATGCGAGCGGCACGCCTCCCAGTCTCCCCATCACCTACGGAGACTATTACGCGCCGCCAACGTATCCCCAGTTCGTTACTGGCGATGCGATCACGCTGAGCGGGCTATTCAAGTGGCGCAAAGAGGCCATTGACCCCGTGAAGGACGCCACGACGGGCCCAGGCTACTTCTCTGCGGAGTGCCCGCTCATGGTCGAGCCAGTGCTTGCGGGCGGCAACTGCCACCTACAATTCGGTTGGTACAATGTCCTCGATCCGAACAGCAAGACGCCTCCGAGTTCGGCCGAAATCTACCCGTTCGTGCCGGAGCCAGCGACCGCGCTGAACTGCCGACAAGAAGATGGAATAGCTTCCAAGCTCGATGGCTTTTGCCCTCTGGCCTGGGACAACCGAGGGCCTCACGACCTCTCCAAATTGCGCTGGACCCCGAAGACCTTCACTACCGGCGACCTGAGCAAAGATCCGCACTACACCGGCGGCTTCGTCGGCTTTGCGCTGATCGGCTCCACGAGTGGCTTGTGCACGCAGACCAAGTTCTCGATGTACGAGCACAACCAGCGCAACGCGCAAGGGGTGCCCTGGGTCACGACCCTGATCTACCGTTCAACGGTTGAGAAGAACGGCTTTTACTTGGCCTTCGAGGACCTGCCGATGCCGAGTGCCGACTGGAAGAGTGGCGGCTCGTCGGCTAGCTATGGCGCCGAGGGTGACTTCAACGACTTGGTTTACTACGTATCGGGTTGTCCTTCGCCCGGTGCGGCAGGCGGCGGGGGTTCGTCGGGTTCGGGCGGTAGTGCCTCCAACGGCGCGGGTTTCGGTGGCACGGGTCAGGCGGGCGCAGCTTCTGGAAGCGCAACCCTCGGCGGAGCCGCCGGACACGCAGCAGGCGGCATGGTCAACAGCGCAGGCAACGCAAGCTCGACTGGCGGCACAACGGCTGAAGGCGGCACAATGGCCGAAGGCGGCGCAACGGCCGAAGGCGGCGCAACGGCTGAAGGCGGCGCAACGGCTGAAGGCGGCGCAATCGCCCAAAGCGCTGGGGCGGCCCCGGGAACTCCGAACGCCGCATCGTCGGGTTGTGCGTTTGTCACCGCTGGCCAACTCGGGTCCCGACCCGCGCTCGGGATCATCTTGAGTCTGACGCTCGGCGCCGCGTTCCTCCGTCGCCGCCCGAGAGGGCTCCGTCGCGCTCTTCACCGCCGAAGCAACGAGACCGAACCCGCGCGCTAAGCTCGCGCGCCGGTCAAAGATGCGCGTTGATGAAGCTCGAATACACGTCGACGCGCGTGTCGTAGCCACCACCTTCGCACACATCGTTGGGTGATGGATCCGAGCCGAACGACGTGACGCCGATAATCGTCTCCACGCCGCCAATGTTTTGCAGCGCAGGTCCGCCCGAATCCCCATGGCAGGTTTGTTGGTTGGAGGCCCCGATTTTCACGAGCGCCGTGGTAATTGCATCGAGGCTGGTGGTCACCGTACGTTTAATGCCAGCGCCGGAATTTAGGTGAGTGCTCGAGCCGTAGCCCACGAGTCGCACGGGAGTCGACAGGCTCGAGCTCGTGAGCGCACTTCGATTAAAGGGCACCGGCATCAAGCTGGTCGGCCTCGACAGGGTAACAACCGCGATATCGTGACCGTTGCCGAGACGGCTCGGGTCGAACGCCGGATCGAACGCCGTCGAGGAAGTCGACAGGCGCGTCGAACTCGACCCGAAATTCGTGCCCGTGTACACGTCGAAGACCATGCCGCTACCAACCAGCCGAGGATCCACGCAATGGGCGGCGGTGAGCACTGCACGCGACGAGATCACAGTCCCCGTGCACAGCGAGCCGTAGTTCGAGTTCGGCGCATGCGCGAAAATGGCGACCACGGAGGGATCGCCGTTGTCCGTCGTGCCCCCAATGATCGGCTCGTCGGTGGAGCTGATGCCGTCACTGTTCAGGTCTGTGGAGCCGCAGGCGGCCAAGACCAAACCACCCAACAGGATTGAGAACCGCACGCATTTCTGGCTGAAATCGTTCATAAATACACTTTCTCGCTCGTTGCTCGCAGCCTCGCAGATCCGAGCTGCGGTTAGGCCTCGGACGAAACGGCTGCCATCATGGCCGCGCTCGTCCAAGCTCGAAGGGCGCACACTCTAGTCGATTGCGCGTCGAACGCTCGTGCGCCCGCGAAAAATCGTTTGTACATCATCTGTTTGATTAGGTGTCCGCGCGGCGGCACGCGGTATTCGAACGCGAGCGCGCACCGCGCATCGCCGGCCGCCCGAACGCGCACGCCAGAGCTGCCGGCGAGCGGCGACTCGCTTTCGAGCTCGAGCGACTGTCCGGACATTTGAGCAAAGTCGGAATTTTCGATCTGCGTACCGCCATAGCCTTCCGCTGATCAGCGTGCGCGAGCGAGATCGATGGCGACATCACCACGAGCGCCGGGCCTGAGCACTCACAGGACGTCGCGCCGAATATGCTTCGATGTGTGTAAAGCAATCATCGCTGCGAGCTCACGGCGTGAGTATGGCGCGGGGCGATCGCGGCATCTAAGATCCCTTTGCCAGGACGGACGTCGCCTGCGAGGTCGCTCGCGCGGTCCTGGGCCGTCAATGCAGGGAACTCAAGCCTCATTGCCTTCGTTGACGGCCTTGATCTGTTGCAGAACTTCGGTGAGGTCGACGTCCTTTTTCAACTGCTCGACCTGCGCTTCATCGACCTGCACTTGCAGCTTGGCCGCGATGGCGTCGATCTGGCGCACCAAGTGGGTGATCTCGTGCTCGGCGAGCAGATTGATTTGCACGTCGAGGTCAGCCCGCGCTTCGGCCACTTCTGCCGAGCGGTTTTGGCTGATGAGCACGAAGATCGACAAGAAGATCGCTTCGACGGAGGCCCACATCGCCAAGCCGACGAAGGGGAATGGATCTAACGGTTTGATACCGGTAATGGCCCCGCTGTTGAAGAGCACCCATCCCCCGAACAATGCGGCATGAGCATAAACGGACCACAAGCTCCCGGCCCAACGGGACACGCCTTGGGCGAAGCGCTGACCGCGCGCCTCCTTGGCCTCATGCTCTTGGCGCACGGCAATGAGGGCGCGAATGTTGCGCTGCATCACCTCGGACAAGGCCTGATTTTCGATGGCGGGGGGCTGGCTTTCGAGATCACGGCTCGGCATGGCGGCGGCTTAGACCAGCAAGTGCCATGCCCAAGACCTGCGCTGCCATGATCGGGATTTGTAGTGGCCGCGAAGTGGACGTGTTTGCGCGTGGCCGCAGCGAGCGTTAGCTCCTGATCGACTCGGGGCAGAAATGTCTGTACTCGGGCAAATGAATCAAACCGGTCCCCCAGACGAGAGCGACGTGTACTCGATCAATCCTTCGATACATCGCAAACATCTGGAGCGCCGATGTTGAACTGTGGCGAGTGCGGACCCGCGATGACCTCGCGGAACCTGCGCTAAAGGAGCTTGCGCGGCAGCCGGAGACTCAAATCGGGTAGTGCCGATGGCCCGACTGAATGGTGATCCAGCGCTGCTGGGTGAATTGCTCGATCCCGGCTTGGCCGCCGAAGCGCCCAAAACCGCTGGCTTTGACGCCGCCGAACGGCATCTGTGGTTCATCGTCCACGGTCGCACTGTTGATGTGACAGATGCCACTTTCGATGCGCATCGCCAGCGCGTACGCGCGCTCGATGTTGCGGCTGAAGATTGCCGACGAGAGCCCATATTCGGTATCGTTGGCGAGGGCCACGGCTTCGTCATCGCTAGTGAAGGGAATCACGGCCACGACCGGACCGAACGACTCCTGGCTATACAGGAGCATGTCGCGAGTCACATCATCGACCACGGTCGGCGGAAACAGCGCGCCTTCGGGAGAGCCGCCACAGCGTACCACGGCCCCTCGCTGGCGAGCGTCATCCACCAGGCCTTTGACGCGTTCGGCAGCGGCAACCCGGATCATGGGTCCGATTTGCGTCGTCGGGTCGCGCGGATCGCCGACCTTCAGCGCCTTGGCTTTGGCCAGCAATTTGGCGACGAACTCCGCCCTGATTGAGGCGTGCACCAAGAGCTTCTCGGTCGACATGCAAATCTGGCCCTGATGCATGAACGCGCCGAAACTAGCGGCCGCTGCCGCTTCATCGAGATCGGCATCCTCGAGCACGATCTGCGGCGCCTTGCCACCCAGTTCGAGCAGCACGGGTTTCAAGTACTGGGCCGCCTTTTCGGCAATGCTCCGCCCCACCTGGGTCGAACCAGTGAAGTTGACGTGGCGCAACCGCGGATCGGCAATCAGCGCCTCTACGAGCGCCGGGCTTTCAGCGCGTGAACTCGTAAGGACATTGATGGCGCCTTTGGGAAGGCCCGCCTCGTCCAGGATTTCGCCGATCATCCGCTGAGTGAGCGGCGTCTCTTCGGACGCTTTGAGAATCACCGTATTGCCGCAGGCGAGCGGTAGGGCAACGGCCCGCACGCCCAAAATGATGGGCGCGTTCCAGGGCGCGATCCCCAGCACGACGCCCAGCGGTTGCCGCACCGCGAGCGACAAGCTGCCCGGGTGATTGGAAGGAATCACGTCCCCTTGGATGTGCGACACCGCTGCGGCTGCTTCGCGTAACATGCTCGCTCCGAAGAACGCGTTGAACATGCCGTAGCCAAAGGTGCCGCCCGTTTCGAGCGTGATCGTGCGAGCCACGTCGCTGGCCCGCGCCTCCAAAAGGTCGGCGGCTTTCCACAGACAAGCGCGGCGCTGTGCCAGCGGGGTCATTGACCAAATCGGAAAGGCAGCCTGAGCCGCAGCCAGCGCGGCCAGTGCGTCCGCCGGCCCAGCGTCGGAAACGCGCGCCAGAGGATCCCCCGTGAAGCTTTCGTGCTTGTCGTAGGTGCGCTCACCGCTCGAAGCGGCATCCATCCCAGCGATTCTCAACAACGCGTTTTGCACTGCCAATCTCCCTTTGCGTCGAACTCCTGCGAGCCGCTCCCGGCGCAGATACGCTGCCACAGTCTCAGGCGCAGTGTCGAGCGCGCCGCGGACAATGTCAGCCATCCTAAAGGTAGGCGGCTTCCACACCCCGGTCGCGTCCGCGGCGAGACGCAGCAACCGAGTAGGGAAGTGCAGTCACTCCAGGGGTAACAGGAGCCCCGCGCTGACGGTCCCGCCGGCTCCAACCTGGACGCAATAACCGCCCGCTCGGCTCGTCTCGAGCACGAAGCCGGCGTCGACCAAACACGGCGCGGCTTGCCCATTCACCTTCAGGCTGCGGTCCGCGTCGAAGTTCCAGCACACGATGCGCGCCTTGGTCTGGGTCGGAGCATAACCCTTCACCTCCAGGCAGCGCTCCTTGGTGCCGACCGGATCGACGCGAAAGCCGCCGACTTGGAGCGAGACTTGTTCCGGGCTGGTGCACAGAAGATCGCACGGCGACTTCAAGCATTGGCCATTGGTGCAGAAGTTGCCGCTCGGGCACTGCTTGCCGCATGCAGTGCAGTTCATGGGATCGGACGACAAATCCACGCACTTGTCGCCGCACAGCGTCTGCCCCACCGGACAGCCGCACTTCGAGTCGATGCACGGCTCATTTCCGGGGCACTGCACATCGCAGCTGCCGCAGTGAGCGGCGTTGCTCGTGAGGTCCGCACAGCCGGGTTTGATCTTGCTGCCGTTGCAGTCGGCTTGGCCGGCTGCGCACGTGCAGCCGCCCGCAACGCAGATCTGGTTATTGATGCAGGCCGTTTCGCAGTCACCACAGTGCGCCGGGGTGCTGCTGAGATCCGCGCAGCCCGGTTGGTTCGCGCTGGCGTTGCAGTCGGTTTGGCCGGGTGCGCAGGTGCAGCCGCCCGCAGCGCAGATCTGGTTATTGATGCAGGCCGTTCCGCAGTCGCCACAGTGAGCAACGGCGGTTTGCAAGTCCGCGCACTCGTTGCCGCAGAGGGTTGACTGTGCAGGGGGACACATGCACGCGCCTTGCGAGCAGGTCCCACCCTTGGGACAGGCGCGGTCGCAAGCTCCGCAGTGTGCGGCGCTGCTAGTCGTGTCGGCGCAGGCGTCGCCACAGAGCTCCGTGTCTCGCGGACACGCGCACTGCCCGGCGCTACAGCTCGCGGCCAGTGGGCAAGCCCGGTCGCAGGAGCCACAGTGCGCTGCGTCCGTAGCCAAATTTGCACAGTCCGTGCCGCAGACCTGCTGTCCAGTCGGGCACACGCATTCGCCGTCGGCGCAGGCTGCAGCGAGCGGACACTTGGTCGCGCAGTCGCCGCAGTGCGAGGCGTTGCTCTGCAAGTCGACGCACTCGGTGCCGCAGGCCACTCCGCTGCTGCACATCAGCAGCGCGCCACTGTTGCCTCCACCGGACTCGATCGTATTGCCTGCCGCGCCGCCCGTGCCCGCGCCGGAGCTGCCGAACAAGTCGCGCGAGCCGTTGCCACAGTGGACCAGGCCGAGAGCGGCAAGCAGGATCACTAGGAAGCGCCGCGCAACGTGCGCCTCGCTCCAAGCGGAATCGCCGCCGCGGTGCTCCCTAGATGGTTTGGGGATTGAAATCGAAGGTAGTCGCATTCGGTTGAAGCCCAAGCGGGAAGTCTTGCGGCGCGGAGCATAGCGCGGGCCGCGACGAGGAGTCGCTGCTTGTCGAAATCAATTGACGTTCGTCGGTTTGTCCACCGAAAACCAAGCAAAACGCCGTGCGGGCTATTTCCCTCGCTGGGCAGGCATCCTAACATCGAGCTGCATCGCTGCGCGCTCGCACCGACTTCACCTCAGCACCCCGCCCTGGGTGCGGATCACACCGTGAGCGGCCACGGCAGCGACCCTGCAGCGACCCTGCAGCGTGGCCCCGCGGCAACCGGCCGGAGTTCCTGTCTGTCCCTTGAGCGCGTTGCGGTCGCGCGGCCCGCTGCTCCGGTAGATTATTACAGCTGCGCTGGGCATCAAGCAGAGTGCACGACCCAAGTCTCCCATCGTGGGTCCAGCCGTTATTAGCGCGCCCCGTGGGTTGAACCACTGATCTGGTGTTGCTCCTTGCGTTGAGCGTGGTTGCGCGGACGGTCGTGCTCGCGCCTTTCAGGCTGCGCGAGGCGCTTCGTGACACGCTTCGTGACACGCGAAGAGGGGGCGAAGATGCGGGGCGCGCCCATCGCTTAGAAAGAGCAGACCAGCGGCGAGCGGACTTTGCGCGGCGTTGAGCAGCAATCTGCAGCCCAATTGCAGACAAACGCCTGCCGAAAGCCGATGGCGTTCTGCCACACTTGTGGAAGTTGAATCGATCGCTACAGTCGAGGCTCGAAGATCCCGAGTTGAGCGCGCCTCTATCCGAGGCGCGACGCCTACGGAGTTTTCCTCACGAGGTACTCGATGCGCTCTTCCACGCTTTTCGTCCGTCGCTTACTGATTGCTGCCCTACCTTCATTCGCCCTCCTAGCTAGCGCTTGTGATGACAACGACACCTTAGACTCGCCTTCCGACGCCGGGGCCGCGGGCGCCGCTGGGAGCAAAGAGGGGGCTGCTGGCAAGGCAGGTTCCTCCGGCTCCTCTGGTGTTGCCGGCAAGGGAGGCTCCCCTAGCTCTGCGGGTCATGCGGGCGACGCAGGTTCTTCTGGTTCTTCTGGCGCACCGGGCAAGGCAGGCGCGGCGGGCACCTCTGGGGCGGCAGGCAAGGGAGGCGCGGCGGGCAGCGGCGGTTCTTCTGGTGCAGCCGGCAAGGCAGGCGCGGCGGGCACCTCTGGTGCAGCGGGCAAGGGAGGCGGGGCGGGCAGCGGCGGTTCTTCTGGTGCAGCCGGTTCTTCTGGTACAGCCGGCAAGGGAGGCGCCGCGGGCACCTCTGGTGCAGCGGGCAGCGGCGGTTCTTCTGGTGCAGCGGGCAGCGGCGGTTCTTCTGGTGCAGCGGGCAACGGAGGCGCCGCGGGGAGCGCGGGCTCCGCTGCGCAGGCAGGCACCGGCGGCACCGGCAGCGATCTAACGGCGCCAACGGCGCTGAGTAGCGTGCCGGCCCCGTCTGCAAGCAACGTGGGCGTTGGAAGCGTGATTCGCGTCACGTTCAGCGAGGCAATAGACCCGAGCACGCTCACCGCTGCAAGTTTCAGCGTGAAGCTCGGGAGCGTGGCCGTTGCTGGTCAGGTCAGCTACTTCGAAAAGACGGCCACCTTCGCTCCCAGCGCCCCGCTCGCCCAAAATAGCCACTACGACGTAGCGGTGAGCGTCGCAGCCAAGGATCTCGCTGGCAATGCGCTCGCCGCACCCTATGCATGGAGCTTCAATACGAGCGTGCTCGCAGCCCTAGGACCGGCGCCGGTCGCGCTCGGCACCTCCGGTAATTTCGCGATTTTGGCCCAATCGACGGTCACGAACGTGCCGACTTCGGCGATCACCGGCAACCTCGGGTTGAGCCCGGCGGCAGCCAGCTACATCACGGGCTTCGTACCCACGAAAGTCGGCACGTACTGGACTTCGCCGCAGGTGGTCGGGGGCATCTTTGCCGCGGACAACGATGCGCCCACACCGAGTAATTTGACTACTGCCGTCGCCGATATGCAAACGGCCTATACGGACGCTGCGGGCCGACCGTCGCCCAATTTCTTGAACCTCGGCGCCGGCTCGATCGGAGGGGCGACACTCGTTCCGGGCCTATACAAGTGGGCGTCGTCGCTGACGATCCCGGCGGACATTGCGCTCGTCGGCGCAGCCAATGACGTCTGGATTTTTCAGGTCACCGGTGACCTCACTCTGAGCTCCGCCAAAGCCATGGTCATCAGTGGCGGTGGTCAGCCAAAGAACGTCTTTTGGCAAGTCGCCGGCGCGGTCAACCTGGGAACCACCTCGCACGCGGAAGGCATCGTGCTCTGCAAGACGGCGATCGTGCTTGAAACCGGCGCGTCGATCAACGGTCGGTTGCTCGCACAGACCGCGGTCAACCTAGCCAGCAACGCCGTCACCCAACCCGCGCCGTAGACCGTTATTCGGGACCGCACTCCGCAAAAGCGACGGGTCAGCAGCGGCAAGGCTGACCCTCGCTGACTGCCGCAACTTCGACTGCGGCGATGTGGCGGTCGCTGCCCCTCTCGTACATCGCAAACCTTGTCCGGAAATGTAGCTTGTTCGTTACTAATGAACTGGTCATCTTTCCGGACAAGTTGGTCGGGAGAAGAAGGAGCTCCTCGGACGGCTAGATCTCGAGGTGGTCTGCTTTGCATTCCGGCGCGCGGCTCCGACTGGGAGGTGATTTGGGTGCGAACGAGGGAGCGCGCGCGAGATTGGTGCCGCCGACTGCGCTGTATCTAGCTGCGATCGTCTCACCGCATCATGGCGGCGATGGTGCTCATTCCAGCGTGGATACTAGCGCCACAATACTAAGCTCATCAGAAGCTCACCAGGCGCTCACGTCGCCGACCAGGATGGGATGCGTTCGTCCCTACATCGCGTTCCCGCGACGCCGGGCTCTCCTAATCGCCCGGAAACCGCGCCGGCGCGCGACGTATTGCGGCGGGCCCGGTGCGACGTGGCGGCGCTCATCCATCCTCGCGCTCGTGCAGCGAACCAGCTCGGTTCTGCACGGCCGCCATCGTGTTTGGGTCGATTCAGAGCACCAGCCCAGCACCGAACAGGACGCTGTTGGAGCTCGGCCACTCGGCAGTGACCATGTCGCGACGATATTCGACGCTGACGAGCACAGGTCCAACGCGCCCTCCGACCAGAACGCCCGGCGCCCAATGAAAGGGCAGCGCGCCACCCGCATTGTCCGACTGGGCGGTTACGGCCAGCGCCGCACCCAGCGCCAGTTGGGGCCGGATCAACAGATGCTCTCGCAGTAGGCGAAACTCATAACCGAACTCGGCATCGAGCGTCATCGTGTATCGCTTTTGCCACGTGTCGTGGTAGCCACTGAAGTGCAAAAACGACAGTCCAAAGTACAGCCGCGGCGCCGCCAGCGTGAGCCCTGCTCGTGCACCCAGCGCTAAGCCGTAGTTGTTCCGATCGTCGTCCTCGAACTGCTCCCCTGCGCCATAACCCGCGAGTAGTGAAACGCTATGGTCTGTCTTGCTCGGCTTCTTTGCCGAGCCCTCGTCGGCAAGCGCTGTCGTGGTCCACGCGAGTGCCCAAACGCTCCCCCACAGCACCGCGCTAATTCTCATGGCCTGCACGTAGCACGTCACGTGCCAGCTCCATTGTCCGCGGCGTGCGCGCGCGGCTCGCCATTGGCCACCATGACAGCGGCGTCATGGCCAGCGCGGTTAGATGTGGGTTCGAGTCATGCGCCCAAAGGCGCAGGCGCCTGACACCCGGCGCAGCGTGTCGTGATCGACGTCGATGGCGCGTATCATGACGCGCGCGGGCCCGCGGATTCGCGCCGGGATGCGGCGCTCGCTCGCGCCGGCTATCGCGTCGTTCACATCGAAGCATCGCTCGTTGTCAGCAACATCGAGAGCGGCCTCGACCGCATTCGCGCAGCGCTCGTCGGCTGAGCGCGTTCACGCTCAACGTCGAGTGTAGTCAGCGCACCCCAGTGGAGGGCTGCTCCTTGCGGTGAGCGTCAGTGCTCGGCCGGTCGTGCTCGCGCCTTTGGCGCTGCGCGCGACCGGGACCCTCAACGCCGGACGCGGCGCCAAGGCGCGCCGCGCGCGGCGGAGGGTCCTACGGCTGCGTCTTGTCGAACAGTTGGCGGCGTTGGCACGCAACAGGCTGACGCGCTGGGCTGCGGCAGCGACTGCCCCAGGCACGAGCCTGCGCGGGCGTGAAGTTCGGGTGCTACTTGTTTGCCCACATCTGGTAAGCTGCAAGGCGTGTCTGCAAACCTCAAAGATGAGGCTCCACCGAGCAAAGAGTACGACCACAACGGCGTGGATAGAAGCCTCGTGCGTGCTTGCCTCGGTGATACTCCGCTCGAGTGCTTGCAGGCGCTCGAGGAGATGCATCAGCTTGCCGAAAGTGTGAAGCGAGTTGGAGAACCGATTCCTCAGGCTGATTGAAGTCCTGACCCGCCATGACGTTCGATTCATCGTCGTCGGCGGAGTGGCAGCCGTCTTGCAGCGCGTACCCATCAACACGCAGGACTTCGACCTCGTTCACGATCGCGCCAAGGACAACATTGCTCGGCTGCTCTTGGCCCTCGCCGAGCTCGGAGCCGAGTACGCTGACGACCCCCGACATCTCAAGCCGAACGAGTCGCACCTCGTGGCGCCTGGCAATCAGCTTTTACGGAGCGGCAACCTCAAGTTCGATTTGCTCGGTTCTATCGACTTTGGCGGCGGCTACGAAGACCTCCTGCCGTATAGCGAAGTGCTCGACGTCGGCGGAAGTGCAGTCCGAGTACTAACACTGGAAAAACAAGTGGAGCTCAAGCGGCAGCTCACTCGGCCCAAGGACAAGCTGATGCTGATGCACCTAGAGGCTGCTCTCGACGAACGCGAAAAGGCGAGGCGCGGGCAATGATCTGAGGTCAGGAGAGCCAGACCCGGACAGCAACTTCACCAGCGGAGTTGCGCAGGAATCAGCGCGCCCCAGCGGATTCGAACCACTGACCTAGTGCTGCTCCTTCCGGTGTGCGTCATTGTCGCGTCCTTCGAATCCAAGCGTCGCTTGTCGTCAGCGATATCCAAGCTGTAATTGCTCTCATCCGCGCGGCGCTTCTGGCTTAGGACGGCCGGTCGTGCTCAGACGCCCCACGCAAGGAGCAACTAAAGCGCGCCCCAGTGGATTCGAACCACTGACCTACGGCTCCGGAGCAAGCAACGCCCGATTGGGTGAGAGTAGCAAGCGTTCGCAAAGCGTTGGATGTGCTCGGGTTGGGGCAGGGGGGCGAGTCCAGCCGTTACACGGGGTAGCACCGGTTAGCTCGCCGTCTGCTGCCCCGGTGCTGCAGGCTCGGACGCTTGGTGGTGCGGGGTTGCCGCGCGTTGCGCCACGGCTACTGACGGTCGGTGAAGTCGCCGAGCGGCTCCGCGTGAGTACGGCGACCGTGTACGCGCTGTGC
>Ga0164308_10000436_pt1 | contig 23082 bp, 22 predicted proteins | sample Whisoiple_246_MG_FD_109983 | JGI IMG/M metagenome (GOLD analysis project Ga0164308, IMG submission 109983) | Soil microbial communities amended with fresh organic matter from upstate New York, USA - Whitman soil sample_246_MG | ecosystem: Environmental > Terrestrial > Soil > Unclassified >...
CAGATGCTGGCGTCCCGGGCCACGTGGGTCTACGACGCCCACTGGGAGGAGCTGGCGCAGGTGCGCTGCCCCACCCTGGTCCTGCGCGGGATCGACGGCGAGCTGGGTAGGGCCGAGGCCCAGGAGATGGTCCGCGTCCTGCCGCGCGGGCAGTACGCGGAGGTGGAGGACGCCGGTCATCTCGTCCACTACGACCGGCCGGACGGCTGGCGCAGGGCGGTGGAGCCCTTCCTCGAACAGCTCGCCGAGGGGTACCGGGAGCCCGTCAGCCCCTGAACGACGGGCACCCGTCCCCTTCCGCCGTACGCCCCGTGTCCTGGCCCGTCAGCCCTTGCTGACCGCCGCCAGGATCTCGGGGAGCCGCTGCGCGGTGCGCGGAGCGGCCAGCCGCACGCCCAGCCACCCGATGAACGCCCCGTACACCGCGCCCACCGGCAACAGCAGCCACAGCCGGTCCTGATGGCCTGCCACGTGCAGCCAGATCGTCAGCCCGATCACGGGGCCGCTGAGCACCGCGGCCGCCACCACCCCGCCGAGCATGGAGATCCAGGCGAGCCCGGCCTGCCCCGGCACGACGTTCTTGAAGGCCCCGTCCTGCGGAATCGAGTACGGGAACAGCGCCGACGCCAGGGCGCCCGTCGCCAGCATCGCGCCCAGCAGCGCGAACGACAGGCCCATCACCCCCGGCAGCGCCCCCCATTCCCCGAGGACCGTGGCGGTCACCACCGTCACCAGGACCGTGTACGGCAGGGTGATCAGCAACAGGGCGAGCGCCCGCGCCCGCAGTTCGAGGTACGCGTCCCGGGTCGAGGACACCGACAGCGCCACCATCCAGAAGGCGGAGGTGTCCTGCCCGAACTGGTTGTACATCTGCATGCCGAGCATCCCGGCCGCGAAGCACGCGAAGTAGACCGACCCGCCGCCCTGCACCGCGTTCAGCACCGGCACGATCAGGCCGATCGCCAGCGCCGTCACCCAGGCCGCCTTGGTCTTCGGATCCCGTACGACGTAGCGCAGGCTCCGCTCCATCACCGTCCCCGTGCGCCCCTCCGGAAGCAGCGAGAAGAGACCGGAACGGCCCGCGCCGGAACGCCCGGCCGACGGTTCGGCGGCGGCGACCGTGGAGCCGTCCGGCGACGTCATCAGCTTCACGAGGCTCCGCTCCCACAGCCACAGCAGGACGCCCAGCGCGAGCACCGAGAGCAGCGACTGCCCGAGCGCCACCCCGTACGCACCCTCGGACGCGGACTCCACCGCGCCGAGAGCGGAGGCGGGGGGCAGCCATCGCACCACGTCCGCGACCGGTTCGAGCGAGGACAGCCCGCCCGCCCGGCCCAGGCGCTGCGCACCGAAGTTGACGAACTGGATGCCCACCGCGATGACCAGCCCGCTGAGCACCGCGAGATCACGGCCCTTGCGCGAGGTCAGCAGCCGGACGTTGGCCGTGGTGACCGAGCGCGCCAGCGCCACACAGACCAGTGCCGTCAGCGGTACGGCGATCACCCCGAACACCACAGCGACCGCCCCGTGCGCCAGCGCGATCACCGAGCCGACGACCAGGGCGAGCGTGAAGAGCGGGCCGATGCCGATCAGCGAGGCCGTCAGCAGAGCCCCGACCAGCGGGCGCGGCCGCAGCGGAAGCATCACCAGCCGGCTCGGGTCCAGGGTCTCGTCCCCGCTCGGGAAGAACAGCGGCATCACCGCCCAGCCCAGGGCCAGCACCGCGGCCAGCAGCACCACCAGCGTGCCCGCCTGCGCGTGCCCCCGCAGCGCCACCAGGCCGATCACCTGCCCCACCGCGAGCAGCAGCGTCACGACGAGGGACGCGATGTAGGCGGCCCGCCGCCCGGACGACTGGCGCAGCCCGTTGCGCAGCAGCGTCAGCTTGAGCCGTGCGAAGACGGGGACCAGGCCCTGACCGCGTACGGCCGGGACAGCGGCGCCCGCGGGGGCGTCGAGCACCGTCATCGTGCACCGCCCAGCCAGTCGAGGGACTCCCCGGTGTCCCGGGCACCCGCGCCGACGAGTTCGAGGAAGGCGTCCTGGAGGGAGGCCGCGTCACCGCGCACCTCGGTCAGCGTGCCGTGCGCCCGGATCCGCCCCGCGGCCAGCACGGCCACCCAGTCGCAGAGGGACTCGACGAGCTCCATCACATGACTGGAGAAGACCACGGTCGCACCGGAGCGCGTGTAGCGCTCCAGAACGCCGCGGATGGTCTGCGCCGACACCGGATCGACACCCTCGAACGGTTCGTCGAGGAAGAGGACTTCGGGGTTGTGCAGCAGCGCGGACGCCAGCCCGATCTTCTTGCGCATCCCGGTCGAGTAGTCGACGACCAGCTTGTGCTGCGCCCCCGCGAGGTCCAGGACGTCGAGCAGCTGGGTGGCGCGCTTGTCCACCTCGGCGCCGGGCAGCCCGCGCAACCTCCCGGTGTATCCCAGGAGTTCACGCCCGGACAGACGCTCGAAGAGCCGCAGCCCCTCGGGCAGCACGCCGATCCGGGACTTCACCTCGACCGGATCCCGCCACACGTCGTGGCCCGCGACCTCGATCCGCCCCATGTCGGGCCGCAGAAGGCCGGTCACCATCGAGAGCGTCGTGGTCTTCCCCGCGCCGTTCGGGCCCACCAGACCGATGAACTTGCCCGCGGGCAGCTCCAGATCGATCCCCGCGACCGCGACCTGCTCCCCGAACCGCTTCCACAACCCCTCCACCCGCACGGCGGGTGCCGGCGAGGGAGCCGCGCCCGCCGTGTCGGTCCCGCCCGTACGCTCCGCCTGGTCCGGCATGGCACTGCCTTTCGAAGTCCCCGCTTGTGGGGACCACCCTACGAAAGACGGGTCCGGGCGTCGGCGGCCTCCCGCGCGCAGGCGTACGCGAGCGGGCCGATCAGCTCCTCCACGCCGGGCAGCCACAGATCGGCGCGGGACGGGCGGCGGGCCCACTGCACGGCCCCGCGCCCGGCCGTCCGGGTCGGCGGCCCGGCCATGTGGTCACCCTCGCCGCGCCCCACCAGGCCGATCACCTCGGCGTCCCATCCCAGGCCGCGTACCAGCGCGGGCGCCTCGGCCGCGGCGCCCGGCAGCGCGAGGAACAGCATCCGGCGGTCCGGGGTGCGGGTCACCGGGCCGAGCGTCAGGCCCATCCGCTCCATCCTGGCCAGGGCCAGGAAGCCGGCGGCCTCCGGGACGTCCAGGGCGTCGAAGGTACGGCCGGTGGGCAGCAGGACCGCCGAACCGGGCTGCCTGGACCACATCCTGCGTGCGGCGGCGGCGCTGCCGGTCACCTGGTCCGCCCAGTCGGGCCGGGTGGGATGTGCTCCGGGGGCCGCGCAGCGGGCGTCACCGCAGGAGCAGCGCTCCGCCCCTCCGACGACCTCGAGCCAGGTGCCCGGGAACACGTCCCAGTGCCGCTCCTGGGCGTACCAGGCGGCGGCCTCGAGCAGCTGTTCACCCCGCTGCCTGGGGACCTTCGCGGCTTCCGTCACTCCGATGGGCTCTTCCACTCCCCGCTCAACTCCCGGCGCCACCAGGGGTTACGGGCGCACGCGCACCCTTCCGGACGGATCGATCCTGCATACGGGGCGCACGGGTGCACGGCCGGGGGCGCGTAGGAGGAAGCGCACCGGTGCGGGGGTAGGCACACGCAGGATTGTGCCAACTCACCACTGCTCGTACCCGATACAGATGAATATGCGCATTTCTTGTACCGTGCCGGGCAGTGATGCCTTCACTGGAATCACTGCGGTCTCAGGGGGAAATATGGCAGCCAGGCCTCTCGTCGCCCGCCAGCCGAACGAACGTCTCCAGACGCTCATCCAGGAGGCGGCGTGCTCCAACGCCGGCCTCGCACGCCGGGTCAACATGGTCGGGGCGGAACGGGGGCTGGACCTCCGCTACGACAAGACCTCCGTGGCCCGCGGGCTGCGCGGACAGCAACCACGCGGCAGGGCACCGGGAATCATCGCCGAGGCGATCGGACGCAAGCTCGGACGTACGGTCACGATCGACGAGATCGGCATGGCCAACGGCAAGAGCCTGGCGTCCGGGGTCGGCCTGCAGTTCGCTCCCACCGTGCTCGGCGCCGTCGAGCAGGTCTGCGAGCTGTGGCGCAGCGACGTCGGCCGCCGCGACCTGCTGTCCGGGTCGGCGGTGGCCGCCTCGGCGCTCGTCGAGCCCAGCAGGGACTGGCTGATCACGGGCGCCGACCCGCAGGTGGCGCGGACGGCCGGGAGCCGGGTCGGCATGCCCGACGTGGCGGCGGTGCGGGCGATGACCGCGGCACTCGTCGACCTCGACCATCGGTTCGGCAGCGGACATGTGCGGCCCGTGCTGGTGCACTACCTCAACAGCGTGGTGTCCGGGCTGCTTTCGGGCTCGTACCGCGAGTCGGTCGGCCGCGAGCTGTTCGGCGCGGTCGCCCGGCTCACCGAGCTCGCCGGGTACATGGCCGTCGACACGGGCCAGCCCGGGCTGGCCCAGCGGTACTACATCCAGGCGCTGCGCCTGGCCCAGGCCGCGGGGGACCGCGCGTACGGGGGCTATGTGCTGGCCGCCTCCATGAGCCATCTCGCCGCCCAGCTCGGCAATCCGCGTGAGATCGCCCAACTGGCGCGGGCCGCCCAGGAGGGCGCGCGCGGGCGGGTGACCCCGAGGGCGGAGTCGATGTTCCACGCCGCGGAGGCCCGGGGCCACGCCCTGATGGGCGACGCCCGCACCTGCCACGCCGCGGCGGGCAGGGCGCTGACCGCCCTGGAACAGGCCGGCCCGGACACGGGCGACGACCCCGACTGGATCGCGCACTTCGACGCGGGCTATCTCGCCGACGAACTCGCCCACTGCCACCGTGACCTGGGACAGGCGGAGCCGGCCGCCCGCCGCGCGAAGGAGGCCCTGGCCGCCCTTCCGGAGTCCCGGACCCGGCGCCGGGGCATCGGTCTGGTGCTGCTGGCCTCGGCGCAGGTGCAGCAGCGTGAGGTGGAGCAGGCCTGCCACACGGGGCTGCGGGCGATGGAACTGCTGGGCACCGTGCGCTCCAGCCGGGGTGCCGAATATCTCGACGACCTCCAGCAGCGGTTCGAGCCGTACGCGAACGAACCCTCGGTCCGGGAGTTCGGCGCGAGGCTGGAGCTCCAGGCCGCCTGACCGGCGTCCTCGGCGGGCCGGCCATGAACAGCGCCGCGGACGGCCCAGGTGTTACCCGCGGTGTGAAGGGGTGGTGAGCGCTCTCGGGCGCTTGGCGCCGGGCTCCGGACACCCGGTAGCGTGAGCCGACGATTCCATAGGTTCACACGTAGGAGTCCCGGTGACGCAGAGCGGACAGGGTGACGAGCGGCAGCTTCCCGCTGCACGGCCCGCGCACGAAGGTGTCGTGCTGCCCGCGGAGGGTGGTGCCCCCTGGAACCCCGGGGGTCCGGCGAGCGGACAGCCGGACCAGGCCGCCCCCGCCGGCGGGCAGCCGTGGGGCGGGTCCTGGGGCCCGGAGGCCGGGCAGCAGGACGGCCCGCCACCGGGGCAGCTGCCACCCGAGCAGCACCAGCACGGGGCGTACCGGCAACCGCAGCACGGGGCCTACCAGCAGCCCGCGCAGCAGCAGTACGCGCCTCAGCCGGACTCGTACCAGCAGGACCCGTACCACCAGCCGCCGTCGTACGCGCAGCCCCTGCCGCCCGAGGCCGGTCCGGCGGGGAACATGGGACAGGGCGGGGACGCGGACGCCACGCAGTACATCGCACCCGTACCCGGCGGAGCCCTGCCCGGCGGAATGCCGCCCGAGCACCAGGCCGAGTCCACGCAGTACCTGGGCCACCACGCCGCGCCGGCGCAGCAGTCCGACGCCGACGCGACCCAGTACATACCCCCCGTGCCCGGCGGCGCCCCGTACGGGATACGCCCCGGTGCCCCGGGCGACCGGCAGCCTCCCGCGGAGTTCGACAGCCTCTTCCGCAGCGACGAACCCGCGGGCGCCACACAGCAGATGCCCCGGGTCGCCGGGCACCAGCAGCCGCCCCACCAGGGCGGGCACCAGCAGCAGCCCCAGGGCGCCCAGCCGTACCGGTCGGGCCTCCAGGACGGGAACGGCGGCCACGGCGCGCAGGAGCCCGACCGCGGCGGCGACGCCCCGCGCAGGCGGTCCGCAGCCGTCCCGCTGATCGCGGCCGTCGTCATCGGCTGCGCCGTCGTCGGACTCGGCGCCGGTGCCCTGATGAGCGGCGGTGACGACAGCCCGTCGGACGACAAGAAGACGGTGGCCGCGCAGAGTCCCACCGCGGGCTCCCCCTCGGAGGAGGCGGCCGACCCCGCGAAGCCGCAGGCCGAGGAGCTCGACAAGCTGCTCGCGGACAGCAACAACAGCCGCTCCGCGGTGATCAGCGCCGTGGAGAAGATCAAGAGCTGCAGTGCTCTCGACCAGGCGGCCACCGACCTGCGGGGCGCCGCCGAGCAGCGGCGGGGCCTGGTGACCCGGCTGGAGGGGCTGAGCGTCGACCAGCTCCCGGCCCACGCCGAGCTGAAGACCTCCCTGACCGACGCCTGGCAGGCGTCCGCCGAGGCCGACGACCACTACGCCGCCTGGGCCGTGCAGGCCAAGGACGGCAAGAAGGTCTGCAAGGGCGGCAAGGCCCGTTCGACCGACGAGACCGCCAAGGCGAACGCGTCGAGCGGCGAGGCCACCACGGCCAAGCGCAAGGCCTCGGGGCTGTGGAACTCCATCGCGCAGAAGTACGGACTGACCGAGCGCGCCCCCACGCAGCTCTGAGGTGACACCCGCTCACCGGTCTCCGCCCCGTTCACCCGGGCAGGGAGGCCGGTGCCCGCGTGTCAGCCGCGCGAACGGGAGTTGAGGAGAGCCTCCGTGACATCCACGAAGCCCTTCTTCTCCGCGGTCAGACGCCCGTCGCGGACCACCTGGAACGTCACCCGCGCGTTGACGATGCGTCCGTAGGCCGTCGTGCCGATCATGTCCTGGAACCGCCAGCGGAGTACCGGGGTGAGGCCGCCGGTGTCCACCTCGGTGCCCCGGTTGAGACTGACGGAGATCCCGCCCGCCGTGATGTCGGGCCGGTCCATCGCCTCGACGACCGCCTCGAGCGCGGTGTACGCGATCCAGGTGGTCTGCACGCCCGCGTCGGTGGGATCGATCCGGTCGTCCCCGAAGGCGTACTCCCGGATCACCCCCCGCATCTCGTTCCAGCGGGCGTCTCCCGACTCCGGGTACCAGCCGGTGACCAGGGCCCCCTCGAAGGGGCTGTCCGCCCCGCCCGTCCGGTCGACGAGTCCTTGGCCGACGCTGCCGAGGACCGACGAGATCCGTACCTCGCTGTCCTGCGGCTCCAGCCGGCGGAACGAGTCGAAGAACGTCTCCGTGCCCTTGCCGAGCACCGCGGTCACACAGCCGTCGCCCGCCTGACGGAGGGCCCGGGACGCCTCCGTCTCGTACGACGTGGCCTCCTCCGTCGTGCTGATGTCGTAGGACGCGGGGCGGCCGCCCCCGCTGAGGCCCGTGTCGAGGAGCCCGGGCAGGGTGTCGCCGACCAGGGTGTCGGGCCGCACGAGCGACACACGGGAGCAGTTCGCGGCGAGCTGCTCACCGTTGCCCGCGACGAGCGCCGGCTGGCCGCCGTTGACCGGGTAGGAGAGATAGCTGGTGAACTCGTCGGCCGAGGCGCCGTACCCGCCGATGTACGGGATCCCGGCGGCCTCCAGCGGAGCCAGGACCGCCCGGCCGTACCGGCTGTACGAGCCGACCACGGCGGCCACGTCCTCGTCGGCCGCCCGCCGGGCGCACTTCGACGCCCCGGCCGCGGTGTCCTGGTCGTTGCAGGTGAGCACCCGGAGCTCGTGGCCGCCGATCCCGCCCTTGTCGTTGACCCAGCGGGCGTAGGTCTGCGCCATGGCGGTCATCCCGGCCATGTTCACCGAGCCGACCGCGGTGGTGTCCGGGGCCCAGGTCATCACGGTGACGGGCTCCCTGGAGCCCCCCGGGACTCCAGGGAGTGCGCCGCAGCCGGACATCAGCAGCGCCCCGGCCGCCACGGATGCGAGGAGTGCGTAGGGGCGGGGGGAGGTGAGGCGTCGCCATCCGGTCATGGGCACGGACTTTTCCGGCCCGGATGTAACGCCGCAGTGTGCCGTGGTCAACGCAGGGTGACGTGGAGGTGAATTGTGGGGGCCCCCGCGCGGCCGCCGGGAAGGAACGTACGATCGGCAACCGTGCAGCAAGGTTCGGAGAACACTTCCCGTCGCGGCCGTCGCTCCTCCACCATGGGCGGCATGCCGCTCAACGACATGCCCTGGTGGCGCTGGCGCAGCAACGTGCGCTCGGCGCTGCACATGCTCTCCGACCCCGTCTTCCACCACGAGTGCTGGCTGGCCGGCCGGGAGGGCTACGGCGACGTCACCGACGCCGTGTACCGCCTGGTCGAGGACACCTGGCTGGACAACTGGTCCGCCGAGAAGTACGTGGGAACGATCTTCCGCGACTCGGCCGAGGCCGCCCTCGTGGACGTCGCCGCCCTGCGGGTGCTGCGCATCATGCACCAGATAGGTGCCGATGCCCCCGTATCCGCCTATCTGGAACATCCCGGGTGGCAGGAGGCGGTCATGGCGGCACGCGAGGCCCATGTGATGCTCGCCACCAACGACGCGGAGGACCCGGACACCCCGCCGCGTTCCCTGGACGTGCTCCGCATCATGACCAGATCCGCGTGACCGCCGGGCGGTGTGGCACCCTGACGGGATGACCGCGCCGCAGCCCGCCGAATCCGCATCCGCTGCCTCGGAGACCGCCTCCGAGCAGTACGTCCTCACGCTTTCCTGCCCCGACAGGCAGGGCATCGTGCACGCCGTGTCGAGTTACCTCTTCATGACCGGCTGCAACATCGAGGACAGCCAGCAGTTCGGCGACCACGACACCGGTCTCTTCTTCATGCGCGTCCACTTCTCGGCGGACGCCACGGTCACCCTGGACAAGCTGCGTGCCAGCTTCGCGGCGATCGGGGACTCCTTCCGGATGGAGTGGCAGATCCACCGGGCGAGCGACCGGATGCGGATCGTGCTGATGGTCAGCAAGTTCGGGCACTGCCTCAACGACCTGCTGTTCCGTTCCCGCACCGGCGCCCTGCCGGTCGAGATCGTGGCCGTCGTCTCCAACCACACGGACTTCGCCGAGCTCGTCGCCTCCTACGGCGTCCCGTTCCGGCACATCCCCGTGAACAAGGAGAACAAGCCGGAGGCCGAGGCGCAGCTGCTGGAGCTGGTCCGCGGGGAGAACGTCGAACTCGTCGTCCTGGCGCGCTACATGCAGGTGCTGTCGGACGACCTGTGCAAGCAGCTCAGCGGCCGGATCATCAACATCCACCACTCCTTCCTGCCGAGCTTCAAGGGCGCGAAGCCCTACCACCAGGCCCACGCCCGCGGTGTGAAGCTGATCGGTGCGACGGCGCACTACGTGACCGCCGACCTCGACGAGGGGCCGATCATCGAGCAGGAGGTCGAGCGCGTCGGGCACGGCGTCACGCCGGACCAGCTCGTCGCCGTCGGTCGTGACGTGGAGTGCCAGGCCCTGGCCCGCGCAGTCACCTGGCACGCGGAGCGGCGCATCCTGCTCAACGGCCGCCGCACGGTCGTCTTCCCCTAGGACCCGCGGCCGGGCCCTACAGCCTGCTCAGGGAGGCCGCGGCGAACAGGACGTCGCTGATCGCCTCCCGGTCGCCCTCCTGACCGGCCGCGGCCTCGACCGGCGGTACGTGCCCGGCCACCAGCCGGCAGAACTCCACCCCGTCCAGCGCCACCTGCGCGACCGCGTGGGCGGGGGAGCCGAGTGCGGCCGGTGAGTCCAGCGCGATGTACCAGTCGCCGCCCCCGCGGCCCTCGACCTCCAGGTGGAGGGAGCGCCCGGGGGACCCCGCTGTCACCAGGTGGCGGGCCGGTGAGGCGAGCCCCGCGCGGCGGCGCTCGGCGAGGACGCCGGGGAGCAGCCGGGCGGCGAGGTCGATCATCCGGTTCAGATGGGCGGCGGCGGGCGGTTCGTACGGATAGTCCACCGCGTCCGCGATGTCACCGCCGTGGATCCAGCACTCGAAGGCGCGCTCCAGGAGCGAGTCCTGCAGCGGAAGGGCGAAGCCCCCGTACGGCACGGAGAGTTCCGCGACGCCCCGGCCGGCGAACGACACCGTGCGGACGAGCGCGTGGCTCTGGTCGCGCCAGGGCTCCCGTACGGCCCGGGTGGGCGGGTGGTGCGCGGCGGCCCAGTACGCCTCGGTGCGTCCGGTCGGTGTCGGCGGCGGGGAGCCGCCGTCCGCCTTCCCGAGCGGGTCGTCCAGACCCAGCGCCGCGGACACCAGGCCGTCGACGGCCATCAGGTGGCCGATCACCCCGGCGACCGTCGTCCTGCGGTTCACCTGCCGGTCCGCCTCGAACCACTTGAGCCGCACCGGCGCGTGCCACTCCGCGTCGCCGATGTCCCGCAGCAGCGCGTCGAGCCGTGCGGTCTCCGCGTCGTAGGGGGCGGCCCACGACGGGAGGGGGATGCGCGCCGGGCGGCGGCCCAGGCAGTTCTCCAGGACCCGCGACCGCAGCATCGGGTCCAGGTCCAGGGTGCCGTCCGTGTGCAGCAGGCCGACGGCGTCGCGCAGCCGCAGCCCCTCGTCGGCGCAGGGGGCGCACGAAATGAGGTGCTCCTCGACGGCCGCGGTCTCCTCGGCGGAGCAGGCGGCCAGCGCCCAGGCGCCGAGGAGTGACTTGAGCACCTCGTGCGGGAGCGGTGGCCCCGGCGGGCCGGGTTCGGGGGGCTTCGCCGGTTCCGGCGCCCCGGACAGGACCGGCGGCAGCGTCTCCCGGTCGTCCGCGGCCGGCCGGGGCCCCGGTATACGGCGTTCCACGGGCTTCTCGCCGTCGCGGCCGCCGCTCTGGCCGCCGCTCACGGGGTCGGTCCGTAGCCGGGAGGGGCGGAGTCCGCCGACGGCCGGGTGTTCGCGGTGGAGAGCAGCTGGAGGCCGAGCCGCAGCCGGCGCCTCGCCTCGTCCGCGGTGACTCCGAGGTCGGCGGCGGTCTGCCGGTAGTCCCGCCGCTGGACGTACGCGAGTTCCAGGGCGGCGCGCAGCGGCGCCGGCATCGAGGCGACGATGTAGTCGGCACGGGCCGCGGTGGTGGCCTTGAGCACCCGGTGCTCCAGCTCCCGGGCCCGCGCGTCCGTGCGGGGCCCCTCGTCCTCGCCGTGTGCCCCGCGGAGTCTCCGCACGGACCGGCGGTGGGTGAGCCGCGCGACCCAGGAGCGCATCGAGCCGTGCTTCGGGTCGTACGCGCCGGGGTTCTCCCAGATGTAGCCGAACACCTCGCGCGTCACCTGGTCCGCGGCGTCCTCGTCGTCGAGCATGCGGTGGGCCTGGCTGTGGACGAGAGCGGCGAACCGGTCGTAGAGCTCGCCGAGCGCCGCCGCCTCGCCACGGGCCAGCCGCTGCTGCATGCGGCGGTCCCAGCGCGGTGGTGCGTCCTTCGCCATCCGGCCCCCAGCCCTGTGCCTCTCGTCACGTCGAATGTAGTCGGCGGAATCCTCCGAGCACGCGCCTTTCCAGCAAGTACGTCCCTGGAGTGGCGCCGAATGACAGGGAGTGATACACGCCTTGCCCCTTCCCGATCGCCTAAACGATCCTGAAGTGATCATTCCTGGATGAATCCTGTGTCAGGCTGGTGAGCTGCGGGGTGTTTCGCGGGCGGAGGAGCGGGCAGCCGCGAGGAGGAACGGAAACTTCCGGATCCCCCGGAGCCCCCCGGAGCGAGAGGCCGAGTCGCGTGACGCTGAAGGTGTACGAGACCGAGCAGGACGCGTGGACGGTGCTGCGGATCCACGGCGAGCTCGATCTCGTCAGCTCACCCGTCGTGCGTCAGTCCGTCCACGGGGCCGTGGCCGCGGGCCGGCACGACGTGGTCCTCGACCTCTCCGGCGTCCTCTTCTGCGACTCCAGCGGCGTCAACGTCCTGATCGCCGCGAGACGCCTCATGAAGTCCTGCGGCGGCCGGCTGAGGCTGATCCTCCCGGCGCGGGGCGCGGTCGACGGCTCGCACGTCAACAAGGTGCTCGGCGCGCTGGGCGTGCGCCGGCTCTTCGACGTGTACCCCGACGCCGGCGCCGCCACCGACGACACGTCCCGCCCGCTCACCGCGTGACACGCCGATCCCGCGCGAGGTTGTCACACCTCTGAAGGCAGTTGGTGACACGTGACGCCTCCCGGCGTCGTACGCTCCCCGCATGGACAGCGCAGAGTACGAGCGCAAGATCGCGCACCGCTTCGCCGCCTTCGACCAGGACGGCAACGGCTACATCGATCGCGCCGATTTCAACGCCGCCGCGGCCCGTCTGCTCACCGAGTTCGGTACGACGGCCCGCTGCGACCGGGGCCAGTCGCTCTACACGGGTGCCGAGGCCTTCTGGCAGGGCATGGCGGGGATCGCCGACGTGGACGGGGACCAGCGCGTCACCCGGCAGGAGTTCGTCGGCGGGGCCGTGAAAAGACTGAGGGACAGCCCGGATCGCTTCGCGGAGATCGCGCGGCCCTTCCTGCGCGCGGCGCTCGCCGTGGCCGCGGGAACGGATCCGGAGGGCACCGCGCCCGCCTCGGCCCCGGTGGACCGGGTGGAGCGCGCCCTGCGGGTGCTGGGGGCCGAGGACGACATCGCGAGCGTCGCGGCACGGAGCCTGGACACCGACCAGGACGGGCGGATCGCCGAGGCCGAGGCGGTCGCCGCCTTCTCCGCGTACTTCACCGTCATCGAGCCCGACGCGTGACCGCCGGGGCCTCACGACGGATGTCCGCCCCGTGCTCGGCCCCCAGCTGGATCCCGGGTCAACACGCCCGGTGCGTTCAGTAGTTGACTCCCTCCCGTGGCCCGGTACCGAGCCGGGCCACGGCGCCCTCCGGCGGGCGGTCATGACTGGCCGGGGGCGCGCGGAGGGTGCGCAGCGGGTGACGCAACGCATCCGGACGCCGCTTGCGCCCCCGGAGCGTTCGGTCACCGGGCGGAGTCGCGGGCGCCGGCTCGGGTACGCTCCCTGGGATGCGAGTGGTACTGGAACCGGAACATCCGGATACGGCCCCCACGGCCGCCCCGGGCGCTACGCGGTGCCCTGCTCGCACCCCACGGAGCTGCGGCGGTGCCGCCGGGGACGCGGTCCCCGGGACGCCGGTGCGCTTCTGTTCGACTCTCCGCAGCACGCGTCGCACAGTATGGACCACGCGTACTCCTTCGCGCTGGAATATGCCCGAAGCGCTTGTTGCGGTGACTGTACGTCAACCATGCTGTCTCGAAGGGGAGTCACGTTCCGTGACCCTGAGGAGGCGCGAGGCGATGTGTCCGCCGGTTCGGATGGTGTGAGCGGTGCAGGTGCTTCAGGTTCAGCTGGAGGTCGGGCCGGACCCCGCGGAGGTGGGGCGGGCCCGCAGATGGGCGCGGTCGAGGCTGATCGGGTCCGGGATGGAGGACGACGAGCCCCTCGCGGAAACGCTCATCCTGCTGATCTCGGAGCTCGTCACCAACGCGGTGGTCCACACGGGCTGTCCGGCCGTGCTGCGGATGCTGTTCGGCTCGACGAGTCCGGCGGGTTCGGCCGGGACGGTGCGCGTCGAGGTCGCCGACACCAGCTGCCGTCCGCCCCGGCCGCGTCACGCGGAGGGCGAGGACACCAACGGCCGCGGCCTGGAGCTGGTGGACGGTCTGGCGGACCGCTGGGGCTGGCAGCCGGAGGGCGCGGGCAAGCGGATCTGGTGCGAGATCGACCGTGGCGGTCCGGTGATCATCCCGGCGGTCCAGGAGCAGTCCGGCGATCCCGCCCGTCTCTGAGGGGACCCTCCCCCCGGAGCCCCGCCGACCGGAACGTCCGCCGGTAGACCGTGGGCGACACGCCCAGCGCGGCCTGCACGTGCTGACGCAGGGAGGTGGCCGTGCCGAATCCCGCGTCCCGTGCCACCCGGTCGATCGACAGGTCCGTGGACTCCAGCAGGTGCCGTGCCCGCTCGACCCGCTGCTGGGCGAGCCACTGCCCCGGGCTGAGGCCCACCTCCTCGCGGAAGCGCCGGGTGAAGGTGCGTACGCTCATCGACTCCCGCAGCGCCATGTCGCGCAGCAGGATCGGTTCTTCGAGCCGCCCGAGCGCCCAGGTGCGTGCGGCCGTCGTCGTGGCGACCCCCGCCTCGGGCAGCGGGCGCCGGATGAACTGTGCCTGGCCGCCGTCGCGGTGCGGGGGGACGACCGTGCGGCGGGCGACGTCGTTGGCGACGGCGGTGCCGTGGTCACGGCGCACGATGTGCAGGCAGAGATCGATCCCCGCGGCGACCCCGGCCGAGGTCAGCACGTCCCCGTCGTCGATGAACAGGACGTCCGGATCGACGCGGACCTTCGGGAAGAGCCGCTGGAAGTGATCCGCGGACGACCAGTGCGTGGTCGCGGGGCGCCCGTCGAGATACCCCGCCGCGGCGAGCACGTAGCTGCCCGTGCAGATGGACACGACGCGGGTTCCCGGCCTGACGTGGGCGAACGCGGCGGCCAGTTCGGCGGTCAGCCGGCCCTCCTCGTACACGGGGCCGAGTTCGTACGAGGCCGGGACGACGACGGTCCCGGCGGTGGCGAGTGCCTCCGGGCCGTGCTCGACCACGATGCTGAAGTCGGCGTCGGTGCGGACGGGCCCCGGCGGGCGTACGGAGCAGGTCACCACGTCGTAGAGCTTCTCGCCCCGGCCGTCCGGCCCGGTGCTCGTCGACCGGCCGAAGATCCTCTGGGGGATGCCCAGTTCGAAGGGGAGGACCCCGTCGAGCGCGAGAACGACCACACGGTGGCGCATCCGGACTCCTGCTCTTCCGCGGATTGGGCGTAACCGCCTGCGTCCTGATAAACGTACCGGCCATGAGGGAAACACCGGCAGCACGCACGTCCGTCCCCGGGGCGGCCGTCATCCGGGCGGCAGCGGTGGCGGCGGCTCTCCTGACGGTCGCCGCGGGGCTGGGCGTCCGCTCGGCGGCGGGCGGGGACGTGGCGAAGTACGCGGGCGACGCCCTCTACACCGTCCTGATCCACATCCTGGTGGTCGTCCTCGTGCCCAGGGTGCGGCCGGCGACGGCCGCCGCCGTCGCGCTGGCCTTCAGCTGGGCGGTGGAACTGGCCCAGCTCACGGGCGTACCGGCCGAACTCTCCCGGCAGAGCACGGTGGCGCGGCTGGTGCTCGGCTCCACGTTCAACGCGCCGGACCTGTTCTGGTACGCGGCCGGGGCCGCCCTGGCCTGGGCCGTCCACCGCCGACTGCCGTCCGGGCGCCCGGCGCGGGCCTGACCCGGCAGGCACTGGCCCGATCCCTGCGAAGGGTGTCCTTCCGGCCACTCGTCCGGCTTCTCCGCCCGGCCGATGCTGAGCGCGTGAACCGGACAACCGACAGCACGGCGATCGAGGACGCACCTCGCCGCCGCTCCCGCCCACGGATCCACCGCGCGTGGATCGTCGCCGCCGTCACCTTCGTGACGATCATCGGCGGAGCGGCCTTCAACTCCCTGCCAGGGCTCCTGATCGACCCCCTCCACTCCTGGTTCGGGTGGTCACGCGGCGAGATCGGTCTCGCCGTCTCCCTCGACATGGCGCTGTACGGGCTGACCGCCCCGTTCGCCGCGGCGCTGATGGACCGTTTCGGTATCCGCCGGGTCGTGGTCGTCGCGCTCGCGCCGGTGGCGACCGGGGCGCTGGCGAGCGTCTGGATGACCGCTTCCTGGCAGCTGATGCTCTACTGGGGCCTGCTCGTCGGGCTGGGCACCGGTTCGATGGCGATGGCGTTCTCCGCCACCGTCACCAACCGCTGGTTCGTGGCCCGCCGCGGACTGGTCACCGGGATCCTGACCGCGGCGGGGGCCTCCGGCCAGCTGGTTTTCCTGCCGCTCTGCGCCTGGATCGTCGACCGGCACGGCTGGCAGCCCGCCTCCGTGACGGTCGCGCTGGCCGCCCTCGTCGTCATCCCCTTCGTCTGGCTCCTCATGCGCGACCACCCCGCCGACGTGGGCCTCGCCCCTTACGGCGGCGCGTACGTGGCGAAGCCGGCACCCGCGACGGGGGCGGCGGCCCGCACCGTGCGCGTCCTGTTCGACGCGGCCCGAACGGGCCCGTTCTGGCTGCTCGCGGGCTCGTTCGCCATCTGCGGCGCCTCCACGAACGGGCTGATCCGCACCCACTTCGTCCCCTCGGCGCACGACCACGGCATGGAGATCACGGCCGCGGCCTCCCTGCTCGCGGTCATCGGCGTCTTCGACATCATCGGCACGGTCTTCAGCGGCTGGCTCACGGACCGCTTCGACGCCCGCAGGCTGCTGGCCCTCTACTACGCGCTGCGCGGAGTCTCGCTGCTGTTCCTGCCGATGCTGATGGGGCCGGCGGTGCACCCCCCGATGGTCTTCTTCATCATCTTCTACGGCCTGGACTGGGTCGCCACGGTGCCGCCGACGCTGGCTCTGTGCCGCGAGCAGTACGGCGAGGACAGCGCGATCGTCTTCGGCTGGGTCCTGGCCTCGCACCAGGTGGGCGCGGCCCTGGTGGCGTTCCTCGGCGCCGTGGCCCGGGACGCGACCGGTTCGTACGACGTGGTCTGGTACGCCTCGGGCGCCCTGTGCGCCATGGCCGCGCTGATGGCTCTGATGATCCGCCGCGCGCGGGCCGGAGGTCCGGAGCCGGCCGTACGAGGCGCCGGCCGGGTCAGCCCGTCCGCGCGACGCGGGCGGCTATCCTCCGCGCGTCCAGGGCCATCTCGCGGAGCATCCCGCTGATCGGGTTGGTGAAGCCGGTGAAGTACAGGCCCGGCGCCCCGTCCGGGGTGCGCGCGCCGTGCACCACGGGGCGCCCCCTCGGGTCCAGTACGCCGAGATGGCCGACCAGCCCTTCCAGCGCGCGTTCGTAGCCGGTCGCCGCGATCACCGCGTCCGGGGTGATCCGGGTGCCGTCGGCCAGCACCACCGCGTCCCCGTCGAACGACCCGACCGTCGCCACGGGGACCACCGTGCCGTTCCTCACCGCGTCGATCAGCCCGACGTCCTGGACGGGGATCGCGCCCTCCTTGACCCGGGAGTACAGGCCCGTGTCGGGGCGGGGGAGGCCGTGCGCCGCCAGGTCGGGTACGGAGACACGGCACATCAGGCTGCCCGCCCGGTCGACGAGCCGGACCGGGAGCCTGCGGACCAGGACGGCGGTGGCCTGGGCGGGCCAGCCGGCCGTCGAGCGGCGCACGATGTGCGGAACCGTGCGGACCGCGATGCGTACCCGGGACGCACCGCCCTCGACCAGGTCCACGGCGATCTCCGCGCCGGTGTTGCCGATACCGACGACCAGGACGTCCTTGCCCGCGTACGGGGCCGGGGAGCGGTACTCCGCGGCGTGCAGCAGCTCGCCCGTGAAGTCCTCGCTGCCCGGCCACGCGGGGATCCGCGGGGTGTGGTTGAAGCCGGTGGCCACCACCACGGCCCGCCCGGTCAGCACCCGGCCGCCGGTCGCGCTCAGCTGCCAGCCCGTGCCGTCGTCGGTCCGGTCGATCCGGGAGACCTCGACGCCCGTCACCACCTCCAGCTCGTGGTGCTCGGCGTACTTCTCCAGGTAGCGCACCATGTCGTCGCGTGACACCCAGCGTCCGAACCGGCGGGGCATCGCCAGCCCCGGCAGGGCGGACCAGCGGCGGATCGTGTGCAGGTGCAGCCGGTCGTAGTGACCCCGCCAGGACGACCCCACACGGTCGGACTTCTCCAGCACCACCGCGCGTACGCCCTGTTCCCGCAGGGCCGCGGCGGCGGCGAGACCGCCGGGGCCGCCACCGATCACGTAGACCGGCCGGCCGTCGGTGCGGTCGAGGGAGGCGGGCGGGGCGTCACCGGGGAGGGGGGTGCTTTCGGGCATGCTTCGGAGCGTAAGTAGGCCGAGGACACGGTGGGTTCCGGTCCGGGCGGGAATCGGTTGCGAAATGATCACGGGGTGACGCGGCGCGCCCCGTTCACAGGCCCGGAGCGCCCCACACCGGGAACCACCGCGACAGGTCGCCCTCCACGCGCAGGTCGTCACCGAGCACGGCCCGTACCTGGAGCTCCAGTTGGTTGTCGCGCCGCTCCCCGCCGCCGGGGTCCGGGGCGAACGGGTAGAACGTGCCCCGCTTGTAGAGGTACACGAGGGCGAGCGGGCGTCCCGCCGGGTCCCGGAACCCGATCAGCGAGCAGAGCAGCTGCGGACCGAAGCCGCCGTCCTGCAACAGGGTGTTGACCGCGTGCAGGTCGTTCACCAGGGCGGCCGTGCCGTCGGCCCCTGGCTCCTGACGTGCCAGCAGCCAGGTGTATCCGTAGGAGTCCCGGCTGAGGTCCACGGGGATCCCTCCCCGCCCCGTGTCCGCGTCCAGCAGTTCGCGTACGTCCTCCTGGAGGCGGGCGAACGTGCCGCCCTCCACCCCCGCGAAGCACACCGAGCCGGCCCCGGTCGGTGAGAAACCGGTGCCGGCCTGGAGGGTCAGTGCCGCGGAGGGGACCGCGAAGAGCTGGTCGAGGTCGGGGCGGACCGGTTTGCTGCGCCCCAGGATGCTGTCGAGCAGGCCCACGGAAGCTCCTCACGGGTGGGACAGGCCGGCGGATATACGGGCCAGCTGGTCCAGACGCTGTTCGAGGGTCGGGTGGGAGGAGAGCAGCCGGCCCAGGCTCTCCTTGGAGGCGAAGGCGGGCACGAAGTAGAAGGCGTTGTACGGCTCCGCCTTCCGCAGGTCCTCCGTCGGGATCCTGGCCATCTGCCCGCTCACCTTGGTGAGGGCCGAGGCGAGCGCCGAGGGACGGCCGGTGAGCAGTGCGGCCGTGCGGTCGGCCGAGAGCTCCCGGTAGCGGGAGAGCAGCCGGGTCAGCAGGAAGCTGAGGGCGTACACGACCGCGCTGATCAGCGGGATGAGCATGATGATGACGCCCGCCGGGTCGTTGCCCCGGCTGTTGCGGGCGAAGCCGCCCCAGAGGGCGACCCGGGTGACGACGCCGGCGAGGACCCCGAGGAACGACGCGATCGTCATCACGGCGACGTCGCGGTGCGCGACGTGCGACATCTCGTGGGCGAGGACACCTTCGAGCTCCTCGGGCTCCAATCGGCGCAGCAGCCCGGTGGTGGCGCAGACCAGGGCCGTCTTCTCGCTGCGGCCGGTCGCGAAGGCGTTCGGCACATCGCTTTGCGCGACGGCCACCCGGGGTTTCGGCATGTCGGCGAGGGCGCAGATCCGGTCGATCGCCCCGTGCAGTTCCGGTGCCTCCCGCGGGGTGACCTCCCGGGCGCCCATGCCGTACGCCGCGATGCGGTCGCTGAACCAGAACTGGGCGACGAACATCCCGCCCGCCAGGATCAGGACGACGGGCCAGGCGCCGCGCAGGACGGCCAGCAGCACGCCCACGAGGACCACGTACAGCAGGCCGATGAAGAACATCGTGCTCACCATGCGGGTGGTCAGACCGCGGTCGGGTGCGTACCGGGAACGGGTTCGTGCCATGGGTGCCTCCAGAAGCTCACCTGACTCCCATAGTGCCCCTTCCGTGCAAAAGCCGTATAAGTGCCGCATCAGGGCCAGAGGAGCTCACGGGTCCAGGCCGCCCCGTCACGGCGGTAGCGCAGTCGTACGTGCCGGCGCCGCCCGTCCCCCTGGAAGAACTCCACCTCCCGGGGCTCGACCACGTAGCGCGTCCAGGTCTCCGCCTCGGCGTCCGGTTCCGCCCGCGCGCGGTCCCAGGCCGCCTCGGAGGCCCGTACGAGTTCCTCCTGCGAGCCCAGCACCTCGCTCTGCGACCCGGTCAGCGCGGCGGCCAGCGCACCGGTGGACCTGGCGTGCAGATCGGCCCGGCTCTCCTCGCGGCCGGCGGGGACGGCGGCGCCCCGCACCCGTACCTGCCGCCCCTGGGCGGGCCAGTAGAAGCCGAGCGCCGCGTACGGGCGTGCGGCGAGCTGGCGTCCCTTCGCGCTGGTGGCATGCGTGGCGAAGTGCCAGCCGCGCTCGTCCGCGTCGTGCAGCATCAGCGTGCGTACGTCGGGCCGGCCCTCGGTGTCCGCGGTCGCCAGGGTCATGGTGTGCGGCTCGGTCTGGCCGGCGGCCACCGCCTCGGCGAACCAGGCGTGGAAGAGGGGCAGGGGGGCGGCGGGTGCGGAGGACGGGTCGAAACGGGGGAGGGGGACGTCCCAGACGCGCTGGGCGTGGAGCAGGTCGCGGAAGTCCTTCTGTGCATCGCTCATGGGTCCATTCCACAGCGTCCGGAGCCGGTGCGGGAACGCCGACGGCGGACCACACGGGTGGTCCGCCGTCGGTGAGACAGGACGTGGAGGAGCCGGGCGGGGGTGCGGCGGCCCGGCGTGTGCGGGGGTGTCCTGGCCGGCGCCTACCTGACCGGCTTCTTGCCGGTGATGCCCAGGTGGACCAGCAGGGCGAGGTTGGGGCGGAGTTCGGCCTGCTTCACGCCCCAGGTGGTGAAGCCCTTCTGGTGCGAGGCGACCCCCGCGAGCATGACGACCAGGGAGCCCGCCACCGCGCCGGGGCTGACGTCCTTGTCCACCCTGCCCTTGGACTGGAGTTCCTTGACCGCGTCCGTCAGGGAGTTGGTGACCGAGTTCAGGACCTTCATGCGGATCTTGTAGAACCGCTTGTCCCCTTCGGCCGCGCCGAGGTCGACGACACGGAGGATCGCGTCGTGCCGCCGCCAGAAGTCGAGGAAGCCCTCGACCAGTTCTTCCGAGGCCTGCCAGCCGGCCTTGCCGACCCAGGAGCGCCCGCCGACCAGTTCGGTCAGTCCGGCGCCTTCCTTGGCCATTTCCTCGGCGAGTTCGAGAACGGCGCCCTCGACGTCGGGGAAATACTGGTAGAAAGTCGCGGGTGAAGTCCCGGCCTTACGGGCCACGTCGATGACTTTGACGTCCCGGTACGGCGAGGAGCTGAGCATCTCGCTGAGGCAGTCGAGCAGCTTCTGCCGCGTCGCCTGACCTCGCCGACCAGCCACGCGGCCGTCGACGGTGCGCACTTGTCCTGTCATGCCGTCAGCTTACCGAGGGGTGAACCGAGCGCGATCTGACCGACTGCAAATGGGGAACGCCCCAGTCGGGACAGGGTGGACGACGCAATTCCCGAGCGTGCTCGAGCGGTAATTCCAGGTGACCCGGAGGGTTTATGGAATTCCTCTCCGGCCGCACTCGGGGGGCCGTGGTGCGATGTTGTTATCAACAGCCTGTGGATAACTTTGGTGGACAACTTCCGTCCACGGGGCGGGCGGAAGCTTCACGATTCGGGCAAAGGTTCTATTCGGCCCCTCGGGGCGCGCTCCGGGACCCCCGACGCTACGTTGAGTGTGAGGGACGTCACGGCGGCCCTCGTGGTGGTCCACCGCGATCCACAGCCGCCGCGGCGCCGCCGCCGCGCCGTCACGCCCCACAGCGACGGAAGGACTCCGGTCATGGCCGTATTCGCGCAGTCCGCGCCGTGCTGGGTGGATGTGCAGCTCTCGGACCTGGAGGCCGGCAAGCGCTTCTACGGCGGTCTGTTCGGCTGGACGTTCCGCGCGGGGGACGGGATGCCCTTCGCCGACGCCTACAGCGACGGCGAGCTCGTCGCCGCGCTCGCCGCCAAGCAGGACGGCCGCATGCCCACGACCTGGGGCGTCTACTTCTCCACCGACGACATCCTCGCCACCGTCGCCCTGGTCCGGAAGGCGGGCGGCCAGGTGATCACCGACCCGGTGCGGGCCGGCGACGCCGGGGTCCTCGCCCAGGCGGCCGACCCCGGCGGCGCGGTGTTCGGCCTCTGGCAGGCGGGCCGGCGGGCCGGTTTCGAGAAGAGCAACGCCCCGGGATCCTTCTGCTGGACCGAGGTCCACACCCGCAGGCCCGAGCGCGTGGACGCGTTCTACGAGCAGGTCCTCGGATTCCGGGGGACCGACATCGAGCTGCCAGGGCCCGAGGGGGCGCCGGAGCCCTTCCGCGTCTGGTCACCCGCGGGTACCGAGCCGGGCGAGGACACGGCGGTCGGCGGGCGCGCGGTCATCACGGACGCCTTCCCCGAGATGCTGCCCAGCTACTTCCTGAACTACTTCGCCGTCGCCGACTGCGACCGGTCCGCCGAGACCGCCCTCCGGCTCGGTGGCCGGATCACGGCCCCGGCCCTCGACATCCCGTACGGACGGACGGCGGTCCTCCAGGACGACCAGGGTGCGGCTTTCGCCGTGCTCCAGCCGACCGAACCGCTGCGGTAGCCGTTCCGCGGCCGTTGTGCGGCTGTCCTGAAAGGGATGGAGTGCCACACAACACCCCGACTCGCCCCCGGGTTCGCAACCAGGCCCCGGGACAGGAAGAATCAGGGTGTGCACCGCCATGTGGTGCCCACTGGTGAGACGCTGCACAGGGCGGGATTTCGCGGGCTTCTGTTCCTGAGGCCCGTACGGGGAGGTGGCAGGCAAGTGGAGCAGCTGACGCAGCATGACCCGAGGCGGATCGGCCCGTTCGAGGTGCTGGGACGGCTCGGGGCCGGCGGCATGGGGCTGGTCTATCTGGCGAGGTCGGCGTCGGGCCGACGGGTGGCGATCAAGACGGTCCGTACGGAACTGGCCGAGGACCAGCTGTTCCGGGTCCGCTTCACGCGTGAGGTGGAGGCCGCCCGCGCGGTCAGCGGGTTCTACACCGCTGCCGTGGTCGACGCCGACCCGAGGGCGGCCGTGCCCTGGCTGGCCACCGCCTACGTACCCGCGCCCTCCCTCGAGGAGATAGTGAGTGAGTGCGGGCCGATGCCGACGCAGGCCGTGCGCTGGCTGGCCGCCGGTATCGCGGAGGCCCTGCAGTCGATCCACGGGGCAGGCCTCGTCCACCGCGACCTGAAGCCGTCCAACGTCCTGGTGGTCGAGGACGGCCCGCGGGTGATCGACTTCGGGATCGCGTCCGGGGTCTCCAACACCCGGCTGACCATGACGAACGTGGCCGTGGGCACGCCCGCGTACATGTCGCCGGAACAGGCGCGCGACTCGCGCAGCGTGACGGGGGCCAGCGACATCTTCTCGCTCGGTTCGACCCTCGTCTTCGCGGCGACCGGCCA
>Ga0164308_10000437_pt1 | contig 23016 bp, 17 predicted proteins | sample Whisoiple_246_MG_FD_109983 | JGI IMG/M metagenome (GOLD analysis project Ga0164308, IMG submission 109983) | Soil microbial communities amended with fresh organic matter from upstate New York, USA - Whitman soil sample_246_MG | ecosystem: Environmental > Terrestrial > Soil > Unclassified >...
CCGTAATCCAAACTGCGCTGCGGTCGTTGCCCAGCCTCGGAGCGCGAAGCGATGGGTGTGATTCAGCAAAGCAGACGGCGAATCGCAAACCTGTCCGTGGCCGCGCTTTCGCTCGTGGCAACCTTGCGTTGCAACGTCTACAACGACTCATTGCTCGGAAAAGGCGAGTTCGTCGTGGGCGGCGCGGCCACCATGGATCACGCGGGAACCTCCGGCACCACGGCGGCGGGCCGCGGGGCGCGGAGGTATTGCTGGTGAGTTGGAGACTGACGGCGGCGCGGCCAACGCGGGCTGGGCGTGCCGCCGGCCTACCGCCACCCGCTCAGCAGCACCAACGGGTCGAGCTAGGCGCTGGCGATCCACTTGCTGGCCGTCTACCCCGGCTGTGGCGCAGCGCCACGCACGCTCGTTTTCACAACTCTTTGTGACAATTCAGGCCAGCAAAGAGCAGTTGCAGGTCATGTTGAGCATGGCACAGACACACCGTTCGATTTCCGGGCTCTGTCTCGCCTTCTTGATTCCAGCGTGCGCCTCCAATGGCAACGGTTCGCCTGGAGGGGGCGCTCGCGATAAAGAGGGCGGGGCGACCGGCGATTCGACGGGGGGAGTGTCCGGCGTTGCGAAGGGTGGAACAATCGGCAATCCGACAAGCGGCGCGAGTGGCAGCTCGACGGGGGGAACAGCAGGGGTTTCGACGAGCGGGACGAGTGGCGATCCGAGCGGCGGCTCGACTACCGGCGTCGCAGGCGCGACCGGAGGCGGGGGAATGGCAAGTATTGGAACGGCGGGAAGCGCGACCGGTGGTCAGTCCGGAGGGGCTGGTGGCCAAGTGGGAAGCACCGGGGGAAGCGGAGGACTGATGAGTGGTTGCGTGGGCGGGAAGGCGTGGCCTACGGCAAATCCCACAGCCGCTGGCCCGTTCGAGGTGGCAGCCGACAAAGGTGTGGGTCCCTTGGCGGGTTACACTCCCGATCCGATCTACGGCGACCAACAACAACGATTCAATATCTATCGTCCGAAGAACCTTGCGAACAGCGGGTACTGTCACCCCATCCTGGTCTGGGCGAACGGGCACACTGACAATCCAGAGCCGAACGCCCCGCTCTGCGTCGTCGACTCGGGCGCCAACAAGTGGTGCGGGCAGTACTTGCCGATGATGAATCATCTCGCGTCCCACGGATTCGTGGTGATCGCGTCGCTCAGCACCACTACCTCCAAAGGCGATCCCCTGCCCACGATTGCCGGCCTGAACTGGATACTTCAACAGTCGGAGGATGCGAGCAGCGCGTACTATCACCGCCTCGATACCGCCAACATCGGCCAACTCGGCCACTCGGAGGGCGCGATGTCGACCTGCATGGTCGCAGCGGAACCGCGCTACAAGGCCTTGGCAGCGATTTGCGGCACCAGGACGCTCACCGGTGTTCACACCCCGATGCTGTTTTTCTGCGGCGGAAAGGATACCGTGGTCAGCTGCGACGGTGTGAGGGATGTATTCCTCACCGTCAAGGATCAGCCTGCCTTCTTCATCGACGAGCTGAACGCGGACCACGGGAGCTGGGTGTACCAAGGCGCCAAGGGGGTGTCTCTCTCATTGGCTGCCGCGTGGTTCAGGGTTCACCTGATGGGCGACACTGCGAACCGCAAGTACTTCTACGGCCCGAGCTGCACCTTCTGCACCGACAGCCGCGTGAAGGTCGAGCAGAACAGCCTGATGACTCAATAGGAAAGCGGTCAGGGCGAGCTGACGATCTTGAGCAGCACGACGCTGTGGCTAGGGACGTTGCTGGCCGTGTACGAGCCCGTAAACGAGCCGAGCTCCTTCGCTGCCCACAGATCACGCACCGTCGCTGCGCCCGCGGATAGTCCAATCTGACTCCACTGAACCGTGATCGAAGCACTCGCCGAGCCCCGGTTGAACAACGCGACCGCACGCGTGTTGCTGCCCGACATTTCTTTCGACCACACTTCGAGATTCGTACCGGGAGTTGCCACCACGCGACCTTGCTTCCCGAGCGGATCTTGGTCGACGGCAATGACCTCGGCGTTGGTGAGTGTGGCCTTCGTTGCCGCGCTCATTTTCGTCAAATCGTTACCGGTGATCAGCGGCGCGGCCATGATCGCCCACATGCTGAAATGGGCGCGCCCTTCCACGTCGTTCAAGCCGTTTCCGACTTCCAGCATGTCGGGATCGTTCCAATGGCCGGGCCCAGCGCCGGCGTATTGTTCCTTGTTGGCGTCGATCAGCCGAATCACCTCGCTCCATTTGGCCGAGATGTCGAAGCCGATGCGCCACATGTTGGCCGTCATCGGGAGGTTGAGCGAGCAATTGGTGGGCGTGCAGAACGGTCCTTGGTCGCCTGGATTGATGCTGTAGAAGATTGGACGACCGGTGGCCTTGAGCGCGTCTCGCATCACCGCAAACGCGCTCAGCTGACCTTGGCACTTATCGTACTTCAGGTAGTCGATGCCCCACGAGGCGAACGTTTGCGCGTCGGTCGTCTCGTGTCCGACGCTACCGACACCCGGGGTGTAGCCGCCATAGAGTCCGGCGCAGGTCTTCGTATTCGGCGTCTCGTAAATGCCAATCTTCAAGCCTTTGCCGTGGATGTACTCGGCCAGCGCGGGGATCCCCGCAGGAAATTTGCTGGCGTTCCATTTCAGCTTGCCGTTCGCGTCACGACCATCCATCCAACAGTCGTCGAGATTGACGTATTCGTAACCAGCGGCCTTCATGCCGGTAGTGACGAACGCGTCGGCCATGCTCTTGACGACGGATTCATTCAGACCATCGCAGTTGTAGGCGTTCCAAGAGTTCCAGCCCATGGGGGGCGTCGCGGCGAGCATGGGGGCGCCGGCTCCCCCACTCGAGCCGCCGGAACCCGCAGCGCCGCCCGTGTGCATTCCCCCCGTACTCCCAGCGCCGCCATTCATCGCGCCCGCGGCCATCGTGCCGCCGCTTGGGGACGCGCCGCCAGCGCCCGCGCCGGCAGCCGCTCCGCCGGTACCGGGCAGCCCGCTACCTCCGGCCGCGCTGCTTGGGGCGACGCCGGCCGAGCTGACGCTGCCACCACTCGCTCTGTCGCCGCCCGCATTGATCGCATCGCTGCTTCCCGCACTCGCGCTCGCGCCGCCCCCCGAGGAGTCCGACGAAGAACCACTCTCGGCGCAACCGAAGCCAATGGTCGCAACGGCCAACGCGAGGCGCGGGCCACGAATGAACCTGCAACTCACGATTGTCTCCTTTTCAAAGGGCTGTCCGCGCCGTCGTCGTGATCGCAACCGACCCGCCCTTGAGCGATCCTGACGTCGCCCTGAGCGTGATCGTGCCCGGCATGGTCGATGATTGGACGATGGCGAGTGCTTTGCCGCTGAAGGCCGAGCGAAAGTTGGCTTTGTAGGACTCGTGACTGATCGGATCGCCGTTGTCGACACCCACCAACGTGCCGGGGCCTTCCAAAACGAAGTCGATCTTGTTGCTCGCTTGCGGGACGAGCACACCTTGCGCATCGGTCACGTCTATCTCCACGAAGGCCAGATCGCGTCCATCCGCGTCGATCGCCGCGCGGTCGACTTTGAGCGCGAGGTTGGCCGGCGCGCCCGCGCTCTGTACGATATCCGTCGCAACCAGCTCGCCGTTCTTCGTTGCTTTCGCCTGTAGCGTCCCAGCTGCGAACGGCACTGACCAGAGCAAGTGTCCGGAGTTGGCGTGCCCGGCAACGGGGTCCACCACCTTCGACCCGAGCGACGACCCGTTGAGGAACAGCTCAACGCTGTCGGCGTTGCTGTACACGAATACTTGGACCGATTTCCCGGTCGTCCAGCTCGTCCAATCCATCGGCACGATGTGCACCATGGGCGGGCCGTCGTAGTTCCAACGACTCTGATAGAAGTAGAAAATGTCCTTCGGGAAGTTCGCCGTATCGATGGCACCGAAGTACGAGCTCTTGGCGGGCCACTCATAGGGTGTGGGTTCGCCGATGTAATCGACGCCGGTCCAAATGAACTCGCCCGCGACCCACGCGCGCGTGTTGACGTCCGTCCAAGATTTTTCGGAGCTCGCGCCCCAACCTGCGACGTTGGTATCGTAAGATGTCGCCTGGGTGTTGTTGTTGTTGTAGATCCCCCGGCTGCGGAACGCAGACGATGACTCGCTAGCAAATAGCTTCCAAGTGGGGTGACTCTTGTGGAGCGAGTCGTAGAGGTCCGCCGCGTAGTTGATCCCGACGATATCCTCGAGTCCCGCGGTGCCTTCGCCGAACGCCCAGGAGGCAAAGGCCTGAGCGATCACCCGCGTCTGATCCTTCGACCTCACTGCCGTGATCAGCTGCTGGGCTGCCGTTTCGTCGGCCGCTTGCGGGATCTCGTTGCCGATGCTCCAGATGATGATGCTCGGGTGATTGAGATCGCGCGCCACCATGTCGGTGATGTCGGTCGTCGCCCATTGCTTGAAGAACCGTGAATAGTCGTGGGCGGTTTTGCTGCCGTACCAGACGTCGAAAGCTTCATCCATGACCAGAAAGCCGAGGCGATCCGCGAGATCGAGTAGCTCCGGCGCGGGCGGATTGTGCGAGGTGCGCACTGCGTTGACGCCCATTTCTTTGAGCAACTGCAGTCGCTTTTCGATCGCACGAGTGTTCACGGCGGCGCCGAGACTGCCGAGATCGTGGTGCAAGCAAACACCATTGATCTTCATCTTTTTCCCGTTCAGCGAAAAGCCGGTGTTCGCGTCGAAGGCGAAGCTGCGAATGCCGAAGGGGGTCGTGTAGCTATCGCCGACGGCATCGTTCACGCTCACGGTCGTGACCACGGAGTAGAGCGTCGGCGAAGTGGTTGACCACAGCTTGGGGTTCGACACGGTCGCCGACTGGGTCACGTCAGCGCTCTTTCCCGCCGCGATCACTTTTGGAGGACTCGTGGCCTGCGCGATCTCGATGCCGGCGGCATCGCGCAGCGAACTCGCGACGGTCACGGTCTGATCGGTGGCGGCGCCATTCTGAACAGAGACGGCGACGTTGACCGTGGCGCTCGTCGCCGAAATCTGCGGCGTCGTGATTCGCGTTCCCGTATAGGCCACGCGCACCGGGTTGACTGTCTTTAGCCAGACGTGGCGGTAGATCCCACTGCCAGAATACCAGCGGCTGCTCGGCAGCGTGTTGTTCACGCGAACCGCCAGCGTGTTCGTTGCGCCCAGCTTGGCGTTCGGTGTGAGTTCACATTCGAACGACGAATACCCATATGGCCGAGCGCAAATCTGAGTGCCATTCAGCCAAACGGTGCTGTCCATGTACACACCGTCGAATTGAACGAAAATCCTTCGTCCCGAGCTAGAAATCGGCAGTTCGAATGACTTTCGGTACCAGCCCACTCCGCCGTCGAGGTAGCCACCGCCAGAACCGGCGGGCGAGTTCTGGTTGAACGGAAGTGAGATGCTCCAGTCGTGAGGCACACGGAGCCCAGTCCAAGACGAATCATCGAATGTGGAAGCTTGAGCACCCGTCGTGTCGCCCAGATGAAACCTCCAGTCAGCGTCGAAGCTCGTCGTGGTTGGTCGTGCGCCGTCGTAGCTATTGCCAATCACGCTTGACGGCGCAGACGGCCCGCTGCCGCCCGCTCCGCTGCTACCCGCGAGGCCGAGCACCCCGCCCAGACCAGCGCTCCCACTGGCGGCGCTCTGCACGTCGCCTCCTGCAGCGCTCGAACCTCCGCCGACAGCAGCGCTGCCACCCATCGTTCCTGCGCTCCCGGCGACGAGACTTCCGGAACGACCCCCAGCACCCACGCTCGATTCGGAGCCGCCCGCACCCGGAGCAGCAGTCCCACTATTCCCGCAGCCGATAAGAATCCCGCACAGCAGCGAGGCTCCGCACGAACTCCAAAGCTCGCTAGCAATTGCCATCTCACTCACTACTCGGGGCAATGTCAGACGCTGCGCAGTTCCGTCTACTGTTTGCACCGCAGCGTCAGCGTGCGCGATCACCGCAACCGGCGTGACCCGCTTCACGTCATGAGCACGACGTAGGCCGCGTCGATTGGATACGAGTCATCAAACGTGAAGGATGGTTAGTTAATTCGATTGCGCCCGCTATGCCCGAAGTCCGGCCCGCGGGGCTCGCACCGCAAGCGATCCCTCACCTCCTTGGCCACCGCCTGCGCTCCCCGCTCGCTACGCCGCCGGCGCAACTCCAGCGACGGGTGCCCCCAACACTCGAAGACACGACGACAGTCATAATGTCCGCTCGAACCATTTTCCGTCTACTCAATTTGCGTTGCGCCGCGATCATGCGGGCGCGAGCGGATTTTGCGACGGAGTAGGAGCTCTCCCGCCATTGCTCCTGAGAATGAACGGTGGTCGCGGTGCGTGCTGACCGCGCACCCCGCGTTGCCCAGCCCCTCCGCCCCGCCACTCGGAAGGAACTCGAATGATCGCGGTTGCTCTCAGTCCCAAAGCTCGCGCGCTGATCCAAGCGCATCGCGATGCCCATCGCCCAACCGCCGCGGATCGGGAGAGAGCGGCGGCAGCGCTGCGCGCACACCTCGGCGCGGCGGTGCTGCCTTTGGAGGCAGCGATGGGCCAGCGACTGATGGGCACGGGGATACAGCGGCGATTCGCGGCGGCATTCGGCCTGTGCGTCGTGGGCTCCGCATTGTTTCTCGCTCGACGACCAGACGCCACACTCGACTCCACGGCGCCGATGACACCCAGTTTCACGGAAGCGGTGCCCACTACCGCCGCGATATCCAAACCAAGCCCAACGAGCCCAGCGAGCGAAACAGCGGGGACGCCTCGACAGACGCCAACGCCTGTCGCGCCTCAACGCGCTCGCCCAAGGCTCGCCCAGACACCAGCTGCGCAGGACACGCTTGCCCAGGAGCTCGCGCTCCTGACTAGCGCCGCGAGTCAATTGAGCGCTGGGCAGGCCACCTTGGCTCTCGCGGCGCTCGACGAGCACCAACGACGCTTTTCGCGCGGCGTCTTGAGCGATGAACGCAACTTGGCCAGGGCGCGCACGCTCTGCATCCTTCGTCGCTTCGAGGAGGGACGAGCCGAGCTCGCTCGCCTGGGAGCCGGAACGCCATCTGCGGCCCGCGTGAAAGAGGAATGCGACTCCGCGTGGGCGCGAGCGAGTGGGGCTCATTAGTCGCGCGACACCGAGCGACTCGAGCGTTCGCTCGTCGATCAGTGCAACCCTTATTGCTGAGCGGCCGACGCCGCGTCGCACAGCTGCTTGGCACGCCCCGCAGCCGGTGATTGCGGAGCCAGCTGCGCGAGCTCGGCTCGTCCCTCGCTGACGCGCTTCAACGTGCAGAGCGCCTGGGCCCTCGCCGCTCGGCGCTCGACGGCGAGCATGCCATTCGGGAACTTCCGTTGATGCTCATCCAGCAGCTTGAGCGCAGCGCCCGCTCGACCCGCTCGAAGATCGCTGGTGGCTCGTGAGAGCAACGCCACCTCTCGAGCGAGAGCGTCCTGCGCGGCTTGGGGCGGTGCCTTCGGTTCGAGTGGTCGCTTCGCCGAAGGCGCCGGCTCTGGCGCGACCGGCACTTGCGCTTCGACCACTGGTGCGCTCGCTCTCGGCGTTTCTGGCGGCGTTGATGCTACAGAGGCGCTCGCGGTGGGCGCAGTCAGTGTTTGCCCGACGTTCGGGCGCAGCATCCAGAAGCCCACTCCGCCAACCAGCACGGCACCAACGGTCAAGGAGGTCAGCAAACGCCAGCTGCTGGCGCGAGGTGCCGAAAATGGGCGAGGCTCCACTGGAGTCGGCGCCGCCGCGCCGAGCTGGGCATCGAGCAACCCTTCGAGCCGCTCCATTTCACCAGCGGGTGGGCGTACATCCTCGTGCGCCTGCTCGATGAGCGCTCGCGCTTTTGGACTCAGAGCGGACATGAGCATCAGGTTCCCTTGGTCCGCGCTTCATGGCGTGCCAACGCCGCTTCGAAGTTCTGCCTCGCCACTCGAAGCCGAGAGTAAGCCGTATTTAGCGGGATCCCGAGAACTTCCGCGGCCTCGGGAACCGAAAAGTCTTCGACGTCGACCAGTAGAAAGACTTCACGCTTCGGCAGTTCCATTTGGTCGAGCAGTGACATGAGCAACTGAAAACCAGCGCTCCGCTCCGTATTTTCTAGGGGCGTTGGTTCTCGCGACAGCGCTTCTCCGTCGCCGGGCGGCCCGGAACTCGCGTCTGCATGAGTTCGCTTCGCCCGGCGATGATTGCTCGCGGTCCGGCGGACGACGCTGTAAATCCAGCTGCGCAGCGATTCTCTCTTTTCAACGGTATACAGCTTGGCGTGCACCACCAGGAAGACTTCCTGGATCAGGTCATCCATCCCGCTCGGCTGAATGCCGAGGCGCCGAGCTGACGTCCACACGAAGTCGAAATACTCTCGATAAACCTCCTTGAATGGGGGGATCTCGGACGAACTAGGCGCATGGTTAGGCACCGGGGGTTCGCCCCCGGGAAAGCCAGCCGTTTCGATCGTGCGACCTGCCATACTTCTGCTCGTGATGCAGTAACGATCCCCTGCGAGCTCCGTCAGAAAATCCACTCTGCACCAAAACTGAGTGTGGCCGCGACGGGCGCGAGCTGCACGACGGGAACCGCTGTCGGCCCAGGTGATCCTGCAACGGGCAATGATACGCTGACCTCGGGGCGCGCTAGCTCGAGTTCTCCGTCCACGGTAGTCACTAGGCCGAACCACGGAGTGATCACGAGACGGACTCGTGCACCGACACCGATGGCAGCCCAGGTTGCGCTGTCGGTGCCGGACACGAGGTTGGGCCCGCTCCCCTGCACGGAAAGGTGGTGCACCGACATCAGCGCGCACGGCGCGAACTCGAACCGGTCGCCAAAAACGACGTGGCAACCGCGCGCGCCCACCGTGAATCGATCGAGCTCCACGTCGTAGGCGTCACCCAAGTTTCTAACCGTCTCGTGCTGAGAAACCCAAAGTCTGCCCTCTGCCAAGAAGCGCCAGCGATCGTAAGAAAGTCCCGCACCCGCCCCGAGACCTCGGCTCGATTGTTTCATCGGGCCGATACCGAGCGAGCCGACTGGGGCCCATAGAAGTACGTGCCAGCGACGTGCAGGCTCAACTTCCGCATTGGATGGCGGCGTGGAGGGCGTCACTTCGGGAGAGCGTGCGGATGCGGAGGAAGCCTGCGGCGGTGTCCCCAGAGCGTTTGGGTTCTGATTGCCCGAGCTCGAAGCACTGCTGCCTGGAGTGCTAGAATTCCCTGGTTCCGCGCTCGAGGCTGCGGTGCCCGCGAGGTCGCGCTCGCTCAGTGGTTCTTCGGAGCTCAGCAGCAAGGCGAGTGCGACGGCCGCAGCGCCCGCGAGATCCTTGCAGGATTTGCCCTCGATGGTTCGCACCGCGGCCAGGTTGCCGTACCGGATCTCGAGTCGAAGGCGGAACATCCCGTCACTTGGTTGCGTGACGGAAGCGTCCGCGCGCAGCGCATTCGCCGCGGCTCGCGTGGGGCCTGCGATCTTGCGCACGCGGGCGAGGACGGTCTCGGCGCTCGGGCAGCTCTCGAGAGCGCTCCATTTCAACTCGATTGGAGCGGCGCTCTGCGCGCGGGCGAGTCCAGGATGGACGATGCTCCATGCGAATAGCAGAACTGCCGCGAGTCGCCTCAGATCGCCCATCCGCTCAGGGGGTAGCAGTGGTCGAACTGAGCGTAGCGCTGATCGACACGTCATCCACGTACACACGGGAATCGGCCGGGGTGGCGCTCGCCGCAAAGTTCCCCACGTACCATTGCGTGAACTTCGATGCGTCCGACTTCAAGTTCGAGCGTTCGAACAGCAGTACGCCGTCTTGATACAACGCGATCTTCCCCGTCGAATCCGAGGCTCGCTTCAAAAAAAGCTCGATGTGAAACCAGGCGCCAATCGGAACCGCTCGGTGGTCTGCACTGCGGTAAGTATCCTTGCTCACGGGGTCGTAAACAATGAGCTCCCAGTCCCCCGCCCGTAACCCCGGAGCCAATGAGACGTCCCACAGACGGGAATCAGGCATCGCTTGGCCTTCGAAGTGCAACAGGTTCCAAACCTGGTCCCCGTTGTCCTTCAATGCCTCCGGAATGAAGTACCAGGCGCCGTAGAACGCCGACTCCGGGAACTCGCCCTGGCGAACGCAACGTGTCTGAACGTCGAGCCCGCCGCCTTTTTCGCCGTTCACTCTGAATTCCGCCGCGTGACGTCCGCCGGGACGGTGGGGTTCAGTCACGAGGACATACGGTTGATTGCCATAGCAATAGCCCGCAGCTTGCGTGTAGTCGCAGAAGCCGTTTTCGAAGCCGGTGGACCACGGCACGGTCACCGGGTCCGTCTCGGCGGGAGGCTGCGACGCTCCGCCGTCTGCTCCACCATCCGCTGGGCACGCCCACTCACCTGCACTCACCTTCGGCGCGCACGCGGCCAGGGCTGGCACAGCTACCAACATCGACAACGACCCGACATGCACGACCCCACGCACGAATGCAACGAACGAGGATACCCCGTGCTGTTCCAAGCTGCATTCTCTAGATGGGGAAACCCAGGGGCGCACGACTACTTCTCGGATGTTGAGGGGTAACGGCGCGCACGCCCGGGAAACCTTCCCGGGCACTTCGGCGACGCAGCATCAATCGCGACAACGGATGACTAGCATCGGTTACCAACGACGCCCACTGTGCCTCGGCGCGAGCCCGGATTGGAAGTACTGATTTTCCGCACACAGCCCGGTGCGTGGAACGCCGGAGCTGAATGGCCGGTCGCCGCATGGCTACTCCGAGCGCCAATTTTTTGCAGTATTCAGCACGCGTGTCGATTGTTAGACGGAAATGGGCCGCTGCTCCTATTGCCACTGCGTGATTCTCTATCCAGCTCGTTTCTACGGCGAAGCCGCGCGCCGCCGATAGAGGTCCGGCATCCTTTTGTAGCGTCGAGCGATCAGCAGCGGAGCCGAAACGGCAACAGCGTTTGCTCGACGGGATTGGGCGGCTGCCCACATTGCATTCGATGACTGGACACGCTCTCGGCGCCTTCGACGATTTTTCGTTCGTTGGTCGAGAAGGCCAAGCGATGAACGCGATGCTATCCGAACCAACGATCTTTTCGAGTGTGGTGGCCTCCGGCAGGGGCTTTCGCGTCGAGTTCGAGTACGTGCAGCGCACCTTGCGGCGCCTCGGCACTGAGCAGTCGGAAGTAGACGATCTGGCCCAAGAGGTCTTTTTGGTCATGCATCGACGCTGGGCCGAGTTCGACCAGAGCCGGCCGCTCCGACCGTATTTGTTCGGCGTTGCGGTTCGCATTGCCCTCGCCAATCAACGCAAACGCGCGCGTGAAGTCGCCTTCGGAAACATCGAGTTGGGCGACGACCGACCGGGGCCAGAAGAGGTCCTCAGCAACAAGCAAACTCGCGCGCTGGTGCAGGTAGCGCTGAACCGAATCCCCTTGCCCAGGCGCACCGTACTCGTGATGCACGAGCTCGACCGTGTGCCGGTGACCGAGGTAGCGGCGACGTTGGCGATTCCGCTCTTTACGGTTTATTCGCGGCTGCGCAAGGCACGCGAGGAGCTGAAGTTCGAGACGCAGCGCATCCTGAATGGGAAACATGCGCGTCGCGAGCTCGGGTGCGCGTGACGATGACGGGCGCCCTTCCCCACGAAGGGAGGACAATCCGGTCCCCTGCCTCGTGAGCCGGCGCAGTGCTTAACTGCACTGCCCTAGCCAGATGACCATCGAGCTTTTGATCCACGCCATCGTCCGTCAAACGACGATCTTGATCGCGCAGCTCGCCACGTCCAGAGGGGTTCGCGCGCCGCTCGCGCAGATCGCCGACCAGGTATTCATCGAGCTCGTGCGCGAAATCGAGCGGCAGGGAATTAGCCGCAAAGTGAGCGCCGACATGTTCGGCTTGGGTCTTCGGACCTATCGGCGCAAGATCCAACGCCTCAGCGAAAGCTCGACCGAGCGCGGACGCTCACTCTGGGAGGTCGTCCTCGAGCACATCAAAACCCAGAGCGTGGTCACGCGCCGAGACATCCTGAAGCGTTTTCCCCACGACGACGAGGCGCAAGTCCGTTCGGTGATTCGTGACCTATGCGACAGCCAACTGGTGTTTTGGACCGGCGCCGGTTCGAATCCGTCCTATCGAGCGGCCTCCGACGACGAGCTCGCCTTGCTGCAGCGCAAGCTCGGCGCAGAGGGCGCCGAGGAGTTGGTGATCTCGCTGATGTATCGTGAAGGGCCCCTCACGCTGCCAGAGATCGCCGTGCGAGCACAGACCGATGTCTCCGCGCTCGAAGGCACGATTCAACGTCTACTCGCAGACGGTCGGATCCAACAAGCCGAGACGAACGGCATCACGCGTTACAGCGCGGACGCGCTCGTGGTTCCGGTCGGAGCCGCGGTGGGTTGGGAGGCCGCGGTTTTCGATCACTTCAAGGCGCTCGTGACGACGATCCTCAGTCGCCTGAACGAAAATCGAGCCACTGCGCTCGATGACCGCGTCGGAGGAGGGACGTACACCATCGACGTGTGGGCCGGACATCCGTTGGAAGAAGAGGTGTTCGGCACGCTCGGTCGTCTGCGCAGCATGCTCACGGACATGCGCGAACGGGTGGCCAAAATCAATGGCGATGGCCCTGTTCCGCAAGCGCACACGCGGGTCGTTATCTATGCGGGCCAATGCTTGACTCATGAAGACGCCGATACCGAAGATCATGCTTAGTAAAGCCAAGAGTCGGGCGATCATCCTGCTCGCTGCGCTGGTTTTGGCGTTCAGCTGCACGCGAGAAACCACTGATCCCACCGGCGGTGAGACGCATTTTTTGAACCGATGCATCCCGGGTACGAACACCTGCGGCGACCAGCTGACGTGCGTGTGCGGAGTATGCACGCTCCCTTGCTCGGAGCGTGCCACGTGTGGAGCGCTGCCGGCCGCCCAATGCGTGCCAGGCTGCGTGACCGATGACGTCAAAGCACCTGGCTTGTGCGAAGTCTCTTGCGTCGTCGACGCGGACTGCGCAGTCGTGTCGCGAGCCCATCGCTGTGAGCTCGGTGTTTGTCGCGCAGGCACGATCGCGATTGGGAGCGCCGGAGGCAACACCCCGGATGCCAGCGCGGGTGCCGTCGCGGTCGGAAACACAGGAGGCGACGGCGGCGCGGGCGGCTGTGAACGCGGCACCATGTCGGCCAATCAGGTACTGGTCATCGGTGATAGCTTTTTCGCTACGACTCACCAGATCACCGCTTACCTCGAGGGCTTCGCCCGCGATGCGGGTGTGGTGTCGGTAGGCGAGCGGTATCGAGATCGATCGAGTCTGCTCGCCAATGCCCTCGCCTTGAGCGGCAACGGGATCGAGGATCAATATACGAGCGGCGTCGCCGAGGCCGAGGTCAAAATCGTCATCATGAATGGTGGCGGTGCGGACGCCCTGCTCGGTTCGTGCGATAGCGCGAACGCGAGCTGCGCGGTCGTTACTGCCGCGGTAGAGGCCGCACAGGCACTGTTCGTCAAGATGGCGACGGACAACGTAGAGCAGGTCGTGTACGCTTTTTATCCCGATCCCGGGGACGCGAACGTCAAAGCCAGGCTCGATGCGCTCAGGCCACTGATTCAGAGCGCGTGTGAGAATGCGCCCGTGCCTTGTCATTGGCTCGACCTGCGAAGCGTCTTTGCTGGCCACTACGGGGAATACGTGCAGGCTGACCAGCTCAACCCGACCGACGCCGGCGCACGAGCAACCGCAGAAGCGATCTGGGCCACGATGCAGCAGTATTGCATCGCGCAATAGGGTTCGACCTTCTCACCCCGTACGGATCACGGGGTTTCCGCGCCTCGCTGCTTGGTGCCTTTCGCGCGCCGCCGCCGCGAGAGGGCCGCGAGCATGAACCCAGCGGCGACTAGCGGTCCGCTGCTGAGGCTGCGATTAGCCAAACTGCAGGTGCAGCCGCTCGAGTCGTCGCTTCCTTGCCCCGATTGGGGTGGAGTCGTCGTGGCAGCACCACCCTTTCCAGCTGCTGAGCCCGTTCCGCTGGATCCGCCGTTTGCCGGGGCGCTGCCACCAGCCGCTGGAGCTCCAGCAGTGGTGCTCGATCCGCCTGCGACGCCGCCACTCGCGCCCCCCGCCCCGTTGCTCGTTCCACCTGAGCCGCTGCCCGCAACGCCGCCGCCGTTCCCGCTCGCCCCCGCACTGCTCGAAGAGCCACCATTTCCGGTCGCTCCGCCCGCGCCGCCCAGATCGCCGCTGCCAATGAATTGCCAGGAATCGAAGCCGAAGCCTCCCCCCTTGAAGCGGAAGTAGAGATCCTTGATGACGCCGCTTGCGCCGCTGACGTTGCAGCTCGTGGTCTGCCACTTCTGCAAACCGCCAGTCATCGGAACATCGCACGTGGCGAGGACCATTCCCGTCGGACTGCCCGTTCGAACTTCGATTGCGCCCTGCGCAGACGTGCTCGCCACGCGAGCGGAGAATGTCTTTGCCCCGGCGCCGAAATCGACCCCACGGACGCTGACCCAATCGCCATCGCCAATCGAGGTCACATCCATCCCTCCGTCCGAGCAAGCCTCGGTCTCGATGCCGCTTTGCGCCTTCATCGTCTCGGCTTCGACGCGAACGTAAGGGTTGAGCGAGCCAACCTGCGACACTCCGTCCGTCGTGTAGGTCACTTGCTCGATGGTGTCGTCGCTCTTGAAATTGAGGGCTTCGAGCGCCAGATTCCGCTTGTAGGTTGCGTCAATCCCAGCCTGCTTCGCGACCGATCGGTTGTGATAAGCGTGATACCATTGCCCCATGAATTCGAATTCCGAGGCGTGATTGTTGTTGTCGTTGACTGGCGGCTGTCCTGCCAGAACTCCACGATAGGTGTAGCCGGACATCGGGCTCGTGCTCGACAAATAGTCGATGCGTAGGCCATGGGCGGTGTCGCTCGAGTACGCAAAATAATAGGTGTTTTTGCGCTTGAATAGAAACGACGCCTCGAAGAAGCCCGTTGGCGCGAGCATCGCGGCGGAGCCCGAAACGCTGGTCAGATCGCTGCCGAGCTTGATGATGCGTGCGTTCGTTTCGCCGTTGCCGCCAAACGAGAGGTACCCGGTGCCGTCGCTATCGAGCAAAGCCCCCGGATCGAAGAGCCAACTATCGGTGCCCGACGCACCAGGCGTGCTGCTGTTGACGAGGTAGCTCCCTTTCGCGTCGGCGAATTTACCAATGGGATTCGTGCTCGTAGCAACGCCAACGCCAGACGCGCTATTTCCGAAATAAAGGTAGATCGTCCCCTCGCGGGCGATGGGCTGCGGGGCCCACGAATTTTGCGCCCATGACGCTCCTTCAGGAACCTGAAATACGATCCCGTGGTCGGTCCAGTTCTTCATGTCACCCGTCGAGATGCAGACGATCGAGTGCATTTGATAACTGCTACCCACGTTGTCATCGTCGTTCGAATTGTACAGGTACACGCGCCCATTGAAGACGAGTGAGCCGGGATCCGCGAGGTAGCGGTGAGACGCGATTGGATAGTCGGCGCGCGCCGGTACGCTGGCGACCCCACTCGCAAGCAAGAGCCCCGCGAGAAGCAAACGCGGTTGGTATTGTCGATCTGTCACCATGGTCGCCATGAACTCCCAAGTCGAATCGCACGAGCCGACTACGGGGCAGTCAGCTGAAAACTCTTGACCGTGACCGAGCCACCCAGAGCCGACGTCGCGAAGTTGAAAATCCCATAGCGGTAGCCGGGAAAGAATTGCCAGTCGGTGTTCAGCGTGTAGGCCGGGCCGATCGACGTGAACGTCACTCCGTCGGTGCTGAACGAGAACTTGCCCTGTCGGCCCGCACCCGGTCGCACGTCGACCGTCGCGCGGAGCCAGATCGTGCTACCAGTGATCGGGCTGCTCGCGGCTTCCGTGCCGGTGCTGGTGGTGGCCCAGGTGCTCGTGCTCATGGCCAAACCATTGACCATCGCCACCTTGTTGGAGCTTCCTGATTTTTTGACCGCGACGTAGGCGGACAGGTGCTTCAGCAACGCAAGACCCGCGACGTCGCCGTCTTTCATACCACTGATGTCGATCTGAACCGTGCTGGTCGACTGCGGCCCGACCGTTCGGCGCGTCAGCGTATTTCTGGCGCTGTACAGATCATTGGTCACGGTAGCGGTCTGCAGGGTGACCCCGTTGTCGATCGTCCATTTACTGTTGTCGGGGTTGTGATTCCACTCCCATTCGGGGGCGAGCGTGGTGCCACTGAAGGTCTCCATGCCCGTCTGGGGCTTCGTCGCGCGCGGTGGGCGCGGCACGTCTGGGTATGAATAGCTCGCGCCCCAGGCATTGTCGACGAGCTGCACCGTTGGCCAACCATCCGCACTCCACTTGACCGGCGCAAGCACCGGGATGCGCCCGCCCGGGTATGCATCCTGAAACGCCATGTAAAACCAATCACCCTTTTGGGTTTGGATCAGACTGCCTTGATGCGGAGTTCCCCCGCCGGCAACCGGACCCTTCGTCTTGTCGATCAACGCTTTGGAGGTGTAAGGCCCCCAAACGTTGCTCGACCTGAGCACGAACTCGCCATCTGCCGGACGCGTGGGAGTAATGTAGTAGTTCCCCTTGTACTTGAAGAAGTGCGAGCCCTCCAGCGTGTATGCGCCGCCGGTGGTGTATACCTGCTGCGTCTTGACCTGCGATAGCCCATCGGCGCTCAGCTGGGCCACGCTGATGTCGCCACCGCCACCAAAAGCGACGTACATCGTGTCGTCGACCGAGTCGTCATAGTCGGCCATCATCCCGGCGTCGTAGTAGCAGTTGTTGATCGTGGACTTCTTCTGCCACGGCCCTTCTGCCGCGGGAGCCGTGTAGATGTAGGTCTTGCCGAACTCGATGCAGCCCAGAAAATAAAAGGTCTTGTTCGACTTGCGATAGTGCAAAGACGAAGCCCACGTTCCCTTGACGTAGGCCTGACCGCCGCTCAAATCGTACTTGGGCGAAAAATCCAAAACTGGAACTGCGTGACCCACGTATTCCCAATTCACCAGATCCCAAGAGCGAAGGATCGGTGCGCCGGGTGAGTAGTGCATATTCGACGCGGTGTAATAGAAGACATCATCGACCCGGATGATCTCGTCGTCCGGCAAGTCCTGCCACAGGATCGGATTCGAAAATGTCGCGGACGGCGGCCAAGTACCGCTCACGCCGCCGGCAGTGCCGCCCGCATTCATCGCCCCTGCGTCGGCGGCGGTCGCGCCACCGGAACCAGCCGCATTTGCGACGCCGGCCACTCCAGGACCACCGCTGGCAGCGCTCGAGTTCATCGCTCCGCCGAGTGCAGTGCTTCCAGCCGCGCCCGCGAGCATGGCCGGCGCGCTGCCCGCGACCCCGTGTGATGTCTCTCCGCCTAGGTTGCTCGGTGTCCCCGCGCTGCTCGTTCGTCCGGCAGCGCTCGGAGTTTCCGCCGAAGGTCCGTTCCCGCAGGCTCCGCTGGCGAGCAACGGCGAGAGCACTGCGAGCAACGTCAGAGGCTTCGTGTAAAACACTCAGTCGAGCAGTAGCCGGAGGATGCGCAATCCGTCGATGAAAGTGGGTACTCGAGCGCCACCCTCACCGCCGCGCCCTGAGTAATGGATCATTTCGCACGCGAGCAGCGACGAAGCGCTAGCCCCAGCCCTATGAAAGCAAGCAACGAAAAACGCCAGCCCCCGCGATCGGCGTTGCCGGCAAGCGCGCAGCGAAAACCATCAGCGGAGGTTCCATTTGCGATGGAAGCATTGCCGCCTGCCGTGAATGCACCGCCGCCATGGCTGTCGGAGTTTGGGGGCGCGCCTCCCGGAGTTGCCCCGCCTGTCTGGCTCAGCGTTCCGGCAATGCCTCCGCTCGCGCTGCTCGATCCACTCGATGAAGGGCTGGCACCGCCCGCTCCGGCGCTGGTCGAGCCGCTCACCCCAACATTCAAACCGCCTGTTCCGCCCGCAGCCTGACCGCTCGACCCTCCCGTCGCAGCGCTTCCAGCGGCCGCGTTGCTCCCGCCGCCAGCACCACCAGTGGAGGATGGACATGCAGCCGCCTCGGGATCTGCACTTCCTACCTGATCGAGACCGAGAAAGCTCACGGCAGTGTTCACGTCCCATTTGACGTCGTGGCCAGCGCCATCCACCGAAAACGTCTCGAGCACACCGAAACCGCATTGGTTCTTCCAAAGCTGATGTGTCCCGCCTGACTTGGTGTCAGTCGTCGCCGGTGCCTCGCTCAGCGCGAGCACGTTGGTCCATTCCTTCACCGCCTCAGCCAGATTCTTGTAGCTGATCGTCGTGTCCGCGGTGCCATGCCACAACTGGAGCCGGGGGCGATGCCCCGTGTAGCCCGGGAACATCGCGCGCAGCAAGTCGCCCCATTGCTGAGCGGTCTTGCTCACTTGCCCGCCAGCACACGGCCCGCTCCATTGGCCGTTGCTGGCCGTGTCACCGCTATAGTCCACCGCCCAACATCCACACGGCACACCGGAAATTGCCACGCCCGCGGCGAATAGGTCTGGATACACCCCCATCAACGCCTGCGTCATCATCGCTCCCGAAGAGCCACCGAACGCGTACACGCGGCTAGCGTCGGCGTTGTACTTGGTCAGCGTGTAGCGCACCATCTGAGCGATCGCGTGCGTATCGCCGCCGCCGTCGTGCTTGAGCGACTTTGCCGAGCCGACGTCCCAGCAGTTGTGCCCGGTCGCCTCTGGGAAGATGATGATGAATCCGTTCTTGTCCGCCAGTGAGACGAAACTCGACTTCGTTTCACTGTACGTACTTGCGGCGGTGCCTTGGCAGTGGTGCGACGCGACGAGAATCGGCGGCTTTGCCGAAAGCTTGTCGGGCACGTAGAGGTACATGTTGACGTAACTCGGCAGGCCGGGAACGCCCCAAACACTCGGGTCGACTTTTTGCGAGGTCGCGGCGCCCGCGTTCGCGCCAAGTGACGCAACTGCGAGCATGATGGCGCAACTCAGAGCCGGTTTCATCCCCATGGCAGTAGCGGGACCAGCCCCAATCCATCAGGCAAAATCGCGCACCTTGGCACCCGCGTGCGAAATTTGGCCAAGGACGCCCGCGGAGGGCGCTCACCGTCACAAAAATCGCGCCGTGCCGACAATTTCGGATCGTGACCAACGATCGAACTTTCGCCCAGCGGGCCGCAGCGGGGATTTTCGCAGCGGCCACTGCCTATTCCGCCGCAGCTTTGGCCGATAACCCAATCGTCCAAACCAACTACACGGCTGATCCGGCGCCCATGGTTTTCGAGGGGAGGCTGTATCTCTACACGTCACACGACGAGGACGTGTCCGTAAACAACTTCTTCACCATGAACGACTATCGACTCTACTCGACCGTCGACATGGTGAATTGGACTGATCACGGATCTCCAGCGAGCTACAAGACCTTTAGTTGGGGAACCGGAGACGCATGGGCCCCCCATGTCGTATCTCGAAACGGGAAGTTCTACTTATACGCGCCGATCAACAACTCGACCGGCTCCAAGATCGGCGTGGCCGTAGCGCAGAGTCCCATGGGCCCGTTTTCCGATCCGCTGGGCAAGGCGCTGATCTCGACGGGCAGCGGAAACATCGATCCGACTGTGTTCATCGATGAAGACGGACAAGCGTACCTGTATTGGGGCAACCCCGACCTGTACAACGTCAAGTTGAACTCGGACATGGTTTCCTTCCCCGGGAGTCCGACGAAGGTCAACTTGACCACGGCGGGCTTCGGCGTTCGGACGAAGACTGACCGCGCTACGGCGTACGAAGAGGGACCATGGTTTTACAAGCGCAATTCGCTCTATTACATCGTCTATCCCGCCGATAGCACGCCCGAAAAGATCAGCTACACGACGAGCAGCGGACCCTTGGGTCCTTGGGAGTACCGCGGCGACATCATGGCCAAAGAGACTGGTTCGGGCGGGAGTTTCACCAATCACCCCGGCGTCGTCGACTACAAGGGGCACTCGTATTTCTTCTATCACAATGGCGCATTGCCTGGCGGGGGTGGCTACAAACGCTCGGTCTGTGTCGAGGAGTTCACTTACAACGCCGACGGCACAATTCCTGCGCTCACGATGAGTAGTTCGGGACCCAAGGCGATCGAGAAGCTGAACCCGTTTCAACGGGTCGAAGCCGAAACCATCGCGTTTTCGTCCGGCCTAAAGACTGAAGTGTGCAGCGAAGGCGGGATGGACGTCACGTCCGTCAGCAACGGCGATTACATCAAGGTCAAGAACGTCGACTTCGGAAGCGGTGCGACCTCGTTCGACGCGCGTGTTGCTTCAGCAACCAACGGCGGAAGCGTCGAACTTCACCTCGACAGCCAAACGGGCACACTGCTGGGCACCTGCGCCATTTCCGGCACCGGCGGCGCCCAGACCTGGACGACGATGACTTGCCCGGTAGACGGCGCAACTGGCGTTCACGATCTGTTTTTGAAGTTTACCGGCGGCAGCGGCAACCTCTTCAACTTCAATTGGTGGCAATTCAGCGGCCCCGGCGGCACGGATATGGGTAGCGGCGGCGCTGGCAGCGGCGGAGCGAGCAGCGGCGGCGGCGGAACGAGCGGCGGCATGGGCGGGCAGCTGAGCAAGCCAGACGGCGGAGCAAGCGCAGTCGGCGGCTCGACGAGCGGAACTGGCGGCGCGACGGCAAGTAGCGGCGGCGCGGCACCGAGCAGCGGCGGAGCTGGTTCGAGCTCGACGAGCACGGGCGGTCAAGTGACCACCGCGGGAAGTACGGCCAATTCGAGTGGTGGAGCAGTATCCGCTGCCCAGCCGCCTGTCGATGATTCGAGCAGCTGCAACTGCCGGAGCAGCGCTGCACGCGGCGGTTCGACGCCGGCGCTGGCGTTGTTCGCGCTGTTGGGCGTTGGCTTACGCCGCCGCCGAAGTGGTCGCGCCGACAACTGATCGTCGTCGTGTGCGAGAACGCAGGCGACGTCGTATGTGTCACGACGTCGCCGGCTGCCGTTTCACGCCTCGAGCTCGCTGAACAACCCCTTGGGCAGTGAAGAATCCCCAAAGTCGTCGGTGGGTGCGCCACCCGTCTTCGTCACCCCTGCGGCGGTGAGCAGCGTGTTGAGCATCTTGTTCACCCCCGAGACCGAACCATCGCCGCCTTTGCCGTCCTGGCTCCCACCGGGTTGCTGTCCGTTGCCGACGACGACGTATTGTCCCTTTTTGAAGTAACCGTTGGCGGTCCCCGCTTGAATCCAAGGGATGTTGCTGAAGGAATGAGCCCCCGTGGCGCACTGATTGCAGTAGATCGCCACGCCTTGATCGAGCAGCGGCCCGGTTGGCGTGTCATAGGTCGACAGCGTATCTAGCAGGTGCTTGTAGTAATTGAGCATCATGCGGTCGATGTAGTGGTGAAAATCGACGGCGTTGGCGACCTGCCGATGCGAAACATCGTGAAATTTCGCCGTTTGGCCGTTGAACGTGTACACGTGATCGTCGATTCGATCGCCAATCTTCAACACGGCGACGCGGCTGTAGTCCGCCGCCGCCGCGAAGGCCATCAGCTCCATGAACAGCTTGACCGCGGCGTCGCGTGTCGATTGATCGTACGGCTTGGAATCCATCGATTTCATGGTCGCCACGTCCGCGTCGGGGATGCTGTAGGTCGTGGTCGAGATCTTGACCTCGATGTCACGAATGGCCGTCAGATGTTGATCGAGCCGTGCGCGATCGCTCGTACTGAGGTCCGTGCGCGCGAGCAGCGCCGACAGCTGCGGGCGCAAGATATCGTTGATGCTCTTGCTGCGCGCGGCTCGCTGCGCAAGCGCCTGGGCCTCGGCGGTCGTGCCCGCGCCGCCCTTGCCAATCGCGCCGATGATGGTTTGGTAAGCCTTGTACGGCGTATCGATGTACACGCGCGGTTGTTGAGGCGTAACGTACGAGACGTATCCCGGGATATCGAAACCCGTTCCGCCGGGTGAGAACATGCCCGCGTGGAGCACGAGCGGGTCTCGCCCGGCGGGGTTTTTGGCCTTGGCAATGGCGGTATCGAGTGAAATGCCCATCGCCTTGCAGTTCGTGCTGCCCGCCGTGATCTTTGCAGCGGTGAGGATCTGCGCATCCGCGGCCGAGTGCGAACACCCGTTCGAACCGAAGGGGAGATTGATGCCCCGGACGACGAGCAGCTTTTCGGCATAGTCGGCCAGTTCACCCGTCGAGCGAGCCGCCTTGTCTGCGCTCATGCTGGCCTTGGTCAGCGCGCCTGTTGCGGTCGGCCAAAACTTCTCGGGTTCGGAACCGACGCTCAGGTTGACGCCGGCTTGAACCACGCCATTGTCGCCGACCACGATCAGGACGAACGGCGAACGCTGCGCGTCCTGCGCGGCCGCGTTGCGCGGTAAAAACGTCTCGAGCAGCGGCAAACCCAACATGAGCCCTCCCGCGCCGCGGAGTACCGTCCGACGATTGATTGGTGACTGTTGCAGCTTGTTCATCGCGTCTCTTTCTGGCTCATGGCAGGCGGTTGAGGAACGCATCGCTCGTCACCAGCGCGAGCTCCAAGTCGTGAAGAGTCATTCCGGCGCGTGAACGGCGCGCCAAATAGTCGACCGTCTCCGCCTCTTTGCTGTCTAGCTCCCGACCGTGCAAATAGCTCATCATGTTCTGGATGTAACAAGCGTGCGTCTCCTTGGCGTTCGCCAAGAGCGTCGAGAGCTCCACCCCGTTGTCGAAGCTCTTGAGCTCGCCATCGAACGTGTAGCTGTCCGCCGCGTCCACCGGCTTCCCTTGATCGATCGTGCGATACTTGCCGATCGCATCGTAGTTTTCGAAGGCATACCCGAGCGGATTGAACAGTCTTCCGTGGCACGCTTGGCCGCAGGTTCCCTGGCCTGTCGTGATCTCGACGCGCTCGCGATTGGTCATTCCCGGCGTATCGGGTAGCATCGTCGCTGCAGCGCGAGGATCGGGGGGCGGCAGTGTCTTGCACAAGAGTCGTTGGGCGATGAACACGCCGCGATGAATGATGTCTGGCTCGTTACCGACGGAGAGGTAGGACGA
>Ga0164308_10000438_pt1 | contig 23011 bp, 23 predicted proteins | sample Whisoiple_246_MG_FD_109983 | JGI IMG/M metagenome (GOLD analysis project Ga0164308, IMG submission 109983) | Soil microbial communities amended with fresh organic matter from upstate New York, USA - Whitman soil sample_246_MG | ecosystem: Environmental > Terrestrial > Soil > Unclassified >...
CAGCCGGCGGGCGGGGTTGATACCGCGCACAGCGGTGACGTCAGTCACCAGGGGACAGGCCGCGGATGGCGGCGTCCACAAGCTGGTCGGCCGCGTCTTCGCACATCGGCGCATGGCCGATCATGAGGCGATATAGCGCCGGCCCGATCACCAGGTCGAGCGCAGCTTCCGGGTCCAGGTCGGCACGCAGCTCGCCCCGCTCGACACCGCGGTCCCAGATGGTCCGGAACAGTTCGCGGCGTGAGTCGACCAGATTCGCGCGGAGCTCCTGCTGGATTGACGGGTCGGCCTGGGCCTCCCCGACGAGCTGTGCGAACACCCGGCCGCTGGGGCCGGTGTAGAAGTGCAGAAGTCCGCGCATCACCGCGGTCAGATCGTCTCGAGCCGAACCGGTATCCGGATCGCGCGACTCGGCCATCATCTCGGACAGGAACGCGTCGATCGCCACCGCGTACTTGTTCGGCCACCACTTGTAGATCGTCGCCTTGCTCGCACCGCTGCGATTGGCGATCTCCTCGGTGGTCATCGCGCGCAGGCCGACCTCGTGCAGCAACTCCGAGGTGGCCCGCAACACCGCCGTCCTGGACTCCTCGCTGCGAGGACGGCCGGGCCGGGGGCGCGGCGACGTCTCGACAACGCGACTACCTGCCATCCACCGGCCCTCCATTGATAATGAACATGGCGTTCACAATCCTTACTATTGACTATTACCGCGGCATCGCAACTCGAGAAGGGCAACATGGCGGAGTTCGACACCAGAGAGAGGTTCGCCTCCTCACCCGTCGCGCAGCTTGCAACGGCGGGTGCCGACGGCGTCCCTCACCTTGTCCCGGTCGTGTTCGCGGTCAGCCATGACGTCATCTACACCGCGGTCGACGCCAAACGAAAGTCTTCGCACAGGCTGCGCAGGATGGCCAATATCGAAGCCAACCCCGTGGTCAGCCTGATCGTCGACCACTACGACGAGGACTGGTCGCAGCTGTGGTGGGTCCGTGCCGACGGGACTGCCGAAATCCATTACAGCGGTGAGGAAATGGCCACCGGGTATTTCGAACTGCGGCGGAAGTACAGCCAATACCAGCGCATCGCGCTGGACGGGCCCGTCATCGCCGTCACCGTGGCACGGTGGTCGGGCTGGCAGGCCTGACCCGCCAGTAATACCTGGGGCCGCGGCGGCGATAAACGTCGTGACATGACTCAAGGGGTAGGGCTATCCGTCGGTGCCACCAAGGTCGCCGCCGTCATACCGGGCTGCGCGGCCGTCACGCGCCAGTCCGTCCTCACCGTGTATCGGCACCGCCGGCCCGAGGTCGGGGTTCCTGCGGAGAACTCCCGACTGAACGAGCGCGGGCTCGTCCTCACCGATTTCGTGGACCGGGCCGCCGATCCGGTCGGCATCATGGCCACCGACGGCTCCTTTCATCGCGGCGAGACGCTGATCGCCGATGCGCTGCGCGCGATGACCTATACAGCCACCGCCGGCCGTTCACCCGCTTCCCCGCCCGGCGTCGCGTTTCCCGCCCATTGGCGCGCGGCGGCGGTCGAGGCACTGCGCCGCGAACTTGTCCGGTTGCCCGAATGGTCGGCACGCCCCGAACGGTTGACCCTCATCCCGGACGCCGCGGCTGCACTCAGCGCATTGCAGGCCGACCCGGGACTGCCCACCCGGGGCGTGGTTGCGCTGTGCGACTTCGGCGGCACCGGAACCAGCATCACGCTGGCCGACGCCGCCAACGGTTATCGGTCGATCGGCGCGACGGTACGCCACCACGATCTCTCCGGAGAACTCATCGACAGGGCGCTGCTCACCCATGTGATCTCCGACCTGTCCATCACGGGTACCGCCGATGTGGCGGGGACGGCCGCGATCGGATCGCTGCAACAGCTCAGGACGCAGTGTCGCGCCGCCAAGGAGCGGCTGTCCCGCGGCGCGGTCACGACGCTGTTCGCCGATGTCCCCGGGTACCGCGGTGAGGTCCGGCTGACCCGCGCCGAGCTCGATGACGAGATCCGCGCGCCGCTCTCGACATTCATCGAAGTATTGCGGGAGCACCTGGCCCACAATCGAATTCACCCCGCCGACCTGGCAGCCGTCGCTTCCATAGGTGGCGGTGCCCGTATCCCCGCCGTCACCACGGCGCTGTCGGACCAACTTCGGGTGCCGGTGATCAGCACCCGCCATCCCGAACTCACCGCCGCCAATGGCGCGGCCCTGCATGCCCTGCGGGAGCCGGAGGACGACAGCCTGACCGCCGTCGCGTCACCTGTGCCATCGACCGCATTCCGTGCGCTCGCCTGGTCTGAGGTCGACGACGTCCCCGAGATCGCCTCGGTCGCAACCGAATCCGAGGCGCCTGCCGGTCTGAGCGCCGCTCGGCCGCCGGTCGACTTCGTGCCGGAGGACGCCGCAGTGCTCCGCGCGCCGAAGACCGAGGCGTGGTATCGCCCGATTCTCGTGACAGTCGGGGTATTTGCCGCCATGGTGCTCGTCGGCACCGGCGCCGTGATGGCGGTCCGCAACGATGCCTCCGCGATGACCGGAGCGGGGACGACGACGACCACGGTCGCGCCCGGCCCGGCCGCACCCGCAGCCGCCCCACCGGCCGAGCTCGCGGTCACACCCGAAGCGGCGCCGAACGCACCCGCCTACATCCAGGCACCTGGTCCGGTGACCCGCGTCGTGGTGACCACCCCCCCGCCCGTGATCATGCGGGCTCCTGCGCCTGCGGTGGTCCCGCCCCCGGCGGACACCCCACCGCCGCCAAGCGCACCGCCGCCATCGACCCCGACCACTACGCCTACAACCACGTCGCCCGCACCGAGCAGCCCGCCACCCTCGGCGCCTCCGAGCAGCCCCCCTAGTAGCCCACCCTCATCGCAACCTCCGAGCAGCCCACCAAGTAGCCCACCGTCGTCGCAACCACCGAGCAGCCCACCAAGTAGTCCGCCCGCGTCGGAACCGCCGAGCAAGCAACCAGCGACACCGCCGGCGCAGGACGGCATGCCCGACGAACAGGCCGAGCAACCCAAATGACGGGGCCGGCGTCACCCCGCCGGGAATAGATCTTTGCTGTTCAGTGTTTACTCAGAGAGCTTGAGTGGCCTCTCTTCATCGCTCTGGTACGGGCGAACCACTTCAATCCTGCCAATCGGCACTCAATTACTGCCATCGGAATTAATGCGCTGACCTGTCGGTTTATTCGGTCAGCCGGATCGGAAGTTTCGTCGTTCGGCATCAAACGCGGCCAGGTCTGTGACTCGAACCGCATACAACAGAAGAGAAGAAGGCACCAAAGATGAAGAAGACCGGATTAGCCACCATCGTCGTCGCAGGCGGATTGACCGCGGCGGCCCTTGGACTCGCCGCGCCCGCCGACGCCGCGCCGGCCGGCCCTGGCAACGCATCAGAGACCATCAGCGACCTCAAGGCCGACGGCTACAACGTCATCGTCAACCGGGTCGGCGGAACGCCGCTGGAGCAGGCGACCGTCGTCGCCGTACGGCCCGGTCAGACCTATTCGCGGACTGACTCGGGAAATCCGGGCGACAGCCTGGCCACCACCATCACGAGCAAGACGGTGTACGTCGACGTCAAGTAGTCACCGCGCAAGCGACGCAAGGGGCACCCCATCGGGGTGCCCCTTCTTCGTCCTCTGCTCGATTCGCGATCGTCCCCTGCCCTGCGGGCGTGGGCCCACCGGTCCTCGCTCGTTCCTCGTCCCCTGCCCTTCGGGCGTGGGCCCTGCGATCCTCACTCGCACCCATCTTCGCGGTGGGCCATCATGTAGCGCGTGACGGAGTACTCGCTGCCGATCGTGCCGCGCTATGCGGAGATAGACCAGCAGGGCGTGGTGTTCAACGGCCACTACCTCACCTGGTTCGACGAGGCGGTTACCGGATACTTCGACCACCTCGGCGCGAGCTATCCGGACCTGATGTCAGCCGACCTCGACATGCAGGTGGTGCACACCGAGATCGACTATGCGGCACCGGTTCGTTGGCGTGACAACGTGCGCGTCGCTGTTGCCTGTGAGCGGGTGGGCGAAACGAGTTTCACGATCGGATTCTCGGTACTGCGCACGCGCGCCGGATCCGACGAGTCGGTCGCGGTGCGTGGCCGCAACGTCTATGTCGTGGTGTCCACCGAGGACTGGACCAAGCGGCCGATACCCGATGCACTGCGCACGGTGCTGTCGCCGTAGGCGTCTCGATTACCCGTCAGGTAATGGTCGCGGCGGCCGTGGCGGTCTAACGTCGGCGTGTGCATGACGTCAAGAACAAGCATGGTGGCGAACTCCTACGCCAATGGCGACAGCGGCGCAGGCGCAGCCAGTTGGACCTCGCTCTGGACGCAGGCATCTCCGCCCGTCACCTCAGCTTCGTCGAAACCGGACGGTCCCGGCCGAGCCGCGGCCTGCTGCTCGCGCTCGCCGAGCAGCTCGATGTGCCTCTGCGCGAACGCAATACGTTGATGCTCGCCGCGGGATATGCACCGACCTACGCCGAGTCCGATCTGAACGGCGAAGAGACCCGGGAGGCCCGGGACGCGCTCGCGCGGCTACTGGCGGGCCACGAGCCCTACCCGGCAGTGGTACTCGACCGCTGGGGCGACGTCGTGCTGACCAACGGCGCCGTCGGCCCGCTCCTGGAAGGTGTCGACGCCGAACTGCTTTCGGCCCCCATCAACAGCTACCGGCTCAGCCTGCACCCGAAAGGAATGGTCTCGCGGATCCAGAACCGGGCCGAGTGGACGGCCCATCTCGGACACCGGTTGGCCCGGCTGGCACGGCTCACCGGCGACCAACGCCTTGCCGACCTTCTCACCGAGATCCGCACGTATCCCGGCGTCGCCGACGCACTCGACGGCTTCGGTGAACCAGCGACATCAGACCTGCTGCTGACGTTGCAGCTGACCCATTCCGCAGGCGACCTCCGACTGCACAGCACCCTGACGAGCTTCGGCAGCCCACACGACGTCACACTCTCAGAGTTGACCGTGGAGTCGTTCTTTCCCGCCGACGACGCCACTCGGCAACGCCTGCAAGAACTTTCGCGCTAACGTCGGCTACGCCTGCACGATGACCGGGTCGCCGATCCGCACGGTGTCGAAGTACCAGGCGGCATTGTCCGGGCTGAGGTTGATGCAGCCGTGGCTCACGTTCGAATTGCCCTGCGAACCGACCGACCACGGCGCGCTGTGCACGTAGACGCCGCCCGAGGTGATGCGGACCGCGTCGGCGACGGTGAGCTTGTAGCCCTCCGGGTCGCTCAGCGGGATGCCGATGGTGCGCGAGTCCATGACCACCGACTTCTCTTTCGACATCGCGGAGAAGGTGCCGGTCGGCGTCGGATGCTTGGGTTTTCCCATTGACGCGGGCATCTGCCGCACCACCTGGTCGTCGATGCTGACAGTGAACGTGTGATCGCCGATGTCGGCCACACCCTTCACCGCCGAGCCGGTTTCGAAGCTCGTGGAGAAACCGCCGGCCGTGACCGAGATCGGCGAGTGCGCGGGCCAGAACTGATCAGGCGCCCATTGCACGGTCTGGTTGCTCAGCCAGGTGAACGAACCCGCCGGCGTCTTTTTCGACGCGATGTCGATCGATCGCTCGGCGCGGGCACGGTTGGTGACCGGCGCTGCGAAGGTCACCTCGATGGTCGCGGCGATACCGACGACGTCTCCCTTGCCTGGTGAGATGGCGGTGACGGAGGGTTCCGAAATCGGACCGGGTACCGCGGCCATGCCGACGGGAGCCGAACCCGCCATGGCGACAGCCGTAGCCCCGACCGCGACGAGAATGTACCGAACAGCTCTACGCAACGCCTCTATCCCTTCACCGACTTCCCGACCAGCAAAGTACATTCTAGTGACTCAATCTGTGGGAAGCCGCCGACGGGCCGTTACTCCACGTCGGAACGGGTCTTGCACACCGCCGGGATTAGCGGAATTGTGGATTTACACCCCGGGCCCGACGAAGTGACCCGGGTCTGGAAGGGGCCGTCATGGCTGACAAGGCGAATACTTCCAAGGGCGCCGGAGCCGCCCCCACCGCGGACAGTCCGGCCGCCATCCGAAACGTGGTGCTCATAGGCCCATCGGGTGGCGGCAAGACCACACTCGTCGAGGCCCTGTTGACCGCTACCGGGGTGCTCTCCAGACCCGGATCCGTCGTGGACGGCACGACTGTGTGCGACTCCGACGAAGCCGAGATCGCCCAGCAGCGTTCGGTCGGGCTGGCACTCGCGCCGCTCTCGCACAATGGCGTCAAGGTGAACCTGATCGACACCCCCGGCTACGCCGACTTCGTCGGCGAACTCCGCGCCGGGCTGCGGGCAGCGGACTGCGCGCTGTTCGTGATCGCCGCGAACGAAGGCGTCGATGAACTCACCAAGTCCCTGTGGCTGGAGTGCCAGCAGGTCGGGATGCCGCGCGCCGTCGTGGTCACCAAGCTCGACCACGCCAGGGCGAACTACGACAACGCGGTGGCCGCCGCCCAGAAGACGTTCGGCGACAAGGTACTTCCGCTCTACCTGCCCGCTAACTCCCCTTGTACCGGGCTGATCGGACTGCTGTCGCAGACGCACTACGAGTACAACGGCGGCAAGCGGACCACCAAAGAGCCCGACTCGTCCTACTCCGACCGGCTGTCCGAACAGCGCGGCACGCTGATCGAGGGGATCATCGAGGAGTCCGAGGACGAGACGCTGATGGAGCGTTACCTCGGCGGTGAAGAGATCGACGAGAAGGTGCTCATCGAGGATCTCGAGAAAGCGGTCGCCCGCGGCTCCTTCTTTCCGGTGATCCCGGTGTGCAGCAGCACCGGCGTCGGAACGCTCGAACTGCTCGAGGTGACAACCAGCGGGTTCCCGTCTCCGCTCGAACATCCGCTGCCCGATGTGTTCACTCCGCAAGGCAAGGACCACTCCGGGCTCCGCTGCGACCCGAACGGACCGCTGCTCGCGGAGGTCGTCAAGACGACGTCAGATCCCTACGTCGGCAGAGTCAGCCTGGTCCGGGTCTTCTCCGGCACCATAAGGCCCGACGCGACGGTTCACGTGTCGGGCCATTTCTCGTCCTTCTTCGGTTCCTCGGCAACCAACGGAAGCTCGGGCGGCCACCAGGACCACGACGAGGACGAACGGATCGGCACGCTGTCGTTCCCCTTGGGAAAGCAGCAGCGGCCGGCGGGCACCGTCGTTGCGGGCGACATCTGTGCGATCGGCAGGCTGTCGAAGGCCGAAACCGGGGACACGTTGTCCGACAAGGCCGAACCGCTGGTGCTCAAACCATGGGACATGCCCGAGCCGCTGCTGCCGATCGCGGTGCAGCCGCACGCCAAGACCGACGACGACAAGCTATCGGTCGGATTGGCGCGGCTCTCGGCCGAAGACCCGACGCTGCGTGTGGACCAGAATCCCGAGACCCACCAGATCGTGCTGTGGTGCATGGGTGAGGCGCACGCAGGCGTCGTGCTGGACGGTTTGGCCAACCGGTTCGGGGTCAGCGTCGACAAGATCGACCTGCGCGTGCCGCTACGCGAAACCTTCGGCGGTTCGGCGAAGGGACACGGCAGGCACGTCAAGCAGTCCGGCGGGCACGGCCAGTTCGCCGTCTGCGACATCGAGGTAGAGCCGTTGCCGGAGGGCTCCGGCTTCGAGTTCGTCGACAAGGTGGTGGGTGGCTCCGTGCCGCGGCAGTTCATCCCCAGCGTGGAAAAGGGCGTCCGGGCGCAGATGGAGAAGGGCGTTGGCCCTGGCTATCCGATGGTCGACATCCGCGTCACCCTTTACGACGGCAAGGCACACAGCGTCGATTCATCCGACTTCGCCTTTCAGATGGCGGGCGGCCTGGCACTTCGCGAGGCCGCCGCTGCCACGAGTGTGAAACTTCTCGAGCCGGTCGACGAGGTGTTGGTGCTGGTACCCGACGACCTGGTCGGCACGGTGATGGGCGACCTGTCCAGCCGTCGCGCAAGGGTTCTCGGCACCGAGAACGTCGGCGAAGACCGCACCCAGGTGAAAGCCGAGGTGCCCCAGGTGGAGTTGACGCGCTACGCGATCGACCTGCGCTCGCTCTCCCACGGCGCCGGCTCGTTCACCCGTACCTTCACCCGCTACGAACCCATGCCGGAGTCGGCCGCCGCCAAGGTCAAAGCCGAAGCCTAGGAGACCGCCGTGAGCGCGGCGGCTGCGGACGCGAACATGGTGTTCTTGATTGCGCCGATCGTGCCGGGGTCCTTGGCGCCAAGCGGAGCAAGGATGTTGAGGGCCGTGCCCGTCACGGCGTCCTCCTCTGCGGTCGCATCGACAATCCCGAAGGCGGCGGCCTCCTTGCCGCCGAACCGGCGGCCGGTGGTCATCGCGGCGACAGCCGCCTGCGGCGTCAGCTTCGCCTGAATCAACGCCGCCATCCCCGGCGTGAACGGAATGCGGATATCGACCTCCGGGAAACAGAAGTAGCCACGGTCGGAGCGCATCACACGAAAGTCGTGGGCCAGAGCCAGCATTGCGGCCGCACCGAAACTATGGCCACCGATCGCGGCGGCCGTCGGCATCGGCAGCGTCAGCATGCGGGCCAGCAGGGCTTGCACCCGCCCGACGTACCACTGGGTCTGGTCGCCATGGACGGCCAGCCAGTCGAGATCAAGACCGTTCGAGTAGAACTTGCCGGTCGCCACCGTCACCAACGCATGCGCACCAAGGGATATCGCATCGTCGATCTGGGCGTCGAACTCGTCGAGAAACTCTGGCGAGAAACGGTTTTCGTTGTCGCCGAGGTGCAGCACGGCGATCGTGTCCTGAAAACTGAGGGCGATGGGCATCGTTGCGCTTCACTCCGGTAGGTCTAGGAGACGACGAGTCAATACCATCAGCTGCGCGCGCAGCTCGTCGTCGTCGATGTCGGTGACAAGCGGGTGTACGACTGCGGTACCGATGGCGCCCGACAGCATCGCCGCGCTCACCCTGCCCTCGGCGTCGGCATCGCCGAGCAGCACTCCGTACAGGCGAGTGAGGAACTGCTGGAACGGCTCGTGGTCGGCGAGCAGCCGGATCACCACGGGGTCGAACTGCAACGTTGCGGCCGCGCGGCGCCGCTCGATGGCCATGTCGATGACGCGGGTGAGCAGCACTTCACGGGCCCGTGGCCGGGACTTCTGCGCCTCGGCCGCCTCGAGTGCGTCGTCGAGTCTGCCGAGTTCCCGCTCGGTCAACGCGATGACGATCTCCTCCTTCGTCCTGAACTGGTGATAGACCGCAGCCTTGGTGACGCCGACCTCGTCGGCGATCATCTGCAGCGATGTGCCACCGACACCGTGGTCGGCGATCAGGGTGAGGGCTGCGTCCAGGACGCGGTGCTGTGCCGCACTGCGCTGGACGTCCGAGAACCGGCCGGCTGCGACGCGCTCTGCGGAAACCACGTCACGAGGGTATCCGGCGGGCCATCCGTTGCCACGGCCACGTCATCAGAGCCCACACGATGAGGATGAGCACGGCAGCGACAAGTACGTAGGCCGGCCACGGCCCGAACAGGTCGAGCAGGGACGGCGTGCTCGGCTTCCTGTTGAGGAACCCGTAGTTGGACCCGGCAATGCTGTTGAACGTCAACGTGATCACCGCCCACGCGAGCGTGACGCAGACAACGAACCGATAGTCGCGCCACGTCGGCCGAAAGCCCCGGCCCCACGTCAGATAGATCGCCGCCCAGACCACGAGCAGGTGAATCGCCCAGAAGGCCAGGAATTGATAGTTCGGAAAGTCCGGACCTCGCAGCACCGGGGAGATCAACGCCTGCACGCTCAGCGCCAACCCCCAGTAGTAGGTCAGTGCGACGGCCCAATGTCGTTGCGACCACAGCGCGTACGCACCCGCTGTCGTCGCGAGATCGGTCAACTGCAGCGGCACCGACCACATTATCGACGGCGGAATGAGGGAGTAGACCAGCACGGCCGCATAGATGAGGGCGGTCAGCGCCCCCAGCGTCCGCCCGAGCGTGCGCGCCGCAGACTCGGTCTGCCTGCGTCCGATCCACACCAGCATCACCGCGCCGACCGCGAACACAGCGAGGACAGCCCAGTGTGAGGGGCCGTACGCCGTGAACTCTCGGTGCGTCAGCGGGCCGCCACCTGCGCCGTCATCGCGGTCCCCGGCAGCGGACGGCCGCCCGTCTCCCGCAGCGTCAGCACCGTGGCCAGCGAAACCACCGCCGCGACAATGACATAGAAGGCGGGCACCTGGTTGTTGCCGGTGCTGCTCGTCAGCCAGGCAACCATGTACGGCGTGGTGCCGCCGAACACGGCGACGCAGACGTTGTAACCGACCGAGAAGCCGCTGTATCGCACCCGGGTGGCGAACAGCTCGACGCCCGTCACCACGGCGACCGAAATGTAAATCGATTCGATCGCCGCCAACAGCACGTGCGCGGCGATCGCCGCAGCGACCGAGCCCGAGTTCAGCAGCAGGAACAGTGGATATGCCAACAGAGCGAACGCCATCGTGCCACCGATGAGCAGCGGCCGTCGGCCGATCCGGTCCGAAAGCGCCGCGAGGGGAAGGATCAGCACGATCGCCACCACGCACGCCATCGTGATCGAGAAGAATGCGACGGTCTTGGACAAGTGCAGTGTCTTGATGAAATACGTTGGCAGATAACTGAAGACGACATAGTAGCCGACGTTGAACATGATCATGATGCCGATCACCTGAAGGATCGGTCGCCACGCCGTTCTGAGCGCCTCACGCAGCGGTGATGTGGCGACGTCGTTCGACGCAGACAACTGCTCGAACGCGGGAGTGTCGGTCAGCTTCAACCGGATGTACAGGCCGACCAGTCCCAGCGGTCCGGCGATCAGGAACGGGATGCGCCAGCCGTAGGAGTCCATGGCCGCATCACCGAGCAGTGTCTGCAACAGGGTGACGGTCACCGACCCCAGCAGGAATCCCACGACACCCGACCACGCGATGAAGGTGACCGTCAGCCCCCGTCGCTCATCGGTCGCGAACTCGGCGAGATAGCAGGCACCGCCGCCGTACTCCCCGCCGGCCGAAAAGCCCTGCAGGCAACGCAGAAACAGAAGCAGCAGCGGGGCGCCGACACCGATGGCGTCATAGGTCGGCAACAGACCCATCCCCAGCGTCGAGCCCGCCATCAGCAGGATGACGATCGCGAGCACGCGTTGTCGACCGATCCGGTCGCCGAGCGGACCGAAGACGAGACCACCGAGCGGTCGCATCACGAACGCGGCGGCGAAGATCGCGAACGTGTTGAGCAGCGCCGCCGTGTCGTTCCCGGCGGGAAAGAAATTCGCCGCGATGAACGTGGCCAGGAAGCCGTAGATCGCGAAGTCGTACCACTCGACGGCGTTGCCGATCGACGCACCGCTGATGACCTGGCGAAGAGGGGAGGCGCCGCTCACCTCACCCACGCTAAATCAATCGACTGACTTAATGAAGTGACTTCATGTAGGCCGCCATGCGGGCGTGAGTCTCCTGCGACATCCAGCAGGCCCGCACGGTTACGTCCGTTTCGGTGCCCGCGTCGATCGCGTCCCGGGCGGGCCGGTGTAGCTGCCGCTTGGTCATGGCGTACGGCGCGGGCGCGTACTCAGCGAGCTCGCGGGCGAGCGCCGTCGCCCGCGAGAGCAGCTCTTCAGGGGTGACGACCTCATCGACCCAGCCCAGCGCGGCGGCGGTGGATACGTCGACGGTGCCCGCACCCAACGTCGCCTGCGTCACCGATGTCCCCATCGCGTACCGGCAGATCTCCAGCGCCGACATCGGGAACATCGCGCCGACGGCGAGTTCGGTCAGCCCGATCGTCCCAGCGGACATCAGCCGGATGTCGGCGGCCATCGCGAAGACGCAGCCGCCTGCTATGGCGTGGCCGTTGATCGCGGCGACCACCGGCGCAGGGTGGTCGAAGACGGCCAGGAACGCCGCCGACAGCGACGTCATGAAGCGATCGGTGTACTCGGCGCCGCCATCGATGATCGCGGGGAGGTCAACGCCCGCCGAGAAACACCGGCCGGCCCCAGTGATCACCACCGGCCCGTCCAGCCCGCGCATCGCGACGATGACGTCGTCGAGCAGGTCGAGGTCCAGCGCGTTGACCGGCGGGTGGTCGAACCGCACCACCGAAACGCCGTCAATATCTTCGATGCTCATTGCTCGGCGCTCGCGTCCTCCGCCTCCGTCGCGTCCTCGGTGCTCTTCTTGTCCTTGACGCGGGTCTTGTACAGGCTCGCGACGGTGGTGATGACAAGGGTGACGATGATGACGCCGAGGGATGCCAGTGTCGGGATCTCCGGCACCGCAACGTGCTTGCCGCCGTTGATGAACGGTAGCTCGTTCTCGTGCAATGCGTGCAGGACCAGCTTCACACCGATGAAGAACAGGATGAACGCGAGCCCCTGAGACAGGTAGACCAGCCGCTTGAGCAGGTCGCCGAGCAGAAAGTACAACTGCCGCAAGCCCATCAGCGCAAATACGTTCGCGGTGAACACCAGGTACGGCTCCTGGGTCAAGCCGTAGATCGCGGGGATGGAGTCGAGCGCGAAGATCAGGTCGGTGGTGCCGAGCGCGACGATGACGAGGAACATCGGCGTCATCAGCCGCTTGCCGTTCTCCTTGATGTAGAGCTTGAGGCCGTCCCACTTGTCGGTCAGCTGCATGTGGCTGCGGGCGAACCGCACCACGAAGTTGTCCGCGTCGTCGTCATGGTCGGTGTTTCGCACCAGACCGATGGCGGTATAGAGCAGGAACGCGCCGAAAATGTAGAAGACCCAGGAGAACTCGTTGATCGCGACCGCGCCGATCGCGATGAAGATACCTCGGAAGATCAGCGCCAGGATGATGCCGACCAGCAGCGCCTGCTGTTGATACTTTTTGGGCACGTTGAAGCTGGCCATGATGATGAGGAAGATGAACAGGTTGTCGACCGACAGGCTGTACTCGGTGAGCCAACCGGCGAAGAACTCCACCCCGAATTGGCTGCCGTGGAAGAAGTACACCCAGATGCCGAAGGCCACCGCGAGCCCGATGTAGATCGAAAGCGCCGTCACCAGCTCACGCTTTTTTGGTTCATGCGGCCGCCGGCCGATGACCACGACGTCGAACAGCAGAACAGCGATGGTCACGCCCAACGTGACGATCCACTCGATTTGGGAAACTTGCATCTACGGTGCCTCCGGTCGTCAAAACGCCCGAGGTCTCTTCCACCGTTCCGTCTCGGCCCGCGAGCCGGTCGTCTGATGACAGTCGACGTGATGACGACACCGCGGCGAAGGAATACTCCCCTCTCCGACCAGTCTGTCAGAAACCTGTGGGCGATGCCCAACCCGATGCAGCCGAAGGCCTGTGCGACGATGCCCCGATGACGGCTCGTCCAGCACATTTCACCGCGGCGGGCGAAGACCGCTACCTGCCGACCAGGCACGCACAGAGCCATTGGGGACCCGATCACCTCAACGGTCCCGCGCTGGTCGGTCTGGCCGCCCGCGCCTTGGAGACCGAGTTCGGATCACCCGAGTTCATGCCCACCCGGCTCACGGTGGACCTGTTCAAGGCTGCGCGCGGGGTGCCGACGACCACCACGTCCACCCTGGTCCGGGATGCGCGCCGGGTGCGCACCTCCGAATGCGAAATCACCCAGGACGGTGTCACCGTGGTGCGCGCCACGATGGTGGCCTACCGCCGCTCGGAGGCGCCTCGGGGCGAGGAGTGGGCGTCTGCCGACGATTTCAGCTGGCCGCCGGACCTGGGCGGGGTCGGTATGTCCTTCATGGGCAGCGACGGTGTGGGCTGGACGAAAGGCATCGCCGAACACCAGCACACCGCCCGCAAGCGGTTCGTCAACCGGATGGTCGACGTCGTCGAGGGCCACGACAACACGCCCTTTGTCCGCGGCGCGATGGTGGCGGAGGGCGCCAGCCTGGTCACCAACCTCGGCTCAGCGGGGGTCGGTTACATCAACGGCGATCTCACGGTCGCGCTGGCCCGATTGCCGGTCGACGAGTGGATGGGTGTGCAGGCCGACTCACACTGGGCGGCGGACGGCATCTCGGTCGGTTCGGCGACGATGTTCGACCGCATCGGTGCATTCGGATCGGCGCTGGTGACCGCGGTCGCCAACCCGGCGGCGCAGATCGACTTCGCCGCCGATCCGTTCCCGTCGCGCAGTCCATAACGGTTCGGCGCCAATGTTTTCCAGTTGAGCTTTTCGTCACCGACGAAAAACGGCCAAGCGCATGGCGCTGTAGATGAACACCGCTTCACAACAACCTGCGAGGATCCGCGACAGGCGGAAGTCGACACCGAGCGCCGTCAAGGCGCTGGACAGCCCGAGGACGAACGCCAGATAGTTCGCCAGAACCGCAATCAGGTAGACCGCGAGCTGAGGACCGACGGGTGCGTGCGACGCAAAATTCATGGTCCGGTTCAGGAAGTAGCTCAGGGTGAACGCGCACCCGTAGGCCACGGTGACCGCGAACGGTATCGGCATGCGCAGGCCCGCGTGCAGACCGGAAAGGAGCAGCAGATCGACTCCAAAGGTCAACCCGTTGATCAACGCGAATCCCAGAAACGTCGGGGCGACAACGGAATTGAGGTGCCACGGAAGCCGCGCTACCGTCGCGACACAGAACCGGTGAAAACGGTCGGTCGGGCTCTTTCGGCCGGCGGGCACCGATTGGAACCGCACATGGCGACGCTCCCACAGACAGGTATCCACGACGTGAGCAGCGGGCCAACTCCGTGCGGCGCGCAGGGGCTGCCCGGTTGAAACCTGCTCCTTGGCAACACCGCTCGGTGGCTTCATTATTCGGATATCAGTGCGAATTTCCCCGTCTGCGGCGCGTACAGCAAAATCTCTTGAGATACTGACCGGGTGCCCAGCCGCGTCGTCAGTCGACCAGACGAGGGTCGGGCGGTTATGGCATTCCTCGCTGCCGCGGCGTCGGAACCTGCCGGCTTGGTGGCCGAGGGCGAGCCGGGCATCGGCAAGACCACACTGTGCCTGTCCGCCGTCGAACTCGCCGAAGAGCGCGGGTTCCAGGTGTTGTCGGCCAGGCCCGCCGAGGCGGAGTCGGTGCTCGCCTACGCCTCGCTCGCGGATTTGCTTTCGGGCGTTGGCCCGTCGGTACTCGCGGACCTACCGACCCCCCAGCGGCTGGCGATCGATCGAGTTCTATTGCGCGCGGATGCCGAGGACTTGTCCACTGATCAGCGCGCGGTGGGTGCGGGCTTCGTGTCGGTGGTCGAGCTGCTCGCGGAGACGGCTCCAGTGCTGGTGGCGATCGACGACCTGCAGTGGCTCGACCCGTCCAGCCGTAATGTCATCGCGTTCGCTGCTCGACGGCTGTCCGCCAGGGTCGGCGTGTTCGGCACCGTCCGGACGAATCCAGATGACCGCGGCGGTCCGGCGTCCTGGCTGCAGTTGCCGCAGCCGGATGGTGTGCAGCGGGTGCAGATCCGGCCGCTGAGCCTAGGCGGTTTGAACGCTGTCATCACCCAGCGACTCGGGCGCTCGTTGTCGCGACCGGCCATCGTTCGGATACAAGAGGTTTCGGGGGGCAATCCGTTCTACGCGCTGGAATTGGCGCGGGCGATGGACGGGGGCAACGCAAACGCGGACATGCCCATGCCGATGACGCTCACCGAGTTGGTACGTGCCCGGATCGGCGACCTCGACGAGTCCGTAGGCGACGTATTGCTGGCGATGGCATGCCACGCGGCCCCCACCGTCGAGGTGGTGTCCCGCGCGACCGGGATCGCCGCCGAGGAAGTGGTCGCCCAACTCGAGGAGATCGAAAGTAAAGGCCTCGTCGGGGTCGACGGTCATCGGCTTCAGTTCGCACACCCGTTGTTGGCGAGGGGGTTCTACACCGATGTGGTTCCGGCGCGACGTCGGTCGATGCATCGTCGGCTGGCGGAGATCGTCGACGAACCCGAGCTGAAGGCCAGGCATCTGGCGTTGGCCGCCACGCACGGCGATGAGATGACGCTGTTCTCCTTGGACGAGGCCGCCGACATGGCGCGGAGTCGGGGCGCACCCGCGGCAGCGGCCGAACTCCTCGATCTGGCCATCGGTCTGGGTGGCGGCACTCCAGAGCGTCGAATCCTCTCCGCCGCACATCATTTCGACGCCGGCGAGCCCGCGCAGGCAAGGACGCTGCTGCAGGACACGATCGGACGCCTCGAGCCCGGGCCGCGGCGGGCGGAGGCGTTGACGCTTCTCGCCCTTGTCGCTTCGCTCAATGACAGCTTCGATGAAGCCGCCGACCTGCTCGAGCGTGCGCTCGACGACGTCGGAGACGAGCTTGCCCAGCGGGTGGCCATCCTGGTGTCACTGTCGTTCGCGGCGGTCAACGCCGGGCGGATGGATTCCGCCGTCCAGCGCATCGAAGAGGCCGTCACCAGGGCCGGTGAACTCGGCGACCCGCACGCCCTCAGCCAGGCGCTGGGAATGCGAGTGATGCTCCACTTCATGTGCGGCCAGGGCGTCGACGAACGCAGTCTTCACCGCGCTGTCGGCCTCGAAGACAGCGGCGCCGACGTGTCATCGGCCTTCAGTCCGCGTGTCCAGCAAGTCCTGCTGCTGGCCTGGAGCGGCGCGCTCGACCGCGCCAACGACGAGATGCTGGCGATCCGGCGCCGATACATCGACACCGGTGAGGAGGGCGAGCTCTCGTTCATCGACTTCCACTCGGTGCTGATCCACATCTGGCGCGGATCCATGGCCGAAGCCACCCTCATCGCCGAGGACGCGGTCGAGCGCGCGCTCCAACTCAACGGCGATCTGCCGTTGTCCGTAGCACTGACGGTGCGCGCCGCCGTTGCCGCATATGCAGGAGACGTGGAGTCGGTCCGCCGCGACGTCGCCGAGGCGATTGCGGCGAGCGAGCGCTGCGGATCACGCAGGCTCGGTGAATGGCCGGTGACGATGCTCGGTTTCCTCGAAGTCTCGCTCGGCAACTACGAGGCCGCGATCGAAACCATCAAACCGCTGATGGGAATGCTCCAGGCGGTGCCGGATTCAACGGAGGTCATCAACGCGTCCTATGTTCCCGATGCCGCCGAGGCCCTGATCCAACTGGGCAGACCTGCCGAGGCCGAACCGTTGATCGCGGCACTCGAACGCAACGGGAATCGGCTCGACCGGGCGTGGATGAAGGCAGTCGGCGCGCGGTGCCGGGCGATGCTGCTCGCTGCGCAGGGCGACATCCAGGCCGCAAACCGTGCCGTCGAACTGGCGCTCACCGAGCACGAGCGGCTGCCCATGCCGTTCGAACGTGCGCGCACGCAGCTGCTGGCCGGCCAGCTTCAGCGCAGGCAGCGCCAGAAGGACCAGGCCGCAACGACTCTGCGTGAGGCGCTGAAGACATTCGAAGACCTGAATACGCGGCTATGGGCGGACCGCGCCCGCGCCGAACTCGCCCGAGCCGACGTCGGCACCCGCCGGATGTCCAGCCTCAGCCCGTCCGAGCAGCGGGTGGCCGAACTCGCCGCGTCAGGCATGACCAACCGCGATGTCGCCGCCGCCCTCTTCATCAGCCCGAAGACCGTCGAGTCCAATCTGGCCCGGATCTACCGCAAGCTCGGCATCCACTCACGTGCCGAACTCGGAAGGCACATGGGCAATTCTGATCAGTAACCGCTCAGGGATTGCGCACGCAGTCGTAGGTGAGCGGGATCTCCTCGCCGAGTTCCACCACCTCGAACTGGTCGACGCCGATGTCGTTGAAGGACTGCGCTTCAATGCCGAGGTCGGCCCACTTCGCCGTGCTGTTGCGATCGTCGGCGAAGGTCAGCGCGATCTCACCGCCATCGGACAGCAGCATGCCGTGCGTCTTCAACGCCTTGAGGATCACCTTCTCGGAATCGGAGTAGCCGGACTCGTCGAAGTCGGGCTTCAACCGAAACCGGACGCCGTAAGGCGGTGCGTCGGGCGCCAGGTTCTCCGGGCCGCCCGCATGCGTCGCCGGATGCACGTAGACGTCGGCCTTCATCCGGTCGTTCGGAAGAATGAACCGCAGCGCATGATTCACTGTGCCGGAGGCGACTTCGTCGGCGGTCGGGGTCATGGCGCTGATGGGGAATCCGGCGGCGTCGGCACTGGTGCACTGATCGCCACGCAGATTCTCCGGGTACGACTTGCTCAGGTCCCAGATGAACATCGCCTGTGTGGTCATGCTGTCACCGGACTGGTTGGCCTGATAGAGCTCGTAAAGCTTCTGCTCGTCGCGATCGGCGACCAGTAGGTGGCAATCACCCTGCCCCTCGGTATCGCCTGAGATGTCACAGGAAAGATCCTGCGAGCCTTCGATATTGGCGTCTGCCGGCACCGGCATCTGCGTCGGAACGCTGTCACAGTCTGGGCCGCCGCCACAGTAGTCCTCGATGCCGACCACATCCATCCGCGGAGTGCTGCTGTCCGCGTTGAAGATCGAGATCGAGAAGTCGGTCTGGAGGACGTTGTCATTGCCCCAGCCGCCCGCGGCGGTCAGTGCCGCAAGGATCGCGTCGCTGCGGTCGGACTTCCCGGCTCCCGACACGTCGACTGTCCAGGGCTGCTCGGATCCCGACGGAACGTCCCCCGTCGCGGGTGCGGCGCTCGCGCTGCCGGTCTGCGATTTGGCTGCACTGGAACTCGGGCCTTGGCTCGACACTGTGTGAGACCCGCACGCCACACACGCCGCGGCGGTGATGCAGATGACGGCGAAGGCGCCGAGTCGCTCGGGGTACATGTGCGTTGTCATGCAGCAGTCAGTCCTTCTCGGAGATAGTGAGCTGTGTGCAGACGCTATCGCGGTCGGGTTTGCTGAGATATCGGGTGTTTCCCTACCGCTGACCGGCGATCATGGCAGCACGACGCGCAACCGCTCCCAGCCCCGCACGGTGGACGTCGGCGCGGGCACCGCGCTTTCGTAGTCGATGCCCCATTCGGGCCACCGGTTCAACAACTCGTCGAGCGCCACCCGGCCCTCCAGTCGCGCGAGGTTGGCCCCGAGGCAGTAGTGCACCCCCTTGCCGAACGTGAGATGGCTGATGGTGTCACGGTGGATGTCGAAGGTATCCGGATCGGTGTAGCGCCGCGGGTCCCGATTGGCGGCACCGAAGAGCAGCAGAATCGCACTGCCCGCGGGCACGGTCGTGCCGTACATCTCGAAGTCCTTGAGGGCGTAGCGGGCGACGTGCGGGCCGGTGGGCTCGAAGCGCAGGGTCTCGTCCACGGTGCGGTTCAGCAGCGAGCGATCCTCGTACACCTCGCGACGCTGGTCCGGGTGCTCGGCAAGTACCTTGGCAAGCCAGCCGATGAGCCTGCCCGTCGTTTCGTTGCCCGCGCCGGCCACGACCTGTGTGTAGTGCAGGATCTCCTTGCGGTGCAGCCTGCGGGTGACACCGTTCTCGTCTTCGAACTCCATCGTCAGCAGCGCCGTCATCAGGTCGTCTGACGGGTTGTGCGAGCGCCACTCCACGTAGTCGGCGTAGATGCTGCCGTCGGCGATCTTGTCGGCCTTGGCGACCTTCATCGGCGCGCCGGGCTTGGTGCGCAAATTGGCGTCGTTGGCATCGCGAACGGCGATCTGGTCGGACTCCGGAATCCCGAGCAGCATGCCGATCACCCGCATCGGCATCATCGAGGCGAGTTCGGCGACGATATCGAAGCCGTCCGAACCGACATGCGGGTCAAGACAATTGACGCAGAATCGCCGTATCTGATCCTCGATCTCGGCCATCCGGCGTGGGGTGAACACCCGGCTCATCAGCCCCCGCAACATGGTGTGTACGGGCGGATCCTCGAACATCATCACGCCCTTGGGCATGTCGAAGTCCGAATTCACGAGTTCGAGGATGTCGCTGCGGGAGTTGGAGAACGTTTCCCAGTTCGCGACCGCCGTCTCGACGTCGGAGTGCCGCGAGATCGCCCAGAAGCGGTACCTCTCATTGTGATAGAGCGGCGCTTCCTCGCGCAGCCTGGCATACGTCGGCCATGGGTTGGCCGCGATGTCGAGGTCGTACGGGTCGTAGTAAACGACGGCGTCGTCGGTGATCGTCATGGTCTCTCTATTTCAGGAGGCTGCCCGCGTCGACGGGCAGCGTGACGCCGGTGACGTAGCGCGCCTCGTCGGAGGCCAGGAACAACACCGCGTTGCTGATGTCAACCGGTTCCACCCATGGGATGGGAAGGAAGTGGAACGACTGGCAGATCGGCGCGAGGTCGTCGGGCCCAGGGTTCTCCAGGTCCGGACGGAACAGCCGATAGGTCGCCTCGTTCATCAGCAGCGGAGTGCAGACGTGGGTGGGATGGACGGTGTTGACCCGGATGGAATGGTGGCCCAGCTCCACGGCGAATGTGCGCATCAACCCGACGACCCCGTGCTTGGCCGCGATGTAGTGACCGACCTGCGGGTAGGCCTTCGTGCCGCCGACCGAGCTGGTGATCACGATCGAGCCGCCGCGACCGCCCGTCAGCAGATGCGGCACCGCGGCCTTCACCGTTTTCCACACACCGCCGAGGTTGACGTCGATGGTCTCGTCGAAGATGTCCTCGCGCATCTTGTGGAGCTTCACGCCCCTGGTGCCGATGCCCGCGTTGGCGACGACGATGTCGAGCCGCCCGAGTTGCTCGACGCCGCTGTCGACGGCGGACGCCAGGGCGTCGAAATCACGCACGTCGACTTCCGCGGTGACGATGCGCCGATCCAGGTTCTTGACCATGTCCGCGGTCTCGGCGAGGTCCTCCGGCGTGGCCGCTGGCGCGGTCGAGTCCTCGAAACCGCGGCAGATGTCGACCGCGATGATGTCGGCACCCTCTTCGGCAAGCCGCACCGCATGGCTGCGGCCCTGGCCCCGGGCGGCGCCGGTGATGAACGCGACCTTGCCCTCCACCCGTCCGGCCATGGCACCTCGAATGTTGAAGCCTTGTTGGGCGACTGCCCAACATTTATGCTGACGCCATGTCTAGCAGTCGGCGCACGAAGCGGTCAAGGCCCAGATGACGGTGCCGAAACCGTCGGGCCGTGACTCTGCGACGCGGCAGGCTTTGATCCAAGCGACTGCCCAAGTGATGCTCGAGGAGGGGTATGCCGCCGCAACCTCCCGCCGAGTCGCGGCAAGGGCGGGGGTGAAGCCGGCGCTCGTGCACTACTACTTCCCGAGCATGGACGACCTGTTTGTGGCCGTGTTGCGCGAAGGCGCCGAGGACAACCTTGTCCGTCAGCGCGAGGCGTTGGCGGCCGAGGAGCCCCTGCATGCCTTGTGGAAGCTCAACAACGCGCACGGTGCCCGGCTGCTGATGGAGTTCATGGCGCTGGCCAACCATCGCAAGAAGATCCGCAGCGAGATCGCCGCCTACGCGGCGCGCTTCGGCGATCTGGAGGAGAGCGCGGTCACTCTGGCCCTGCGCGCGCACGGTGTCGATGTCGCCGAGTTTCCCCCCGTCGTGATGTCGATGATCGTGACCAGCCTGGCTCGGATCCTCGTATTGGAGCGCAGCCTCGGCATAGACCGCGGCCACGCTGAAGCGGGCGACTTCATCGAGCGTCTGCTCGACAGGTATGAGATGCCGTCGGCCTAGTTGGCGCGAATAACGATCCGGTCACTATCTCGATCACGATCAATTAAGAATTCCGCCGAACTCATAAGAAGAATGGCGCATTCGATGGCAACTGAACGTCGGCGGCCCCTATAAGCGGGTGAAAATGAGGCATAAATCACCCCAATAGCTGTAACGCTTCGTGTTCACTGCCAGCGAATACATCGGTGACGTTTGACCGTCTTGCGCTTCGGCTACCTTGGTTCTCAGGGGCCGGGGGAACGCAATTACACACCGCAATACGAGGGAAAAATCGATCATGAAAAACACTGGTATAAATGCGCGCCGCAAAGTTGTCGGCGTTGTCGTCGGCTCGGTGCTCGGCGGGGTTGCCGCGGCAACGATCGCCGCGCCGTCCGCTGTGGCCGCCCCCCAGGGGTGCAGCGCAGCCGATGTGGCAGGCACCGCCAGCTCGACGCTGGGTGCGGCTCGCGGTTACCTGAACGACCACCCGGGCGCCAACCAGGCCGTGACGGCTGCCTTCAACCAGCCGCGCGGACAGGCCGCGGCTGACCTGCGGAACTACTTCACCGCCAACCCCGGTGAGTACTACGACCTGAAGGGCATCCTTGCCCCGATCGCCGACAAGCAGCGCCAGTGCAATGTGGCGGTGCTGCCCGGGGACCTGCAGTCGGCCTACGACGAGTTCATGGCCGGCTAGTTGTACTGACCACGACGACGCCCGCCGCCGCAGCCGACGCTGTGGCGGCGGGTTTCTCGTCTAATCCGTGCGGTGGCCCCACTGCAGAGTGCCGTATGCCAAAACGTTGTACACCCCGATGAGCGCGCCCGCCGAGGCCCAGGTTCCTGCGGCGTTGCAGATGACCGTCCCTCCGGTGGGTTCCAGGCCGTAAGCGAAGGCTCGGCGAGGTTGAGGCGCGCACGGCGCGCCCGCGGTGACGTTCCTTGCCACGTTCGGCACACAGTCGGCCGAGTAGCAGCAATCTGCAGATGCGTTGTCCGCGAAGAGGATCGACGTCGGCAGCACCGCGCTCGCCGCAAGAGGGGCACCTGCAAGACCGCGAAACAAACCGATTCGAACCGTCGTGCCCGATCCTCTCCTAGGTGACGCCCGGCGTCCGCTCGTCGTTCGGTGCGCTTCGACGTTATCGGTTCGGACGTCACCGCTCGGCGGATCGGCGGATCGGTGTGCGCCCAGGTGGCTGCTCCGGAGGTGGCAGTAGCGCGGTCCGGTTACTGACGGCCACCGTCGAGGGTGATTTCGTGCTGAGGTCGACATCCTCACCGTCGTGACGGATGGTCAGCGTGGCGTCCGGCCCGTCGCGCAGCGTGTAGGTGACCTGGTCATGGTCGGCGTCGACGGTGAGCCGGAAATCTCGCCACCTCAGCCGGAAGCGCAACCGGTCGATCCCGTCCGGCAGGTGCGGATCGAGCGCGAGGATCCCCTCGTCGTCGCGC
>Ga0164308_10000442_pt1 | contig 22939 bp, 18 predicted proteins | sample Whisoiple_246_MG_FD_109983 | JGI IMG/M metagenome (GOLD analysis project Ga0164308, IMG submission 109983) | Soil microbial communities amended with fresh organic matter from upstate New York, USA - Whitman soil sample_246_MG | ecosystem: Environmental > Terrestrial > Soil > Unclassified >...
AGTCAGTTCGCGGCGACCGAGCGTGAGTTGCCCCTCGTTCTCGAAACGCACCCTCGATGTGAAGGCGGTCGTGTGCCCGCTCACCTTCACCTTTCACCCATCGCTTGTCCTCGGAGCTTTACCTAAACATGTGCAATCGCCGCTTCCGTGCTTCTCATCTTGTCGCTTCCGCAACGCTTTTGAGTGCCTTGATCACCTGTGCGAACTCGGCTCACGCCCAGGCCGCACCCTCACCGTCCGACGAGCCTGCCGCCCCTGCGCCAGCATCGGCACCAGCAACGCCCGCAGAACCTGTTGCACCAGCCCCAGAATCCCCGGCTCCGCAGGCCGAAGCCAAGCCCGCACCCGCACCCGTCGAGGAGCCTGTGAAACCAGCGGAAACGAAGCCGAAACCGCCGCCATACTCGTTACCATGGCAACTTCGTCCTGTTGCGCCCGCCAATGTCGTTCGACTCGACACGGCGTTCGGGTTCTATGAAAATCCCACCACCGGCAAGAGTGGCGCTGCGCAGGCAACGTCGCTACTCGGGAGCTACAAGGTCATCCCTGACTTGGCGGTCATTGCGCGCGTCGGTTTGGTGCACAACTCACCACCGGATGCGGTAGCGCCTGCGCCCAATCCGCCTTCGGCGACTAGTATTCTCAACCCAGTCGTCGCGGCGCTGTACGGTTTGAAACTGTCGCCCGACTTGAAGCTCGGGTTGTTCCTCGGCCTGACGATTCCTGTTGGCTCTGGCGGCGGTACCAATCCAGACACGAACAAGGCCGCTGCAAACGCCGTCGGCGTGTACACGCGATCCGCAATGGACAACGCGATGTTCGCAGTGAACTACCTCACCGTGTTTCCGGGCGTGGACTTCGCGTTCATCCGCGGTGGGTTCACCGCTCAAGTCGAAGCCACCCTTTTGCAGCTCACCAAGACACGCGGCCCCGATTCTGCCGATAAATCCAACACGAATTTCACGACTGGCTTGCACGTCGGCTACTTCGTGCTGCCGGTGCTCTCTCTGGGCGCCGAGATTCGACATCAGCGCTGGTTGTCGACGCCGACCTCGGTGAAGAACGATGCCACCGGCGCGTCGCGCGATACCACGACCTTCGCGATCGGACCGCGCTTCCACTTCAAGCTCGCCGACAAAGTCTGGTTCCGCCCTGGCATCGCGTTCGCGATGCCCATCGATGATCCGATGAAGAAGAACGACTTCAAGATCGCGCAGCTCGACCTACCCCTTTCATTCTGAGCCAAAGGACAGGAATACCGCCATGACCCAAAACAAAACACGACGTGAGTTCATCCGCGCCGGCGCAAGCTTGGCGGCGCTCGCAGCGCTCCCGAGCTGCAGCAAATCGAAGGCGAGCCCTGCTCCGAGTCCGGAACCCAGCGCTAGCGGCATGCCAGCCCTGATCGGCAACGCCAGCAAGCCCGAGACGCCCGATTTGCGCTTTGGCATGATCGCGCTGACCGACTGTTCTCCGATCGTCATCGCGCACGAAAAAGGCCTGTTCAAGAAATACGGCATCAACTCGACGATCATCAAAGGCGCGAGCTGGGCCGCGATTCGTGACTCACTTTCCAACGGCGATATTCAGGCCACGCACATGTTGCTCGGTATGCCCATCGCTTCCACGATGGGCCTCTTGGGCTCACCCAAGAAGCCGATGATCATCCCCTGGCTGCTCAATCGAAACGGCCAAGCGATCACCATGAAGGCGGACCTGAAGGGCAAGATCGCGTCCGATCCCAAGGCGCTCAAACCGCTGGTCGATGCGGCAAAAGCCAAGGGCACGCCGATGACGTTTGCGATCACCTTCCCGCCGGGCACGCACGCCATGTGGATGCGCTATTTCCTGGCCTCGGGCGGCGTGGACCCAGACAAAGACATCGCCTTGGTGACGGTACCGCCGCCGCAGATGATCGCCAACATGAAGGTCGGCAAGATGGACGGCTTCTGCGTCGGAGAGCCGTGGAATGCACGCGCGGTGGTGGACGGCATCGGTTACACCGCGACGACCACGCAGGAGATCTGGAAAGATCACCCGGAGAAAGTCTGCGCCTTTACCGAGGAATTTGCGCAGAAAAACCCGAAGACGGTCAAAGCCGTGTTGAAAGCGCTGCATGAAGCGAGCACCTGGCTCGATGATCTCGGCAACCGTCCAGAGCAGGCTTCGATCGTCTCGATGCCGACCTACATCAACTGTCCACCAGAGGCGATTCTGGGACGACTGAAGGGTGAATACGACTACGGCGACGGTCGCAAGAAACAGGACGAGAACTACATGATCTTCAGCAAGCGGAACTGCAACTATCCGCAAGCGAAATACTCGACCTGGTGGTTGTCGCAATTTCGCCGCTGGGGCATGGTCGAAGGCAAGCCGGACTACGCTGGCATCGCGAAACAGGTGATGCGCAGCGACATCTACGAGGAAGCCATGAAGGAGCTCGGCTACGCCCACGGCGGCGCGAACGACGAGCCCGAGACGTTGTTCGACGGAGTCCGTTTCGATCCCAAGGACCCAGAGGGCTACGCGGCGGGCTTCGCCGTGAAGTCACTCAAAGGCTGAATCGAATGTTCGAGCGATACGAAAGAGCATCCACCGCAGCCAGCCGTTCGATGACGGCCATGGAGATCACATGTTGAAGTTTGCTTCCGCTCGCTGGTCGAAGGGGCTCTTTCTGCCGCTCCTGGGCATCTCGTTCGTCGTTGCAGCGTGGGCGCTCACTAGCTCGACCTGGGCGCCCGCTTTGCCCTCGCCCGCGCGTACTTGGGAGGTGAGCAAGCCCTACATCCTTGCTCCTTTCGAGAAGCGCGGTGAGCTGGACCAAGGGATCCTACGATTTACTTGGTATTCACTGATTCGGGTCGCCAAGGGCTATCTACTCGCGATCTTGTTCGGCACGCCGCTCGGACTCCTGCTCGGGGTGTCGAAGTGGTTCACTCGATCGTTCGATCCGATCATTCAGATCCTGCGCCCGGTCTCGCCGCTCGCCTGGTTGCCGCTGGGGCTCGTGATCTTTCAGAAGCCCGAGCCTGCCGGCATCTTCACCATCGCGATGTGTTCGATGTGGCCGACGGTGCTCAACACCGCCCTGGGCGTGCGCTCCATCCCGCAGGATTATTTGAACGTGGCGCGGGTGCTGCAGCTTTCGCGCAGGAAGACCTTGTTCCGCGTGCTGCTGCCGGCGGCCTTGCCCTACATGTTCACCGGTTTTCGCCTGAGCCTCGGCATCGCCTGGTTGGTCATCGTCGCGGCGGAGATGCTGACCGGCGCGCCGGGAGTCGGCGGCTTTTTGTGGCAGGAATACAACGCACTGATCTACGAGCACATCATTCTGTGCATCATCACGATTGGCGTCGTCGGCTTTGGGCTCGATCGGCTCATGGGGCTCGTCGAGCGGAGGTTCAAGACCGGATGAAACCCTTCGTCGAACTGAGTTCCGTCAGTAAAGGTTTTGCTTCGGCGTCTGGTCGAGTCAGCGTGCTCGAAAACGTGAACTTACAGGTCGCAGAGGGCGAGTTCGTCGCCATCGTCGGCTACTCGGGTTCGGGGAAAACCACGCTGGTGTCGTTGTTGGCGGGGCTCCTCCGGCCCGACACCGGGAGCGTGAACGTGGCTGGCAAGCCAGTGCTCGGTCCTGGTCCCGATCGCGGCGTGGTATTCCAAAATTACTCGCTCCTGCCCTGGCTCACCGTGTTCGAGAACATCCACCTCGCAGTCGAGCAGGTGTTTTCGCGCGACACGGACGCCGCGAAGCGGGCTCGAACCGAGCGCTACATTCAACTGGTGAACCTGTCGCACGCAAAGGACCGCAAGCCGGGTCAGCTCTCGGGCGGCATGCGTCAGCGTGTCTCGGTGGCGCGCGCGTTGGCCATGGACCCCAAAGTCCTGCTCTTGGACGAACCGCTCGGCGCGCTGGACGCGCTCACGCGCGCTACGCTCCAAACCGAGATATCTCGAATTTGGCAAGCCGATCGCAAGACCGTAGTCATGATCACGAACGACGTCGACGAGGCGATCTTGCTCGCCGATCGCATCATTCCACTGAGCGCAGGTCCCAGTGCCACGCTGGGTCCTGCCGTCTCGGTCGAAATCGAACGCCCGCGGGATCGCAAGGCGCTGAACCATCACCCCGACTTCAAACACGTGCGCAGTCGCGTCATCGAGTACTTGCTCGGCAGCGCCGCGCAGCGCCGCGCCACTCGCAGCCGGGAGTCAGTACCAATCACACTCGCGAAGGCGCTGGAGGGAACATGACCGAGCTGAGTCGTTCGCAAAAGAAGTACCTGGAAATCTGGCAGCTCCAGAAGTCGTTTCCAGGTGCAGACGGGCCTTTGGTCGTAGTCGAAGACTTCAATCTGTCCGTTCAGCAAGGCGAGTTCGTGTCGCTGATCGGGCATTCGGGCTGCGGAAAATCGACGGTATTGTCGATCGTGGCAGGGCTCGCTCAGGCGAGCGCTGGTACGGTGATTCTGGGCAATCGCGAGATCACCGAGCCGGGTCCCGATCGCGGTGTGGTGTTCCAAACACCGTGCTTGTTCCCGTGGATGACGGTTCTCGAGAACGTCACTCTCGGTCTCGAGCAGGTCATGCCCCAGGCGAGCTCGGCCGAGCGCGCGAACGTTGCGGGACACTTCTTGGAACTGGTCGATTTGCACGACTCCTTCCACAAGCGCCCCAGCGAGCTATCGCAGGGAATGAGGCAGCGGGTTGGCTTGGCGCGCGCATTCGCCTTGTCGCCGAAGATGCTCCTGCTCGACGAGCCCTTTGGCATGCTCGATTCGCTCACTCGTCTGGAACTCCACGAGGTACTTTTGACTCTGTGGCGCGAGAATCGAAAGACGCTATTGATGGTGACCCACGACGTGGACGAGGCCTTGTTTCTCTCCGACCGAGTAGTGATGATGACGAACGGACCGCGTGCCACGGTCGGGGAGATCCTGGAAGTTCCGTTCGCACGCCCGCGCGATCGCGCCAAGGTGTTGGAAGATCCGGAATACTATGCCTTGCGCGAGCGCCTGATCGGCTTTCTGGAGGACCACGCGCGGCCTGGCACTGCGTCGTCTGCTGAGCGGCGCGAACAGACTTCGACGCTGCCGACGCCTGCGTCGGCCCCCCAGCTGGAAGTGTAGAACCCCTCAGGATGGTCCACCGTCGAAGGCGATCGTCGAGCTGAGAAACGGGATATGACGGACAGGCACCAGAAGCACTCGACCGTGGCTCACAACGAACTCGAATGGCACGATGCCTGCGTCATAGACGCGGTCGCTCCCGGATCGGGACTTGCCGTTTCGGTGGGTGACGAGCAGATCGCGATCGTGCGGACGCGACGCGGTTTCTTGGCCGCGCTCTCCAACTTCGATCCGTTCAGCAAGGCATACGTGATCGCGCGCGGCACCGTCGGCGAGCGCGCTGGCACGCCGAGGATCGCCTCACCCATCTACCAGCAAAGCTTCTGCCTCGAGACCGGGGTGTGCTTGGAAGACACCAATGTGCGTCTTGCCGTCTTCCCCGTCCGGGTCTCGAATGGCCGAATTCAGATCGCGCTCTTCAAGCGAGTGACGAACGCGTGACGAGTCGGTCAGGCGCGCATCGCAGTTGCGGAGTCTGCCGGGCACCGAGCGCGCGCTGAACGCGCCGGATACTAATGGGCAAAGTAGACGGTCGCGCGCTTCTGCCCTTTGGTCGTGACCTTCTTCTCGCTGATCAGCCGCTTGACGGGGAGCACCAGGGCCTTCGTCGGAACGCCAAGGCCTTCGCCAATCTTCTCGATGCGTTGACCGGGGTGCTTGCTGATGTGGCTGTGTAGCTTCTTGATCAGCGCTGCGAGCTCCGCCGGGCTGCGCTTCGAAGTCGTTTCGTAACCTTGCGACGCGAGCGGTCCGCGGCTCGGTGAACGTTTGGCATCACGGCGCGAGGACGAACTGCCTCCGTTCAACGCGGACTGAACGGACTCGAGCGCCGCTCGTTGGATCAAACCCTTCAGTTGCTCAACGAACGATTCGACGGCTTCGCGCACTTCCTCATCAATATTCGACATCGTGCTTGGGTACGTCGATCGATACGGGAGTGTCAATTGGAACAGTAACTTTCCGCCTCACCTGTCGAGCGGGACAGCTGCTGCTGGCCAATAGACCAGGTTTCGCCTACTGCCTGTTTCATCCCGTTTCGATGCAGTTACAACAAGCATAGTACTTGTGTCAGTCAATTTCCGACACCTGTGGAGTAGCAAGCAGGCGCGGTGGCCGCGTGGATCGATGTCGCGCGTACTCGACAAAGTCATGCTCTCCAATCTGCCACACGTAACATGATATGATCGTTCGATGAACTTGGGGGCTTCTGTTAGAGCCGAGCAATTGCGCGCGCTTTACCGCCAGAACCCCGGGGTTCTGTGGCTAAACGTCGCGGTGGCCTCGCTCGCCTCTGCGGCCCTTTGGTTCAGCGCGTCGAGAGCCCTTCTGATTGCTTGGGTTAGCGCAATGGGTCTCGTAGCGTCGATTCGAAGCGGCCTCGTGCGCCGCTATGAACGAGCACGACCACAACAGTCGCAGTTGGAACCGTGGGGTCGACGATTTCTGTTCGGGTCGATCGCCGCCGGCGCGCTTTGGGGCGTCGGAGGCGTGCTCTTCTTCGACGCGGGAACGGGCCTTTCGCAGCTCGTGTTCAGCTTCGCGATCGGCGGGATGACCGCCGCTGCGGCGGGCACCTGGTCCTGTCATTTGCCGGTTTTTTGGGGCTACTTCGCGAGCGCGCTCGGGCCCTTCTTGCTGCGCACCTTGGCCGTGGGCGATGCGATCCATCTCGCCATGGGCGGCATGTTGCTCGCCTACGCAGGCGGAATGCAGCGGGTCGCCCGCAGCAATCACGACTCGTTCACCGTCGCGTTTCGGCTGGCGCTCGAGAATGCCGACTTGCTCGAACGTCTGTCGATTTCGCAGCGGGGACTGGAAGAAACCAATCGAACGCTGGAGCGACGTGTCGCGGAGCGGACTTCCGAACTCGAACGACAAGGTGAAGCTTTGCGCGACGCTCAGCGGCTCGAGGTCGTGAGCCGACTGGCAGGTGGCATTGCTCACGAATTCAACAACCTACTCACCATCGTGTTGACGAGCTGTGATGTTCTGGACGAAAAGCGTGCCTTCGACGCGGCTGCCGTCGACAGGACGCGAGCCGCAGCGCGACGCGGAGCCTTCTTGGCGCGTCAGTTGCTGGCTTTTGGTCGCCGTCAGCGGATCGAACCACGCGTGTTCGATTGCAATCGAGCAGCCGCGGACATGGCCCCGCTCCTGCGTCGATTGGTCGGTGAACGAATCGACGCGCGCTTCGCGCTGAGCGCTGAGCCGCTCTACGTTCTGGCGGACCCTGCGCAGCTCGAACAAGTCCTGGTCAGTTTGGTCAGCAACGCTCGCGATGCGATGCCCGAGGGCGGCAAGCTTCGCGTCTCGAGTGAATGCGTCGAGCAGCTGCCGTTCCCCTCCGACGGGCAGGGACGATACGCGTTGCTGCGCATCGAAGACACCGGCGTGGGCATGGATCAGGAGACGGTCAGGCGCGCGTTCGATCCGTTTTTTTCCACCAAAGCGCCGGGGTTCGGCGCTGGTTTGGGGCTCGCCACCGTTCACGGGATCGTGGAGCAAAGCGGGGGGTGTGTGACGGTCGACTCCGAGCTCGGAAGGGGCTCCCGCTTCGCGGTGTACCTCCCAATCGCCGAAGGCTCGCAGAGCGTGCCGGTCGGAGCCGTTGGACTCGAGCCCTCGATTGCGCCGGTCACGATCTTGGTCGCCGAGGACGAACCCACGCTGCGTGCGATGATCCGACGCACGCTCGCGCGTGCGGGGCACACGGTGCTCGTTGCGGCGGATGGTGAGCTTGCCTTGGCCGCCGCAGCCGCGCACCCTGGCTCGATCGAGCTGCTCGTCACGGACGTGGTAATGCCCAACTTGGGCGGTGGCGAGACTGCTCGGATCTTGGCGCTCCAGCGGCCCGGCATCGGAGTGCTCTTCATGTCTGGCTATAGCTGGGGTGAATCGTTGCCAGCGAGCGATCCGGGAAAGGCGATCGGCTACCTGCAAAAGCCGTTCGATACCAAGACGCTCGAGGCAAAAGTCAGCGAGTTGCTCGGCCGGCTGCAAGCGGGCAAACCAGCCGAGCCTTTGCAGTAGGCAAGCCGCGGGGCGGCGTCTACAGTTTGCTCGTTCATGAGCGAGGGCGACTTTTTCAGCGACGAGGCCAAGCAAGCGACGAAAGCGTCGGTGGAGAAGGCCGAGGCCCAGACCTGCGCAGAGATCGTAGTTGCGGTGCGCAAGAGCTCCGGACGCTACGGGGTGCTCGCCTATCACTTCGGGCTGGGGCTCTCGGCGTTGGTCGTCGCTTACTTGCTCGTGGCTCCGGAGGTTTACAGCGCGTTCGCGATTGCGCTCGATGGTATCGTCGCTTTCGTGCTCGGAGCGCTGCTCGCGGCCAACCTCGACACGCTGAAGCGAGCGCTGTCGCGTAGCTCGACTCTCGACGAAAACGTAAAGCAGGGCGCGCGCGCAGCGTTCTTCGATCTCGGGATCTCGCGCACCTCGGGGCGACACGGGGTGTTGGTCTACGCGTCGATGTTCGAGCGCCGCTGTGTCGTGCTGGCGGACATTGGTGTCGACCCGGTGCGGCTCGGAGCGCGCTGGGCTGCCGCACAAAAGGATTTGTCGGACGCCGTGAAACGACGGGATTTATCGGCATTTCAGCGAGTGATCGCCGGGCTCGGCACGGCGCTGTGCGACGAGCATCCGCGTTCTCTGCACGACGTGAACGAACTGCCGGACGAAGTTCAATGAGCCGAGCTTCTCGATTGAAAACACGCCGGCTGATTTTCTGGTTGGTTCTGGCCCTGGCAGTAGGCCTATTGCTGTTCTCGGTCAGCGCCTGGGCGCGGCCCGGTGGGGGGCATACTTACTCGGGAGGCTCCTCTCGTTCGTCTCGCTCCTCCGGGGGACATTCAGGCGGCGGCGGTGATGGTGACGCCGCGGGCCTCGTCTTTCAGTTGATTCTATTGTGCATTCAGTACCCGGCGTTGGGCGTGCCGTTGCTGATCATCGTCGTGGTGTTCTTCGTCGCCAAGGGTGTGATCGGCGCGGGACAAAAGGGCTGGTCGACCACCACACCTGAAGCGGTGCAAGCGGTGGAGCGCGTCGAACGCAGCGCGCGCCAGGCGCGCAGCGAACTCGATACGATCCGCGCGCTCGATCCCGGCTTCTCGCTCGTGTTGTTCGAGGACTTCGTGTACATGCTGTACGCGGCCGTACAGCGCGGTCGTGGTACCGGGACGCAGGCGCTCGCCGCGTATCTGGCGCCGAACCTCGCGCAGACGCTGGTCAACCCCCAGCTGTCGGACGTGCAGGGCATCGTGATTGGAGCGCTGCGCTACGTGCGCTTCTCGGGCACGCAACGCCCGATGCTCGAGGTCGAGATCGAGATCGAATCGAACTACGTCGAGGTGCTTCGAGCTGGCGGAACGCAGCGCTTCTACGCCCTGGATCGCGTCGTGCTGACGCGCGCCGCCAGTGCCCGTTCGCGTCCCAAAAACCGCGCTCATACGCTGGACTGCCCGAACTGTGGCGCTCCCTTGGAGGCCGTGCGCGGCACGGAGTGCAGCTACTGCCGGCAAAACGTGGGCTTTGGGCGATTCGACTGGATGGTCACCGATCTGCGCAATCAAACTCGCGAAACGCGCGGTCCGTTGCTGACGGGTGATGTCGCCGAGACTGGCACTGACCTGCCCACGATCGTCGATCGCGGTGCTCCCCAAAGATTCGAGGAACTCGCGCGCAAGGACCCAGCGGTGGGTTGGCAGGCACTGCAAGGTCGCGTAGCGATGATCTTTCGCGAATTGCAACTCGCGTGGGCCGGGCGCGATCCGTTGAAGATTCGCCCGTTCGTCTCGGACAACCTCTTTCAATCACTCTACTACTGGATCGATCTCTACACGCAGCAGCGGTGCCGGAACATCACCGAGAACGCCACCATTCTGCGCGTCGACCTCGCGAACGTAATCAGTGACGCCGAGTTCGATGCGGTCACCCTGCGCATCTTCGCTAGCGGTGTCGATTACACCATCTCGGACGAAGGTAAACTCCTCAGTGGCCACCGCAGCCGCCCGCGAACCTACTCCGAATACTGGACGCTCATCCGCGGTACTGCTCGCCGCGGCGAGCCTCGTCGTGACAACAATTGTCCGAACTGCGGCGCACCCCTGAATATCTCGATGACCGGTCAATGCGAGTATTGCCGCGTCAAAGTCACGAGCGGCGACTTCGACTGGGTACTTTCGCGTATCGAGCAGGACGAATCTTACGGGGGCTGAGCCGGGCCGGGCCTGGGCGCTCTCGCAGCTAAATCAACTTCCGAAACAACTCCACCCGAGAACTCGAGCCCGTTTTGCGCAGCACATTTTCTTGGTGGAATTTCACGGTGCGGGGGCTGATGCCGAGTCGCACGGCGATGTCGTCGAAGTTGCCGCCGAGACACAGGAGCTCGAGAATTTGAGCCTCGCGTTCGGTGAGCTTCGTGGTCTTACCGAGCGCGGCGATCCGCTGCTGGATTTTCGACTTTTGCCCGTCGACCAGGTTGGGTGGCGCCGTGACCACCGTATTTTCGGGGACCTGCCAAGCATCCACGAGTTGGTCGCGTAGGGTGCGCTCGTGGAAAGGAAAGGCCATTACCGTGTACGTGTGTGAGCCGAGAGTGAACGTGCCGACGACTTGCCGCGGTGAGCTGGCCCTATCCCAAAGTTCCGCCCACTCTTCGGGGGTTCTGAACACGCTCAGTGAGTAGGCGAGCCGCTCACTGGACATGATCAAATTCGAGATGCGCGCCGTGATCGTGAGTCCGCGCGGCGTCGGCTTTTGATAGTCGCTCCGGTTGAGAAACCAACGCAGGTAGAGCGCGCGGGCGCCGTTTTGCAGTGGGTGTTGCTCGATGAAATTCGCGGCCAAACGAGCCGCCGGATCGACATCGACCAACTTGATGTCGGCTGCGCTGGTGACCATGGACGCGTGCCAGACCGAGTCCAACGCTCCGCTTTGCGTGTCGTCGCGCGAGAGCTCGAAGCTGCGTGGTTCCAGGCGAAAGTGTTCGCGCACGATGGCCGCGGAATTCTCGCCTTCGTGAGCGCGCAACAGTTCTACGATCGCTTGTTCGTCGGAGTCCTTGGCCGTTTGGAAAGCGGGTGGCTCACGTTCGCGATCGCGCGCGCTCAGCTGCTCGATGGACGGCACGTCGCGGTCCAGGAAGAACAAGTCATCGAAACCGGCTTTCGGCGGAGTATCCGCCGCCAGTTCGGCGACGAAGAATTCCCGCACCGGTCGATAGATCGCTTGGTACCTTTGAGGGTTGCCGCGGTGCGCTCGAGACACTAGCGAAAGGCGAGCGAGGGCGTGAGGGCGTAAGCCGACACCAGCGTATTCCACGAAAGGCTGGCTCGCGAGCCATGCGAAGAGCTCGGGCGCGAGATTCGCGCCGACACTCGGGTTGGCGAGTAGCACGTGTTCGAGCAACTCGGGGGTCGTCGTGTGAGCCAAGGCACAGACGTCGAGGGCCAATTGCTGTGCGCGCGATGCAGCGCGCAGCTCGAGCGCTTGTGTGAGCGCGCGTTGCAGTTCCCGCAAGAGCTCCGGGGTGAACAGCACGTCGCCGGCTTGTTTGATGATTTCTGCGGCGAAGGCCAAGCCGAGTGGGTAGCCGCCGACCACGTTCATGATCGCGCGTTGCGCGGAGCTCGGGACCTCGCGAAGTTCCAGGAATCGGCGCACGTCCTCTTCGGGCCAGGGGGCGAGCCGCCAACTGCGGCTCAGGCTCGACCACGTAGGGTCGACGCTGACGCGCGGAGATTGCGGGCGACGCGAAGCCGTCACGAGCAGAACATTGCTGGGCAGCCCTGGCGCGAACTGTCCGAGCAACCAGGGCTCGAACGCCGCGAGCCTCTCGTACGAATCCAGCAGCAGAACCGGCCTGGATTGCGGGCCATTCGAACGTGCGAATTCGATCAGCGAGGTCGCATGTCGCGTGTACCAACGCTGCAGCTCTTCCGGCCCGTGCTGACTCACTTCAGCCGCGTCGATGTAGCTCACCGGCAGCGATAGCTTTTGGCATTGACGCGCGAACTCGAGCAGTAAGCTCGTCTTGCCGACGCCGGCTTGGCCCGTGAGGTGAAGGAGCGAGCAACTCGAATCGTCGAGCGCAGCGTCGAGCGCCGTGAGATCCGCTTCTCGTCCCACGAACCAACGCACTCGCTCCTCACTCAAACGCTCGCCGAACGTTGGCTCTAGCGTGGGGAGGGGAGCGACGGTGTGTAGTTTCGATTTGATCATGGGACCGTCACAATCAGGTAATGGGCAGCGCTCGCAAAACTAGAACCCGAGCTCGGGCGCTGACGGTCGTCACGACGACGGTGCGACGTCTCGCGGTGCGCAACAAACAGGGAGCTCGGTTCGTTCATCGGTCTGAACCCAGGTGGATGGGTGCACTGGGCACCACTTGCCATTTACGATACTTGCTTGCACGGCTGTCATGCCAGAGCTGTGTTGGGCCGGGAAGACGGCTCGACGGCGTGACCCGAGCGTCGCAACCCCGCCGGTGGGGGGCGTGGTTCGAGATTCGCAAGAAAATCGCGGTTTTTCGAGCGGCAGCCTAGGCCTGTCGGCCACGGAAAGATCGCTAGACGCTCGCACGCGGAGAGGACGATTAACTAGGACGGAAGTGCGGTGACGCGCAAAAGCGTCCATGAACCGTGCGCCGCCGCGTATTGCACGGGTTACATGGATTCTTTACGGGCTGGCTTCGACTACCGCCCGACTAGGAGGCTGCGAGTTGTATCCGCCCGAAACGTGACGTCCTGACATTGCGATATGGATCGCGCTGGCTCGCGAAGCGTTCGCGCAGGCCGAGATGGGCCGCGCCGCAGGCTGTGGACGGTTTCCGCCGGTGCCGCTCCCCACCCACGTTCGACGGCTCGATGCCCTTGGAGGCTCCGCGGCGGTTGGCGCAGCGTTGAACGCTACTGGCCGCGCTCGGGTTGGCGAAAGCGCCGGCAAGAGTGGCTCGCGCAGCTCGCGGAACGAAGTCGAGCTTCGAGGTGCGTGGCGGGATTGCGAGCGCCCCCAAAAAATCAGCTGGGAAGCGCTTTGGGTGGCGCCGCCGAATCACTGGTTCCGAGGCGCGCCTCGGCCAACATTTGCGCGAGCACGTCCCACCTGGCTTCACCCTCTACCGGTCGCAGTGCGACGAACAGCGAAAACTCCTGGCCATCCCTAAAGAGACGCAGCGCCATGCCGTCCGATCGGAGCTTACGGCCTTCGAGGTAGTCGTCGATGCTGATCGTCCGCAACCCATTGACCTCCAGCACGATGTCTCCGTATCGAACACCCGCTTCGGACGCCGTACTTCCGGGGAGGCAGCCCAAGACGGGAATGCCTTGTACGGCTTCGGCCAATGCTTCGAGCTGCTGACGGCGAATCATTTCTTGCTCTCTCCCAATTGATCTCAACACATGAAATTTCAGAGGTGGTGGGTGCGTGTGCACGCAATCCTACATTTGCTGATTGTTGCAAAAAGTCCAGGCGAGTTTGCTGAATTGCTACGGGCTCACGCGGGCGAGGTGTTGCTCGAAAGTCAGTCAGACCTCGTCATGTTTTCTTGCGCGTTGCGGCAACATCTCGGACCGTTCCGCGTTACCATCGTGACAGGAGTTTGAATCTTGGGCTCCAGTAGTTCGACCCAGCGAGACTCCGAAGCGGGCGCGGAACCCGACCATGAGTTGCTGCGAGTGTTCGCGGCTCACGGCTGCCCGCTCAACGCGACGCTGCGCGAGATGCTGAACGAACACTACTCACACCGAACCGAGCGCCGCGGCGCGGGGTTCACCCAAGCCACGCGGCACTTGGCGCGGCTCGTGAATCGCCCGCGTGAATTGGGCGACCACTTTGCCGCGCCCCTCTTCGAAAGTCCTGGAAAAACCGCGCGTTCCGAGGTGTTTGCGCGCTTGCCCGGTGAGCTGGAGCGCGAGGAAAGTCGGCTGCTCGCAGCGATCATTGCGGATCTCGTGTCACCGCGCGAGGGAACTGACGCAATCACCCAGCTTGCTCCGTGGCCCGACGATCTCAAAATTGGAACCTGTCCGCTCGCTGAAAAATACTTCTTGGAGCTCGCCGAAGCGTTCGTGCGTCGCAAGGGGTTGGCCAACGTGCTCGTCTCGCAAGCTGACGAGCCGCTGTTGATAGAAAAAATCAACTTGGGCGATGACCACTCATGCATCAGCGTGGCACCGCTGATCTTGAACGGCGTTGCGCTGCCACCTGGCAGCCTATTCGGAGTGCGCTACGAGGGTGCGATCGGTCTGCGGAAGAACCGCGAACTCCCTGGAGAAATCATTCGCATTAGCGACTGCGCCGGGTTTCGCTTCTTGCGTTTGAGTACGCTCACCGTTTCGCCCAAGCACCGAGAACGAGCTTTTACCAGTCACTTTCAGGCCCAGGTCGCAGCTGGTCTATTTGCTCCTGGGGAAACGACGATCGAGCAACTGTATCGTCTCGCAATGCGACAAATCTAGCATGGCCGGCACACTCGACACCCTCAAGGTCTTCTACTCGCAGGACATGGTGTCCGAATCGGGCCGGCGCATTTCTCCTAGCGATCGAAAACCTCGTGATGTCGCGGAAGCGCTGGAGCGCAAAGGGTGGCCGATCGAATTGATTGCGCCTGAACCGGCCTCAGTCGCGGACATTTGTCGCATCCACGACGTCCGCTACGTCGAGGACGTGCTCGAGCTGCGACGCGCCAGCGGCTTCGGTTCGATTTCGGCTTCCGTCGCGCGGTCTTTGCCGTACACCTGCGGGGCCTGCCATGGCGCCTCGCTGGTTGCGCTCAAAGACGGAATCAGCGCCTCGCTCTCGTCTGGCTTCCACCACGCTGGCCCGAACGGCGCGCGTGGCTTCTGCACCTTCAACGGCTTGATGATCTCCGCCGCTCAACTGTTGGCCGAAGGCCGCGTCGAGAAAATAGCAATCATCGATTGCGATTACCACTACGGCGACGGCACCCAGGCAATCATCGATGCGCTCGCTTTCTCGGATCGAATCCTGCACATCAGTTTCGGTCTTACCTACAAACAACCGACGCAAGCGGACGCTTACCTCGCGCACCTGCATGAGTTGAAGGACGCGCTCGCGCAATATCGACCGGGCTTGATTTTCTACCAAGCTGGGGCAGACACGCACGTCGACGACCCGCTCGGCGGATTACTCACCTCCGAGCAAATGCGTGAACGAGATCGCGTGATGTTTTCGATCGCGCGTGAGCTTTCGATCCCGCTCACGTGGAACCTTGCCGGTGGCTATCAAGTCGAGCCTGACGGCTCGATTCCTCGCGTGGTCGAGCTGCACCTGAACACCTTCGAGGAAGCGCTCAGGGTGTTCGACTTGTGGTCACACGTCGGCACTGGGCTTTAGACTGACGAGGCCATCACGCCGCGCACTCGCCGTCGCGTTGCGGGAAGTCGCCGAAGCCGCTGGGCCGATGCAGGCGCCACCTACCTGATGTGGCGGCTTGGGTCGGACGCCATCCCCGCCGTGCCACAGCGACCGAGGGCGCGGAGTCGAACGCGACGACCTCAGCCGTCTTGCGCTCGGCCTTTGAGTAGCCGCGTCAGCGCGCGCGAGAGCGAGACTTGGCTGAGCGGCTTCGGCACGAATGCGCGCAAAGATGAGGCCGCGAACTCTGCGTTCGGCGTGCGATTGCCACTCACGAGCACTACGGGCAAATCCGGCTGCTGTTCGGCGAGCAGCGCGGCGAGGCGTTCACCGTCGAGGCCGGGCATGGCAATGTCCGAGACGACGCAAGCGATGTCGCCTGCGGCCTTGAGCACCGAAAGGGCCTCATGGCCGTCGGCGACGGCGATGACTTCGAAACCATCGGAGAGCAGCCAGCGTGTCACGCTGCGACGAACGAGCTGATCGTCCTCGACGAGGAGTAAACGGCGTTGGCGCGAGGATTCCTCGTTCGCCGGTGGACGTTCGGAGTGTCGCGTCGAACGATGGGGTTCTGCGGCAGCTGACTGTCGGGGGAAACGCACTTCGAAGCGAGAGCCTGACCCGCGCTTGCTCGTGACGGCGATGGTTCCTCCGAAGCGAGTGACGAGTTCACGTACCGTCGCTAGCCCGAGGCCGGTGCCGTTCGCCTTCGTGGTGAAGAACGGCTCGAAGATTCGAGTCTGTGTTTCCTCATCCATCCCTATCCCGTCGTCTTCGGCAACGAGATGGACCTCGGCATCACCGTCGTCGGTGTGCGCTTGCACGCCGAGCGTGATCACACCTCCGTCGGGCAGGGCGTCCTTGGCGTTGACGGCCAAGTTTAGAACGATTTGCTGAAGTCCAGCGGGCGACGCTTGGACCATCGCGGGCTCGGGGGCGTTCACCTGTAAGCGTACGCTCGAGCCGAGCAAACGCGGCAACATGCGGGCCAAGCCTTTCACGAGTTGACTCAAGTCGACGGTTTCGGCGCCCGCCACTGGGGCGCGACCCAAGGAGAGCAATTGACCGGTCATCAGCGTGGCGCGCGAGGTCGCCTCGTCCAAGTCGTCGAGCAAGCTCGCGACCGCCGGACGCTGGCCCTCTCCTTCGGTGCGCAATAGTTCCGATACGTTGCAAATCACGGTCAACAAGTTGTTGAAGTCGTGGGCGATTCCGCTGGTCAAGTTTCCTACCAGCTCCATCTTCTGACCGTGAATCGAGCGCCGCAACGCGTCGTCGCGTTCGCGCGCCGACTGCTCTGCGCGCGCATGCATGCGTTGCAATGATTCGAGTGAGCTGCGCAACAACACGGCGGTGAGCAGCACGGTGATGGTCACGGCGGCCCAAGCGTTGATCGGGCTGTACGGTCCGAGAGATTGCGGGAGCAATCCGCGCAACTCGAGCATAGCGATCAGCACGCACCAGGCCGAGGTCACTACGGCCATGATCACCGCTGCCCGCCCGCTCACGACACTGCCGAGCAGCAACACGCAGACCGTAAAACATGCGGCGTTTTGCCCCTGCATGCCGCCGAATAGGACCGTGACTATCGCGACCAGCAGCCAAAAGAAGATCGAGAGCACCCACCCGGCAGCCAGCACGCGTCCGCGTCGCAGAAAGACGCCCACCGCGAGCAAGCAGCAAAGGACGATGCCGTAAAACAGCAGCGTGACCTTCACGTCGTTCCGCGGCTCGAGCAACGACGTCCCGAGCCCGACGAAGGCCAAGCCGATCATCGCGATCAGCATGCGAGACAAGAGTCGAAAGCGACGCGCGTCTTCCTCGTCCGGGAGACCGGGGATGCTGAGCCACGACAACATTGAGTCTCGGATGCTGACCGCTTACATTTGAATACTACGGCGAGCTGCCGAAGAATTTCAGATCGCGGGCACACATTGCTCACCACCCGGCCGTGACGTATCGTCAGAGGCCATGTCCGGCGACGAGATCCTGTGGGACTTTCCGCAGATTGGTGACGAGCTTCTAGGCCAGTACGAAATCCTTGGGGAAATCGCCACTGGCGGCACCGGGATCTTGCTTCGTGCCCGACAAAACTCGCTTCGTCGCGCGGTGGTGGTCAAGGTCCTGACGCCGGCGATCCAAGAACCGATCTTGGTCGAGCGCTTCTTGCGCGAGGCGCGAGCGGCCAGTCGCATCAGCGAGCCGCACGTCGTAACTATCTTCGATTGCGGGTTCGTCGAACGCGGCGCTGGCGAAAGAGAGTGGGTACGAGCCGATGCTGGCCTGCCCTTCATCGTGATGGAGCACATGCGTGGGCTCGACCTGAGCGCGCTGATGGATGAGCGTAATGCGCCGCTCGAAGTCGCAGAGATACTCACTTACATGGGTGAAGCGTGCATCGGCGTTGCGGCGCTTCACCGACAAGGGACCGTGCTTCGTGATCTGAAGCCGGGCAACTTGTTTTTATGCGCCACCGACAGCGGGCGAAACGTCGTCAAAGTGGTGGACCTCGGCATCTCCAAGAGCTCACCGGTCGACAAGGGCATGGGTGACGCTCGACTCGCCGCCAAGGATGGCGCGCTCGGTTCGATCGCGTACATGTCTCCCGAGCAGATCAGCCAACCCTCGACGGTGGGGTTTGCCAGCGACATCTGGTCGCTCGGCGTCATCTGTTACGAGCTTTTGACGCGAGCGCTGCCGTTCGAGGGCGAAAATGCGCTGGCAATGTTGGGTCGGATCTTGACTCAACCACCACAACCGATTCGCGATCGGCGCGCCAACGTCCCGAACGATCTGCTGCGCGTGATCAAACGCTGCCTGCAGCGCAGTCCAGTCGATCGCTACTCGAGTGCGGAGGAGCTCGCGCAAGCCCTCGAGCAGGTGCAGGGGCGGCATTCACTGGTACCCGTGATGTTGAAGGGGCCGGAGCCCGATACCGATCACCAAATCCCCAAGCCGGGCGATTGGGTGCTGCGCTTTCTGACCGGTAAGTACGCGGACAGCGAGCGTGGGCTAATCGTCGGTGAAACGCTGGAAATCGGCCGCAACTCGGATTTGGGGTTGGTGTTGGTCGAAGAGATGGTGTCGAGGCTACACGCGCGCCTCACCGTGTCTCAGACAGGGGTGATACTCGAGAATCTGTCGTCGACCAATGGGACTTTCGTCAACGGCTTTCAGCTACGCGATAAGACCACACTCAAGGAGAACGACCGCGTCTTGATCGGCACCTCGATCATGCAGCTCAACAAGAAGGGCAGCCTCCAGGCTCAAAAGTTGGGTTAGGCTCGGCGCGCCCGGGTGACGGAGCTGCGGGCATCGCAAACCGCGGGGGCGGAGGTGAGGCGCAATGATCAAGCTTTATAAGGGAACGAAGGACGGAGTCCTCTATCACGAGGCTTGGTCTGCGGACCTGATCATTACCGAGCACTGGGGCAAGTTGGGCGAGCTGGGCAGCACTCGCGATCACGAGTTGACCGAGAGCGACGACCCAGACGACGTGCTCGAGTCGTTGCTGGCGCCAGCACGCGCGATGGGCTTCGCCGAGCTCGACGAAGATGAACTGCGGTTGCTCTTGATCGAGTATCGCATCGTCGGCATGGGGAGCGCCGCGGACCTGAGCAAACGCCACGCGCTCGAGGACCGCATGAACGAGGTGCTCGGCTGGGTAGGGCTCGGCCAGTGCGAAGGTGGGAACAGCGGCTACGGTACGATGGAGGTGTGCTGTCTGGTCGTCGACTTCGAGCTTGCTCGCAGCGTGATCGCGGCCGATCTCGCAGGTTCCACCTTCGCAGACTACACGCGCATTTTCACGGACGAAGAACCGCTGAGCTGAAGCCAACGCTCGCACGCGGCATCACGCACTGCGACAAGGTGCGATGTCTGCCTTCCTCGCAGTCGAAGGCTCGAATGCTGGCGTCCCGATGCTCGGCAGCGAGGAGCGCGTCGCGCGCTTCGAGACGAACTTGCTGACTGCAAGTCGATAGGTCAGGTTACTCGATCAGAGTCACATTGCTTGGCTCGAATCTTCAAGAGGGTCTGATGTTCAAATCACGTGCTTCCTTCGTGTTGGTCATGGCATGTGCCGCGTGCGGCAGCAGTTTCACGGCGAATGATGGCGGCGGCTCCGCAGGTTTCGGCAACGGGGGTGACGAAAGCGGCGGACAATCGAGCGGAGCGGGTAGCTCCGGCAGCGGTGATGCAGGTGACTCGACCGCGGCCGGAATGACCTCTGGCGGCAATGCAGGCAGCGCCGGAGTGACCGCTGGCAGTGGCGGAACCGTGGCTGGCACCGGTGGCGGCGCCGCTGGCGACCAATGTACGAAGCTCAAGCTGCAGTATCAAAACGCGCTCGAGAAGGCGAGGGTCTGTGATCAAGACTTGGTCGGTGAATGCAGTCCCAGCTCGACGGTCGAGCCACTCGGCTGCGGCTGCCCCGTGCTCGTCAACGCCAAGAGTGAATACGCGGATACCGCCAAGAACGCGCGCCAAGCATATCTAGACGCCAAATGCGTGGAAGGCACGGTGTGCCCAGCCATCGCCTGCAGCAAGCCGATTGCGGCGAGCTGTGCGCCGGCTGCGACGGGGAGCGCCTTCGTTTGCACGGCCGCGTCCGCCGTCGCGAACTAGCGTAGAGCCCAAGCCGTCGACGTTCGGCAATGATTCGGACAGCCAAATCACACTCCAGCTCGGCGCCGAAAGCCGTGGAGAAGACCGACGCGCAGTTGCTCGCGCGCAAGCTCGATCGCGTGGTGCTCAGGTTCTCTGCGTGAGCTGAGAGGGCGTGCGCGCGGCCACTTCGTGCGCACCCGGGCCGTTGGGTACGAAAGAGCTTTCGCGGCGGATTCGCCTGGACCGAGGCGCTGGGCGGATGATACTGCCGGCCCATGGCGACGCTGATTGAATCTCCTCACGCCGAGGTGCGGTTCGGTCAGGCGTTGCGTTGGCTGTCGGCTCAGCCCCCCGGGAAGCCGTTGCTCCTGCTGGCACCGACGCTCGACGCGGGCAGCGGCTTGCTGCGCGCCGCGACGATGCAGCAGGGCGCGGTGTTCGGTTGGGCCATGGAATCGCTCGGCTCACTCGCGGTCAAACTCTCCGCGCTCACGCTCGCTGGGCAGGGCCTGACGCTGGCCCCTCCCTTGGCCTTGGAAGCCGCCTGCGTTCGCGTGGTCTCCGAGTTCAGCGCGCGTCAAAAACTCGGGCGACTAGCGCCAATCGGAGACCGTCCGGGGCTGCCGAGCGCGCTGCTGCGCACATTTTCCGAGCTCGGTCAGGCGGCAGTCGAGCCCGAGTCGGTACCGGGCGACTTGGGTGAGCTCTATCAGCACTACCTGACCACGCTCGCGAATCTCTCTTTGACCGATCGCGCAGGGCTATTTCGAGTCGCGATCGAGCTTGCGCGTAGCTCGTCTGTTTCACCCCTCGGTCTGCCAACGTGCGTTTTCGATGTTTGTCCGAAAACTCAGTTGGAGCGAGTTTTCCTGGCTGCGCTGCTGGAGCGGGCTCCGCGGTCTTTTGCGAGCTCGCCAGCGAATGAGCTGGGGGTACAGCTAGGTGCTCTGTTCGCGCAGCGCGATGACGAAGGCGTGAGAAGACCGCCAACCGCCGAGGCGAGCGACTTGCTGACTGCACCTCTGGCTCTGCGCCGGTTGCAGGCGAACCTCTTTTCTGCCCGCGAAGCGAATCTGGACTCGACCCTCGAGGGGGACGAGAGCGTCGCGATCCTCAGTGCGCCTGGTGAGTCGCGCGAGGCGGTCGAAATAGCGCGACGCATTTTGGCAGAGGCCGAACGTGGCGTGCCCTTCGAGCGGATGGCGATCGTGTTGCGCTCGCCGTTTCACTACCGAACGCACCTGCTGGAGGCTCTGCGCCGTGCTGGCATTCCCGCGCATTTTACTCGTGCGGCGGCGCGCCCCGCCCCCGCAGGCCGAGCGTTCTTGGTCTTGCTCCAGTGTGCCGCCGAGGGCATCAGCGCCACGCGCTTCGCCGAATATCTCTCGCTCGGCGTGCTGCCGCAGCGGTCGGATCCGGCTTCTGCTCGGCCCGAGCCCGAGCTCGGGTTCGATTTGCCAATCGACGACGAGAGCGCGCGGCTCTTCTGCGGACCGCTGGCCGCGACTGAACCGATCCAGCCGCGACCGACCCAGCAACTTCTGTTGCCGCGTCGTTGGGAATCTTTACTCGTCGACGCGGCCGTCATCGGTGGCTCCGGTCGCTGGCATCGACGCCTCGACGGCCTTTCGCGGTCGCTCCAGGAACGGATCCAAACGGCAAACGAGCATGAGCGTCGGCGCGCGCAGCGCGAGCTCGAGGCGCTGCAGGAGCTCCGCACCTTTGCGCTGCCGATCGTGGATTTGCTGGGCACTCTACCGACTTCGGCAACCTGGGGTACCTGGCTCGATGCCTTGAGTATACTCGTGGAGCAAACGATCGACGCGCCCGAGGCGATCCGCGGGGTACTCGCGCAACTCGAAATCGTGCGCGACGTGGGGCCAGTCGCTCTGAAAGACGTACTCGCCGTGCTCTCCGAACGCCTCGGTGAGATCTCGGTACCAGACAAGTCGGCAAAGGCCGGCGCCGTGTTGGTGTGCAACGTCGACGAGGTGCGCGGGCGGGTGTTCGACGTGGTGTTCGTGCCGGGGTTGGCCGAAAAACTCTTTCCGCAACGCGTGGTCGAAGACCCGCTATTGTCGGATGAACAGCGCGCGCAGACGAGCGAGCACTTGGAGACGCAGGCGCGTCGTGTCGAGAGTGAACGGGCCGCGCTTGGTCTCGCCGTGGGCGCCGCGCGTCGACGAGTCGTGCTTTCATACCCGCGTTTCGAGAGTGACAAGGCTCGCCCGCGGGTGCCTTCTTTCTATGCGCTCGAGGCGATGCGCGCGGCTGAAGGTCGCCTACCCGGCTTCGCCGAGTTGGCGCGCCGCGCCGATGAAACGAGCCAAACGCGCATCGGGTGGCCGGCACCGATTCGAGCAGAGCTTTCGATCGACGCGGCCGAGTATGATCTTGCCATTTTGCGCCAGCTGCTGAGCGGCGCCCAAAAGGAAGTCGACGGCGCCGCACACTATTTGCTTTCAGCAAGTCCCCGACTCAAACGAGCGCTTCAGTTTCGGGCCCGACGCTGGCGACAGGAGTGGCGCTACGTCGATGGTTTGGTCGAGCCGAACGCGCTCGCGCGCGAGGCGCTGAGCGCGCGTCATGCGCAGTTGACGGAACGCGGATTCGCGGTCACGGCGCTGGAAGAATACGCGGCATGCCCGTATCGGTTCTACCTCGCGACCGTCGTTGGCCTGAGCGCGCGCAAACAGGCAACCGCGGTGGAGGAGCTGGACGCAGCCACCCGCGGGCTCTTGATTCACGAGCTATTGCGTAGCGCGAGCAGCGCGCTTCACGAACAGAACTTGTTCGCACCGAGCGCTGATTTCGGGGAAGCGCGCCGA
>Ga0164308_10000443_pt1 | contig 22930 bp, 19 predicted proteins | sample Whisoiple_246_MG_FD_109983 | JGI IMG/M metagenome (GOLD analysis project Ga0164308, IMG submission 109983) | Soil microbial communities amended with fresh organic matter from upstate New York, USA - Whitman soil sample_246_MG | ecosystem: Environmental > Terrestrial > Soil > Unclassified >...
CGTAGCCAACGCGCCGCACATTCCCGTGCACCTGGGCGCCATGGGTGACAGCGTGCGCGCGGTGCTGCGCGCCTTTCCCGAGCTCGCTCGTGGACAGGTCGCACTGACCAATGATCCCGCGGCAGGCGGCTCGCACCTGCCGGACATCACGGTCATCACGCCAGTGTTTTCCCCCGATGGCGCGCGCCCCGCCTATTTCGTGGCCTCACGCGGACACCACGCGGACGTCGGGGGTATGACGCCCGGATCCATGCCGCCGCACGCCACGACCCTCGCCGAGGAGGGCGTGGTCTTGCCTCCCCTACTCGCCGTTGCGGGCGGACTATTCCAGGAAGAATCGCTGCGCCATGCCCTCACGGCGGGCCCGTGGCCCGCCCGCGACGTGGAGCAAAATCTCGGCGACCTGCGCGCACAGATCGCAGCCAATCGCCTGGGCGCCGAGCTCTTGCTCGAGCTCGAAGCCGAGGTCACGTCTCCCGTCGTGCAGGCGTACATGCAGCACCTGCTCGAGGTCTCCGCGGCCAAGGTCGAGGCCAAAATCGCCGAGCTCCCCGGCGGACGGCACCGCGCGAGCCTCGCGATGGACGACGGGACACGGCTCGAGGTCACCCTGACCGTCCAGGGCCAGAAGCTCGTCGTGGACTTCACTGGCACGAGTCCGGAGGTCGAGTCGAACTTCAACGCGCCCCGCTCGGTCACTCAGGCTGCGGTGCTCTACTTCGTGCGCACACTGACCGGGCATCGGCTCCCGCTCACCGACGGCTGCCTGTGGCCGGTGACGCTCGTGATCCCCCCAAGCTCGATCCTAGACCCTTCGCCCGGCCGCGCCGTGTCGTCGGGCAACGTCGAGACGTCGATGCAGATCTGCGACCTGCTCTTCCGAGCGCTGGGCCTGTGCGCGGCGAGCCAAGGCACGATGAACAACCTCACCTTCGGCAATCGGTCGTTCGGTTACTACGAAACCATCGCCGGCGGCGCCGGCGCTGGGCCTGCTTTCGACGGCCAGAGCGGGGTGCACACCCACATGACCAACACCCGGATCACCGACGCCGAAGTGCTGGAGAGCCGCTATCCGGTTCGCCTCTGGAGGTTCGAGCTTCGTGCCGGCAGCGGTGGCGCAGGCCTGCACCGAGGCGGCGACGGGCTTTTGCGTGAGCTGGAGGCGCTAGCGCCCCTGGCCGGCAACATCGTCTCGGAGCGTCGGCGCGCCGGTTCGCCAGGTCTGTCGGGTGGAGACGCTGGTCGCCCCGGCCGCAACACGCTGGACGGCGTCGACCTGGGCGGCAAAGCGAGCTTCGACTGGGCGCCGGGTCAGCGCCTGTGCATCGAAACTCCGGGCGGCGGCGGCTACGGCGTCGCAGGCGGTGGCGCCGCGGGCTCGTCCGGGGGCGGGGGCGTCAGCTGAGCGCGCACTTCGAGCGCTAGACCACAGCTGTTGGCCTGGCGGGTGCGCGCCGCTTCGCTGCTTTGGCTCGTGATCGTCCGCGCACCCACCTCCCGCAGCGTGCCGCTGGCAGGAGCTCGCAACTTCGCGAGCAGCTTGCCTTCGGGCAAGGACCAGATGCCGACGCGCGCCTGGTGCGGGCTGCGTAGGACGCGTTCGAGCTCCGTTTCAGGAGCGTCCCGATTCGGGCTCGGCACGAGCTCCCCGTCGGGTTTCTCGTCCAAGACGACGACCACGTATTTCGAGCGCTGGTAGACGTCGATGGCGACGGGAATGTCGACCTCCGTCACGCTGTCCAAGCCGCGCTCGTAGGCAAGCAGCGCCAAATCGGTCGTGGCGTGGTCGACCTCGGCGGTCCAGCGCTCCGACAGCACCCCGAGCGCCCGATAGAGCAAGCGCGTGTTGAACGGGGACGACGGCCTGGCGCAAACGCCGTGCTCGTTGCAGAGCTCACCGGTCTGGCAATCCTGACTCTCGCGACACGCCGCGCCTACGCTCGGCGACCGCGCCCACTCGTCCCGCAAGATGCAGGCGGTGAAGCCGTCGCGCAGCGATTCCTGGGCGGCCTTGCGGAGCGACTCCAGATTGCTCGCGTCCGACCGAAGCGCGCGCAGGTAGAGCCCGGGCATGCCGAACAGGCTCTGGAAGTCGACGCCCGTGGCAACGACCCTGGGCACGTCTTCGCCGGCCGCCAGCTCACGGGCTGCCCTCTCCACCTGATCACGCAGTGGAATCAGCCGAGGCCCGAGCTCGGCCGCGATGGCCCGCTGCTTGGCCATGATGCGGCCTCGTTGCAAGGCGAGCTCTTGCTCCGAATGGCGGAAGTAGAGAAACCCACCCACCACGAGCACGAGCAGGCCAACGCCGAATAGCCGCGGTGGGATCCCGCTGACGACCGCACGGCCCGTGACGACCTGACGGTGCCGCGTGCGGCGTGAGGTATTGAGAGAAGGGAGTCCGGGAGCGCTCATGAGCCAGAAACTGAAATACCGCCGGGGGGTAGCCCCTCGGCGGTACGACAGCTAGCACGAAGGCGAAGTTCTTACTTGCCCATGCGGCTGACCATGAAGCTCACGGCCGGGTAGCCGGCGAACGCCGCCGTCTGGAACACGCTCTTGACCACCAGGGCCGGCACGCGCCGGTCCACCTGCAGGATCACGTTGCCCGGGAACGGCTCGTTGGGGCTCGGGTGAATCTGCTTCCAGAGCTCCCGCTTGTTCTTCAGGATCTCCGCCAGCTCTTCGACCTTCTGCATGCGGTTGGCTTCCATGATGGCGCGCGTGCTGCCCGCCGGGATGCCGTCCACCAAGATCTGGGTGGTCGTGACTGCCACGACCGGCGCGTCCGTCATGTCGATCGCGTTCTGCGCAGCCGGGAGCTTGACGTTCTTGTCGATCGGCAACTCGCCGCTGGCCGAGAAGCTCGCCAGGAGGAAGAGCACGATGCAGAGCAAGAAGTCGATGAACGGAATCAGGGGGATTTCCGTGTTCACCGCGCGACCGCCGCCGCCAGCTGCCTTCTTCCGAACGAACTCCAGGTGAAGGCCGTGGAGCAGGCGTCGACCAGGGACGCTGATCGGCTGGTGGAAACGACTCAGGGGTTTGGATCCAGACATGATGCCTCGGTAATTCTCTCGGTAGTTCGACTGAGCGGAGTGCGAGCCAGCAGAGCTCTTGCTCAGTCGGTTGCGAAGGTCACCTGGAACGCAGGCACCTGCTCCGCCTTGCCGCCGACCGAAAACTCGCGCGTCGTGACGTAGATGGCGTCGAGCACTGCAACGACGTGTTTGAACTCGGTGGAGTTGTCCGTGTGAAGGATCGCGCGGTCGAACTTCTTGTCGGCCGGCGCACGGTGCGAACCGTTCGTCTTCCACTCCGCCTCGATCTTCTTACCGAGGTCGGGATAGGTGACGTCCTCGTTGACGGGGACTTCCTTACGGTCGACGTCGATGGTGTTGACCACCGTCGTCCCTTCCTTCCAGATGAGCTGGAACTTGCGTTCACCGCGCATCTCGACGTGCAGTTCCTTCTCCTTGGGGGGATCGACCGTCTGGTCGTCCTTGGGGGGACCGGGAACTTTGGCGTCAGCCTCGATGCGGGCCATCTGGGACCAAACGGCGGTCACCAGGAGGAACATCACCAGACAGAGCAAGAAGTCGATGAACGGGATGAGCGGAATCTCGTGATTGCTCGACCGCTTTCCACCATGACCTCCAACGTCGATACCAGCCATTTTCTTACCTCTTCTCGAACTTGAAACTGTTTGCCCGGGAAAGCCTGCCCGGAAAACCCGGCCCGGGAAACCCGGCATGCGCGACTCGGTATTGCCAACTCGGCGTTGCCAACTCGGCAGGACCGAAACGCGTCCTGTGCAGTCTCCGACAGCGGGTCCGGCCGGGAAGTTCTCCCAGGCCGGACACCGTCGGCTCAGCTACACAGGAATCGCCACATTACATGGCGTGCTCGAGGCCCTCGAGGTTGACCTTCTGGCGGTTGGCGACGACGAGGTTGAGCACGCGAACGCTCGCCTCGTTGATGTCGTCTTCCATGCCCTGGGTCTTCGTGTTCAAGAACGCGAAGCCGATCAGGCAAACGATGGCCGACAGGAGGCCCCAGGCGGTGCAGTTCATGGCTTCGGAGATACCTTCCGCCAAGATGCGCGCCTTCTGGCTGGGGTCGACGGACTCGCCACCGACCGCGCCGAATGCCTTGATCAGGCCGACGATGGTGCCGAAGAGGCCGCAGAGCATGGCCAAGTTCGCGAACAGGGCGAGAAGGCCCGTGCGCTTGTTGATCTTGGGCATCTCGACGAGCGCTTGCTCGTCCATGGCAGCCTGAACTTCCTCATCCGGCCGATTCACCTTGACCAGGCCAGCTTGCACGATGCGAGCGAGCGGAGCGTTCGCTGCCGAGCAGAGCTTGACGGCCTTGGCGACATCGCCCGCCAAGATGCACTTTTGCATGGTGGCCAGGAACACGTCCTTGTTCATCGTGCCGCCGATCAAATAGACCGTGCGCTCCACGATCACGGAAACGCCCGCGATGAGCCAGAACGTGATGAGGTGCATTGCCCATCCGCCCATTTGGTAGTGGTGCCATGCGTCTGACATGTGTCTCTCGTCCTCTTGAATTTGGGTGTGCTGAGTGCGGTCGAACCCGGGCCCCGCAGGATGTGGTGGCCGAAGGCCCGGTGCCGGGCGGTTGGAGCGTCGTTAATTTCGACCCATCCTCCCCGACAACTTGCCGCAATTGTTGACTATTTTCCGATTTTTCCCGCTCTTGGGCGGGTTCGGACCGTGCAATCTTGCTGAAATCCGCCCGCTCGCGTCAAGAGGCGTTGAACGATCTTGGGGATGTTCGGTGTAAGACGGAATTCTCTTCTGAGAGGAAACGAGAAATGGGTCGCGCCGTCGCCCCGGCCGCCGGTACGGAAAAGCCGACGTCACGAGGGGGGCCGAAGAGCGCGGCCAAACGCCCCGCGGCGGCGCCGGGGCTCGGTTGCGGCTGGATAAGGAGCCTCGTTATAGTGCGGACGGTCGTCTGCATGCGCGCCGAGCGCACCCTGCATTGGCCCGGGGATCAGGCGAAACCGAGTGGGGTCGGCCGAGGGCTGCCAGCGCACGACTGGTCCCGGCGGCGGCTCCTCTCCCAAGCAAGGCAGCGAAGAGAAAGATGAAAGGATTACAGGGGATGCATCTCCTTCTGAGTGCTGGCGGAACGAGTCAGGTCAGCCAGCTGATTGCAGCGTTCAAGCACAACCCGACGTTCATGGTCTTGAACCTGATCACGTCGGCCATCGTGCTCACCGTGGTGATCGAGCGCTTCTATTTCCAGCTGACAAGGTACCGGGTGAATTCCCACGAGTTCTTCGCCCAGATCAAGAAGCTCGTGCTGAACGGCAACGTCGACCGGGCCATCAAGCTGTGCGAGGCGGGAGACTACCCGGTCCTGCGTCTGGTCAAGGCCGGCCTCATCCACGCGAGCCACGGCGAGGACGAGATCGATGCCGCCTTGAGCGAGAGCCTGTCGGATTTGAAGCCGGAGGCAGAGAAGCGCATCGGGGCCCTGTGGTCGCTCGCCAACATCGCCACGCTCATCGGGCTGCTCGGCACGGTGTCGGGTCTCATCGCGACCTTCGCCGCCATCTCGAGGCCCGACCTGTCCCAATCGGACAAGCAGAGCTTGCTCTCGAACGGCATCGCCGAAGCCATGTACAACACGGCGCTCGGCCTCGGCATCGCGGTGTTCTGCATGATCACGCACATCATCCTGCACACGCGTGCCAAGGCGATTCAGCATGATCTGGAGACCTTGATGGAGCGCACGTTCAACCTCCTGACCATTTCGCGCGGCCGCAGCTGAATCCTCGAGCGTAGTCCGCCTCGCAATTGCCATGGCCAAGCTGAGCGCAGCCCAAAGAGCCCGGATTAGGCGCCTGAGCCAGCCGCGTGAGCTGGCGCCCGACGAGGAGGGCGGCGAGCTGAACATCGTGCCGTTCCTCGACATCATCATGAACATCCTGATCTTCGTCCTGGCGACGGTTGCGGTGACGTTCACGACGACGATCGAGACGACGCCACCGTCGGCGTCGAGCAGCAAGGGACCGAACGAACCGAAGGAGACCTTGAACCTGACGGTGCTCATCGTCGGCGACGGCTTTGGCGTGAAAGCCGCCGGGGGCAACGTGGCCCAAGGCTGCCAGGGCCACGCGGCTGGGCTCGCCGTGCCCAAGAAGTCCGGGCGCTACGACTTGGTCGGGCTCACCCAGTGCGCCGAAACGCTCAAGGGCATGAAGGAGTCCTTCGCCGACGAGACGCAGGTCTTTCTGTCGGCAAACAACGACACCGACTACGAGCTCATCATCCAGGTGATGGACGCACTGCGGACCGGCTCGGACGGCAAGACGCCGCTCTTCCCCAACGTGAACTTCTCGGCACGCACACAATGAGCCCAGGCAGACAAGAAGAGCGCCTCTCGAAGGCGCAATACAAAGCCCGCTTGCGCCAGGCGATCCGCCGCAATGCGGCTGAGCCCGAGATCAACTTCCTCAACATCACGGCCATGCTCGACATCATGACGATCATCTTGGTCTTCTTGCTGAAGAGCTTGGGAGAGTCCTCCGCCACGGTGCCTCAGAGCGACGACCTGAAGATTCCGACCTCGGTCCTCAAGACCGAGCCCTCGCAAGAGGGCGTGATCGTCACCCTGTCCAAGACCCAAATCTTGCTCGACGACTCGCAAGTGCTCCGGCTGCCGAGCCGCGACTCGATGGTGCAGACCGGCGTTGGCGCGACCAACAAGCGCAACGGCCCGAACGACCTTTACATCACACCGCTCGGCAACGCGCTGTCTCGCGCGCGCGAAGCCGACAAGCTCGTGCGCCAGACCAAGGGACGGGACACCAGCTATTCGGAAGCCATCATCATCGCCGACGGGACGACGCCCTACCGCCTCTTGATGGAGGTCCTCTTCACCCTGGGGCAGAACGAATTCGCCCGCTACCATCTGATGGTGATGCAGGCGAAAACGCCTGGTTGAGCGAAGGATGGGCCCTCCGCGACCCGGGGTCGAATCCGGGTTGCTGGGCGCAAACGGGTCGAGTAAGGTCGGCTGCAGAGACCCTGACATCACGTCTCCTGCCTCCGCTCTGTTTCTCGGGCGAGTACCTCTCGGGCGAGCCGAGTGGGGGAGGGTTGGACGTGGCAGGGCAAGCGCTCCCTCTGCTTGTCCGGCGATCAGGGCATCCCCCGTGATGGTGCCCGTGGCGCTACCCCTCGTCCTCTCCCTCATCGATGCCTGCTTGGTGCTCTGCGCCTTGGCGCTCGGCAGCCTGGCGCTCGGCAGCACGCGCCCCCGCCCCGAGGCAGCTCGTGTGGTGGCTGCGGCGGAGCGAGGAGCGATCGACCTCTTGGCCACGTCGGCCCCCTGGGCGGGCGGCTTTCTGCTCCTCGTCCTGTCGGCCTTGGGGCTCGGGTCCTTTCTGGCCGGACGCCCCGCCACGGAGCCGCTGGCTGCCGCCGTCCTCGGTGCCCTCCTGGCTGCGCTCGGCGCCTGGATTGCCGGCTGGCAGGTGGCGCGCGCCACCTCGCGCCTGTGCTTGGTGCCTTTCAGCGAAACCGCGGCCCGGGAGATGGGTCGCCTGACGACGGCGACGCTGCTGCTCGCTGGGTCGAGTGGCAGCGGGCTCGTGGCGGTGTGCTTCCTGGCGTGCCCGAACATGCCCGTGCAAAGCGCGCTCGCAGGCGCACTGTCTGGGGTCTTGACGCTGACCATGCTGACTCGCCCCGCCGTCCTGTCGTGGGCGGCCGCCGGCGAGGTGGAGCGCGGGCAGCCGCTGCATCCAGGTTCCCTCGCCGCCTTGGTGGGGACGACGTACACGGGCACCTGGCTCCTGCACGCCGGCCTCTTCGCCCTGTCAGCGCTCGGACAAGTCGGGCTGTTTGCTCTCGGCCGGGAGACGCAAGGCGGTCTCGGTACTTACGCGCTGCTCCTGCCGCGCGTGGGCCTGTTTGCGCTCGTCTGCGCGGGCTTGGGCATGCGCGCCTCGGCTCGAGATGACAAGACTACGTTTTGGCTACGCGGGCTGGTCGTCGGACTGGTCGTGCTGGCCGGAGGAGCCTGGATCGGCCGGGGCGTGCTCACCAGCGACGCCACGCGCACCTGGGTTCCCACCCTCGTGACGTACCTATGTGTGACGTTCGGGGTCGGATCCACTGCCCTCGGCCGCAAGCGTGACGCGACCTTTGCTGGACCGCTGGCCCTCTTGCCCGTGCTGCTGCTAGCGCTCGTTTTTCAGCCGCTCGCGCTCGTGGGCGGAGCGTCCTCCGGGGTCCTGCTCTTGGTCGTCGCGGGGAGTCTGTCGCTCCTGCCCTTCGCAGCCGCCTTTCGCCTAGGCACCTCGGCGCTGGCCTCGGCGAGCACGTGCGATCTCCTCGCCACGGGCAGTGGAGAGCCCGCTTGGGCCGACGCCGACGCGGACCGCGCTCCGACCCTCGGGCAGCAGGACCTGGTTCTTCCCTTGGCATCGCTCGTTGCCCTGTGCGCCGGTCTCGCCTTTCTCATCCCCCGCGGAGCCCACACCGACCCGCTCGTGCTCGGGCTCGGTGCGCTCGTGGCTGCCCTTTTGCTGTACGCCCTGGGCCGACGTCAGGCTCGGTGGGGAGCGGAGGGTGGAGCACGCTTGGCCGAGCTCGCTGACCAACGCCGGGCCGACGGTGCCCTCCTGCTCGGCGAAGGGCTGGCCGTGCTCAAGCGGGTGGGAACCGAAGGACAGCTGCCGTTCGCCTTCGTACTCGTCGGCCCCCCTCTCGTGCTCACGATCTATGCCTGGACCGGTCTGAGCGAGTCGTTCGATCTGGCGGCGGGATCCCTCGTCGGCGCGCTGCTTTGGGCCACGCTCGCGGGCTTTCCGTCGGGTGCCGTTCGCCCGCATGCGGCGCACCTGGCCTTCGTGTGGCCACTCGCACTTTGCCAGCTGCTCTGGTCGGCCCTCGTGCTGACACTCCCCCATTGAGCGCCTTCGTTCCCCTGCCGCGGGGACCCAAGGCGGCACCCTAGAAAGTAGAAAGCCAAATTGTCCACCATCTCAGATGCGCTCTCGACCCTGTCCGACCGCGGCCTGCGCCGTCTCTTGGGAGCACGGACCTTCCTCAGGGGCCTCGACTACGAAAAGCGCCGCGTCGTCGAACAAGTGAGCGTCGATGACACCGAGGCGACGTGCACCGTGCGCGGCTCGGACGCGGAGCCCTACGACGTCAGCATTCGACTCGGCAGCGAGGGGGTCACCTCGACCTGTAGCTGTCCGGCGTTCGCCAAGACCGGACAGCACTGCAAGCACGTCGCAGCGCTCTTGATTCACGTGCGCAACAAGGCGCGGGCCAAAGCACCAAGGCCGCCGACGGCAGCCGCACCGCCGGCGGCCCCGCCCTTGCTCGCGCCGAGTCCACGACTGCTCGAACAGAGCAAAGCGAGTCGGCGTCGCGAGCGGCGTCGCCGCAATCAAGTCCAACAGAACGCGGTTCCGCCCGGTCATCGTACCCCCCCGACACTGGATGCCTCGGCCAGGCCGACTGGCATCGGGGCGTGGATGGCTCCGCAGAACTCAGCCAGACCCATGGCCCTGGAGTTCCGCGTGCACGTGCGCGCGGGCGGTCTGACCGTCACCGTGCTCGACACGGACAGCCGCACCCCACTCCTGCCGAGCGTGGCCTTGTCGTGGCAGGCGCTCGCTCCGAGCGGCGATCGCGATGCGCTCCGCGTTCTTTCGCGCCACGAGTCGGGCAACCCACGACACCCGGCCGTGGACATTCGCGGCGAGGACGCTGCCGAGCTTTTGCCACTCCTGTCAGGACGGCGCGTCTTGCTCGAGCCCGCCCTCATGCAGCTGCGCTTCTCGGACGAGGTGCTCAGGCCACGCTTCGACCTCGAGATGGTCGGGGCCGACACCGTCATCGCCAAGGCGTCCTTCGTGCGACCAGCCGACGGTCGCGTCTTCTCGCTGTCCAATGGCGGCTGGTTCGAGGGTTGGCCCGGCTACCACATCGACACCAACGAGGGCGCGGCTCGGCCGATTGATCGACGTGTATCCCCCGGGGCGCTCCGGCGCTTGATGAACAGCCCCACCATCGCAGAACCAGCGAGCGAGCTCATTTCGGTCATCACCTCCGATCTGCCGCGCGTTGCGCTCGACGTCGGTGCCGACCTACCCGACCTGGATCAGGTCGCGGACGTGGTCGATTTGAAGCCCAAATTCGTGTTCCGAGCCGGGGGCAGCATCACCGAAGTCGAAGCCACTCTGATGGCCCACTACGGCGACCTGGAGATCGAAGTGCGCGCCGACGGCATCTCGCCGCCGGTCATCGTGCGGCCCCCCGAAGAAGGGCAGAAGCGCGCCCGCTGCATTCGCACCGACATCGCGAGCCAGCAAGTTGCGGTCAACCTGCTGCTCGACCAGGGCTTGGAACCGAGCGACAGCGGCGAGCATTTCACGGCCGAGGGCGCGGACGCCATTGCCTTCTGGTCCGAGGGCGTGACGCAACTGCCCCGCGACTGGCAGATGTTCGTGCCCGAGGAGCTGCTCGGCACCAAGGTCCGCCACTCGGCCCTGGCGATGAACGCGCGTGTGTCGAGCGGGGTCGACTGGCTGAACGTCAAGATCAGCTGGGAGGCCGACGGCGTGAGCGTCGCGCGAGACGACATCGTGCAGGCCCTGCGCGAAGGCAAGAAATACGTCAAGCTCTCGGACAACAGCTTTGCTTCGCTCGACGCGGATCGCGTCAAGGCGCTGATCGATCGCGAGGTCGAGCTCCTGGCTGGGGCCGGCAAGCAGGGCAAGTTGCCCCTCAGTCAGGCCGGGCGCGTGCAGGAGCTGCTCGACCACGCCGACGTCAAGACCATCGCCGCTGGCGCCAAGGCGCTGTTCGAGAAGCTGAGTGGGGTCGACAGCATCAAGCGGGTCAAGAAGCCCAAGGGCCTCAAGGCGACGCTCCGTCCCTACCAGGAGCAGGGTCTGGCTTGGCTACGCTTCGTTCACGAGCTCGGCTCGGGCGGCGTGCTCGCCGACGACATGGGCCTCGGCAAGACGGTGCAGACGATTGCTCTGCTCCTGTCCCTGCAGGTCGAAAAAGAAGAAGGCGGCATCAAGGCGTTGATCGTGGCGCCCACGTCGGTCGTCACCAACTGGCACCGCGAGCTCGAGCGCTTCTCGCCTTCCCTCAAGGTGGCGCTATGGCACGGGGCCGGGCGCAAGGAGCAGAAGGACGAGCTCGGCAGCGCGCACGTCATCATCACGAGCTACGCCCTCTTGCGCCGCGACATCGAGCTCTTGAAGTCGCTCAAGCTCGATTACTGCATCCTGGATGAAGCCCAGGCCATCAAGAATCCGCTCAGCGCGACGGCGCAAGCCGCCAAGGAGGTCGGCGCCAAGCGCCGCTTGGCCCTGACCGGCACGCCCATCGAAAACCGTTTGAGCGAGATCTGGTCGATCTTCGACTACGTCAGCCCGGGTCTACTCGGCCCGCTGCAGAAGTTCGAGGAGCGCTACGCCCGTCCCATCGACCAGGGCGACTCGAAGCAAGCCGCGCGCCTGCGAGCCACGATTCACCCGTTCATTTTGCGCCGCACCAAAAACGAGGTGGCCAAGGATCTGCCCGAGAAGCTCGAGTTCGACAAGATCGTCGACATGACGTCCGAACAGCGCGCCATCTACCTGCAGGTGCTGCGCGAAGTGCGCGCCCAGGTCCTGGGCGAAGTCGAACGCGTCGGTGTCGCCAAGAGTCAGCTCCACATCCTGGCTGGCCTGACCAAGTTGCGTCAGGCGGCCTGCGACCCGCGCCTGCTCGGCCTACCCAAGGAGCTCGGCCACGATGACAGCGGCAAGCTGCAGGTCCTCCGAGAATTGGTCGAGGAGGTCGAGGAAGGTGGGCACAAAGTGCTCATTTTCAGCCAGTTCGTCTCGATGCTCAAACTGGTGGCGTCGGCCTTGGACGAAGACAAGATCCGCTACGAATACCTGGACGGCAGCACCATCGATCGCGCCGACCGTATCGATCGTTTCCAGACCGATCCGACCATCCCCGTCTTCTTGATCAGCCTGAAAGCAGGCGGCAGCGGCCTCAACCTCACCGCCGCAGACACGGTGATTCACTTCGACCCCTGGTGGAACCCGGCCGTCGAGGACCAAGCCACCGACCGCGCCCATCGCATTGGGCAAAAGAAGGTGGTGTCCGTCTACCGCTTGGTCGCTGCCGGCACGATCGAGGAGAAGATCCTCGAGCTGAAGGCGCGCAAGAAGGACCTCGTCTCGGCGGTGCTCGAAGCCGATCACGGCGGCGCCAAGCAACTGTCGCCCGCCGATCTCGACGATCTGTTCCGCCTCGACTGAGCTGGCTCTGCTCGCTCGGACAGGCTCAGTTGCGCATGGACACGCTCATCACCAGGCCCAGGCACAAGAGCATGGTGAGCAAGCTGCTGCCGCCATAGGAAAACAGAGGCAGGGTGACGCCGACGACGGGCAAGAGGCCCATCGACATGCCCAGGTTGAACGTGGCCTGCCAGAACACCACGCCGCCAGCGCCAACCGCCACGGCCGCGCCGAAACGGTCCTTGGCCTGCGAGGCGATGCGAATCGTCCACAGGGCCAGGAAGCAGTAGAGCAGCAGCAAGACCAGGCTCCCGAGAAAGCCGAACTCCTCGGCAAACACCGCGAAGGGGAAATCGGAGTGCTGGTCCGGCAAGAAGCCGAATTGGTTCTGGGTCCCCTGCATGAAGCCTTCGCCGGTCACCCCGCCGTTACCGATGGCGGTTTGGGCTTGCAGCGCATGCCAGGCGGTATCGGCCTTGTCGGCTTCGGGGTCGAGGAAGCTTCGGATGCGATTTTTCTGGTACTCGCGCATGCCGAACTCCCAGAGGACGTAGCCGCCCGCCGCGGTCAGACCGAGGCCCGACAGGATGGCCGTGGCACGAACCCTGGTGATCATCAGCATGGACAGGGAGGTGAGCATGTAGATGAGCGAGGTCCCGAGGTCCGGCTGCATCATCACGGCCGCGGTCGGTAGGGCCGCGTAGGTGAGCGGCACCACCAGGTCGAGCAGCCCGCGCGCCTCGGTCCGGTGGTCGCCGTGGATGTGGCGCGCCACCATCAAAACCACGAGCGGCTTCATGAATTCGCTGGGTTGGAAGGTAAACGTTCCGAGCCGAATCCAGCGCGACGAGCCGCGGACGTCCGTGGCCAATACGAACACCAAGAGCAAGACGAGCATACCGCCCACGTAGAAGATGGGCGCCAAGCGCTCGAAATGGCGGTAGTCGATGGCCGCGGTCAGCATCGCCAACAGGAGGCCGACCACGATCCAGTAGATCTGCGTGACGTAGATGTCAGCCAGGCCGGCACGGTGGCCGGCTCCAACGTAAGCGCTGGTGGCGCTGTACAGATTGATGACGCCAATCGAGGCGATGACCACCACCGCGGTCAAAAGCCACATGTCGATGTGGGGGCCCCCACGAAACGAGACGGTATGGCGCGCCAAAGCTAGTCCTTGCCCTTCTTGCGACCGAGACGTTCCGCCTTCAGTCGTTGCCAATCAGCAACGACCTTCATCGCGACCGGCACGGCGTTCTTGCCGCCGCCGCCACCGTGCTCGACCAGCACCACGACGGCAATTTCGGGCGAGGCGACGGGTGAATACCCGGCGAACCAGGCGTGATCGCGGTGGAAATACTGCACCTGCGCTTGGTCGGAGCCGCGCGGCGCCACCTGGCTCACCTGCGCGGTGCCGGTCTTTCCCGCTAGGTCGACGCCTTCGACCAGCTCGGCATGAGCTGTGCCGTCCTTGTCCGACACGACGCCGGCCAAGCCAGTGAGCAGGCGCTGCAGATGGCGAGCCTCCACGTCCACCAGGCGCCTGACCCGCGGCGGAAAGTCCTGCACCACGGTGCCATCCGCGGTCTCGATGCTGCGCACCACCTGTGGACGGTAGAGCGTACCGCCGTTGGCGAGCGCCGCGTAAGCGAGCGCGAGCTGCACCACGTTGACCGTGGTTGCACCCTGCCCGATCGCCGCGAGTAGGGTGAAACCGCCGCGGAACGCGCCCTTGTAACGGCGCGTGTACCAGGCGCGCGTCGGCATGCGGCCGCGAGCCTCCGGGTTGACACCGATGCCCGTGGCCGCGCCGAAGCCGAAGCGACTGCCCACTTCGGCGAGCAGATCGATCTGGATGCGCGAACCGAGCTCGTAGAAGTAGGTGTTGCAGGACTGCACGATGGCATCGTGCAGATTCACGTTGCGATGCACGCCGGTACAACGGAAATAGCGCTTGCCGTATTCGTAGCCGCCGCGGCAGTCCACGCGGCCGAACGGGTCCAAAAGTCCGCTTTCCAAGCCCGCCAGGGCCGAAAATGGCTTGTACGTCGAGCCCGGCGGGTAGGCAGCAGAGACGGTGCGATCGAGCGTCGGCTTCAGCGGGTCGGCATAGTAGCGCGTGAAGGCTTCACGCACGGCTTCCTTGCCGCTGCCACCGCTGACCGTGTTCGGATCGAAACTGGGCTTGGAGAGCGCGGCGAGCAGGCGGCCGGTTCGCACGTCGACCACCACCACAGCGCCGGCCAAATGGCCCCGCATGGCGTCACTCGCCGAACGCATCAGGTCGACATCCAAAGTGAGCGAAATGTCGCGACCCGGCGTCGGGTCTTCGAGGTGGTCGCCGCCCAAGTAGCGCTTCTGCAGGTCTTCGACGTGCTCGCGGCGGGCCTTTTTGCTGATGAAGCGCTGATAGCCACGTTGCCCACGCAAGTAACTTTCCCAGCGATGCTCGACACCCACCGCACCTAGGCGGTCGCCGGCGCGGTAGCCGGCGTCCGGCTGCTCCGCGAGGATCTCGGCATCCACCTCGCGCATGTAGCCGAGCATGTGCGCCCCGAGCTCCCCGTACGGGTAGGAGCGCACGGGAGCTGGACTGACCCGCACGCCGCGAAACTCGGCCCGGTGCGTTTCGAGCATGGCCACGACGTCGCGGCTCACGTCCACGGCCAGCAGTGTCGATTGGTCCGCCCGAGGGCCGCCCTTCAAGACGATGGCTTGCACTTTCTCGAACAGCGCCTTCTCGGTCGCCGCATCGAGCTGCATCACCTGGGCAACGCGCGGCCACGTCTGCTCCAGGTCGATCTGCGAAGGCACCACGTGCACGTCGTAGGCAGGGCGGTTCGACGCCAAGACTCGGCCGAGCCCATCCCGAATCACGCCGCGCGTCGTCGCAAGCCGCGTCTCGCCGATGATGTTGCGCCGAGCCTGCGCATCGTGAATGTCTCCTTCGAGCACTTGCAGCACGAACAGGCGCGAGGCCATGGCCAAGAAGGCAAAGACCACGAACAAGCGCAGCCAGCGGTAGCGCTTGCGAAACTCCCCGACGTCGGAGCGCTGGATCAACGTCGCCATGGCAGCCCTAGCGTCCCTGGCCGCCGCTGGCGGCGCCCGAGCCAACGCTCGCAGGCGCACGACTCGGTCCGCCCCAGGCAAAAATGGCCAGACGGTGCGATAGGTCGAACACGGCCGGCGCCAAGAGCGTCGTGGAAATGGCCCGCGGCAAAAGCAGCGCCGATAACTCGAGGGGGCGCTTGCTGTCCTGACCGAAGATGGCAAGGAGCGTCAGAATGATCGCGCTCTCGGCGAGTGACGCCGCAAAGGCCAGCGGCAAGCGCATCACCACCGACTGTGTGCTGACGCGAGAGCTGGCAATCTTGGACAGCCACCACACGGCGACGAGTGTGAAGCGGTGAATGAACGCCGGTCCACCGCCCAAAAGATCGAGCTCCCAACCGAGACCGAACGACAAGAGGGCGCCTCTGGCCATCGAATCCTCGTGGATGCCCAAGTACACCACCATGGGCAAGACGAGATTGGGCGTGATCCCGGTCAAGAGCGGCCTCAGCTCGACCCCCAGCAGGCTGACGCCCGAAACCCAGGGCAAGAAGCGAAACACCACGCCTTGCAGCAGAATCAGGACCAGGCCGACCAGGAGGTAAGCGGTGCTCCTCATGGATTGCGCCCCACGGAGTCGAGACGTGGACAGTCACCGGGCACCTGACCGACGACGACGAGCACACTGTCCAGGCGCGAAAAGTCCACGGTGGGTTCGGCGATCACCGCCTGGTAACTGCCGAAGTCGCGCTTGACGACCTCGGTCACCTTGGCCACCGCAATTCCTTCCGGGAAGCGGCAGCCCACGCCGCTCGTCACCAGCAGATCCCCCACCTCGACCTCGTCGGCGCGGCGCACGTACTCGACTTTGACCGTGTACTTCGACTCATCGCCGATGCCACGCACGAAGCCGCGGGCGCGCGTCCGCGGCACCACGACGTCGACGCCGAAACCGGCGTCGGCCACGAGCTGAACCGTGGCGCTGTCTCCACTGACCGTGCGGATCAGCCCCACGGCGCCACCGGGTCCGATGACCGGCATGTTCTGCAGCACGCGCGCCCCACCGTGATCGATCGCCAGCTGCGCCACCCGGAAGAACTCGGTGGGCGTCTTGGTGGTGATCGCTGCGCTGACGGTTTCGACCGCCACACTCTCCTTCAGGCCGAGCAGACCACGGAGGCGCTCGTTCTCCGCTTCGACCTGCGCCAGCTGGCGGACATCGTGCCGCAAACGCTGCACCTCGCGCGACAGTCGATTGTTGTCGCGGCGCACATCGACCAGGTAGACGTAGTCGCCGAACCACTGGGACAGCCGCCGCGCGCTCGCCGCCGCCAGGAACTGCACGGGCGCCATCACCCGCATCAACGTGCGATCGATGACGTTGAGGTCCTCGGGGTTCCTGATGCTGGCCCGCAGAAAGAAGAACGGCACCGCAAGCAGCAGGATGACGAGGAAGATGTCTCGGTAGCGCCGGTAAAAACTCACGGCACGCTTTCAATCCCGGCCGAGCTCACCCTCAGCCGATGGTGACTTCCTTGAGCAGGTCGATGTGGTCGAGCGCCTTGCCGCTCCCGAGCACCACAGCGCTGATCGGATCGTCGCTCACCATGACCGGAAGACCGGTCTCTTCGCGCAAGAGGACGTCGAGGTTCTTCAAGAGGGCGCCGCCCCCGGTCAAGACCACGCCTTTGTCCAGAATGTCGGCAGCGAGCTCCGGGGGGGTCCGCTCCAGGGCTAGCAGCACCGCGTCGACGATGGCGTTGATCGGTTCGGCGAGCGCATCGCGCATTTCGTCGGAATTGACGACCACCGTCTTGGGCACGCCAGCGACCATGTCGCGGCCTTTGACCTCCATCGACAGCTGCTCGTCCAGGGCGTAGGCGTTGCCGATCGTCACCTTGATGCGCTCGGCCGTCTGTTCGCCGATGGCCAAATTGTACTTGCGCTTCATGTAGGCGACGATGGCTTCGTCCATCTTGTCGCCGCCGACGCGCACGCTCTGCGAATAGACGATACCGGCCAGGGAGATCACCGCCACCTCGGTGGTGCCGCCGCCGATGTCCACGACCATGTTACCGCTCGCCTCGGTGATGGGCAGGCCGGCGCCGATGGCCGCGGCCATGGGCTCTTCGATCAGGTACACCTCGCGCGCCCCGGCGCTCTCGGCGCTCTCCTTGACCGCGCGCTTCTCGACCTCGGTGATGCCGAAGGGGACGCAGATGATGATGCGCGGTTTGACCAAGCTGCGACGATTGTGCGTCCGCGTGATGAAGTAGCGGAGCATCGCCTCGGTGATCTCGAAATCGGCGATCACGCCGTCACGCAGCGGACGGATGGCTTCGATGTTGCCGGGGGTGCGGCCCAGCATTTCCTTGGCTTCCCGCCCCACGGCCAGGACGCGCTTGTCGCCCCGGGCATCCCTCTGCACGGCCACGACGGACGGCTCACAGGACACGATCCCCTTGCCCTTGACGTAGATCAGGGTGGTGGCCGTGCCGAGGTCGACGGCCAGGTCGTTGGAGAAGAGGCCGGAGGCCCAGTCGAGAATCATCGAGCAGTGGATGGTGTGCGAGCCGGTCGCACAGCGGGGAGAAAGCTCTTAGCACGCTCGGGATCACCGGTGCAACGTGCCCACGTCCTTACATACCCAGGTGATATGATTGAAGAATCTGCGGAAGATCAGTTGGCATGCGGGGACAGGGACCGCTGCCGGACTGACTAGAACTGTTTCGGCACGATGTCAGAGCGGAACTGGCCGCTCAGTCGTCGTCCTTGTTCCACTGCTGCCAGCTGCTGCCGCCGCCGCGCTCGCGCTTGCCCGCCTTGTGGCCGCCCTCGGCTTTCTTCTTTTCGCTCGCACCGCGCTCTTTGCGGCGTGGCTCGGTCTTCCGGCGGCGCCCTTCCTCCTCCGACACCGGACTGGGTGCTTCGCTCGGGAAGTATTGGGGTTCGGCATCGCGGGGCACCGCTCGCGGACCGCGGACCTCGTAGCGTGCCTCGGGCGGGCCGTCGCCGCGGCCCATGGGTCCGCCGCCGGGGCCCGCCGGCCGCGCGCCACGCGGTTGTGCCGGACTGACGACGATACTCCGGCCGCGCAGGCTCGCGCCGTTCACTCGTTCCACCGCCCGCGCCGCTGTCTCCGGCGAGTCCAGCGTGGCGAACCCGAAGCCCCGTGGCCGCCCGTCCGGACCTGCCGGCAGGGTGACGCGGACAACGGGCCCGCAGCCCTTGTCGGCGAAGAGCTGCGCGACTTCATCGGGCGTAGCGTCGAACGGGAGCTTACCCAAGAAGACGGTAGGTTCCTCACCCCGGGGAGGCCGAGCCGGACCACCCGTCTTGGGGCCCTGGCTGAACTCACGCAGACTGATCGAGCGTCCCCCGCACAGCGCCCCTTGCAGGCGCGAGCGAGCGGCGACCGCTTCTTCTTCGGTGGCGAGCGTCACGAAAGCGAACCCGCGGACGCGGCCCGTCTCCCGATCCCGTGGCAGCGCCAGGTGCGCAACGGAGAAGCCGGCGTCGGTGAAGATAGCGCGCAGCGCATCTTCGCTTGCCGCATCGTTCAACCCGCCAACGAATAGTTTTCGTGCGTCCTCCGCACTCATGCCCTAATCCTGATCACGGTCGATTTCGTTGGTGGAGGCGGTGGCGAAGCGCACCGCTTCTCGGACATTATCGGGGTCCCAGCGAACCTTCAAGCGGCAAGCCCACGCCCGCACTCCGCCCCCTCGCCAGCCTGGGGCGCCCAGTTACCGCGGGGCGTGGACTGCATCCCGCGTGAATTTCAACAAAAATGAAACCTGCCGGCCGCAGCGAACCACACGGAAACCAAGCCCTCGCACCGGGCCGAGCGCTGATCATCGTCAACCCCAAGGCAGGCGCGGGTCGGGCCCTGCGCTCGGCACAGACCCTCGCCGAGCGCCTGGCTCGAGCCTCGTATCCGGCGGACCTGACCCTGACCGAATCCCCCGGCCACGCCACGCTCGTCGCACGGCAGGCGCGCGCGGCCGGTGTGGGCATCGTGGTCGCCGTGGGCGGCGACGGAACGGTTCAGGAGATCGTCACCGGGCTCTGCCTGGAGGCGGACGGCACGGCCCTGCGCCCGGACACGCCCCGGCCGGCGCTCGGGCTCTTACCTGCCGGGACGGGTGGCGACTATCGCCGCACGTTCGGCTGGACCGACTCGGTGGACCAGGCACTTTCGCGGATCTGCTCCCCGCGCCCGGTCCAGGTCGACGTCGGCCGCGCCGAGATGACATCGCCGGGGGGTGGCACGATCGCCCTGGCCTTCGCCAATGTGCTCAGTTTCGGCCTGGGAGGCCTGACGGACCAGCTCGTGTCGCGCTCACCGAAATGGATCGGAGGCACTGCAGCCTTCTACCTGGGTGCGGTCCGCGCCACCTTGATCTACCAGGCGTTGCCGGTCGAGCTCGTCATCGACGGCACGGCCATCGCGGTGGCGCCGTACGCCAACGTGGCGGTGTGCCTCGGCCAATACTTCGGCGGCGGCATGAAGATCGCGCCGAGTGCCGATCCGAGCGACGGGATGTTCGAGATCGTCACCATCGTCGGCTCGCGCGCGAGCGTGCTCGCGCTGACCGCGGACATCTACCGCGGAACGCACCTGCGCCGCGCCGGGATCACGCTCCTGCGCGGAAAGTCCATCGTGGCGCGGGCCACCCGGCCCGGCGAAGTTCTGGTCGACGCGGACGGCGAGCAGCCGGGGACGTTGCCGATTTCGATCGAGCTCTTGCCTGGCGCGCTGACCTTGCTCAGCTGACGGCTCTCCGAGCAGATCAGGCCGAGCAGGTCAGGCCGAGCGCGAGCTCCTTCTCAGGCTCTCGATCTCGCTCACCTCGCGCGGCAGCTCGCGCGTGAGGACGAGCGGGTCGCCGTGCGTGATGACCACGTCGTCTTCGATGCGGATGCCAATGCCCCGAAATTCGACCGGCACCGTCAAATCCCCGCTCTGGACGTAGATGCCCGGTTCGACGGTGATGGCCACGCCGGGCTCGAGCGGCAGCGCGGCGCCCGGTGTGTGGTAGGGGCCCACGTCGTGCACGTCCATGCCGAGGTAGTGGCTGGTGCGATGCATGAAGTAGCGGGTGGCAGCGCGGTCGAGCTCCTCACCGCTGCCGGAGATCCAGCCCAAGGCGGCGAGACCGTCCCGAATCACCTCGAACGCCGCACGATGCACGAGCTCGATGGTGGACCCGGCTCTGCACACGGACAGAGCCGCACGATGGGCGTCCAGGACCAGCTGGTAGAGGTGCTTCTGCGCCGGTGAAAAGGCCGAGCCGACGGGAAAGGTCGCCGTCAAATCGGCAGCGTAGTAGCCGACTTCGGTGCCCGCATCGATCAGCACGAGCTCGCCGTCGTTCATGCGGCGGTCGTTTTCGCGGTAGTGCAGGATGGTGGCGTTGTCGCCGCTGGCGACGATGCTCTCGTACGCTTCACGCTTGGCGCCACCACGTCTGAATTCGTGCTCGAGCTCGGCAGCCAGGTCGTGCTCCGTCCAGCCGGGTCGACAAGACAGCAGCGCACGCCGATGCGCCGCTACCGTGACGCTGGCCGCGCGCTGCATCTGCGCCACCTCGAACGACGACTTGATGCGCCTCGCGCTGTGCAAAAGCTCGGTGGCATTGACGAGCTGTGTCGGTGCGGTCACCTTCTTGCGCCGCCTCGCCGCTACGGCCGCGATGGCATCGAAGATGCTGCGATCCCAGGCGTTTTGCCGCCCGAAAAAGTAGTGCACGCGGGCGACATCCTCGAAGTAGTCGGGCAAGAGCTCGGCGAGCTTGCCGATCGGGTGCGCGACATCGGCGCCAAAGCGCTCCACGGCACCAACCTCCCCGGCCCGCCGCCCGTCCCAAATCTCCTTCTCCGGGTCACGCGGACGCACGAAGAGGACGAACCCGGGCTCCTTGCGTCGCAGAATGCACACCGACTCCGGCTCCTCGAAACCGGTGATGTAGTAGAAGTCCGAGTCCTGCCGATACGGGTGAGAAACATCACCATTGCGCACGTGTTCCGGAGCGCTGAACAGCACGAGCACATCGTCGCCGAGCGCGCGCCGCAGATTCTGCCGCCGTGTCGCAAGTTCCTGCCGGAACTCGTCGTCCAGCGTCAGCGCGTCGTTCTTCACACCGTCAACATAGCAGCTGCTCGGCGGATGTTCTGCTCGGACACTGCCAGCCTTCGCGTAGGCCGGCCTGGTTGACTCACCTGGGCGGCCGCGCTTAGCTTCGTAGGTGGCCAGCGAATCCGACAGCGGCGAGCACGAGACCACCTCGTCCATGCCGCCTGCGTCGGGAGGCCCTACCGGCCAAGCCCATACCGGCCAAGCCCATGCCGAGGGCAGTCGTCTGGAGGGCGTGGTCTCGGAGACCTTGCGCCGGCTCGTCGAGGCCGGCCTCGGGCGGCTCGCCGAGCAGCCAGAGCAGCTCAAGCAGCGTCTGGCCGAGATGAAGATCCCGCGCGAGGCGTGGAGTGCCATCCTGGGTCAGCTGGACGACAAGAAGAGCGGCCTCTACCGGCTCCTGGCCAAAGAGATCCGCGATTTCCTCGAGAACACGAACTTCGCAGCAGACCTGGCGAAGGCACTCACCACCCTTTCGTTCGAGATCAAGACCGAGGTACGTTTCGTCCCCACCGACGCAGGCGCCAAACCGAAGGTCCAATCGTCCGTTCGAGTCAAACAACATGATGGAACCTAGGCGCCCCGGAATTTCCCCCACGTCCAAGAAGCTCACCGCCGGCAGTGAGATTGACGCGTGGTGCACGCGCTGTCGCATGGATCTCGGTCACCGCATCGTGGCCATGGTCGGCGCAGCACCCAAACGAGTGATCTGCCTCACCTGCGGCTCCGAGCACAATTTCCGTGCTGCTGCCGGCAAATCCAGCGCGGCGGGCAAGCGCACCGCCGCAGCCCCGCGCTCGGACGACCGAGCCAAGCCCCGCGCCGCCAGCAAACTGGAGCAAGCGCGAGCCGAGTGGGAGGCCCGCGTGCAGAGCGGCGCGCCGCTGCGCAGCTACGCGCCGACGGACCGCTTCGCGGTGGGTGACGTCTTGCGACACCCGAAGTTCGGGGAGGGCTACGTGCGCTCCCTGATCAGCCCCAACAAGCTCACCATCGCGTTTTCGAGCGGTGATCGAACGCTCATTCACGCGCCCGATCCTTGAGCGCTCCGCGGCGCCGTCACCTCGAGCCGCGGCGGGACGGCGAGCGACCACCGCCCGAACCACCAGGGCGCGAGCGACCACCGTCCGAACCACCAGGGCGCGAGCGAGCGCCGTCTGAACGCACGGCCCCCGGACGAGCCGGCCCCGAACGAGCCGGCCCCGCGCCAGCGGCGCCCGACGGCCGCATGGGCCCCTGAGCTCCGCGGCCGCGCTCTGGACCGGTCGCTGACCGGGAGTTGGGCGGCCGTCGCTGCGAGCCGCCGCGCGCGGCAGGTGCCCCCGGCCGCTGCGGCTTCGGTGCCACCGCCGGGCTGTCGTGGACCTTCTTGGGCACCCCGTATTGCTGCTTGAGCTACAAAAGCTCGGTCTTGGTGAGGAAGCGCCACTTTCCCGGAC